>Ga0208645_1000567_pt1 | contig 38545 bp, 29 predicted proteins | sample VirMetDEL_Sep_01_FD_184519 | JGI IMG/M metagenome (GOLD analysis project Ga0208645, IMG submission 184519) | Aqueous microbial communities from the Delaware River and Bay under freshwater to marine salinity gradient to study organic matter... | ecosystem: Environmental > Aquatic > Marine >... | reverse complement strand
GGGCCGGCATGGTCACGTGGTGCTGCTTGCCCTTGGTGTCGGTGAAGCGCAGGTCTACCCACTTCACGTCGTGTTCTTTGATCAGTTGAACAGCCTTAGACATGTTGTCCTCCAGGTGGAAAAGGCTTTTTTCGATAAGCCTTGAAGATACGGTGAAGCCCGGCGGGATAGTCCTTCAGGGCGACCTGCCTCACAAGGGAGCAAATTGCATGCCAGTGCCCTTTATTGGGCAGAGGCCGCGAAACTCAGGCGCCGCGCCGCCTGCGCGGCAATTCTGCGCGAATATTTGCACCATTTAAGGGCTGTAAATTACGGGTAAGACCCATTTTGGTGCGCTGCTTGAGTGGTGCAGTATTTTTGGTCAAAGCTTGAACAATTTCCGCTATAATCCGCGCCCCTGTTTTTTCGTCCCCCAAGCGGGCGCTCTATTCATGAAGCTCATCGTCAAAGTTTTCCCGGAAATCACCATCAAGAGCCGCCCAGTGCGCAAGCAGTTCATTCGCCAGCTGGGGAAGAACATCCGCTCCGTGCTGCGTGATCTTGACTCCGAACTGCGGGTGACCGGTGTCTGGGACAACCTCGAGGTCGAGACCGACCTGGATGATCCGCGCCTGCTGAACGAGATGACCGAGCGCCTGCGCAACACGCCGGGCATCGGTCTGTTCCTCGAGGTCAATGAATACCCACTGGGTGATCTGGACGACATCACCGAGCACTGCAAGCGTCACTACGCCGAGCAGTTGCCGGGCAAGATCTTCGCGGTGCGCTGCAAGCGCGGCGGTAAGCACGCGTTCTCCTCCATCGATGTCGAGCGTCACGTTGGCTCGCGCCTGCGCCTGGAGTGCGGCGCTGCCGGCATCGATCTGAAGAAACCGGAAGTCGAAGTGCGCATGGAGATTCGTGATCAGCGCCTCTTTGTGGTGCACAACCGTCACGAAGGCCTTGGCGGTTACCCGCTGGGTTCGCTGGAGCAGACCCTGGTGCTGATGAGCGGCGGCTTCGACTCCACCGTGGCGGCCTATCAGATGATGCGTCGCGGTCTGGTCAGCCACTTTTGCTTCTTCAATCTCGGTGGCCGCGCCCATGAACTGGGCGTGATGGAAGTGGCGCACTATATCTGGCAGAAGTACGGCCGCTCGCAGCGTGTGCTGTTCATCAGCGTGCCGTTCGAGGAAGTGGTCGGCGAGATTCTCGGCAAGGTCGATAACAGCCAGATGGGCGTGATCCTCAAGCGCATGATGCTGCGCGCAGCCACCCGCGTCGCCGAGAAGCTGCAGATCGAGGCGCTGGTCACCGGCGAGGCGATCAGCCAGGTCTCCAGCCAGACCCTGACCAATCTGGCGGTGATCGACTCGGCCACCGACATGCTGGTGATGCGCCCGCTGATCGCCAGCCACAAGCAGGACATCATCGACACCGCCACGCAGATCGGCACCGCCGAATTTGCCAAGAACATGCCCGAGTACTGCGGTGTGATCTCGGTCAACCCGACCACCAGGGCCCGTGGTTATCGCGTGGAGAAGGAAGAGGCCCAGTTCGACATGGCCATCCTCGAGCGTGCCCTCGAGCGCGCTACCCAGCTGCCCATCGATCGCGTGATCGACGAGCTGGGCAAGGACGTGCAGGTCGAGGAGGTGCGCGAGGCACTGGCCGGGCAGATCGTCATCGATATCCGTCACCCTGATGCAGCAGAAGACGAGCCGCTGGACGTGCCCGGCATCGAGGTGCAGACGTTGCCCTTCTATGCGCTGAACAACAAATTCAAGGAACTGGATGAGAACCGCCAGTACCTGCTGTATTGCGACAAGGGCGTGATGAGTCGCCTGCATGCCCATCACCTGCTGAGCGAGGGGCATGCCAATGTGCGCGTTTATCGTCCGGCATAGAACACCGGGGCTCAATGGTGGGAGTATCCGCCATCGCCCTCCCGACCGTTCGCTGACGGGGGTACCCCGTCCGGCCCGCTGAACCCAGTTTCTTCATATTTGTCGTCCAGGCTGGGCGACACACCGAATCCTCTGATCGAGATACACACAGTGATCGAAAATCTGCGCAACATCGCCATCATCGCCCACGTCGACCATGGCAAAACCACCCTCGTCGACGCCCTGCTGCGTCAGTCCGGCACCCTCGAGCGTAACGAGCTCAACGACGAGCGCGTGATGGACAGCAACGACCAGGAAAAAGAACGCGGCATTACCATCCTGGCCAAGAACACCGCCATCAAGTGGAACGACTACCGCATCAACATCGTCGACACCCCCGGCCACGCCGACTTCGGTGGTGAAGTCGAGCGCGTGATGTCGATGGTCGACTCCGTGCTGCTGGTCGTCGATGCCCAGGACGGCCCGATGCCGCAAACCCGCTTTGTGACCAAGAAGGCCTTCGAAGCCGGCCTGCGTCCGATCGTCGTGATCAACAAGATCGACCGTCCGGGCGCCCGTCCTGACTGGGTCATGGATCAGATCTTCGACCTGTTCGACAACCTCGGTGCCACCGACGAGCAGCTCGACTTCCAGGTCGTCTACGCCAGCGCCCTGAACGGCATTGCCGGTCTCGACCACACTGCCATGGCCGAAGACCTGACCCCGCTGTACCAGGCCATCGTCGACCACGTGCCGGCACCGAACGTCGACCTCGACGGTCCGTTTCAGATGCAGATCTCTGCTCTGGACTACAACAGCTTCCTCGGCATCATCGGCGTTGGCCGTATCGCTCGCGGCAAGGTCAAGCCGAACACTCCGGTAACGGCCATCGACGTCGACGGCAAGAAGCGTAACGGCCGTATCCTCAAGCTGATGGGCCACCACGGCCTGCACCGTGTGGACGTCGAAGAAGCCACTGCCGGCGACATCGTCTGCATCAGCGGTATGGATCAGCTGTTCATCTCCGACACCCTGTGCGACATCAACCACGTCGAAGCGATGAAGCCGCTGACCGTTGACGAGCCGACCGTATCGATGACCTTCCAGGTCAACGACTCGCCGTTCTGCGGTAAAGAAGGCAAGTTCGTCACCAGCCGCAACATCAAGGAGCGTCTGGACAAGGAGCTGCTGTACAACGTGGCCCTGCGCGTTGAAGAAGGCGACAGCGCCGACAAGTTCAAGGTCTCCGGCCGTGGCGAGCTGCACCTCTCGGTTCTGATCGAAACCATGCGTCGCGAAGGTTTCGAAATGGGCGTCGGCCGTCCGGAAGTGATCATCCGCGAAGTCGACGGCGTCAAGCAGGAGCCGTTCGAGAACGTCACCATTGACATCCCTGAGGAATCCCAGGGCAAGGTCATGGAAGAAATGGGCCTGCGTAAGGGCGACCTGACCAACATGTCGCCGGACGGTAAAGGTCGCGTGCGTCTGGAGTACAACATCCCGGCTCGCGGTCTGATCGGTTTCCGTAACCAGTTCCTGACCCTGACCAACGGCGCCGGCATCCTGACCTCGATCTTCGACCGTTACGACACCGTCAAGCCGGGCACCATGTCTGGTCGTCAGAACGGCGTACTGGTGTCGATCGATACCGGCAAGGCGCTGACCTACTCCCTGGAAACCCTGCAGGCGCGCGGCAAGCTGTTCGTCGAGCACGGCCAGGAAATCTACAACGGTCAGATCGTCGGCCTGAACAGCCGCGACAACGACCTGGGCGTGAACCCCACCAAGGGTAAGAAGCTCGACAACATGCGCGCTTCGGGCAAGGACGAAACCATCGCCCTGGTGCCGCCGGTTCGCTTCACCCTGGAGCAGGCTCTGGAATTCATCCAGGATGACGAGCTGTGCGAAGTGACGCCGAAGTCGATCCGTCTGCGCAAGAAGATCCTCGACGAAGGCGAGCGCACCCGCGCTGCCAAGAAAGCCAACAAGGCTTGATGCGGCTGATCTAGCGCTGTAACCGGAAGCCCCGCCAGAGCGATCTGGCGGGGCTTTTTGTTGGCTGTTTGTCGCCTGCTATCTGGAGTGGTGCGCAGGCGGTTGTCCATTCGCTCGCGCACTCCATGAGAGTTGGCCTGCCGGACATACTGGATGGTGGTGCGGAGGCTGGTCAGGCTGGCGCAGGTTCTTGGTCTGCGTGAGTCTGGCGGGGGAGGGGCAAGTCGGTTCGACTGCCGTTGCGGCGGTCTGCTGTCGTGTCCGAAAAAGCTGACACGACTTGGCTGGCAAATAGCTCGGGTTGGCGCTTGCTTTTCACTGGCCTGCGAGCTGCGCTGGCCATGAATGCAAACCCCGGCGACATGCGCCGGGGTCTGCTCAGCTCGATGGCTTCAGCCTGCGTTCGGTCTGCAGGCCAACACTCCGTAGAGTGTCAGCCCGATCAGCACCAGCAGGCTGAGGGTCATCACTCGCCTGCCACCTGACGCAGGCTTTGCGCCGGGGTGTCTTCGAGGTTGTTGAGCATGCGCTCGCTGTACCAGTCGAGGAAGTTGATCACGCCGAACTCGTAGGTCTTGGAGTACGGGCCAGGCTGGTAGGCGGTGGAGTTGATGCCGCGCTGGTTTTCCTCGCCGAGGCGACGATCCTGGTCGTTGGTGGCATCCCAGACTTCGCGCAGGCGGGCCACGTCGTAGTCGACGCCTTCGACCGCGTCCTTGTGTACCAGCCACTTGGTGATGACGATCGACTCCTGGGCGCTGATCGGCCACACGGTGAAGTTGATCAGGTGGTCACCCATGCAGTGGTTCCACGAGTGCGGCAGATGCAGGATGCGCATGGAGCCCAGGTCCGGATCGGTGATGCGGCCCATCAGTTTCTTGCTGCCCGGTTTGCCGTCCATGGTCATGGACACGGTGCCCTTGAGCAGCGGCATGCGCACGATGCGGTTGCGCAGGCCGAAGCTGGCGTGGGCGTAGGGAATCTTGTCCTTGTCCCAGCGGGTGGTGCACTCGGCGACCTGATCCTTGAACGCCTGGCTGGCGCGCGGGTCGGTGACGTCGTCCCATTCCAGCAGGGTGTTGAGCAGCTCCGGGTGCGAACCGTTGCAGTGGTAGCACTCGCGGTTGTTCTCGAGCACCAGTTTCCAGTTGGCCTGCTCACGCATGGTGCTCTGCACCGCGACCTTGGTGTTCTCCATGTCGTACGGCTCCATGTAGTGAGCCAGGGTCGCGAGGAATTCGTCGATGGCCGGCGGGTTTTCCGCCAGGCTGATGAAGATGAAGCCGCCAGCGGTCTTGCACTGCACGGGCTTGAGGCTATAGTCCTTGAGGTCGAAGTCGGCGCCCATTTCGGTGCCGGCGAACAGCAGGCGGCCGTCCAGCTCGTAGGTCCACTGGTGGTACGGGCACACCAGTTTGGCGACCTTGCCCTTGTCGCTGACGCACAGGCGCGAGCCGCGGTGACGGCAGACGTTGTGGAAAGCATGGATCTGGCCTTCGGCGCCACGGATGACCAGGATCGGGTTGTCGCCGATCTGCACGGTGAGGAAGTTGCCCTTGGCCGGGATTTCGCAGGTCATGCCGGCGATCAGCCATTCCTTGTGGAAGATCTCCTGCATGTCGACCTGGAACAGGCGCTCGTCATTGTAGAAGGGCTGCGGCAGCGAGAAGGTGTGATCGCGCTCGTGCAGCATCTGGGCAGTGGCCTTGCGGACGGGTTCTAGTGGGTCGCCCAGGCTCAGGTTTTGGGTGCAGTCCATCGGTGGCTCCTCAATTGGTCGACGCCTCGCGTCGGCCGGTAAAAGTGGCTGTTACGGTAAATGCCGCAAGGTATTCGTCAATCGCTGCAGCCTGCGATGGGCATGCATGCTTGGTGAGGCGGAGTGTGGATCGGGGCAACGGTGAAACCTTATCCACGGGCGACATGGCCAGATGCGTTTCCGACGCGCCAGGCCCCGTGTAATGGGGCAGGTCGCGATAAGTATGTGGATGTCGCTGGTAGATAAATGACGGGTCGCGGCCTTTCGCACAATCCGCCGCATATGGGCCGACATCCGGCCGTGTGGAGAGCTGTTCATGACCACCACTACCCCTAACTCATTCCTCAACCCGGTTACTACTCAGACCTGGACCAACGGCCGCCACCTGGTGCGCTGCGTCAAGGTCATTCAGGAAACCTGGGATGTGCGCACTTTCTGCTTCATGGCCGATCAGCCCGTGCTGTTCTTCTTCAAGCCGGGGCAGTTCGTCACCCTGGAGCTGGAGATCGACGGTCAGCCGATCATGCGCTCCTACACCATCTCCAGCTCGCCTTCGGTGCCCTACAGCTTCTCCATCACCATCAAGCGGGTGCCGGGTGGCAAGGTGTCGAACTGGCTGCACGACAACCTCAAGGAAGGCGACGAGGTGCCGGTGCATGGTCCGGTCGGGCTGTTCAACGCCATCGACTTCCCGACCGACAAGGTCTTGTACCTGTCCGGCGGGGTTGGCATCACGCCGGTGATGTCGATGGCGCGCTGGTTCTATGACACCAACGCCAATGTCGACATGGTCTTCGTGCACAGCGCGCGCTCGCCCAAGGACATCATCTACCAGCGCGAGCTGGAGCACATGGCGGCGCGCATCAGCAACTTCAGCGTGCACGTGATCTGCGAGAAGCACGGTCTGGGTGAAGCCTGGGCTGGCTATCGTGGCTATCTGAACAAGCCGATGCTGGAGCTGATCGCGCCGGACTTCCTCGAGCGCGAAATCTTCTGCTGCGGCCCGACGCCCTACATGAGTGCGATCAAGCGTCTGCTCGAGTCCTCTGGCTACGACATGAGCCGCTATCACGAGGAGGCCTTCGGCGCCACGCCGCCGGAGATTCGTGCCGAGGTCAAGGAACTGGCTGCCGAAGCTGCCGATGCGCCGGAAGTGCCGGTGGGCGATCTCAATCAGGTGGAGTTCATCAGCACCGGCAAGAGCATCCGTGTCGGTCCGGGCGAGACCGTCCATGCCGCCGCTGCCAAGCTCGGCCTGCATATTCCCAAGGCCTGCGGTATGGGCATCTGCGGTACCTGCAAGGTGATGAAGACTGCCGGCGAAGTTGACATGGAGCACAACGGCGGCATCACCGACGAGGACGTGGCCGAAGGCTACATCCTGTCGTGCTGCAGCGTGCCGAAAGGCGACGTGGCGATCGATTACTGATCGCCACGAAATCCTCCGGCCCGGATGCAATCCGGGGATGGCAGGACGCATCGATCCCGGAGCGTATCCGGGTACATAGACAGAAGCCCCACTCGTGGGGCTTCTGTCGTTTTCAGGCGCTCATCACTTCGCGGATATCGGCAGCCAGCTGGCGCACGCGGGCCTCGTCGGTATCCCAACTGCACATGAAGCGCGCGCCGCCGGCGCCGATGAAGGTGTAGAAGCGCCAGCCGCGGGCGGTCAGGGCGGCGATGGCCGGTTCCGACAATTGCAGGAATACGCCGTTGGCCTCCACGGGGAACATCAGGCTGACGCCGGGTACATCCTCGACCAGGCTGGCCAGCAATTGCGCACAGCGGTTGGCGTGGTTGGCGTAGTTGAGCCAGACGTCGTTTTGCAGGATGCCGACCCAGGGCGCGGACAGGTAGCGCATCTTCGAAGCCAACTGGCCGGCCTGCTTGCAGCGGTAGTCGAAGTCTTCGGCCAGCGCCTTGTTGAAGAAGACGATGGCTTCGCCGACGGCCATGCCGTTCTTGGTGCCGCCGAAGCACAGCACATCGACGCCGGCCTTCCAGGTCAGCTCGGCCGGACTGCAGCCGAGGAAGGCGCAGGCGTTGGAAAAGCGCGCGCCGTCCATGTGCAGGTGCAGGCCCAGCTCCTCGCAGACCTGGCTGATGGCGCGAACTTCTTCCGGGCGGTAGACGGTGCCGACCTCGGTGGCCTGGGTGAGGGTGACCACACGTGGTTTCGGGTAGTGGATGTCCTGGCGTTTGAGCGCGATCTCGCGGATCGCCTGCGGGGTCAGCTTGCCATTCTCGGTGCTGGCCAGCAGCAGCTTGGAGCCGTTGGAGAAGAATTCTGGCGCGCCGCATTCGTCGGTCTCGACGTGAGCGGTCTCCGAGCAGATCACGCTGTGGTAGCTCTGACACAGCGAGGCCAGGGCCAGGGAGTTGGCGGCGGTGCCGTTGAAGGCAAAGAACACCTCGCAGTCGGTCTCGAACAGCTGGCGGAAGTGATCGGCGGCGCGGGCCGTCCATTCGTCATCGCCGTAAGCGCGCTGGTGGCCCTGGTTGGCCTCGGCCATGGCGGCCCAGGCTTCGGGACAGATGCCGGAGTAGTTGTCGCTGGCGAATTGCTGGGCATTGTCGGGCATTGGCGCGTTCCTTCTGAAAATCCTGCCGGCGGGGCCGCCGGCTAAAAGTGTCACCTTAGCTGCTGAGCCGGCGGGCGGGCCTCCGTAACGGCGACGAGTTGTTGTGTCGATGCGTACTGCCGGGTCGAATCGTGGATAACCGTTCGGCTTGGAGAGGGAACTTGAGGTGTTCGTGGGGGTTCACACCTACCAGAAGGCGGCATTCGATCCGTCTTCCGCAATCAAGAGAAGGAGTTTCCTATGACTTATCGTCACCTGCTCGCCCTTGCCCTGCCGCTGGCCGTGGCGCTGCCCGTTGCCGCTGCCGAGTGGTCGGATAATGCCAAGACCGAGTTCGTTCAGCAGTGCATCGCTGGCGCACCGGCAGGCTACGAGGAGCCACAGCTGCGAGCTTACTGCGACTGCGCCGCGACCAAGGTCAGCCAGGAGTTCAGCGAAGCCGAATTGCAGGAAATGAGCCGCCAGTCTCCGCCTGACCCTGCGATGCAGCAGCGCCTGGTGAATGCGTCCAGCAGTTGCTCTGGCAAGCTCAAGCCGTAAGGAGCGGTTGAGCAAATCGCATGCGCTGGCGCCGGAGCCCAACGGGCTCTGGCCTGGCGCCATGTTTCCACAGGCCTTGCACAGCCAAGCCCACAGTATTTGTGCACAAGCCTGCTCTATCTCTTTGATGTTGTTCGATTTTTAGTCGCCCGCCGGCAAGCCGCGGCCGCTCTGGCTGTGAGCTATAGTCGAACAGCCTATGCACAGTTTCATCCACATCTTCTGTGCATATCCCCAACCGACTCTCGCCGTTCGTTCATGTCGCAGCTGGATAAGTCAGGGCGCCTGCGTGGTTGGATGGATATCGAGCGCCGGCCTGGCATCCAGCGCTGGCGGGGTCGGCAGCCATCTGCTGACAGTTTTTCCACAGGCTAGTCCACGGCTTCTGTGTATGACTTGAGTTGCTAACTGCTTGATATCGATCAGGAAATGATCGTTGCGCGGAAGCCCTTGCAGGGGCTGCGGTTGCGCCGTGTATGCACGGTTTATCCACAGCTTGATCCCCGTGATTTGTGTGCAAACCGACGGCTTTGTCGCGACCCGCCTGAATGCGACAAGGCTATGTCGCAAACGAATGCCCTCACGGCGTTGGCAGGCATCTGAACGGGCAGGGCCGGCCCTACCATCGCTGCACAGGGCCTAGCCGGCCCGTCAGTCCAAGACCGCCGCCAAACAGGCGCTGCAGGAGAGTCGAGATGTTCAGCAAACAAGATCAGATTCAAGGTTACGACGACGAGTTGCTCGCGGCGATCGACCAGGAAGAACGCCGTCAGGAAGAGCACATCGAGCTGATCGCTTCGGAGAACTACTGCAGCCAGCGCGTGATGGAAGCGCAGGGCAGCGGCCTGACCAACAAGTACGCCGAAGGCTACCCGGGCAAGCGTTATTACGGTGGCTGCGAGTACGTCGACAAGGTCGAGCAGCTTGCAATAGACAGAGCCAAGGAACTGTTCGGTGCCGACTACGCCAACGTCCAGCCGCACTCCGGCTCCTCGGCCAACAGCGCCGTCTACCTGGCCCTGCTCAACGCCGGTGACACCATCCTGGGCATGAGTCTGGCTCATGGCGGTCACCTGACCCACGGCGCCAAGGTGTCGTCCTCGGGCAAGCTGTACAACGCCGTGCAGTACGGTCTGGACACCGCCACTGGTCTGATCGATTACGACGAGGTCGAGCGCCTGGCCGTCGAGCACAAGCCGAAGATCATCGTTGCCGGTTTCTCCGCCTACTCCAAGACCCTGGATTTCCCGCGCTTCCGCGCTATCGCCGACAAGGTCGGTGCCTACCTGTTCGTCGATATGGCCCACGTGGCAGGTCTGGTCGCTGCCGGTCTGTACCCGAACCCGATTCCGTTCGCCGACGTGGTCACCACCACTACTCACAAGACCCTGCGTGGTCCGCGTGGCGGCCTGATCCTGGCCAAGGCCAACGAAGAGATTGAGAGGAAGCTCAACTCAGCCGTATTCCCGGGCGCCCAGGGTGGCCCGCTGATGCACGTGATCGCCGCCAAGGCCGTGTGCTTCAAGGAGGCCATGGAGCCCGAGTTCAAGGCCTACCAGCAGCAGGTGATCGATAACGCCCAGGCCATGGCCGCAGTGTTCATCGAACGCGGCTTCGAGGTGGTCTCCGGTGGTACCGATAACCACCTGTTCCTGCTCAGCCTGATCAAGCAGGGCCTGACCGGTAAGGATGCTGACGCTGCCCTGGGTCGCGCCGGTATCACCGTGAACAAGAACGCCGTGCCGAACGACCCGCAGTCGCCGTTCGTCACCTCCGGTATCCGTATCGGTACCCCGGCCGTTACCACCCGTGGCTTCAAGGTCGCCCAGTGCCAGAGCCTGGCCGGCTGGATCTGCGACATCCTCGATCACCTCGGCGATGCCGATGTCGAGGCGCAGGTGGCCAAGCTGGTCGCCGGGCTGTGCGCGGATTACCCGGTCTATCGCTAAGCCAACCTTCTCTCTCGGCCCCTCTCGCGCAGTCGCGAGAGGGCAGTAGAACCCTGGAGCATGCCCATGCAACGTTATTCCGGCTTCGGCCTGTTCAAGCACTCGTTCAGCCATCATGAGAACTGGCAGCGCATGTGGCGTAATCCGACGCCCAAGCCGGTTTATGACGTGGTCATCGTCGGCGGTGGCGGTCACGGCCTGGCCACGGCTTACTACCTGGCCAAGGAATTCGGCGTGAAAAACGTCGCCGTGGTGGAGAAAGGCTGGCTTGGCGGTGGTAACACCGCGCGCAACACCACCATCGTGCGTTCCAACTACCTGTGGGACGAGTCCGCGCACCTGTACGAGCACGCGATGAAGCTGTGGGAAGGTCTGTCGCAAGACCTCAACTACAACGTCATGTTCTCCCAGCGTGGCGTGTTCAACCTCGGCCACACCCTGCAGGACATGCGTGACATCGAGCGCCGCGTCAGCGCCAACCGTCTCAACGGTATCGACGGCGAGGTGGTGGATGCCAAGCAGGTGGCGGAGATGATCCCCTACCTGGATTGCTCGAAGAACACCCGTTACCCGATTCTCGGTGCCTCGTTGCAGCGCCGTGGCGGCGTTGCCCGTCACGATGCTGTGGCCTGGGGCTTCGCCCGTGCCGCTGACGCCCTGGGCGTCGACCTGATCCAGCAGACCGAAGTGATCGGCTTCCGCAAGGAAAACGGCGCGGTAATCGGTGTCGAGACCAGCAAGGGTTTCATCGGCGCCAAGCGCGTCGGCGTGGTCGCTGCCGGTAACTCCGGACACCTGGCCAAGCTGGCCGGCTTCCGCCTGCCGCTGGAATCGCACCCGCTGCAGGCGCTGGTTTCCGAGCCGATCAAACCGATCATCGACACCGTGATCATGTCCAACGCCGTACACGGCTACATCAGCCAGTCGGACAAGGGCGACCTGGTCATCGGCGCCGGTATCGACGGCTACAACGGCTACGGCCAACGTGGTTCCTACCCGACCATCGAACACACCCTGCAGGCCATCGTCGAGATGTTCCCGGTGCTCTCGCGCGTACGCATGAACCGCCAGTGGGGCGGCATCGTCGACACCACGCCGGACGCCTGCCCGATCATCGCCAAGACGCCGGTGAAGAACCTGTTCTTCAACTGCGGCTGGGGCACCGGTGGCTTCAAGGCCACGCCGGGCTCGGGCAACGTGTTCGCTGCCAGTCTGGCCAAGGGCGAGATGCATCCACTGGCCAAGGCCTTCTCCATCGAGCGCTTCCACAACGGTGCGCTGATCGACGAGCACGGCGCAGCCGGTGTGGCGCACTGATTATGGCGCCCTCTCTCGCTGAGAGAGGGACGATGGTTTTCTGGAGGTACCGAGCATGCTGCACATCTTCTGCCCTCACTGTGGCGAACTGCGTTCCGAAGAAGAATTCCACGCCGGCGGTCAGGCGCACATCGCCCGTCCGCTGGACCCGAACGCCTGCACCGACGCGGAGTGGGGCGAGTACCTGTTCTTCCGCGACAACCCGCGCGGTATCCACCACGAGCTGTGGATTCATGCGGCGGGCTGCCGTCAGTACTTCAACGTCACTCGCCACACGGTGAGCTACGAGATTCTCGAAACCTACAAGATTGGCGAGCGCCCCAGCGTCACTGAGGCCAGTGTCGCCGCGAAAAAGGCCGTCGACCAAGGAGTAACGGCATGAGCCAGGTCAATCGTCTTTCCCAGGGTGGCCGCATCGACCGCAGCCAGCCCCTGACCTTCAGCTTCAACGGCCAGACCTATCAGGGTTATGCCGGCGACACCCTGGCCGCTGCACTGCTGGCCAACGGCGTCGACGTGATCGGCCGCAGCTTCAAGTACTCGCGTCCGCGCGGCATCGTTGCTGCCGGCGCCGAAGAGCCCAACGCCGTGCTGCAGATCGGTGCCAGCGAAGCGGCGCAGATCCCCAACGTGCGTGCCACCCAGCAGGCGCTGTATCAGGGACTGGCCGCGGCCAGCACCAACGGCTGGCCGAGCGTCAACACCGACGTGATGGGCATCCTTGGCAAGGTCGGCGGTGGCATGATGCCGCCCGGCTTCTACTACAAGACCTTCATGTACCCGCAGAACCTGTGGCTGACCTACGAGAAGTACATTCGTAAGGCTGCCGGTCTCGGTCGCTCGCCGAAGGAAAACGATCCGGACATCTACGACTACCTGAACCAACACTGCGACGTGCTGGTGGTCGGTGCTGGCCCTGCCGGTCTCGCCGCAGCCCTGGCTGCCGGTCGTAGCGGGGCGCGTGTGATCCTCGCCGACGAACAGGAAGAGCTCGGCGGCAGCCTGCTCTCCACCCGCGAGATGCTCGACGACAAGCCGGCCGCCGACTGGGCTGCCAAGGCCATCGCCGAGCTCAAGAGCATGCCGGAAGTGACCCTGCTGCCGCGTGCCACGGTCCACGGTTACCACGACCACAACTTCCTCACCATTCACCAGCGCCTCACCGACCACCTCGGTGAAGTGGCACCCATGGGCCAGCCGCGTCAGCGTCTGCACCGTGTACGTGCCGGTCGCGTGGTTCTGGCCACTGGCGCCCATGAGCGTCCGCTGGTGTATGCCAACAACGACGTGCCCGGCAACATGCTGGCCGACGCCGTCTCGACCTACGTGCGCCGCTATAGCGTCGCGCCCGGCCAGAAGCTGGTGCTGTCGACCAACAACGATTACGCCTACCGCGTGGTGCTCGACTGGCTCGACGCCGGCCGCCAGGTGGTGGCCGTGGCCGATGCCCGTAGCAACCCGCGTGGCAGCTGGGTCGAAGAAGCGCGCCGCCGTGGCGTGCGCATTCTCACCGGCAGTGCCGTGGTCGAAGCGCGTGGCAGCAAGCGCGTCACTGGTGCGCGCATCTGCGCCATCGATCTGGCCAAGCACAAGGTCACCAGCCCTGGCGAAGTGGTCGACTGCGACCTGATCGCCAGCTCCGGCGGCTACAGCCCGGTTGTGCACCTGGCTTCGCACCTGGGCGGTCGTCCGGTCTGGCGCGAAGACATCCTGGCGTTCGTTCCGGGTGAAGGCTTCCAGAAGCGTCATTGCGCCGGTGCGGTAAACGGCGTATTTGGCCTCGGCGACAGCCTGTCCGATGGTTTCGAAGCCGGTGCCAAGGCCGCTGCCGAAGTGGGCTTCAACGCCGTGACCGGCAGTGTGCCGAAGGCCGAGAAGCGCATCGAAGAAGCCACCGTTGCACTGTTCCAGGTGCCGCACGACAAGAGCACTGCGCGTGCGCCGAAGCAGTTCGTCGATCAGCAGAACGACGTCACCGCCGCCGGTATCGAGCTGGCCACCCGCGAGGGCTTCGAGTCGGTCGAGCACGTCAAACGCTACACCGCGCTGGGCTTCGGTACCGATCAGGGCAAGCTGGGCAACATCAACGGTCTGGCCATCGCTGCCCGTTCCATCGGCATCAGCATCGCCGAGATGGGCACCACCATGTTCCGCCCGAACTACACCCCGGTGACCTTCGGCGCCATCGCCGGCCGTCACTGTGGCGAGCTGTTCGAGCCCAAGCGCTACACCGCCATGCAGAAATGGCACCTGGAAAACGGTGCCGAGTTCGAGGACGTCGGCCAGTGGAAGCGTCCCTGGTACTTCCCCAAGAACGGCGAAGACATGCACGCTGCCGTGGCCCGTGAGTGCCTGGCCGTGCGCAACGCGGTGGGTATCCTCGACGCTTCGACCCTGGGCAAGATCGACATCCAGGGCCCGGATGCACGCGAGTTCCTCAACCGCGTCTATACCAACGCCTGGACCAAGCTGGACGTGGGCAAGGCTCGCTACGGCCTGATGTGCAAGGAAGACGGCATGGTCTTCGACGACGGTGTGACGGCCTGCCTGGCTGACAACCACTTCGTCATGACCACCACCACCGGCGGCGCCGCACGGGTGATGGAATGGCTGGAAATCTACCACCAGACCGAATGGCCGGAGCTGAAGGTGTACTTCACCTCGGTCACCGACCACTGGGCGACCATGACCCTGTCCGGCCCCAACAGCCGCAAGCTGCTGGCCGAAGTCACCGACATCGACCTGGACAAGGACGCCTTCCCCTTCATGACCTGGAAGGAAGGCAACGTTGGCGGCGTACCGGCTCGTGTGTTCCGTATCTCCTTCACCGGTGAGCTGAGCTACGAAGTCAACGTCCAGGCCAACTATGCCCTGGGCGTGTGGGAGAAGATCATCGCCGCTGGCAAGAAGCATGGCCTGACGCCTTATGGCACCGAGACCATGCACGTGCTGCGCGCCGAGAAGGGCTTCATCATCGTCGGCCAGGACACCGATGGTTCGGTCACCCCGGACGACCTCGGCATGGGTTGGTGCGTTGGCCGTACCAAGCCGTTCTCCTGGATCGGCTGGCGTGGCATGAACCGCGAGGATTGCCTCAAGGAAAACCGCAAGCAGCTGGTCGGCCTCAAGCCCGTGGACCCGAACAAGGTGCTGCCGGAAGGTGCGCAACTGGTGTTCGATCCCAAGCAGTCGATTCCGATGACCATGGTTGGCCACGTCACCTCCAGCTACATGAGTTCGGCGATGGGCTACTCCTTCGCCATGGCCCTGGTGCGCGGTGGTCTCAAGCGCATCGGCGAGCGCGTCTTCGCGCCGCTGGTCGATGGCAGCGTGATCGAAGCCGAAATCGTCAGCCCCGTGTTCTATGACCCGAAAGGGGATCGCCAGAATGTCTAACGCCAATGTTTTTCAGCAACGCCCTGCCGACATCGAAGGGCAATCCTCCCTGCACCACGCCGGCCTGCACGAGCTGGTCGGCAAGGGGCGCAATGGGGCCGGGGTCACGCTGCGTGAGAAGAAGCTGCTGGGTCATCTGACCCTGCGTGGTGACGCCGACGATGCGAATTTCGCTGGCGGCGTACACAAGGCCCTGGGCCTGGAACTGCCGGGCGCCCTGACCCTGGTGAGCAGCGGCGACACCTCGCTGCAGTGGCTGGGCCCGGATGAATGGCTGCTGATCGTGCCTGGCGGTAGCGAGTTCGAGGTCGAGCGCAAACTGCGTGAGGCCCTGGACGGCCAGCACATCTCGGTGGTCAATGTCAGCGGTGGGCAGACCCTGCTGGAGCTGTCCGGGCCGAAGGTGCGCGAGTTGCTGATGAAGTCCAGCAGCTATGACGTGCATCCGAAAAACTTCCCGGTCGGCAAGGCGGTCGGTACGGTGTTCGCCAAGTCGCAACTGGTGATTCGTCGCACTGGCGAAGACACCTGGGAGCTGCTGATCCGTCGCAGTTTCTCCGACTACTTCTGGCTGTGGTTGCAGGACGCCAGCGCTGAGTACGGGCTGGCGATCGAGGCCTGAGCTGCACGCGAACCGTCCCCTCTCCCGCATGCGGGAGAGGGTTAGGGAGAGGGCCGTTTTAGCCTCTCCCCCATCCCCTCTCCCATGAATGGGAGAGGGGAGCCATTCAGCGGAGCCCCTTGCCATGAGCCGCACCCCCGATACCTGGATTCTCACCGCCCATTGCCCGAGCGTGCTCGGCACCGTGGATGCGGTGACACGCTTTTTGTTCGAGCAGCGTTGCTACGTCACCGAACACAACAGCTTCGATGATCGGCTGTCGTCGCGGTTTTTCATCAGGGTCGAGTTTCGTCAGCCCGAGGGCTTCGACGAGGCGGCCTTTCGCGCGGGTGTGGCTGAGCGCCTGGCACCGTTCGGCATGCAGGTCGAGCTGACGCCGCCGGGCTATCGCGCCAAGGTGGTGCTGATGGTGTCCAAGGCCGATCACTGCCTGAACGACCTGCTCTATCGTCAGCGCATCGGCCAACTGGCCATGGACGTGGTGGCGGTGGTGTCCAACCACCCGGATCTCGAACCGCTGGCGCGCTGGCATGGCATTCCCTATCACCATTTTCCGCTCGACCCGGTCGACAAGCCGTCGCAGGAGCGCAAGGTGTTGAAGGTGATCGAGGAGACCGGTGCCGAACTGGTGGTGCTCGCCCGCTACATGCAGGTGCTGTCGCCCGAGCTGTGCCGCAAGCTGGACGGCTGGGCGATCAATATCCACCACTCGCTGCTGCCCGGCTTCAAGGGCGCCAAGCCGTATCACCAGGCCTACCAGAAGGGCGTCAAGCTGGTCGGCGCCACGGCGCACTACATCAACAACGACCTCGACGAAGGGCCGATCATCGCGCAGGGCGTGGAGGCCGTGGATCACGCGCACTACCCTGAAGATCTGATCGCCAAGGGCCGTGACATCGAATGTCTGACGCTGGCGCGAGCAGTGGGTTACCACATCGACCGCCGCGTGTTCCTCAACGCCAACCGCACGGTCGTGCTCAATGCCTGATGGGCGTCGAGGAGAAACACGGATTTAAGGTGGGCTGACGCGGGTAACCGCTCGTCCCGCCTCGCTCCCCAAGGGGAGTGCAGAGTAGCCCGGATGCAAGCCGGGGAATATTTCGGCCACCGCCCTGCCAGGCTTCACAGGCGGTGACCGGCAACAGACGAAAGAAGCTCCAGTGCAAGGCCGCGCGGCATCGGTCGCGTCTTGTGTCCACAAAAAGAAAGGAGAGTTACGTATGTCTGGTAATCGTGGTGTGGTTTATCTCGGTGCGGGCAAGGTCGAAGTACAGAAGATCGACTACCCGAAAATGCAGGACCCGCGCGGCAAGAAGATCGAGCACGGGGTCATCCTGAAAGTCGTTTCCACCAACATCTGCGGCTCCGACCAGCACATGGTGCGCGGTCGTACCACCGCTCAGGTCGGCCTGGTGCTGGGTCACGAGATCACCGGCGAGGTGGTCGAGAAGGGCCGCGACGTCGAGCGTCTGCAGATCGGTGATCTGGTTTCCGTTCCCTTCAACGTCGCTTGCGGTCGCTGCCGTAGCTGCAAGGAACAGCACACCGGTGTGTGCCTGACCGTCAACCCGGCGCGTGCCGGCGGTGCCTATGGCTACGTCGACATGGGCGACTGGACCGGTGGCCAGGCTGAATACGTGCTGGTGCCTTACGCCGACTTCAACCTGCTCAAGCTGCCGGATCGCGACAAGGCCATGGAGAAAATCCGTGACCTGACCTGCTTGTCCGACATTCTGCCGACTGGCTACCACGGCGCCGTCACCGCGGGCGTCGGCCCGGGCAGCACCGTCTACGTCGCCGGTGCCGGTCCTGTCGGTCTGGCCGCTGCCGCTTCGGCTCGCCTGCTTGGTGCTGCTGTGGTCATCGTCGGTGACCTCAACCCGGCTCGTCTGGCGCACGCCAAGGCCCAGGGCTTCGAGATCGCCGATCTGTCGCTGGACACTCCGCTGCACGAGCAGGTCGCCGCATTGCTGGGCGAGCCGGAAGTGGATTGCGCCATCGACTGCGTAGGCTTCGAGGCTCGTGGTCACGGTCATGAAGGCGCCAAGCACGAGGCTCCGGCCACCGTGCTCAACTCGCTGATGCAGATCACCCGCGTTGCCGGCCAGATCGGTATTCCGGGTCTGTACGTCACCGAAGATCCGGGTGCGGTCGATGCCGCCGCCAAGATCGGCAGCCTGAGCATTCGCTTCGGCCTCGGCTGGGCCAAGTCGCACAGCTTCCACACCGGTCAGACCCCGGTCATGAAGTACAACCGTCAGTTGATGCAGGCCATCATGTGGGACCGCCTCAACATCGCCGATATCGTCGGCGTAGAGGTCATCAGCCTGGAAGATGCACCACGCGGCTACGGCGAGTTCGATGCCGGTGTGCCGAAGAAATTCGTCATCGACCCGCACAAGACCTTCAGCGCGGCGTGATGGCGTAGGCAATTCGCGTAGCCCCTGGTCCGGGCTATGCGAGGTGGTGGTGCGCCTGGCGCACCCTGCCTGTTTACACGGCAAAGGCGTATTGGTTAGCGCCTTTTTTAGGGAGCCTACGGGCTCCCTTTTCTTTTTCGCGCTGCCTTCGCGCGCCTACAGCCCGTATTTCCTGACCTTGTCGAACAGCGTGGTCTTGGCCAGCCCCAGTGCCTGCGCCGCCTGACTGAGGTTGCCGTCGTGGCGTTCCAGGGCCGCGCCCAGCAGGTTGCGTTCGAAGGCCTCCACGGCCTCGTTGAAGCCCAGCGCGTTGCTGTCGGCCTGGCCGCTTTTCTTGAACACCGGCAGACCGAGGGCAAAGCGCTCGGCGACGTTCCGCAGTTCGCGCACGTTGCCAGGCCAGTCGTGCGCGGTGAGGGCGGCCAGGGTGGGCCGATCCAGCTCCGGCACGCCACGGTCGAAGCGCAAGGCAGCGAGTTGCAGAAAGTGTTCGAACAGCAGAGCGATGTCCTCGCGGCGCTCACGCAGTGGTGGCAGCTCCAGGGTCACCACGTTGAGGCGGTAGTAGAGGTCGCTACGAAACTCGCCGCGTTTGCCCAACTCGTCGAGGTCGGATTTGGTGGCCGCGATCACCCGGCAGTCGACGTTGATCGACTGGTTCGAGCCAAGGCGTTCCAGGCTGTGCTCCTGCAGCACCCGCAGCAGCTTGATCTGCAGGGCTAGCGGCATGCTCTCGATCTCGTCGAGAAACAGGCTGCCACCGTCAGCGTGCTCGATCTTGCCGATGCGGCGCTTGCTGGCGCCGGTGAAGGCGTGCGCTTCGTGGCCGAATATCTCGCTTTCGAACAGGCTCTCCGGCAGGCCGCCGCAGTTGAGGGCGACGAACTGTTTGCTCTGGCGTCGGCTGAAGTCGTGCAGGCAGCGCGCGATCAGTTCCTTGCCGGTGCCAGTTTCGCCCTCGATCAGCACGTTGGCGTTGGTATCGGCGACGTTGGCGATCAGTTCGCGCAGCTGCTGCATGGCCGGCGAGCGACCGATGATGCGCTGCTCCAGCGCCTGGCGCCCGGCCAACTGGCGCCGTAGCGCGCTGACTTCGCGGGTCAGGCTGCGCTGTCCCAGCGCCCGGCGCACGACGTCGACCAGCCGCTCGGGGGAGAAGGGTTTTTCCATGAAGTCATAGGCGCCATCGCGCATCGCGCAGACGGCCATGCCGATATCACCGTGGCCGGTGATCAGCACCACCGGCAGGCTGGCGTCGCGCTGTTTGAGGCGCGTGAGCAGCTCCAGGCCATCAGTGCCGGGCAGGCGGATGTCGCTGATGACGATGCCGGCGAAATCCTCGTCGACGCGCTGCAGGGCCTCCTCGGCGCTGGCCACGCCGATGCTGTCGATATCTTCCAGGGCCAGCGCCTGCTGGCAGCCGAGCAGCACATGGGGATCGTCTTCGACGATCAGAACGGTGAGGCTCTCGCTCATGTGTTGGGCTCCGGCGGGTAGGGCAGGCTGAGGATGAAAGCGGTACCGCCTTCGTCCGGGTGGCGTACGGTGAGGCTGCCGCCTGCTGCGGCGGCCAGGTTGGCGGACAGGGTCAGGCCGAGGCCCAGGCCCTGTTCGCCGGGCTTGGTGGTAAAGAACGGCTCGAACAGGTGCACGCGGGTTTCCGGTGCAATGCCGGGACCGTTGTCGCGGACCTCCAGCTGGTAGCCGTTGGCATCGGCGCTGCCGCTCAGCCATAGCTGGCGGTCGACCTGCTCGCGCATGGCGTCGAGGGCGTTGCTGATCAGGTTGACCAGGATCTGTTCCAGGCGGATCTGCTCGATGGCCAGGCGCGCTTCCGCGAAGTCGCGATGGATGGTCATGCTGGTGCGTTGCAGGCGCGGCTGCAGGAGCATGGTGGCGGCATCCACGGCCTTCAGCAGCGAGGCCTCGCCGTTGTCACCGGTGCGTCGGGCGAAGGCACGCAGGCTGGCGGTGATCTTGCCCATGCGGTCGACCAGTTCGCCGATGTTCTGCAGATTGCTGCTGGCGACGTCGAGTGCGCCACGCTGGAGGAAGCGCACGGCATTGCCCGACAGCGTGCGCAAGGCCGCCAGCGGCTGATTCAACTCGTGGGCGATGCTGGTGGACATCTGCCCGATCACCGCCAGCTTGCCGGCCTGCACCAGCTCGTCCTGGGCCTGGCGCAGGGTGGTTTCGGCCTGCTTGCGCTCGCGAACCTCGGCTTGCAGGCGTTCGTTGCTGGCCTGCAGGTCGGCGGTGCGCTCGGTGATCTTGCGCTCCAGCTCGTCGTTGGCCGCCTGCAACGCCTCGCGGGCGGCCAGGCGGGTGGCGATCACCTTGCGCCGCTCGTTCCAGGCAATCAGCAGAAAGGCCAGCAGAGCCGCCACCACGGCCGCCAGCATGGCATGGCTCATGGCTGCGCTGCGTTGTTCCTGCAAGGGGCTGAGCAGGGTCAGGTGCCAGGGCGTGTGTTCCAGGCGGCGGGTCTGCAGCAGGTAGTCGGTGGGTACGCCGCCGGTGGCGAAGCTGACCCGCTCGATGCCGTCGTCCATTAGCGAGCGATTGAACAGCTGCAACTCTTCCAGCGCTGCCCAGTGATACTGCAGGCTTCGCGCCAGGCGTTCCTTGGTCGCATCGTCCAGCGGGCGCACGGTCTTGAGGCGCACCATCGGGTCGCTGGCGAGGATGATGACGCCGTTCTCGTCGCTGACGTAGGCGTCCAGCAGGGCGCGCTGCCAACGCTCCTCGAGGGTGTCGAGGCGCACCTTGACCACCGCCACGCCGATGATGCGATCACCGTCGCGCAGGCCATGGGCCAGGTAGTAGCCGGGCTCGCCCGTGGTACTGCCAAGGCCGTATAAACGGCCCGGGCGGCCCTTGATGGCCTCCTGGTAGTAGGCACGGAAGGACAGGTCTTCGCCGAGATAGCTGTCGGCCTTGTCCCAGTTGCTGGTGGCGATCACCCGGCCGTCCGGGTCGAGCACGTAGATGGCGAGGCTGCCGGCGCGCTCGTTGAGCCCCTGCAGGTACACGTTGACGTGATGCCGGCGGTAGGCGGTGGGTGACAGCGCCAGGCGCGAGACATTGCCTTCCAGCTCCAGCAGGCTGGGCAGGTAGGTGTATTTGGTGATTTCGCTTTCCACCGCGCGCGCATTGAGCTCCAGCTGGCGCTTACCGTTTTCGGCCAGCGCGCGGATGCCGTTGCGGTCGCTGATGTGATAGCCGGCGTAGCCGCAGCCGAGCACCAGCAGCAGGAACAGCAGAATCAGCGACAGATGACGGAGCAGACGCGGTTTCACGATCAGATTGGCGCGAGGGCTGGCGGACAGGCATTGCATCATAGTCGTCCTGAACTGGCCAGTTGCCAACACCCAGGGTGCGCCGCGCGCACCGGCTGTGGTGCGTGGGCATTGGTGCGCGTGGCGCACCCCGGCTGGCTGGTCAGTGCTGGAGGATCTTCGCCAGGAACTGCTGGGCGCGCTCGGAGCGCGCGTTGATGTCGCCGAAGAACTCCTCCTTGGGGCAGTCTTCGACGATCTGCCCGGCGTCCATGAAGATCACCCGGTCGGCGACCTTGCGCGCGAAACCCATCTCGTGGGTCACGCACATCATGGTCATGCCTTCCTGGGCCAGTTGCACCATCACGTCGAGTACTTCGTTGACCATCTCCGGGTCGAGCGCCGAGGTCGGTTCATCGAACAGCATCACCACCGGATCCATGGCCAGGGCGCGGGCGATGGCCACGCGCTGCTGCTGTCCACCGGAGAGCTGGCCAGGGTGCTTGTGCGCATGGGCAGCCAGGCCGACGCGGTCGAGCAGGGCCAGGCCCTTCTTTTCGGCCTCGGCCTTGCTGCGGCCGAGCACCTTGATCTGGGCGATGGTCAGGTTCTCGGTGATGGTCAGGTGCGGGAACAGCTCGAAGTGCTGGAACACCATGCCCACGCGCGAGCGCAGCTTGGGCAGGTTGGTCTTCTTGTCGGCGATGGAAGTGCCGTCGACGTCGATGTCACCCTGCTGGAAGGGCTCCAGCGCGTTGACGCACTTGATCAGGGTCGACTTGCCCGAGCCGGACGGCCCGCACACCACGACCACTTCGCCTTTCTTCACCTCGGTGCTGCAATTGGTCAGCACCTGGAAGTCCCCGTACCACTTGTTGACGTTCTGGATGGAAATCATACGGCTAACCTTTTTTGCAGGAGCTTGACCAGGCGCGAGGCGGCGAAGCTGATGGTGAAGTAGACCAGGCCGGCGAAGATCAGAAATTCATGGGGCTGGCCGATGATGTCGCCACGCGAGCGAGCGGCGTTGAGGAAGTCCATCAGGCCCACGGTGTACACCAGCGAGGTGTCCTGAAAGAGGATGATGCTCTGCTGCAGCAGCAGCGGGGTCATCTTGCGGAAGGCCTGCGGCAGGATGATCAGGCGCATGCTCTGCCCGTAGGTCATGCCCAGGGCCGAGGCAGCGCCCATCTGCCCCTTGGGGATGGCCTGGATACCGGCACGGACGATCTCGCAGAAGTAGGCCGCCTCGAACATCACGAAGGCCACCAGGCACGAGCTGAACGCCCCGACCGGGGTGTCCTCACCCGTGATCCAGCGCAGGATGAACGGCACCGCGAAGTAGAACCAGGTGATCACCAGCAGCAGCGGGATGGAGCGGAAGTAGTTGACGTAGGCGGCGGCAATGTTCGCCAGCAACTTGCTGTGCGACAGGCGCATCAGCGCCAGTAGGGTGCCCAGCACCACGCCGCCAAGCACGCCCAGCACCATCAACTGCAGGGTCACCAGCATGCCGTCCCACAGGCCCGGAAGGGCCGGGAGGATCGCGGAGAAGTCCATCATTTACCCCCTACGGAAATCAGGCCCGGCACGGCGACCTTCTTCTCGATCATGCGCATGATCATCATCAGGCTCATGTTCAGCGTGAAGTAGATCAGGGTGGCCAGGGTGAAGGCCTCGAACAGGTTGGCGCTGAACTCGGCGGTCTGCTTGGTCTGCGCCAGCAGTTCCATGAGGCCGATCAGCGACGCGACCGAGGAGTTCTTGAAGATGTTGAGGAACTCGCTGGTCAGCGGCGGAATGATGATGCGGTAGGCTTGCGGTAGCAGCACGTTGGTGTAGATCTGCGGCAGGCGAAACCCCATGGCGTAGGCCGCGGCGGTCTGGCCCTTGGGCAGCGCCTCGATGCCGGTGCGTACCTGCTCGCAGACCCTGGCGGCGGTGAACAGGCCGAGGCACACCACCACCGAGAGGTAGGCCGAGGTGGCCGGGTTGAGATCCTGCTTGAACCACAGTTCCAGCGGTTCGGGCAGCAGGTCCGGCACCAGGAAGTACCAGAGGAACAGCTGCACCAGCAGCGGCACGTTGCGGAAGACTTCCACATAGGCGGTGGCCAGGCCGGACAGCCAGCGGTTTGGCAAGGTACGCATCACGCCGAGCAGCGAGCCCAGCGCCAGGGCGATGATCCAGCCGGCCAGGGCGATGGCGATGGTCCAGCCCAGGCCGGTGATGAACCAGTCCAGATAGGTCTCGCTGCCGATACCGGTGGACTTGAAGTAGATGCCCCAGTCCCAGTTGTAATTCATTGCGGGTTCCCTCGGGTGAGGATGCGATCTGCTGTGCGTCGGCTCTGCTGCGTTGCTACGACCAACGGGAGTAACAGCCGCAGGCTGGCCCGAAGGTTGAGCAACGCGAGTCAAGCGGCTTCAGCTCGCGAGATCGTCAGTACGGCTACGATGACGAAGCGTGAGAGCAGGCAACGGTTGCCCGTGTCCGCTCAGGCGGACGGTCTCGGCTTCGTCAGAAATTAGGTTGGGGAAGCCAGTGGCTTCCCCGGAGTCCCCGGGCCGTCACGCCTTGTGAGCGTGGCGGCGTGTCACCGTCAGATCTGTTCTGCAGACTTGTCGGTCGGTTCGGCGATCAGCTTCTTCAGCTCGTCGCTCATGGGGAAGTTCAGGTTCAGGCCCTTCGGTGGTATGGGCTGCTGGAACCACTTGTCGTAGATGCCGTTGATCTCGCCAGAGGCGAAGGTGGCGCTGATGGCCTTGTCGACCACTTGCTTGAAGCCCGCATCACCCTTGCGCACCATGCAGCCGTAGATCTCGAAGGATTGCGGGGTGCCGACCACGGCCCAGTCGTCCGGTTTCTTGGCCTTGGCCATTTCGCCGGCGAGCAGGGCGTCGTCCATCATGAAGGCCACGGCGCGGTTGGATTCGAGCATCAGGAAGGACTCGCCGTGATCCTTGGCGGAAATCACGTTCATGCCCATCTTCTTCTCGGCATTCATCGACTTGATCAGGCGCTCGGAGGTGGTACCGGCGGTGGTCACCACGTTCTTGCCCTTGAGGTCTTCGAAATCCTTGATACCGCTGGTCTTCTTGGTCAGCAGGCGGGTGCCGACCTCGAAGATGCCAACGGAGAAGTCGACCTGCTGCTGGCGCTCGATATTGTTGGTGGTGGAGCCGCACTCCAGGTCCACGGTACCGTTCTGCACCAGCGGGATGCGGGTCTGCGAGGTCACCAGGTTGTAGCGCACCTTGAGGTCAGGCATGCCCAGTTCCTGCTTCAGCGCCTCGACCACTTTCAACTGCAGGTCGTGGGAGTAGCCGATCGGCTGGCGCGAGTTGTCGCCGAAGTAGGAGAAGGGAATGGACGAGTCGCGATGGCCCAGGGTGATGGTGCCGGAGTCCTTGATCTTCTTCAGGGTGCCGGTCAGCTCCTCGGCGATCACTGGAGTGGAAAGAACAGCTGCGGCGATGGCCACGCCCAGTACACGGTGGAAGGTACGCATGAATCGAGTCCTCGATGTTGTTGTGATGGCGCGGTCACGCCACTTTGCTCAGGGAATGTCTATCGCATTCCTGAAGTGACTTGAGCAGGTTGCATGCCAGCACTTTCGAGGTGTTCGAATTTAAGATAAATGTTTGTTTTATATTGAGTTTGTTCTGTTGTTCGAGCGAGGGGTCTGATGTTTCCGTTCGCCGTTCCGACTATTGCCGGGCTGTGCGTTCGGAAATCCGAATGACGCCGCTGCTGTGAGCGCGCCCCCTCGACCTGTCAGCTGCGTTCGTTGCGCAACTCATCGATTCGGTTGTCCTTGGCTTGCCACAGCTCCGATACCCAACGCTGCATCTGCTGGCGAAACGCGGGGTCGTTCTCGTAATCGCCCTGCCACAAGCTCGGGTCGAGTTCGCGCGTCTGGATGTCGATGATCACCTCGGGGACCTGGCCGCTGAGCAGCGTCCAGAACCCGGGCACCCGTTTGCCGGGGTAGACCAGGGTGACGTCCAGCACCGCGTCGATCTGTTCGCCAAGGGCAGCTAAGACGAAGGCCACGCCGCCGGCCTTGGGCTTGAGCAGGTAGCGATAGGGCGATTGCTGCTGGGCCTGCTTGGCCGGGGTGAAACGGGTGCCCTCCAGATAGTTGACCACGGTGACTGGCAGGTGCTTGAACTTCTCGCAGGCGGCCTTGGTGATCTCCAGATCCTTGCCCTGCATATGCGGATTCTTCGCCAGGAAGGCCTTGGAGTAGCGCTTCATGAAGGGATAGTCCAAGGCCCAGAAGGCCAGACCGAGCAGCGGCACCCAGATCAGCTCCTGCTTGAGGAAGAACTTGAAATAGGGCGTCTTGCGGTTGAACGCCTGCACCAGTGCCGGAATGTCGACCCACGACTGATGGTTGCTGATTACCAGATAGGAGGCATCGCGGCGCAGTTCGGCGTTGCCGCGAATGTCCCAGTGCGTCGGGGTGAGCAGAGCGAAGGTGCGTTTGCAGTTTTCCGCCCAGAATTCGGCCACCCACATCACCCCGCGCGAGCAGGCGCGACGCGCGGTTTGTCCCGGCAGGACGAACTTGCCCAGGGCGATCAGCAGCAGCGGGCCGATCAGCAGCAGGGTGTTGCTCAGCAGTAGAGCTATATTGAGTAGGCCGGTCAGCAGGGGGCGCATATCAACTCCTCGGCAGGCGCGAAGCTACCATCATAAGCACCTGCAGAATTTGTCTCAAAATTACGACTGATGGCCTATGGCTATTAACTGGCAAGACCTTGATGCTGGTCAGTGTGAAATCTAAGTGGATTGTCCGACAATGCACGGGCATTGGCCGCGGACCCTCCCGCCAACCTGTTCTGGATTGACTCGATGTTGAAACGCATTGCAGTGGCCGATCTGCGTATCGGCATGTATATCCAAGAGTTTTGCGGTTCCTGGATGGATCACCCGTTCTGGAAGTCCAAGTTCGTTCTCAACTCCGACAAGGATCTCGCCCGCATTCGCGACAGCGCGATCAGCGAATTGTGGATCGATGTCAGCAAGGGTGAGGATGTCGCGGCAGGTGTACAGGCGGCAACCGAGGCCGAGGTGGAGTGTGAGGCGCAGGCGCGTCTTCTGGCGGCCATCGAACCACCCAAGGTCAAGGTGCTGTCCATGGAGCAGGAGCTGGAGCAGGCAATGAAGCTCTGCGCGCGCTCCAAGCAGGCGGTAATGGAAATGTTCAGCGATGCGCGCATGGGCCAGGCGCTGCAGTTCGAGCAGGCGGAGTTGCTGGTCGAGGAGATCTCCAAGTCGGTCATGCGCCATCCCAATGCGCTGATCAGCCTGGCAAGGCTCAAGCACAGCAACGAATACACCTACATGCACTCGGTGGCCGTGTGTGCGCTGATGATTGCTTTGGCGCGGCAACTCGGCCTGCCTGAGGCTGCCGTGCGCGAGGCCGGCCTGGCCGGCCTGCTGCATGACATTGGCAAGATGGCGGTACCGCAGGACCTGCTGGACAAACCCGGCAAGCTAAGCGACAGCGAGTTCGCCGCGATACGCAAGCACCCGGAGGAGGGGGGCAGCATTCTGATCGCCAGCAAGCAGGTCAGCGCTCTGGTGCTCGATGTCTGTTTGCATCACCACGAAAAGGTCGACGGCAGCGGTTATCCGCATCACCTGCAGGGCGAACAGATCAGCCTGCTGGCGAAGATGGGCGCGGTCTGCGACGTGTATGACGCCATCACCTCGAACCGTCCGTACAAGCAGGGCTGGGACCCGGCCGAGTCGATCCGCAAGATGGCCGAGTGGAAGGGGCACTTCGACGAGGTGGTGTTCCAGGCTTTCGTCAAGACCGTCGGCATCTACCCGGTCGGCGCGCTGGTGCGCTTGCAGAGCGGGCGCCTGGCCGTGGTCATCGAGCAGAACCCCAAGGCGCTGCTGGCGCCGAGGGTCAAGGTGTTCTTCTCGGCCAAGTCGCGTCTGCCGCTGCCGCAGAGCGTCGTGGACCTGAGCAAGATCACCGATCAGGACCGCATCGTCGGCCGTGAATCGGCCGAGGAATGGGGCTTCGAACGGCTCGACGAGCTGTGGTCCGGGATGGAGCTGGAGGGGCGCGGTCGCTAGTTCGGGTGCAATACCCGGTTAGAAAATACCTGGCGCATGCAGCACGCTGTAACGCTTTCGGCGGAACATGACAGGCGCGCAGCAGTCGGAGGTTCGGTCACCGCAAACGAGAGGACCGAACCTTGAAATACGCTCTGCTTCTGCTGGCCGCCGCGATCAGTCTGCCTGCCATGGCCGATGAACAACCGGACCTTTACGGCCGCTACGAACTGATCAAGCTCCCCGCTCTGGGCCAGACCCTCAAGGCCAAGATGGATACCGGCGCGATGACCGCCTCGCTGTCAGCCAAGGACATCGAACCCTTCAAGCGCGACGGCGAGGACTGGGTACGCTTTCGCCTGGCTGTCGACGGCGCCGAGAACACGGTTTACGAGCACCCGCTGGTACGCATCGCCGAGATCAAGAAGCGCACCGAGGAAGGTGACACCGAGGCCAAGGAAGTCGCCTACTCGCAGCGCCCGGTGGTCGAAATGCCGATCTGCCTGGGCGAGGAAGAGCGCACCATCGAGGTCAACCTGACCGACCGCAGTACCTTCAGCTACCCGCTGTTGATTGGCGCCAGTGCCATGCGCGATCTTGGTGCGGCAGTGGATCCTGCCGAACGCTACACCCGCGATCGTCCCCAATGCTGAGTTAATTGTCGCATTTCGGGAAAGGCTAATACCCATTGGCCAGTACACTCGGCGAGAGTGCCCAGTGACCACTTCCTTGCTCTAAGGGGCGTCGGGCCTGTTTTTTGCTTCGTATAGATGCTTTCCAGGCCTGTAGGCCCTTTAGGTCGTTGAGGTGTCGCTATGACGGGAGTACTCAAGCCGGGTGTACGGCTGTTGCAGCGTTTCAGTTTCGCTCGCAAGTTCCAGTTGGTGTTCCTGTTGTTCGCGCTTCCGCTGGGCTACGCGCTGTGGGTCATCGCGAGTGACTACCTGTCGCGCCTGCAGTCTGTGGACTACGAGGTGGAAGGTGCGCAAGCGCTGGAGCGCATGGCGCAGGTGCAGCAAGAGCTGATCGCCCAGCGCACCCTGCTGGCACGCTGGAAAGGCACCGAGGATGCCGCGCAGGGCCTGTTGCTGCAGCGCGAAGGCAAGCTCGACGAGGCACTGCAGCAAGCAGCCGAGCCGCTGCAGAGCGAGCTGATCAGTGATCAGGCGCGCCAGCATTTTCAGGCCTTGCAGGATGAACGTGCCGGATTGCGCGCCGCCGGGCTGACCAAGGTTCCCCTGCCCGATGCGCTGGAGCGTTATCAGAAGGCGCTGCTGTCGCTGATCGCCCTGCGCGAGCAGGTGGCGACCGACAGCACGCTGATCCTCGACCCGCGCCTCGATACCTACCTGATGATGGAGCAGATCACCTACATCATGCCGCGCCTGCTCGAACAGCTCGGCACCTTCGCCGCTCAGGGCCACGGCGCCGTGGTCTCGCAGCACTTCACCCTGCAGAGCCGTGTGCTGATCCGCGATCTGCGGCGCAACCTAGACGAGCAAAGGGCGCAGTTGGTCAAGGCGCAGATCACCCTGTCGCGCGAGGCGCCGCGAGCCATGCGCCAACTGAGCGAGCCCTTCGATGCCTCGCTCAAGGCGTTCGACGAATTCCTTGCCCAGATCGACCGCGACATGTTCGAGTCCAGCCCCATGGCGCTGACACCCGAGCAGTTCGTCCAGCGCGTCGAAAGCCTGGAAACTCAGCTGCAAGGGCTGCAGCAGGCACTCTATCTGCAGTTTTCCGCCAGCCTCGGTCAGTACCGGCAGCGGGCGCTGTGGTCGATGATCGAGGTGGTCGGTGCTTTCAGCGTTCTGACCCTGCTGGCGATGTACGTGCTGATGTGCCTGAACGCTTCGATCCGTATCAGCACCAGCAACATCATCGATGCTGCACGCGGGCTGCGTGATGGCGACCTGCGCGTGCGCATGGAGGTCAACGGTCGTGATGATCTGGCTGCCATCGCCCAGGCACTGAACACCGCCGTCGAGCAGATGCGCGACTCGCTGCAGGGCGTCAACCACGAAAGCCAGCAGCTGGAAGGCACGGTACAGCTGCTCGGCGGCCAGGCGCGCGATGCGCTCGACGCCGTCGAGCAGCAGCAAGCGCAGATGAGCCAGATCGCCACTGCGGCGACGCAGATGGCCGCCACGGCGCAGAGCGTGGCGCAGAGCTGCGAGCAGGCGTCGCTGGAGGCGCAGCAGACCCGTGAGGTGGCGCTCGGCAGCAATCAGCGTAGCGAGCGCACCAGTGCCAGCATGCGTCACCTCAGTGCTCGCCTGGGCGACAGCGCGGCGGCGTTGCAACAACTGCGTGACCAGACCCAGCAGATCAACCGTGTGGTCGAGGTGATCAAGGGCATCGCCGAGCAGACCAACCTGTTGGCGCTCAACGCTGCCATCGAGGCGGCCCGTGCGGGGGAGGCCGGTCGCGGTTTTGCCGTGGTCGCCGACGAAGTGCGCTCGCTGTCCAGGCGCACCCAGGACTCGACCCAGGAAATCGCCCAGACCGTGGACAACCTGCAGCGCGTGGTCGGCCAGTCTGTCACCCTGATGGAGGAAGCCTGCAGCCAGGCCGATGGCGACATCGGCAGCGTGCTGGCCATGGGCGATGAGCTGCAGAACATCGTCGATTCGGTGCAGCGCGTCAGCGACCGCCTGGCGCAGATCGCCACGGCCGCCGAGCAGCAGGCGGCCACCGCCGATGAGGTCAGTAGCAATATCCAGCAGGTCGACCAGGCCGCCGGCCAGTTGCTCGATGGCGCCCAGGCCGTGAGCAGCGCCGCGGAACAGCTGCGCAGGGGCAGCCTGGGGCTGGCGCAAAATACCGGACGCTTCAGTCTCGACTGAGGTCGAGGCTGACCTGGCTGGCCAACTCTGTTAAAAACAATGCAAACAACACGGAGCCCCAGCATGAAAACGGTTGCCGAAGTCCTCAGAACCAAGTCAAACGCCCTTCTCTACAGCATCGACGCAGATGATTCCCTGCTCGACGGCCTGCGCATCATGGCGGAGAAGGGCATCGGCGCCCTGGTGGTGATGTCCGGCGGGCGCCTGGTGGGCATCGTCAGCGAGCGTGACTACGTGCGCAAGGTCGCCCTGGCCGAGCGCTCCATGCTGGGTGCCAAGGTCAGCGAAATCATGACCCGCGACGTGATCACCGTCGGCGCACGCGACAGCCTGCAGCACTGCATGGAACTGATGACCGAGCGCCGTCTTCGCCACCTGCCGGTGCTGGCTGAAGGCGAGCTGATTGGCCTGCTTTCCATCGGTGACCTGGTCAAGGAAACCATCGCCGAGCAGGCTGACCTGATCCGCCAGCTGGAGCAGTACATTCGCGGCGAGCACTGAGCCGCCGCCCGCTCGCTCCCGGTTCCGAACCTGATCCGGGAGCATCCGCTTCGTGTCGGCACGAATTCATTCGCGATAATGGCAAGGCGCCAACCTGGCCCGGATGCAATCCGCGGCACGTGCGTAGGCGCATACCAGGCCTGAGCCTTGACGCCCGCCCCGGCCCCCGGCAGTCTCCTGCCGTCGCCCCCAGGTGCAGGACGCCCGATGCCGCAGATACTCATAGTCGAAGACGAAGCCGCGATTGCCGATACGCTGGTCTATGCCCTGCAGGCCGAAGGCTTCGTCACGCACTGGTCGAGCCTGGGCGGCGAAGCGCTGACGCTGCTTGAGGACGGCGCCTTCGACCTGGCCATTCTCGACGTTGGCCTGCCCGATATCAGCGGTTTCGAAGTGTGCAAACGCCTGCGCCGTTTCTCCGAGGTTCCGGTGATCTTCCTTACCGCGCGCAGCGAGGAAATCGATCGCGTGGTGGGCCTGGAAATCGGCGCCGACGACTACGTGGTCAAACCCTTCAGCCCGCGTGAAGTAGCGGCGCGGGTCAAGGTCATCCTCAAGCGTATTGCCCCGCGTGAAGTGCCGGCGGCCAGCGTGTCGAACCTGTTCCAGGTCGACGATGCAGCCTTTCGCATTCACTACCACGGCCAGGCGCTGAGCCTGACCCGTCACGAATTTCGCCTGCTGCGCACGCTGCTTGGCCAGCCGCGCCGGGTCTATTCCCGTGAGCAATTGCTCGATGCCCTCGGCGTGGCCAGCGAAGCCGGCTACGAGCGCAACATCGACAGTCATATCAAGAGTGTGCGCGCCAAGCTGCGCGCCATCGCTCCGAGCGAAGAGCCGATCCAGACCCATCGCGGCCTCGGTTACAGCTACGAGCCTGAGATCTAGAGAGGCTCTTACCATGCCGCTGGGCGTACGCATCTTCCTCGTCTACTTTCTGTTCGTCGGCCTGGCCGGCTGGTTCGTGCTTAGTACAGTGATGGACGAGATTCGCCCGGGCGTGCGTCAGAGCACCGAGGAAACCCTGGTCGACACCGCCAACCTGCTGGCCGAGATCCTGCGTGACGAGGTCAAGGCCGGCACTCTGGGCCAGGGGCGCCTGAACGATGCGCTGGAGGCCTATGGTCAGCGCCAGCCACAGGCGACCATCTGGGGGCTGACCAAGGCCGAGGTCAATCACCGCATCTACGTCACCGACGACCAGGGCATCGTCCTGCTCGACTCCACCGGCCAGGCCATTGGTCAGGACTATTCGCGCTGGAACGACGTGCTGCTGACCCTGCGCGGTCAGTACGGCGCGCGCTCGACCCGTGAAGACTCGAACGACCCAGACTCCTCGGTGATGTACGTGGCGGCGCCGATCAAGGACGGCGAACGGATTATCGGCGTGGTCTCGGTGGCCAAGCCCAACCGCACCCTGCAGCCCTATATCGAGCGCTCGCAAACGCGCCTGGGCTGGCTCGGCGCCGGGTTGATCGGCCTCGGCCTGCTGATCGGTGCGGCGCTGTCCTGGTGGCTCAGCGCGGCGCTGGGCAAGCTCACCCGCTATGCCCAGGCGGTCAGCGAAGGGCAGCGCGCCGAGGCGCCGCAAGTGCGCGGCGGCGAGCTGGGGCAACTGGCCGTGGCGGTCGAGCGTATGCGTACCGAACTGGAAGGCAAGGCCTATGTCGAGCGCTACGTACATACCCTGACTCACGAACTGAAAAGCCCGCTGGCCGCGATCCGTGGCGCTGCCGAACTGCTCGACGGCGACATGCCGCCCGAGCAGCGTCAGCGCTTCGTGGCCAATATCCAGCAGGAAAGCGCGCGCCTGCAAAACCTCATCGAACGTCTGCTGCACCTGGCCCAGGTTGAACAGCGTCAGGGCCTGGAAGAGCGCGTGACGGTGCCGTTGGCGCCACTGGTCGACGAATTGCTGCAAGCGCAGCAGGCGCGTATCACCGCAGCCCATCTGCAGATCGATCAGGTTGTACCCGCAGGCCTCAGTCTGCGTGGCGAGCGTTTCCTGCTGCGCCAGGCGCTGGCCAACCTGCTGGACAACGCCCTGGACTTCACCGCGCCCGGCGGGCTTATCCGCATCACCGCCGAGCGCCAGGGCGACCGCATCGAGCTGCGCCTGTTCAACCAGGGCGATGCCATTCCCGAGTACGCACTTGAGCGCCTGACCGAGCGCTTCTACTCACTGCCGCGCCCCAACGGCGGCCGCAAGAGCACCGGACTGGGGCTGAACTTCGTGCAGGAAGTGGCCGAGTTGCATGGTGGCGAACTGCAGATTGGTAATGTCGAAGGTGGTGTGGAAGTGCTGCTGGCATTACCCGCCTAGATTGCGCTGTAGGAGCCGCTTCAGCCGCGAAGCTTCCGGGCTGTTTAGCTGCGTAGTGATTGTCCGGGCTATTTGCTGAGCGCCGGGCCTGCATGCCTAGATTTTGATTCCCGAGATCAATTGCCGCGCGAACTGCAGAGTGGCCATTTTTTGCAGCGCAAATCTTGCGCTATTCATGCTGAAGCACATTTATTAGTTTTCCAAATGGATCACGAACATAAAACCTGCGAACGCCCCAAGGTTCTGATACGGGGCCGTACTCGATGTGAATGTTTTCAGCGGTTATTCGCTCCAGCACAAGGTCAAGATCGTCTACCTCTATAGATAAATCCGGAACGGGTGTTCCTGATCCGCCTTCATAAGCGACACTGATCTGTACTTCCATTTTTTCACCGGAAGTAAAAGTTTTTATCCAACCGTGATCCATGATGAGTTTGAGGTCGAAGACGCGTTCATAAAATTTACTGGCTTCATCTGTGTCTGCTGCCGCCACATTTGAAATTATTCTTTTTACCTTCATCGAGTCGACCCTTGGTAGCGTGCTGTGCGCTGTAACCCTAGGTTAAGTGGCGGGCCTTAGCCAGTGCCAGCGAACGAATTGAATCGCTTGTTATATGATATTAATTGAGCGAAAAGGGGATTTATTCATATTCGATTTTTCCCTGTTTTTATGTCATCAACGCAACCTCTCCATAGCGTTGATATGGCTAAAAAATATGTTCCTTTTGCCTGATCTTTAGAGCTGGACCGTCGATGGCGATCCGTGCGAGTGGGCGTCGGCCATGAGCGACGGCTGCTCAAGACACGCAAATGTTTGCGTACACTTGAACAGGCCCTAGGCCGGTAGATGACAAACCGCTTCGATGTTGTGTCCATCTGGGCCGATGACGAACGCGCCGTAGTAGTTCGCATGGTAATGCGGACGCAGCCCAGGAGGACCGTTGTCCTTTCCGCCTGCGGCCAGCGCAGCCTCATAGAACGCATCTACTTCCATGCGATTCTGGGCCGTGATGGCAATGTGGAGATGAGTAGGCTTCTCCGAGGACTCGCAGAGCCAGAGCGACGGCTTGCCGTTGCGGCCGATTCCAACGCTGTGAGGCCCTTCCATGGCGACGGAGACGCCCAGTGGTTGCAATGCCTTCAGGAAGAAGGACCTGCTTTCGGCCAGGCTGGTGACCCCAATACCCAAGTGATCAAACATGCATCTCTCCCGCGTGGATTAGTGTTGGGCGTCCTCTGCGACCTAACGTTTGTTTAAGGGGCGGGCTTTAGCCTGTCCCGAGTGAGCGAAGCGAACGGCTTAAACAACATGTTATGCATATACCTGCGTCAATGCCCCTGCAACGAAACACAGTAGACCGATAGCTGACCCTATGGCGGGTATGCTAAACCAATATTTTTTAGACAGTATGAAATATGTTAATGAAATGATTGGCGCAGCGTTCATGAAAAATAGGGAGCTTTCCAAGAAGGAAATATAGGAGATTGATAAATATAAATAAGTGACTGAGAAAAATAGTATGCCGATGCCGTGGCTGATATTAAAGCCAACCCATGCACGCCACATATTTGTTTCTTTTGTTATAGCTAAGGTCGACTCTTTCATGAGGCTCATAACGCCAGATTTGTATGGTATTAGCTTTTTAGGCTTGTACGTGTCTGTGATTGTGTAGACCGTATGCAGGATGCCAAGTGCAAGGAATGGTATGCAGCCTGCGATGTATAAGTATTTTGTGAACACGCGAAATTCCTTGTATGTGCATGACGATTAAGCTCGGGGCGGGCTTCAGCCCGTCTCAGCGAACGAAGTGAGCGGTTTGAGCCAGTAGTTAGGTGAGCCACTGCCACTTACTGGAAATTCCGGAATATGCTTTTTCTGCCGTGTTCTTAACCTGTTCAATTGAGTCTCCACCGCCAGCGGCAAGAACCTCCCACTGCTCATTGCAATAGAAAAGGAGATAGTCGCCCTCTCCTGGATTCTGGCATATGGAGAGCTTTGGTACGGGGCCTATAAGCTTTCCATCTACGTATGTGGAAATTCTGCCTGTATAGGTGACAGATTCATCAACGATGGCAAAAGCTATTACCTTTGCGGAGTCTTGAATGGCGGGCGGTCTAGGTCTGTCCATGGTTACCTAACGTTTGGCTAAGGAGCGGCCGGAAGCGCAGCTTACGGACGTCCCGAGTGAGCGGAGCGAACGATTTGAATTTGTTAGGCATAACTGACGCAAGGTTCACCAAATGCATCCTTGAATCTAAAAATATCTTTACCGATTACGAATATCCGAAATCTTGGATCATTTTGTGCTCGATATGCAGGTATATCATTGCGCACAAACCGAATGCCAAGGCAGGAGAGCTTGGACTCCATTGATTGAGCCAAATTTTTATCTTTGTAAAAACCTACGATGTGCCAATGCTCCATTTTGATAATGTGGTCATAGAAAAATTTACAGGCTTCTTCTTCAGATATTGAACTGAATATTGGCGGGTAGTCTATTCCGCGCTCTGTGTAAAAAACTGACCAAGCACCATCTTTATTGCATAGGCAGTACATGTCACTGCCGCAACTGTTTATAGCGAAATTTTGAGTGCTGCAGCCTTCGGCAATTAATTGTTTGTACGTTTCTAAGGTATCCATGCCTTTGCCTAATTATAAATAGACACCAAATGGTGCATAACCTGCTACCGGGTTTTGGTGGATAACCTTCCTGGTCATTCTCGAAATCCTTCTCTATCTCGCAGGCTGCAGCGAGGCGGTGGGGTGTTTGGCAGGTTATACACCATGTCGGATAACCTCTGGCAAGTCGTGTTCAGGCGTGTCTTGCAGGTGCTCCCGATCTTCCTCGCGGGTGTCGTTACGCTCAATCCAGACTACGGCTTTCAGGCCGCAATGATCGCGGATAAAACGGAATGCCGCCCAGCCGATCCTAAAGGTCGGGTTGCGGTTCGGTAACTGGGAAAAGGGGACAGATTTATTTTTAGGAGGTGATGGCGCAGCGCCATAAATAAATCTGTCCCTTTTTTGAATTGCTGACGTATTGGTTTCGCCCTGCCGGTCGAGTCACTTTTGTCTTGGCAAAAGTAACCAAAACCGCCCGCCCCGCCATCCGGCCCCGGCTTCGCCGGGGTTCGTTCGCTCCATCATCGTTCCAGAGGCACGCTGCGAAGGGCCATCCCTGGCCCATCGCAGCTCTCGCGGCATCCATGCTGCTCAACCTCTTCCACGACGATTCCTCTCACCCTCCTGAAGGGGCTACTCGCGCGCCTGATGCATCTGTTCTTGTCGCAGGATGCGCCATGCGTACCGAATTTTATGCACTGTAAGTTGCAAGGACAGTAAATAAATCTGTCCCCTTTGTTTCTTTGCATAAGGGGCGCATTTGGAGCGTAGCCCGAAGGGCAGGCCGGAAAATGCCGTCGCACTCCATGCAATTGTTATGTTTCGTCTTTAGAGGCATCGTCGATGAGAGTCTTGTTCCGCATGATCTGTACCGACGCATTTTCTGCAAAGGAGATCGTTGTTTGAGGAAATGGAATATCTATGCCTGCTTGGTCGAATCGACGTTTTATGTTCGCATACGAGTCGCACTGCAAAATGAAACCGTTGCCTGAATTTTCCGCCCATGCCCAGGCTTTTAGCGTAATGGCGGAATCGCCAAGGCTAGTGAGGCGAACGACAACAACCGGAATGCTATCTCGTTTTTGCTCCTCTGTGCGTTGATCTATTAACAATGGATGTCCGCTTATCTCTTCGGTCATTATTGTCATTGCCAGGTTAAGATCGGATGAGTAACCGACACCAACTTCGATAAATGTACAAACGCGGTTGTCAGTGTGGTTCGTGTTAATGATCACTTGGCTGCTTATTTGTGAGTTTGGAATGATTACACGGTTGTTTTCGAAATCCCTTATGATGGTTTCTCTTAGCGTAATGTCTTCGACGATTCCAGTGTAGTTCCCTGATAGCGTGATTTTGTCTCCGATACGGAATGGTCTAAAGAAAATGATCATAAATCCGCTTACAATATTCCCCAAAACCTGCTGAGATGCCAGTCCGCCGACAACGGTTAGAATACCGGCTCCAGTCAGCAATGAGTGCCCGACAATCTTTAGTTCAGGGATGTGAGTTAGGGATGCCCCAATACCCGTGCCATAAATAACAACGGTTATTAATCTTTGCGCAAAATTAAGGATAGTGGTGTCTAAGGAGTCGCGTGCTAATTTTGACAGCGATGCCCTTCTAACTGCAACGTGGGCAACCCAATTCACAATTACCGTAATGGCTAAAATTACCCCAACAACAGCTAGTTGTCTGAACTCGGCAGGAACATAATCGTAAATTGATGTCATAGGGCTACTTTGGGGTCAGGAAACATAACGTTTGGTTAAGGGGCGGGCTATAGCTCCTCCCAGTGAGCGCAGCGAACGGTTTGAGCCAATTTTTAGCCGCACTGTTGTACAATTAAATTTTGCATATAGCCATTGTCTTCAATGGCGAGTGGATATTTATTTTTGTTGAACAATTGTTGAAGCTTAGGAAGACTGTTGGCTTCTTCATAAGCGACCTGGCATGAAGCCGAATCAAATAAATTTCTTAGCTTGGCCTTGACGACTGGAGCCAGCCTCGGGGAGGCGCTAACAAAGATAGAAACTATGTCTAGTTGATCTGTGAGGTCTCGGTACATATCAATCGCAAAGAGATTTTTAGGCTCATTCCTGTTTAAGAAAACATACACATCGCCTTGGCCGATTTCTGTTTGATAAAAATATTTCTTATATAGATGGTTTATGTCCACATCTAGACCTAAAAACTCAATTGCCGACTGAATTTCTGTATTGGCCTCAAAGTCATCGTCGCTGTTGCCACGCCAACGCACTAAATCGCTCATTGATACTGTCAGGTGAAACTGATGCGTTTCGACTATTTTCATAGGGTGGCTAACGTTTGGTTAAGGGGCGGGCTTTAGGCCGTCCCAGTGAGCGAAGCGAACGGTTTGAATGCTGTAATGGACTCTCCCCGCGCCACCGTTCTATACCGAGAACGGTGGTGACTGAAATTGGGAGTGTCGTG
>Ga0208645_1000564_pt1 | contig 38831 bp, 40 predicted proteins | sample VirMetDEL_Sep_01_FD_184519 | JGI IMG/M metagenome (GOLD analysis project Ga0208645, IMG submission 184519) | Aqueous microbial communities from the Delaware River and Bay under freshwater to marine salinity gradient to study organic matter... | ecosystem: Environmental > Aquatic > Marine >... | reverse complement strand
TACTCAATCTGGTGCGGGTCTTGGTACTGATGGTTCCTACACCGCTAATGGTTCTACTAACTATCTCGGTTCTGTAGCCAGTCTTAAAGCTGCTGACGAAGCCCTTGATACTCAACTTAAAACTGTTACTGACGCTGTTGGTTCCCTCGCTTCTGACGGTAACTCTGCTTCGTTCAGTGGTGACATCAGTGCTGCTAACGCTGTATTCTCCGGTAACTTAACAGTACAAGGAACCACTACTTCCGTACAGACCACCAACATCGATGTTTCTGACTCGTTAATGAATCTGTCGAAAGGTGCTGCTTCTGGTGCTAACGCTTCTAATGACGGTGGTTTCATCGTTGAGCGTGGTTCTTCCGAAAGCAATGTTGCATTCATCTGGGACGAAGGAGACGACAAGTTCAAGGTTCTTTCAACCTCCGCAACTGCTGCTTCTTCCGACATCTCCGGAACGGACGGCTCTGCAAGCCTCGCTGATCTTGACGCTAATCTCTACCACAACGGAACTGAATTAGGAACCGTTGCTGAGTTTGAGTCTGCTTTAACCTAAGATTTAGCTCATCCATCATTAAGGGTCGCCTCTGCGTAGCGGGGGCGGCTCTTTTTGTTTACAAAGATAACAACAGTTAGTAATATAACATCATGCTAAGTCATAAAGAGGGAAGTAAACTGCACGATAAGATTGCAGGAGCGTACAGCCACAGCATAGATATGATGGAAGATATGGGGGAGTACAACGCTGCTCTTTTAAATGGAGCTAGACAGTTCTTGAAAGATAACAACGTTACTATGGACAGCGGTGTCGGTACGCCATTGGAAGCATTAGATCATCAATTAAAAGCGTTACCATTTGAAGAAGAAGAACAACATCGAGATACCACCCAAGCTACGGGACTTTAGAAACTTTCTATACTTAGTTTGGAAACACCTTAACCTCCCTGATCCTACCCCGCTACAATACGATATAGCGGAGTACTTGCAACACGGACCTAAGCGGTCTGTTATCATGGCGTTCCGGGGCGTAGGGAAAAGTTGGATAACATCAGCCTTTGTAGTACATCAGCTACTGCTTAATCCATCGAAGAACATACTTGTTGTATCAGCCAGTAAGAATAGATCAGATGACTTCTCTACTTTCACCCTTCGTATCATCCAAGAGATTCCTATACTACAAGGATTAAAGCCGTCAGAGAACCAACGGTTCAGTAAGATAGCATTTGATGTAGGACCTGCTCCAGCATCTCACGCACCCTCTGTTAAGTCCCTTGGTATATCGTCCCAGCTCACAGGTTCCCGTGCAGACATCATCGTAGCGGACGACGTAGAGGTAGCTAATAACAGTGCTACACAAGGAATGAGGGATAAGCTGGATGAACAAGTAAAGGAGTTCGACGCTATCGTTAAACCCTTGGACACCTCCCGTATCATCTTTCTCGGCACTCCTCAATGTGAAGACAGTATATACAACAAACTGCGAGAGAGGGGCTACAAGAGCCGTATATGGCCCTCAGAGTATCCAGATGAGTCAGAGGCTACTAACAACTATGGAGGCGATCTAGCACCCCTTATAGCGGACGATATAAACGAAGAGACAGTAGGTACCTCTACAGAACCCCTACGGTTTACAGACTTAGACTTAGAAGAACGTAAGATGAGCTACGGTCGTACCGGGTACTCTTTACAGTTCATGTTGAATCCTAAGCTATCCGATGCTGATAGATACCCACTAAAGATAAACGATCTTATTATATCGGATGTGGATGTAGACTTAGCTCCTGAGAAGATCGTGTGGTCCTCTGACCCGGATAACACAGATAGAGAACTACCTAATGTAGGATTGGCGGGGGATCGATTTAGGAGACCCTCTTCCACTGTAGGAGATATGATACCGTACAGCGGCTCTGTGTTATCTATTGACCCCAGTGGGCGTGGTAAGGACGAGACGGGGTACGCTGTAGTAAAGATGCTTAACGGACAACTGTACGTACCTGATGCTGGTGGTATACGAGGTGGGTACGACGAGAAGACACTTAAACAGCTGGTAGCTATAGCAAAGGATAACAAAGTTAATATCGTTGTTATAGAGTCTAACTTTGGAGACGGTATGTTCATGGAGCTGATTAAACCGTTGTTTCGTACCACTTACCCGGTAACCATAGAAGAAGTACGACACAACAAACAAAAGGAACTACGTATCGTTGATGTAATGGAACCTGTACTTAACGCTCATAGACTTGTTGTAGACCCTAAAGTTATAACAAATGATTACAGGTCAGCTTTGACGTACCCTATAGAACAACAGACTAGATATATGTTAATGTATCAGCTATCAAGGATAACAAGAGATAAGGGTAGCTTAGTACACGACGACCGTCTTGACGCACTATCAATCGCTGTTGGTTATTGGACGCAGCAGATGGCTGCTAACGCTGACCAATCGATGGTTGATAGACAACAAGAATTACTTCATAAAGAACTACAAGACTTCACTGATAGCTTTCATAAGCGTAATAACAAAGCTGTAGCTGTCACTTGGATGTAGCTCTCTTATCGTTATAACAAACCTTTGATTACCTGTTATAGCTGATATATAAGGTGATGACGTAGTTAGTGTAAATACATAAGTACTACTATAGCTATACCTTGAAATACTAAAGTTAGAGTTTAGATTTACTAGGTTTACGTGTAAACACACCTATCCTTAAAAGACTTATTTAAAGATCACGTTATCAATCAGACCGTTTAGAGATGTTAGCGAAAGAACGAATGTATGAGCTAACTAAACAACTGGTATATTGATCTGATGGAAGCTGCTGTATTTGTAAGGTTTACCTTTGTTAAAAGGAACTACTACAATAAGTATCAGCTGATGTAACCTCTGTTGTGGTTGTTGCTTATTGCTTATTAAGAATACCTATAAATATGAGACGTTTTAAACGAAGTTACAACGACTATCTAAATCTCATTAGTATAAAAAGTAACAGCCGAAGGGAGTATGTAAAGCATAAAAGTTAAAGATGTAGTGTTTAAGCGGTAGACAGCGGGTGTCTCAAAACTGTCTCAATAACATCTCACATTTAACTAGTAAACAGCTTTGTTATAAAGTAGTATGTTAGTGATGAACATCAACGATCAAACAGATACGTTCCAGTACGAACTAGCCAAGCTTATATATAGGTTCAAAAGCGAATACGATATTAACGATTACACGATAGCCGGATGCTTGGACTTCGCTAAACTGTCTGTACTGACGGAAACAGATGATGTTATCTTTAACCCAGATTTAGCCGATGAAGAAGACACCGACACCGACAACAACATTACCTTCTAGTAGCTCCGCTCCTAACGCACCTGCTTCGACAGCTGCTTCTGACCTACCAATCATTCGTATCGTCTCCGAAGAAGAAGAGATGCACGTAAAGATGGAACTGGAGATGGAAGATGAAACCCACGATATGCTTGTTAAATGGGGCAAAGAGGTAGCATCCGATGAGGACTACATCAATATCGCCATCTCAAACGGTATAAAGCATCTTATATCAAGCGATAAGTAGCACTTTGCTACAGCTGTTCAAAAGGTTTTAGTCGGAAAAATCTGAAAGGCTAATATAACGCTGTGTATCCGTCCGTTACCCCCGCATGTACCCGCAAGATTCTTATAGGGAGGGGGGATGTTATTACAATTAGACATAATCAATGTTGTGCGAACTATGTTGACTATCAACGATTTACAAAACAGATTTCCAAAGTTTAGCTAAAAGCTTCTCTTTTTTTTCGCAAATCAACAGGTAAACAGGGTAGATTGCGTCAGTTGTTATTAGATTAAAGCTTGGTTCTTAATTGATAATCGATTCTCATTAGTCGTGTTTGTATCTTTTTCGTTTTCTAGGTTCAAAATCGTGACACTTTGTCTCAACTGTGACGTCACACATGTGTCATTCTGTCACACTTCTTGAGACGCTTTTGTTGATTATCAACGACTTATGTAACAAATAGAACTGGCATGGCGTTTGCTTATATAGGGTAGTTCTTTCTCAGTCCTTCGGGACTTCATATAAACCAATAAAAATACTAAATACCTATGAATGATAACAAGTATAACCACAAGGCAAGTCAACAGCGTCTCCAAGAAATCATGCGTGACGATTACAACGAAACACGTATGCCTGATGAAGCTCAAATTCCTGAAAAAGTGGATATTATTGATGCCTTAGAATCCATTCAAACAGCCTACACTAAAGCCGGGAGAAATATTCCAAGCTTCAGCGACTCAATGAAACTCATAGCCTTAGCTAACAGCTAGTGCAACCTTTAAACCTCACCTTTAATCGGGTGGGGTTTTTTTGTGTCTGGTAATATCGCTGTGAATAACTCCTCAAATTATATGTTTGACAGCTTACCTGTCCGTATATTTAACAGCAACCGAGACGGGTACAGTTTACCTGTCCGTACAAACCAAATAACCAATAAAAACCAAAATACAGAATGAATACTACAGATAACACTTACAACGGATGGACCAACAGGTCAACGTGGCTGATCAATGTATGGTACGAACCTACTTATAAGTCTGACTTAGATTGGATAAAAGACGAACTGGAACAGAAAGTTGCAGACTTAGCTAATAGTGAACTTGTTACCGACAAAATATTAGCAGACATGATCAACTTACAGGAAATCGATTGGGACGAACTTAAAGAGCATGTTGAAATCTACGAAGAGGCTTTAGCATAATGAAACAAATCAAAGTTATCAATCGCATACCAAGCCCTGCCGATCAAATAGACAAAGAGGTGGACAAGCTATTCAATACCAAGCTAAACAAGTTCCTTGGCTATGCTTTTCCGCTGATCTGCTGTATCGGATGGGGTTTGATTCTTTACGCTATCCTGTTTTCTTAATCCTTACCTGACCATGAGCGTAACAATCTACCTAACCGATCACAACGGACGCAAGGTTGCTTTCTTCTATAGAATAGACTCAGAGAGATATTTAACAGCACCACAGCTTATATGGGCATGTCGTCAGCATCCTGAGTACCAAGGGCGTGCAGAAAGCAAAGAGGACTTCATCGAGCAAGCAAAGGGCGTTATCAAACAGCTTAACCGATCCCGTAAAAAATGCAAAGAGTGCGATAATGACTTGCACTTGCGTGAAAACGAATCCAATCTCTGCGATACATGCAATCCGATAACCAATTAACCGACTTTTTACCAATGCAAGATTTAGATACGGATCACATTAAAGCTTTGATCCATCATTACCTGTCCGTCCGTGAAAAGCTTCCGGATAATTTAACTGTCCGTGACAGACTGGAGGAGCTACAAGCGGAACTGATTAACAGGACGAGTACGATTGAAGGAATGATCCGACAAACAACCGGCAACCCAATACAAAACCAATGAGTGAAGACAAAGAATTATACTATTATGCATACGACTATGAAGTAATGTTACGAGTCCTTGATGAAGAGACTTGGATCGTAGATGTCCGTGATAATGAAACTGATGAGTATGTAGATGGCTACGAGTTTGAAAACTACGATAAAGCTTTAGCTGAATACACCTCACAAGTTGTCCATCTATGTAACCACAAAGTACCAGTCGTCTTCGGCTTTGATGGACTTACCTTTACTTTTAAAGAACCACAACCACTATGAGCGTACTTACCCTTGGAATGTTTGTCTTAGCTGGCTTACTGATCTTTGCGTGGGCATACGATATGTTATGAACTTTGCAACAGGCTTATTTACCCGAACGAAATACAACAACATGAACAACTACGACACTTGGTTATTTGAACCTTATGAAAAGCATTACAATGAAATGGAAAAACTGGAAGCACACTTGGAAGAACTATCTGAAATGGAAGAAGAAGATCAGCAGACCTACTGCCAAATCCACAACCTCAACTTCGGAGACATCCAAGCGTACTTGTGATGGTATCTTTTGGGAAGCTGAAGCTGACATCATACGACAGGATTTATTAAGTGAACGAGAACTACTTAGACTTCGAACCGACTGATGTCCCGCTGTTTAATTGGGGTGGGGTGGATCACGAAGCTATCCGTCAAGGTTTCGATTATTTCTTCTCACAGAACCAAGTGACAGGGTTTAAGATGGACAAGAACGGAGAGTACGAACGCACGGAGGACGGCAGATTGGTCGCTTATCGTACATCTACTGCTCGTACACTACCAAGCTGTTGGTTCAATAACTATTCACAGTAACATATGACAAAGCAAACAAGAGGACACGCTTGGCGGATGAGGGAGTGGGGACGCACAGCGTACCGTAACCGACAAGCAAAGTTACGAATGGAAGGGGAGTCGTCTAAGACGGAAGCATCTAAGCGTATGTTAAAAGTCATGGCTCCTAGGTTAGGCAAGCGAGTGGATGAGTTTATGTACACTTTTGGAGGCAACACACAGCACACTACACCGTTGTTCCTTACTTTTGTACTTGATATGTGTCCGTATCAGATAGCTAGTATCGCTTTACAAACTTTACTTGATCACCTTCACTTTAACTTACCTGTTGGACGGATGGCTTACAAGATAGGAAAAGCATTTGAGAACCAAGCGAGGTGGGACAAAGCGATGGAAGAGATGCATCCACACAAGAAAGACTTACTTGCCTTTGACGATCGTTCGAAAGCGATGAAGTTGAAGCAGTTTTACGACTACGAAGAGGAACGGTTCACACTGTGGGACAGTAGGTGTAAGGCTGGGCTGGGTGCTTGGTTATTGGAAACGATCCGTGAAGAGACAGGGATATGGGAGTTAGACTTTGCACTTGGCAGACAGAAGGGACACAAGCCGGAGCGTATCGTCAAAGCGAGTGGTGGATATACGGACTGGGTCAAACGGTTTGATGCGTGGAAAGAAACGACACGAGTATTTAAGATGGCGATCCCGGATGAACCGATTGATTGGTACACATTAGTGGGTGGAGGGTACAGCTTAAAGCACATGCCACCACAGGAGTTCTTCACGGGGAAACCGATGTCTTGGTTTAAAGATTACGAGAGTAGTTACCAACATGCATTCAGTGCTGTTAATAAATTACAGAAGGTAAGTTGGAAAATTAACAAAGAGATTTTAGAAATTACTCGAAAATGTTACGACAATAAAAGAGTAGTAGGAAACATACCTAACTTTAGTGAGATACCAGAGCAACCGAGGTACAATGGAGATGACGAGCATGAGTTACGTGCGTGGAAGCTGAAGCAAAAGGACATCAAAGGATCTAACGAAGCGAACGCCAGTAAACGTTACCTGACCGTACGTGTACTACACCTCGCCAAGATATACAGTGAGTGGGATAAGTTTTACTTTCCGTATCGTTGTGATTACAGGGGTAGAGTGTACGCTTTACCGTACTACTTACATCCACAAGGGTCTGACTTAGCTAAAAGTTTGTTGGACTTCAGTAACGGACAGCAAGTGGTGGATGAAGAGGACTTGGAAGCTGTGCTTGTACACGGAGCCAACATGTGGGGAGTAAAAGGTACACGAGCGGAGCGACTGGAGTGGGTAGGTAAGCGACAGAAGTTTATACTTGAAGCAGCGAATGACCCACATGGAACCGATTGGTGGACAGAAGCAAGTGATCCGTTTTGTTTCCTTCGCTTTTGTTTAGAGTTTAAGCAATTCACAGAAGAGGGGTACGGATATGTATCGTACTTACCTGTTCGTCAGGATTGTAGTAACAACGGTATGCAGATCCTTTCGTTATTATTACGGGACAAAGAGATCGGAAGGATGTGTAATTTAGTGGAGGAGGACCGAGCTAATGATATGTACCAAGAGTTTGCTGACCGTGTGTACGATGAGTTACAGGCAGACGGAGGTGTGCTTGCACAGGAGTGGTTAAGGTTTGGTATCAGCCGGAAGTTAGCGAAGCTTGCAGTTATGAACCGACCATACGGAGCGACCCACTATAACTTGGTACAAGATGTATTTAAAAGTATCGGAGTGAATCACAACTGGTCAAGTACAGGTGAGATGCTCACTGCTGTTATCTACCTGTGTAAGATCGTCAACCGACTAGCTAATGAAGCGTGTCGTCCAGTTAACAGAGTGATGAAGTTCTTACGTGAAAGTGTACGAGCACTGGGGTACGACAAAGCGATCACTTGGACTACACCCACAGGATTTAAAGTAGTACAGAGCTACCGTAAGTATAAGAAAGTAGAAGTACAATCTGTCTTTCAGAACCTGAGTATAGCGATACAAGCAGAACAACTGGCAGATAACATAGATGAAAAGGGACAAGCCAACGCAGTCACTGCTAACTTTATACACAGCTTAGACGCTTGTATCGTACATCAAGTTGCTAATGAGGTTGACTTTGACCTCGCTACTATACATGACTGTTTCGTGACCCACGCTTGTAATGTACGAAGAATGAATACGATAGTACGAGAAACATATACAAACACTTTCACTGTTGATCTCCTAAGCGAGTTCCGTGCGGAGCAAATCAACAACAACCCAGATGCAGAACTACCTGATGTGCCGGAACTTGGAGACTTAGATGTGTCCGCAGTAAAACGCCAGCAGTATCTGTTATCTTAATAACCAATAATAAACACTGAGAAATATGACAGTAAAAGCACGTAAGAAACACGACATAATAAAAGCACAAGGCACAGCTAGATATGCCCACTTGAATGAACCTAACAAACGGTTTGATGAGTACGGAGTATGGAGTTGTGATCTTGTTATCGACGAAGAAACAAAACAAGGAATCGTAGATAAATTAAAACCGATCTACGAGGCTGAGTTACGAGACATCATGGAAGCTAATCCCGGTAAGAAGATCGAGCAGAAGGGATTACCTTTTACCGAAGTAGATGGCGGACACATGTTGAAAGCCAAGTTGAAAGCTGGAGGTAGAAGACGGGATGGTACAGAGTATGAGTTATCTATTGCTTTGTTCGATGCCGCTGGTAATCGCTTACCTGAAGACGTACAAGTATGGGGTGGTTCCAAAGTGAACGTAGCATTCCGTCCGAAGTTCTGGTATGTACCAAGTCAGGGGTTTGGGGTGACCTTTGAATTGTCTGCTGTCCAAGTCATCGAGTTAAACAACGGTGGTGTATCCAGTATCGGAGCAGATGCTTTTGGATTTACTGCGGAAGAAGGATATGTAGCTAACGGTGGTGAAGATTTAAGTGGCGGGTTCGATGCGGAAGAAGAAACAACGGAAACGCTCACAGCGAACTTCTAATTATCGATCCGGATTTGAAGCTACACTAGCCAACCAATTAAAGCGTGGTGGTGTTAGTTTCCAATACGAAACGTTACAGTTAGAGTACACTAAGACGGCAACTTATACTCCCGACTTCATACTACCCAACGGCATCATCATAGAAGCTAAAGGATTGTGGACAGTCGAGGATAGAACAAAGCATTTACTAGTCAAAACCCAACATCCACATCTAGACATACGACTAGTATTTATGAATGCTTTTAATAAGATTCGTAAAGGAAGCAACACCACCTACGCTGCTTGGTGCGAAAAGAAAAACATACAATATGCAAATAAAACTATACCAAAATCATGGCTTTCACAACCACCCATCAACCATGCAATAAGTGCGGAAGTTCAGACGCTCTCTCCACTAACGACGACGGTAGCACCCATTGTTTCAGTTGCGACGATCACCGTGGAGCCGGACGAATGAAGAACGAATCAACCTCCCCAACACCCAGAGATTATGTACGAGGAGAACCAGAAGCAATAGCACGACGCAACCTAACGGAAGACACTTGTCGGAAGTGGGGGTACTGGTGTGGTGTGTATAACGGTGAGCCTGTACAGATAGCTAACTATAAAACACGAGACGGCAAGACGTGCGGACAAAAGATTCGTACACCTAACAAGAAGTTCCACATAAAAGGTGAGCTACTAGGACTGTACGGTCAACACCTGTGGCGTGACGGCGGTCGTCGTGTCATCGTAGTGGAAGGAGAGATCGATGCGTTATCTACTAGCCAAGCAATGGATAACAAGTGGCCCGTCGTGTCTGTACCGAACGGAGCAGGAGCAGCTAAGAAATACGTAGCTCAAGCAATCGATTGGTTAGACAGGTACGAACAAGTCGTCTTCTGTTTTGATATGGACGATGTCGGACGAAAGGGAGCAGCAGAATGCGCAGCCCTCCTAACACCCGGCAAAGCGTACATCGCAGAGATACCACTGAATGACCCATCTGATATGCTAGTAGCTGGACGAGCGAAGGAGTTAGTCAGTTGCTTGTTCGATGCGAGAGAGTACAGACCAGACGGTATCGTAAACGGTAAAGAACTGTGGGATGTCATAGCTGACAGAGAAAACAGTAAGTCTATACCGTATCCGTATGCCGGGTTGAACGAGCTGACACTAGGACTGAGACAAGGAGAACTTGTTACTGTGTGTGCTGGTAGTGGCATCGGTAAGTCGTTGTTCTGTAGAGAGATAGCTCACCACATCCTCGGACTTAACGAGAAGGTAGGATACATCGCTCTTGAAGAAAGTGTACGACGCACAGCACTCGGTATCATGGGCATCCACATCAACAAACCTATCCACCTTGAGGAAGACGATACAAGTGAGGAGGTACTGAGACCTGCGTTTGAAGAGACGGTAGGTAATGGAAACTTCTACACCTACGATCACTTCGGCTCGATGGATAGCGACAACCTCTTAGGTAAGATAAAGTACTTGGTAAAAGGGTACGATTGTAAGTGGATATTCTTGGATCACCTAAGCATTGTCGTCAGTGGTATTCAAGGAGACGACGAGCGACGCTTGATCGACAACACCATGACTAAACTTAGGAGTCTTGTTGAAGAGACAGGATGTGGTATGGTACTTGTGTCTCACTTGAAGCGTGTCGATAGTGGACACGAAGAAGGAGGACGAGTAAGTCTGCACCACCTAAGAGGTAGCCAAGCAATCGCACAGCTGTCGGACATGGTGATCGGCTTGGAACGTAACCAACAATCAGAAACAATAAGCAACGAGACACGAGTCCGAGTACTGAAGAATAGATTCAGCGGACAAACAGGACACTGCGACACACTCTACTATAGTGGAGACACTGGACGGTACACTCCTGATGTGTTCAAACCAACAAATGATGAAACCAATAACCCATTCTAAATAATGAAAAGAAAATACGCAGTATATATATCTATAGATTCAAGAGGCTCTATACTAGTTGAAGCTGAATCTGAAAAGGACGCTGAAAAGAAAGCTTATGAAGCAATAGCGGACTCAACCCCAACTATGAGAAGAGGATTAAAAGGATTAGCCTTCGATCAATCTACAACTTTCTATGATGTTATAGAAGTAGACGGTAGGGAGGTAGCAGTTGAGAGACTTGAAGAATGTTTTCAAACTAAAGCATCATGACACGCACACTATTCTTTGATATAGAGACCAACGCCATTAACGATTGGTCCACCTACTCAGACCTTCACACTTGTCACTGTCTATCCATCTACGATCCTATGATGCCGAAGATGCTGACGTTTCACGGGGAAAGTATAGAGCGTGGATTGTTAGAGCTACAGAAAGCAGATCGTATCGTCGGACACAACGTCATCGACTTCGATATACCAGCACTGAAGAAGCTGTACGGTTTCTCACCACCACTAGTAAAAGTATTAGATACATTAGTAGTTAGTCGATGTGTGTTCCCTGATCTACGAAACGATGACTTCGGCCGGAACAAGTTTGATAAAGCACTCGTTGGTAGTCACTCGTTGAAAGCTTGGGGACACCGGATGGGCAGCACAACTAAGCTGACTTACGGAGAGGAAGACGGAGCGTTCGACAACTACAACGAAGAGATGCGTAAGTACTGTGAGCGTGATGTTATTGTTACTCAGTTACTGCACGACTTCCTATTCAATCACAAGCCGAGCAAAGAGATGATAGCTATAGAACATTGGTTCAAGTTTGTTATCAGCTTGCAAGAGCGACACGGGTTTAAGTTTGATCTGGATAAAGCAGACGTACTGACTGCCAAGCTGATGGGTATCCGAGCGAAGCTGACCACTGACTTACAGAACGCTTGGAAACCAACAAAGGTAGAGATGAAGAGTCCAGCTGGTTGGACACTGACAACAGACCAAGCAACCTACGAAGGTAAGACAAAGAACGACATCAAGCTACAACTAAAAGAAGCTGGTGAAGTACAAGCACTCGTTAAGAATGCAGTGAAGACTGGCAACGCAGTGAAAGAGATACCGTTTAATCCGGGTAGTCGTAAGCAGATCGCTGAACGATTGATGGCCCTTGGATATGAACTACCTACTGAGAACGACGGAGTATCTTATAAGGTAGATGAATCTGTATTGCGTGGTATCGACCACCCTATAGCTGGAGATTTATTGATGTATCTATTGGTACAGAAAAGACTTGGTCAGTTAGCAGAGGGACAACAAGCGTGGCTCAAGTTACAGAAGAACGGAGTGATACACGGTAGCGTCAACACCAACGGAGCAGTCACTGGTAGATGTACACACAGCAATCCCAATGTAGCACAAGTACCAAGTGTACGAGCAGAGTTCGGATCGGAGTGTCGAGAGTTATTCAAAGCACGTAACGGTTACAAGTTAGTAGGGTGTGACGCATCTGGACTTGAGCTTCGTATGCTTGCACACTACATGGCGTTCTACGACAGAGGAGAGTACGCTAAGATCGTAACGGAAGGAGATGTACACACAGTCAATCAACAGGCAGCAGGACTAGAGACACGTGACCAAGCTAAGACGTTTATCTACGCTTTGTTATACGGAGCAGGTGACGAGAAGATAGGTAACATAGCAGGTGGTAACGCACAGCTTGGACAGAAACTAAAGCGTAAGTTCTTCAGTAGTCTACCAGCACTCGCTCGTTTACAAGCTGATGTACAACGTAAAGTAAAACACGGTGGAGAGTTGATCGGTTTAGACGGACGCATCCTACCGATACGTAGCAGTCACGCAGCCCTCAACATGTTATTACAATCAGCTGGTGCAGTCGTTATGAAAGTAGCACTGATCCAACTGTTTCATTTGTTGAACGGATTAAGATGGCAACACGGCAGAGAGTATGCATTCGTTGCTAACATACACGACGAGTTTCAAGCTGAAGTACTACCCGATAAAGCAGAAGCGTTCGGTAAGTTAGCCGTTGAATCTATACAACACGCAGGGAAACAACTGAAGCTGAATGTACCGTTAGACGGTGAGTATAAGATCGGTAACAACTGGGCGGAGACACATTAATGACAGAGATAGAATATGATATGTACACTACCCTTGCCACGATCTATGATACTCAAGACCTTACAGTCGATTACGATTGGAGACAACAATACAACGATAAGATGCCAAGTTCAAACGCACAACGGATCGGAGCAATAGCAGAGACACGTTTTATAGCAGAATGTTTAGAGCGTGACTTCGAACCACACACACCCACAACGCCGATGCCTTGGGACTTTATTGTCACTTGTCCAGCTGGAGACCTGAAGGTACAAATCAAAAGCACATCTGTTAAAGTTAACACATTCTATACAGTTAATGCTGGATCAGGAACTACGCAGAAGCTACACATATCAAGCGATGTAGATGTAGTAGGTGTTTATGTATCGCCTATTAAAATGTGGTGGATGATACCTCGTAAGTTAATAGAAAGTAAAACAATCAAGCTATCCCCTGAACAAGCAAGCCGATCTAAATATAAAAAATACCAAGAGAACTGGAGTATATACTATGAGTAAAACCAAAACAACATTACTGATTGATGCAGACGTATTAGCGTTTGAAGCGTCAGTCGTAGCCGAAGAATCAATACATTGGAAGGACGAACTGTGGACGGTACACGCAGACATGGCATTAGCTAAAGCTCGTGTAGTTAATAGGATCGTAGAGTTCCAAGAACAATTAAAGACAGAACATGTCGTGCTGTGCCTGAGTGACCGTGCGAACTTCCGTCGTAAATTAAACCCAGACTACAAAGCAAACCGTGCTAAGTCCCGCTTGCCCATCATCTTACGACAAGTAAAGCAGTGGATCATCGACGAGTTAGGTGGTGTGTTGTGGGCGAACTTAGAAGCGGATGATGTTATATCTATATTAGCTACCGATAAAGCGATGGATGAAGAGACTATCGTGGTTAGTATAGACAAAGACTTCAAGAGTGTGCCGGGTATTTTCTACGACTACAACCGTGGGGAGTATCACCACCCTAGCGAAGAGGAAGCGGACAACTATCACTTGATACAATCCTTGGCGGGAGATCATACAGATGGATACAGCGGAGTGCCCGGCGTGGGTGTGGTGAAAGCGGAACGGATACTGGAGAAGGACGGATACACATGGGAGACTGTTGTAACATGTTACGAGAAAGCAGGACTCTCCGAACAAGACGCACTGATGAATGCGTGGATGGCTCGACTACTACGCAGTGATAACTATTGTTTCAGAACTAATACTATTAAAAAATTATGGACACCAAAGAACTACCAAACCAAGGATATACTAGAGATTTCTCAACAGGGGCTAAGCGTGACGGGGACGATGGACGGGGACGACCCAGCCTTATTCCTCCAATCGCCATTCGCCGTCTCGCAAAAAGATTTGAAGATGGCGGAAAGCTTTACGGAGACAACAACTGGAAACGAGGTTTCCCTTTAAGTAGATTATATGACTCGATGTTTAGACATTTGTTGGGGCTGGCTGAGGGGGACAACTCTGAAGACCATGCGGCTGCTATCTTGTGGAATGCTTCGGCTTGGTGCTGGACTGAAGAAAAGATTAAAGAGGGAAAGCTCCCGTCGGAACTGGACGATATAGGATATAGAGATGAATGAAGAAATAGTATTACCCGCTCTGTCTCAGGAGCTAATCAATAAACTTGACAAACTATTCCCTGATAAATGTCCGCTGTTGACAGACACAGAACGTGAGGTATGGTATAAGGTAGGACAAAGAAGTGTAATTAATTATTTACAACAGACTTACGACGACCAACTAGAACAAGATATAGTAACTAAACAAGTACAGTAATACCATGTGTTTCAGCCAACCTAAGATGCCCGCTATGCCGGAGATACCACCACCTCCACCTCCGCCAGCACCACCTCCACCGCCTCTAGCTATGGCTGAGAAAGCACCTACAAAGAGAGCTACTCAACCTACTAAGCGTCGTCGTGGTACTCAACAAGTTACAGCTCGTCGTCGTCCTAGTATCGGAATGGGTGGCGGTAACGGTGGAACGGGAGTACAGCTTTCTTCATAACAACAACTAATAATATAAATATATATGAGCCTTCGCACACTTGATAAAAAGACGTTGCTCTCATCCGTTACAGCTGACGGAGCGGGCAGTGCATTCTCGGTTGAGCGTTCTAAGGGATGGACATTTGTAATCGTTTCATCTTCTGTTACCTCTGGAGCAACAATAGACATTGAAGCTTATCTAAGCGACAGTTCCGCTTGGCATGTTATCCACAGTGAGGCCGTCACAGGAGACGGTAGCATTATGGTAAGAGACGACATGGGTCACTACGAAAAGATCAGAGCTAAAGTATCTAGCAGAGTTGACGGTACATACAGCGTCTACGCTACTGGTACTGTTGAGTCTCTGTAATCTACAATGGCTCTTACGTTTCCAACGGGTACAAGGTATCCTAGTAACGTAGTACTTTTACCTAGCAACTGTATACGCCCAGCATTTGAGGAGCTGTATGGGTTTGATGCAAAACAAGATGTAGGGTTAGCTGCTCCTGATATAGCTGTTGTTCAGCTCGGAGATGACGGTGCGACGATAAGCACGAGCGGAGTTAGCGGAGCAACTAGCTACACCTACGAAAGAGATACAGACTCTGGGTTTTCTAGTCCAACAACTATATCTAGTGGTACATTAGATTTAACTGTAAATGATACAGGACTATCTAAAGCTGTTACTTATTACTACAGGATAGTAGCTACAGATGGAGTAGACACAACCACCTCTATTACAGCTTCGATTGTTATACCTGCTGTATTTACTACAAGTACTTTAAGCGAGAGTACAGCAGTTGAGAATCTTGACAGCACTTACACGCTTACCATACGACCAGAGATAGCTATAGCAAGCGGAACGGTGACGTTAGTAGGACTTGATGCTTCTCAGACAACAGATAATGCATCTCTTAGTATAACAAGCACAAGTAATATCTTTGGTACAACTGCTGACTGGACACAATCCACCGGAACTCTCGTACTTACTGTATCTACAACTGTACCTAACAACGCTGATACTGTAGTTACATTTACTCTACAGAATCCATCCCATCCGAACAGTGGATCAACGGGTATTACATTAGATGCTTCAGGTTTTACTCAGGCTTCTATTAGCGGTACATTTATGAGTGTCTCGCAAGACCCATTTCTTACCCTTCCATCATTCCCTTACATTCTTTTAGTAAATAATGAGGATGACATAATAACACGTAGTGATTTAACCAACCCGGCAAACAAAGTCACCATCGTAAAAGCGTTAGACACTGATAATTTATATGTATGGGATGGTGATGCTTGGTTAATTTTTTATGATGACGGAATAAGTCCCTAGTAATAATATTTAAAGATGGCTAATAAAAAGATAACAGAACTTACGGAGCTGACAGCACCAGCAGGTGCAGACATTCTTGCAATCGTTGACGACGTAGCTGGAACCGCAACCACTAAGAAAGTATCCGTTACCAATTTAATGGGGCAAGCATCTGCTTCCAACTTATCTAGTTACGACTTTAACGGAAACGCTATCAGTAACTTTGATGCTTCCATCAACGATCAAACAGGAACCACCTATACATTAGTAGCTGGAGATAACGGTAAAGTAGTAGTGTTAGACAATGCTTCTGCCGTAACTGTCACAGTACCAAGCGGATTGGGAGCAGGGTTTAATTGTAGCTTTGTACAAAAAGGAGCAGGTCAAGTATCGTTCAGTGCTTCAGGAACTACCATCAATAACAGACAGTCCCACACCAAGATCAACGATCAGTACGGAGTAGCTAGTATAGTTGCTTACGCTGCTGATACCTTTGTTCTTGCTGGAGACACTGCTTCTTAATATATGTTTGTCTTGCCCACAGTTGGATTAGGTGTTATTTCTACACTACTTGATAGTAGTTTTACTATTGAGGATACAGACACTGAATCTAACATCTTATCAACAACACCAACCAATCCAACCGGAGAAGTGACTATTAAATTTGGAACAGATACTTACGACCTATATATCTACGACGGTTCCGCTTGGTATATCTTCAATAACGATTCATAAAACATGAGTACAATTCAAGCTTACACTACAGCCACTAGACCGTCTGCCGTTGGTAATACAGGTCTAACTATATTCAATACTACTGATAAAGCTATTAATGTATCAGATGGTTCAAATTGGTATTTTTATAACTACGACGACACCACTGGGTTCACGAATCGTTACAACTTAACTTTTGACGGTAGTGGAGACTATGCAACGACGGGCTACTATCAAGGCTCATCCACTGCATTTAGTTACAGCTTTTGGACTAAGTCATCAAATACTACAAGTAGTATGGCATGGTTAGCTACATCACCTACTAGCGGTAATGGAGGCGGGTTCAGAGTTATAACACCTTCAGGTACTAAAGCTTTTTATGTCTTAGTTGCTGATGGTTCTTCTCAATATTTAAATAATAATGTAGGAGGAACGAACGCAACTTTGGCAATTCGAGACGGTAATTGGCATCATGTTGTTTTTAGTATCAACGGTACAGCAATTAAGATTTGGATAGATGGTGGGTCAGGAGGTTCTCCGAATCACACAGATACATCAACCGTTTCGTATGTAGGTAACTCAACAACTCCTTTATATTTCGGTAAGAACGGAGCGAACAATTCATACTATTTAAACGGTAACTTGGATGAGGTAGCTGTATTTGAATACGAATTATCCGCTTCACAGGTGGCTAATATCTACAACAGCGGTACTCCTGTTGATGTCGGAAGTTCTGGTTTGAACCTAAGTCCTGCGGGATATTGGCGTGGAGGTGATAGCGACAACGGAACAGGTTCCACAGTAACTGATTTAACAAGTGGTGGAAATGACGCAACTCTTAGCGGTAACGCTGCTATAGCTGGAATAGGAACAGGAGAATCGATCTATGCATAATTCACACGCTTATGTTATCATTGAGGCATCCGAGGCGGACTCTGTTGATTTTAATGAAGTAATAAACACTTCCAAAGAAATGCTTCGCTACTCATTAGACGGCACTAAAACATTCGTTAAGTACGAAGGCACACAACCATTCTTTCTACTCGGCAAGACGGAGTACACACACGAAGAGATACTAAGCATCTTGAGTGGTCCTGAGTGGACGAGCGAAGACGACATCTAAACGGTATGCACGAAACAGCCCAAGGGCTATATCATTCGTTGGAGAACCAGCGGTGGTCATTCTTAGACAGAGGACGTACATCTTCTGAGCTTACACTTCCTTATGTCTTACCACCTGACGGACACAACTACGCTACTAAGTACTACACACCGTACCAAGGTATAGGAGCTAGAGGAGTACTAAATCTTAGTAGTAAGCTATTGCTTGCACTGCTTCCACCTAACGCTCCCTTCTTTCGTCTTGTTATAGATCGCTATGAGTTAGACAAAGCAAAGGAAGACCTCGGTGTAGAAGGAGCAGAACAACTACGTACTGACTTAGAGAAAGCATTAGCTGATGTAGAGCGTAGTGTATCACAAGAAGTAGAAGTACAGAACTTCAGGAACGGTATCTTCCAAGCACTCAAGAACTTGCTTGTTACTGGTAACTCTTTGTTATATCTCCCTGATGAGGGTGGTATGAGAGTGTTCAAGCTGGATCGTTATGTAGTGAAGAGGGACCCAATGGGTAACGTTACACACATAGCTATTAAAGAAACAGTAGCTCCTATGATGCTTCCTGAATCCGTAAGAGAGGAAGTATATCGTCAAGAGAAAGAGAACAGTTGTGATTTATACACAGCAGTAGTTAGAGAAGATGACCACTTCAATGTTTACCAAGACGTCAAGGGTATGCTCATCGAAGAAAGTGTGGGTAAGTATCCGATTGAAAAGTCCCCGTGGCTCCCATTACGTTACACCCAGATTGATGGAGAGGACTACGGCAGAGGATTTGTTGAGGAGTACCTCGGTGACCTCAAGTCGTTGGAAGCACTTACAAAAGCGATTGTCGAAGGTAGTGCAGCAGCTGCGAAGGTATTGTTCATGGTCAACCCGAACGGTACAACAAGATCAAGAACATTAGCAGAAGCACCCAACGGTGCAATCGTACAAGGTAGTGAAGCAGATGTATCGGTGTTACAACTTAATAAGTTCAATGACTTCCGTACTGCTCAAGCTACTATGGCTGGTATAACAGACCGATTAAGCCAAGCATTTTTACTGACATCTGGAGTAGTTAGAGATGCAGAACGAGTAACAGCTGAGGAGATAAGAATGCTCAGTCAAGAGTTAGAAGCTGCATTAGGTGGTCTATACTCTTTGTTATCTCAGGAGCTACAGCTACCCATCGTCAGTCGTTTAATGGATAAGATGTCTAAGAGTAAGAGATTACCTAAGATACCAAAGGACATCGTTAAACCTACTATTGTTACAGGAGTGGAAGCTCTTGGTCGTGGTAATGATCTGAATAGATTAGATATGTTCCTTGCTGGAGCGAACCAAGTAGTAGGACCACAAGCCGTCACTCAATACTTAAACGTCAGTGATTACTTCAAGCGTCGTGCTACAGCTTTGGGTATCGAGACGGAAGGATTGATTAAGACGGAGGAAGAAATTCAACAAGCTATGCAACAGCAACAGATGATGGAGATGGCACAGAAGCTCGGAGCACCCGCAGTCGGACCCGCCATCAACGCCGCACAGGAGCAGTACATGGCACAACAACAGGAACCACCGCAAGAGGAATAACAAACTATGGCTGAATTACACCGAGTAGAGATTAACGAGAAAGCACCGAATGAGATCGAACCCACCGAAGAGAAACCCGCAGAAGCCGTCGAGCAACAAGCCGAGGAACTACCGCAAGAGCAAGGCGACCGCCCGGAATGGCTCCCCGAAAAGTTTAAAACGCCGGAGGATATGTCGAAAGCGTACACCGAGCTGGAAAAGAAACTTGGACAAGCTCCTAAAGAAGATACGGAAGAGTCTGAACAAGTTGAAGAGAAAGCTGAGGACAACGAAGAACAAAGTGAAGAGAACACTAGTGAAGCATACCAAGCAGTTGCGGAAGCAAGTAAAGAGTTCTTTGAAAACGACGGTCAACTTAGTGAGGAAACTTATAACGCTTTAGAGAAAGCCGGATTACCCAGAGATTTAGTTGACAGCTACGCTGCTGGTCAGCAAGCATTGTTATCATCTGAAGAAGGACAAATCAAAAGCGTGGCTCAAGGCAACTACGATGCGATGGCTGAGTGGGCGAACGAGAATTTACCACAAGAAGAAATCGATGCTTTTGATGAGGTCGTCACCGGGGGTTCAATTTCGCAAGCTAAGTTAGCAGTTCAAGGACTGTACGCACGTTATCAAAACGAAGTGGGTGCAAAGCCTAAGCTTACACAAGGTGCAGTATCTGGTGTATCAACCATGCCATTTAAAAGTATGCAAGAATTAGCTCGTGCTCAATCTGATCCACGATATAAAAGTGGGGATAAAGCGTATCACGAAGAGATTGACAGAAGACTTTCTGTAAGTAAGATTTAAATTGTTTATTCATTCATAAGGTATAGTAGCCCCTAGTGTTGGTTTATTGGTTTGCTGACACTAGGGGTTTTTCGTTATGTTTAAGAACATGGCAACAGAACTAGGAGATAACGTACAGGTAAAAGCAAACCTTGCGTTCATGGCTAAAGTGATAGCTATAGTCGGAACTTGTGTGTGGGGATACTCTGTAGTGTGGAATAAGCTGATGGTATTGGATAGTAGCTTAGACCGTGTACAACACGAGGGTACGTTATTAGGAGACTTGTCAGCACGGATGATGCACATCGAGAAGTTTGCAGAACAATCCAAAGCAGACCTCAACCACCTACTAGAGATGCAAGATGCACCGATAACATCCGACCATCAACAGTTTGAACGGATACGGTATCTTGAAAAAGAGTTGGACAGAATGCGTGACAAATTGGAAAACCATTTAACGAAGTGAAAAGATGGGCGAGTTACTTATGTTATTTATTACGGGCGGTGGTAGCACTGCTATGGGGGCGATTCTTAAAGGTGTGTTCGGATATATCTTTGAAGCAAAACAGAACAAGCATGATCTTGAAATGGCGAGAGAAGCTCGTGCGTCTGATAATTTCCTTCGACTACAAGCTGAAATCGCTAAAGGAGGTACTGGTGAGTTTGTTTCTTTTACTCGTCGTATTCTTGCTGTTATCGGGGTGTCTACGCTCTGTGCTTGTATCATCCTCTGCACCCTCTTCCCCACCGCAGAAATCGTCACCCTTACCAACGCAGACGGAGAGGGAGTCAACGAGTTCTTCTTCGGACTCATCAGCTTCCAAGCCAACCAAGAGCCGATTACGATCTCTTCTGGACACATCAGCCTTATGGGATGCACGGTAATACTGCCTTGTATCCTTGGTTTCTACTTTGGTCCAAGCGGTCGAAGAGGTTGACAGTCAAGAACTTTTCCTCTTTACTTATAGATAAATTTAATCGACAACTAGCAACAACTAGTCCCTCGACCCGCTGCGGCGGACAATCCTGTGAAGACGAAAGATGTGAAAGTCACTGGTAATCATCACACATTCAATAACTTATAACATAGGAGATCATATATTATGTCAGATACTACACCAAGTAGAGTAGGTGTTAATCAAACTACTGACGGAAGCTTCGCTCAAGATAATGCGTTGTTTCTTAAAAAGTTCAGTGGCGAGATTTTGCAAACCTTTGAGGAGTCTAACATCTTCAAAGCCCTACACACCATTAGAACCATTGAAAACGGAAAGTCCGCACAGTTCCCAGTAACTGGTGTTGCTTCCGCTTCGTACCACACCCCCGGTCAGAACATCGCTGATAGCGGTAACACCTATCTGAGCGACATCAAGAAAACTGAGAAGGTAATTAACATCGATAAGATGCTTGTTGCTTCCACTTTCTTGGCTAACATCGACGACGTAAAGAACCACTACGACATCCGCAGCGTCTACGCTAACGAGTTGGGTAAAGCTCTTGCCGTTCGTTTCGATACGGCTCTTGCTAAAGTGTTCATCGCTGCTGCTCGTTCTTCTGCTAGCTTGACTGGCGGAAACACAGGTGGAAAGCTTGACGTAGCTAACAACGACTTCTCAGCTGGAGATGTTGAAGGAACCCCTGCATCTGTTTCAGGTGCTGAATTGGTTGCTGCTTTGTTTAGTGCTGCTCAGAAGCTCGACGAAAATGACGTTCCTAGTGACGGTCGTTTCTGCGTTCTTCGTCCACAAGAGTACTACAGGTTGATCACTGGTAACGTAGGTGATCTTGCTATCTCTACTTCTGCCGTCAATAAAGATGTCGGAGGTCTTGGTAGTATTGCTTCTGGGTCTATCCCACAAGTAGCTGGTATCAGCATCTACAAATCCAACCACATTCCCAGCGGAAACCTTACTGGTTCTGATCCAGACGGCGATGCAGATAACAACCCATTCGGCGGTTCAACCGGATATAACTCCGACTTCCGCAATAGCTTAGGTATTGTTTCTCACTCCGCTGCTGTAGGAACCGTTAAGTTGCTTGATCTTGCTACCGAATCGGAGTATCAGATCGAGCGTCAAGGTACGTTATTTGTCGCTAAGTATGCTATGGGTCACGGAGTTCTCCGTCCTGAGTGTGCTATCGAACTAGTAGCGTAACGCTCTTCTCTCGGTGTTGGGGAGGTCTGTGATTCGTTCCGCTCCCCTCCACTGATTATTTTATCTATACTTATCATGGCTCTGACGACTAAACTAAATGCAGTAAATACAATGATCAGTGTTATCGGGGAAGCCCCGGTTAATACTCTCGGAGGTACAGCCGTTCCTGTATCAGTCGTTCAAGCAGAAGCAGTCCTCGACGAAACCAGTAAAGCTATACAGTCAGAGGGTTGGCACTTTAATACGGAGCACGAGTATACACTTACTCCTGATGCGTCCACATCTAAGATTAACTTACCTAGCAATACGCTTCGTGTAGACTTAGACCCAGAAATTTATACAGACAGCGATCCAGTACAACGTGGACTTTTGTTATACGACAGAAAGAATCACACGGATGTATGGACGAAAGAGGTGAAAGCCTCTATTACTTTTGAGTTAGCATTTACAGATATGCCTGAGCAGTTCCGTCACTACATAACAGTTAAAGCAGCTCGTATCTTTGCTAATCGATTCTTAGGAAGCAGGGAAATCGAAGGGTTTGCTTTGCGGGATGAGATCGAAGCGAAAGCACGGGCTATTGATAGTGACTCTGAAAATGCAGACAGAACTATCTTTGATAACTACAGCGTATTACGAGTAATAGATCGATAAGAGATGCCTCTGTTAGTAAACAGTGTACCGAATCTCGCACAGGGCGTATCACAACAGCCTGACAATCTCAGGTTTCCCGGTCAGTGTGACGAACAAATAAATGCTTGGGCTACTGTTGTTGAGGGGTTAGTTAAAAGACCACCTACTACATACACGAAGAAGATAACAACAGATAGTACCGACTCTGATAAGTTATTCACACACTTCGTTAAACGATCTGAACAGAACCAGTACTGCGTAAATGTATCGTTAGGTGGTGTGGGTGTTATTAATGTAGGGGACGGTACAAACGTATCAGTAGCTGTAACTTCTATAGCTAACAGTTATCTGAGCTTAGGAGGACAGGCATCGTTAGGTGGTGTAGCTAATCCTTTAGCCGACTTACGAGCGTTGACGGTAGCTGACTATACATTCCTTGTTAATAAAAACAGAGTTATACAAAGGAGCGAAGCTGCTGAACAAAAGTCCACACCACCTGCTGATGAAGCACTTATTGTTGTTAAGTTAGGAGACTACGAGAAGGCTTACACCATATATGTAGACGATAAGTTAGTACCTTTAGCTACAGCGTTACAAGGACAGCATCACGATTACAGCAGCACGAGTCACGGTAATACATCTGTTCAACCTGCTACTTATATAAGCGGACCTGCTAATGTAGAACCTAAAGGCAACCACGCTGATACAGCTTTTATAGCTAGAGATTTGTATGACTGTATAAATGAAGGCGTAGTTAATACAAACTCAGGTGTATCTGCTATTACTATAAATTCGGGACCATCTGCTACAGGGGACGGCTGGTTAGGCGGACACTCTACTGGTACTTATACTTTAGAAACAACAGAACCCGTTAAGAGGAGTGGTAATAGTATTAGAACCTTTACTAGTAGTACAAGGAAAGTTAAGACTGAGTACCAAGTAAAACTACAAGTTAATATCATACAGTCAGGAGCTGCTACTGCTTCAGCTGAGTTAATAGTAACTAAAGGTGTTATAACAGCTGCTAGGAACATAAAGAAAGGCAGCGGCTTTAATCCATCTAATCCTGTATCTTTACAGTATAAAGCATATAGGAGAGCAAAACCACAGGACGTTTTTAATAAGTGGCAAGGATGGGAGGAAATAAAAACAGGAGATAGAGATTACTACGTACCTCCCGCCACCTTTAACTCTTCAACTAATGTTAGCACTGACCCTGTACAGATAACAACTGTATCATTTACTGATGGAGGATTTGAGGCCACTCTGGAAGGTTCTGTTATTAAACTTACAAGCACAGAAGGTCCATTCAATATACGAGTAGAAGACGGTCTAGCGGATCAAGCGTTAGGTGTTGTATACAGAGAAGTAAATAGCATTACTGAATTACCAGTTAAATGTTTTAATGGATTCGGGCCTGTTAAAGTAATAGGTGATGCAGACATAGACCAAGACGACTACTATGTACGGTTTTCTACTAAAGATAAGACTAATTTCGGGGAAGGTAGCTGGATAGAAACAGTTGGTTATTTACAAGACGAATCAGAAACAAGTGCGTTAGAAGGTATAGATACATTGTTAACAACTGATACAATGCCTGTAACTCTTACGCCTTATTTTAATAACACTACAATAACAGACTTTAGATTATCTACTCCTAACGATGTGTTATATATAAAGCACAACAGTAACTACTATAGGTTAGATGTAGAAAACAGAGCAGCTGCTGATACGGAGCCGGGTGTAGGAACTGATTGGGAGGATGTATGGACTGAGGTAGACGAGACAAAAGATACAGCAGCTACAGTCGGTTATTTAACTTGGAAGTTGGGTACATTCTACTACGGCCCTACTGAAACAAACGCACGAGGAGGTTGGTCAACTAGACAAGCAGGGGACGACAACACCAATCCATTCCCATCATTCGTCGGTAAACAGATACGAGATATATTCTTCTTTAAGAACCGCTTAGGTATACTTACAGACAGCAACATTATCTTTAGTGAAGCTGATGAATACTTTAACTTCTTCCGTACTACCACACAGCAGTTACTAGACAGTGCAGTTATCGATGTAGGATTAAGTCACACAAAGGTAGCGATCCTTGAACACGCTGTACCATTCCAAGAGAAGCTGATGTTATTCAGTCAAGGGTCACAGTTCGTACTTCGTGGAGCAGATGTGTTATCACCTAAGACGGTAGCTATATCTCCTGTTACTGAGTACGATCTATCAGATGGTATACAACCAGTAGCACTGGGTAACTATATATACTTCCCATTTAAACGGAATGACTTTGAGGGAGTATACGAATACTTTGTAGATAACAATACTGAGACATTTAATGCTGAAGAAATAACACAGCAAGTACCGAAGTATATTACATCAGACGTACAAAAGATTGTAGGTTCTCAAGCAGAGAATACTATTGTCATGAGTACGACAGAAGATGCTAAGACATTGTTTGTATATAAGTACTTCTGGTCGAACAAAGAAAAGATACAAAGTGCTTGGATGAAGTTCACCTTTGGTCGTGACATCCGAGGGTTTGACTTTATCGACAGTAACTTGCACTTAATCACAGCAGACACTGATGGGTTACACTTAGAGAAGCTTACACTTGAAGACGGTATAACAGACGAAGGTTTAGATTATACATTGTATTTGGATAGTAAAGTGGATGGCAGTACATTAACTACTAGCTACGACGCTGCTTCTAAGACTACTACAATAAGCGACTTTAAGTACGATCCTACAGATGTAGTAGTCTATACAAAAGCTGGTAATAAAGTGATATTTACTAGGACATCATCTACAGCGGGTACGGTTGGTGGTGATCTTACATCTACTGATTTCGTAGCTGGTATCCCGTACAATATGTTGTACAGGTTCTCCGATCAATCACTTAAACAACCTACAGAGCGTGGCGGAAGAAGTGCATCTGATTACACCTACCAAACGATTCGTAACGGTAGTATAAACTACGCAGACACCGGACACTTCACTGTTGAAGTAACTCCAAAGTACAGAGATAAGTATAGCTACGCATTCAATCCTGACAGCCTCGGTGCTAACTTAACACTTAATGCTTTTACCCCACAGGACGGTCACTTCCGCTTTCCTATTCAGTGCCAACCAAACGACGCAAAGATAGAAGTTGTTAGTGATTCTGCTTTACCAGTTAAGCTATTAGCGGCAGAGTTTGAATCGATGGTTATATCACGTAGTAGAAGATATGGAGCTTAGGATAGATGAAGCACACGGTGATATGGATGCAGTTGATCTGTACGACGACTTGCGGGAGGATGACATGTTAGAGATACTCGGACTTATGCACCACCCGAAAGATGCTGTTATGATGTCTTACGCTTGTAGTACAAAGTGTTACAGTGTAAAGGACGAGATGAACAACTTATACTGTTCTTTTGGTGTAGCTCCTATCGAAGGTACTAATATCGGAAGTGCTTGGTTATTAGGTACTAGAAGATTACCAAGGATCAAGAAGTTCTTTTTGAAACACTCACGGGAACGGATGGAGGGACTGTTAGATGGGTTTGATTATCTGACGAACTATGTGATGCGTAGTAACAAGTTGAGTATTAAATGGTTGGAGTGGTTAGGTGCAGAGTTTAGCGATTGTCAGTACGAAGGCTATCTGTCATTTATATTAGAGAGGAAGTAACGATATGTGTGGTATAGTAGAAGCAGGTTTAGCGTTAGGAGCTTTGTCTTCAGGTGCACAAGCTATAGGTGCTAGACAACAAGCCCGTATGCAGTATCAAGCAGCTAAACAACAAGCTGAGATGCAACGTCGTTATCAAGCACAAGCAGCAGCAGCGGAACGTACACGTGCACAACGTCAGATGACAGGCGAGCGGATGCAACAAGCACAGCAACAAGAAGCCATAGGTCGTCAAACTCGTGAGAGAGAATTAGCTACACAAGCAGCTGTAGGTTTAGAACAAGCTAGAGACAGAGGAGTAGCTGGACAATCTGTTACTGCTGTTATGGGTGAATACTTAGCTAACTTAGGAGCAGCACGAGAAGCACTAGGTAGACAACAAGAATTGATAGGAGTCGGCAAAGCGATGGCTCTTGAGGATATTGGATTAGCTTCACAACAACGTTTAATCAGTATAGACCAACCTATAGCAGAACCTGTTAAGCCACGTGGATTCGGTCTACAAGATGTATTAGGCATTGCAAGTGGCGGTTTACAAGGCTACAGGACTGGATTAGAAATTAAGAAACTAACATGACAAGAGAAGTCCCCGGTATACAACCAACAGTTGGCGGTTTAGGTCAATACTCAGTAGGACAACGTCGTGCTGCTGCTGTTCCTGTACCCAGAAGTAAAGCATTAGATTTAGCTGATTCAATAAATGCGTTTATGGGTGTAGCAAAAAGCTACGGTCAATTAGCGGATACTCAGAAACAGATCGGTATTGAGCAAGCTCAGTTAGTAGAAGAACAGAATGTTATAGCTGAGTTAAAGAAACAGAAAGATGTAGACGGCTTTAGTCCGTTAGCTACAACCAATAGAGACAGAGCATACAGAGATGCGTTGTTAAAGAGACACATCAATAACACGATGCTGCCTAGCCTCCAATCAAAAGAAGCTGATTTAGTAAACGCCGAGACTTATAAAGATAGAGCTACTTTCCTACAAGGCGTTGACGAGACCTTTCAAGAAGAATGGAACAGTTTAGTAAGCCAAGTAGGAGAGGGTGTAGCAAACAGTACGGCTGGTAAGGCTTTGTGGGATTATGTTACTACTCCGTATAAAAACAAATTAGCTCTTCAATATGAGGAACAAAAACAACAAGTAATACAACAAGGATTACAAGATGAGTTGGCTGTGAATTTAACAGCAGCTACTCGTGATAAAGGTTTTGATACATCTATATTAGCAGACATCGCTCTTAATTATGAAGAACTATTTACTGAGTCTGGTATAGATAAGATAACAAGAAACAAATTATTAATAGATGGATACGCTGGCGTAGTTGGTCAGTTACATGCCTTAGATAGATACGACGACGCTGAGAAAGTGTTGGACTCTATAAAAACTATACGGATAAACGGTAAACCAGTGTTCGGTTCTAAGGAAGCGGTTAGGCAATTCACCCCTTTAAGGGATAGAATACAAGCTGCTCAAGAAGCTAGTAAGAGAGATGCTGGGGATCGCAGTCGAGAAATAACTAACTTATATATGCCAGCTGCTTCTGCTGTTATGGGTGGTTTATCAAACGACAAAAACCCAGAAAGAAGAGAACAAATAAACCAGATGCAGTTAGATTCAGTCGTAGAGTTTTTACTGGACGCTGGGTGGGATGAGACATACGCAAGAACTAGGGCACAGCAGTTAATGCAAAGCCAAGACGTAAACGCGTTAAGTTTAGAAGGTTTAAAGTACAGAGATAACGATAAAGATAAAGAAGCTTGGAACGCCGCAACGGGTTCTATACAACGTTTCACAATAGACTTAGTAGCTAAATCAAATGCTGTTATGTCTAGAGCTGAGATGCAAGGAGCTTTAGAAGAAGTAGAGGCTGAGTTAGCTTTGAATCCAGAAACCAATATTAACGAATTACTTGCTAGTAAAAAGATAACAGACCCTAGAGTAAAGGCCGACGCTATCGCTCTTAGTCGAGAAGCTAAATCAAATCTGTGGTTTGAGAAAACAGAAACTTACAAGAACTACGAAAGAGGGTTTGAGAACGCTTTGAAAAATATAGTGGAGATGGACGTTTTTGAGGGCGAGTCAGCTGATACTATAAAGCAATATAAAGAGACAGGTATTGAACCTTTTCAAGATGAATACATGGCTGAGTTAAGAAAGTTACAAACATCTTTAAAGGAAGACCCAGAAAGGGACGATAAGATTATAAAACAAATCCCAAAAGTTATATCTAATATAACCGACAGATGGAGGGATTATAAAAAAGTTGAAAAACAGTGGTTCGACGGGAAGTTGAGGGCAATAAAGGAAGATATAAAAGCAGGAGAAGTATATGAGCTTCCAACTATACCGGACCTAGAGGAAGCACAGGAAAACATAGAAGATGTATTAACTAGTTGGCTTACAGATTTCACTAAACAATTCCCGAAGAAAATAGGGAAGTACGAATTATTAGCCTCTGAACTTCCAACAACATTAGAAGGTAGATTACAAGCGTTTGAAAAGGCGGAACTTGTCGAGCGGGAGCTATTAAAAGAAGAATATAAAGACAGCAGCACGTTAAAAGAAGGTTTACAAACTATCAGAGAGTTCTATGGTTTCAGACATCCTAGAGAAATTTCACCTGATATGGCTGTGGACTTAGATTTTAGATACACACCTATGTACGAAAGTGCGGAGATGTTGATAGAGGATGCAACTCAAGTTTACAAAGAATTAAAAATCTATAATGAATCACCCGCCAGTTTGGATATAGAAGACTTCCCTATGTTCAACTTATACAATACAAAGTTCGGTATATCTAAAGAAGAGCACTTAAAGTTTTTTAAGGAAGAACAAGAGAAAATACTTAGAAACAAAAACAGATAAGATGGCTGCAGAAGAAGAGCTTCCTGATTGGTTAAAACCTTCAATGCCTGAAGAGGAACAACTTGAGTGGTTACAACCGACAACTGTTGCTGAGATACCGCCGCCTCCTACTCCTGATGTACCTGAAGATGAACCCGAAGATTCTTACTGGTCTCAGTTTACTAAATGGGCAGCAGGGCCCGCAGTAAGGACGTTATTAAATTTACAAGATATTAAACAAGCGGATGTAGGTACGGCTGGTAGAGCTGTAGCTAGAGCAGGTGTAAGATCAGCTGAAGATTTAGTTAATACAGTTAATGACGTTACAAACGCTTTGGGGGTGACCCCGATAACCGAACGAGTTAACTGGGAAGAAGAGTGGTTAGGTAAACCTGAGAACGCCGTTGAAGAAATAGCAGCTGAGATGGGTAGTTGGGTTACGGCTTTTGCAGGACCGGGAGGCGTGGTTAAGTCAGTACTTAAAACATTTTCAACAACTACTAAGATTTCTTCTAAAGCAGATGATGTTATTAAATTAATCGGTAAGACAGAAAAAGGTAGGAAAGCTTTAGCGGTTGGTAGAATAGCTGGAGAGGGTGCACTCAAAGGTGCAGTAGCTGATTTTCTAACAACAGATGTTGATGATGTAGAAGCAGAAGAAGCTCTTTATAAAAGATTAACAAACACATTCGAAGGGGCAGTTATAGGTGGTGGTGTTAATTTCGTATTTCCTACCGCCAAATATATAAGGATGTACTTTAAACGTGCTAAGGCTTTAAGAGCTGTTAAAAGAGCTTCGGAAGGTAAAGGGGACGCAACGGCTGCACTTAAACAATTAAAAGAAAGTTTAGATGAAGAGACTGCGTTAAAGGAAGAAATACTTACTAACATACGACCCATAGATGATAAGGTGGATAATGTACCTGCGGAGGAATTAAGGCAGCTGGATGTTATAAAAGGAGTAGAAACGCCAGAAACAAGTGTTTGGTCTGGGTTGTCGGAGACTGAGGAACTATTTAAAACTCCTGTAATTGATAGCACGGACTTCGGAACACTTTCAGAAACAATCGCACCTAGAGCAGGTAAAGTTATCCCTAAAACAATTCCAGGCAGGAAGGTAGAGGATGCGAGGCACTTTGATATAATTGACACAGAAAATGTAGACACTGACATCACTGCTCCTTTAAAAGCGGAGCAAGGTCAATACGGGTTAGAAAAAGGTACACCGTTCTACAGGACTTCTGTCGTAGTACACGATCAAGAGTTTTTAAGTAAAACACTAAATGAAGTTAAGGATTTAATAACACTAGATTTAGGAAATAAAGAATTAGTAGAAGTAGGTGCTTTAAAAACAGGTCGATCTGGGCAAGGGGGAAAAATATATCAAGTAGCTCTTCAATATGCACACAACACTGATAAAGTATATATACCTAAAAATTTATCTTTTATAAATGTACAAAGGACATTAGGTACTATGTTTAGTAGTGCATTAAAAAATAAAACTACCAAACACTTTGCTCCTGTAGGCGGTGAACAAGCAGACCAAATGGCAGCTATGGGATTACCTAAAGGCTACAAGTGGGGGCAGGACTTCCAGAAAGATATAGAATATTTAGCAACAGGTGAAAGAAACTTAGTTAAAGACAGACTTTCAAAAGCTTTTAAATACGGGTCGGAAGAACAAACTATCAGTGCTAAAATCGCGATACCTGAGCAAGCTAGAGAAGCTGCTTTAAATTTAGACGACTATAAGTATTCCTTTGAAGATGATGTGTTTACTGGACCAAGAGCAGACGGTTCTGTCGGTGAGTTATCTACTAATGATATAAACGATCTGATCAAGTCTGTTGATCCTGATTTCTCACTTGGTATAGGTGCTTCTACTTTTAAAAGAGCTGTTGTTACCGACTCGATTGAGAAGATGCCGTTTATTGTAGGTGACACAGCTGCTGCTAAAATAGCTGAACGAGTTGGTACGCTTGAAGGAGTCAAAGGCGTGTTTCCTATAAGAGCAGGTAGAGAAGCTATAGATACTACACTTGGTGTTAAACAGTCCGTTTCGGATTCTTTCAGGGATTCTGTATTGCTTGAAAAAGTAGTAGCAAAACAACAAACAGCAGCTCCTGTTACTTTACGTGCAGCCTTGCAAGATTTAAAAGATTTATCTGCTGGAGAGCTTGGAGAATATAGTAATGTTGTAGATAAATTATTAGCCCTAGGTAAAGACACGGGAATAGATTTTAAAATAGAAGAAAGGGCTTTTGCTGGTAAGATACCTAAAGGTTTTGAAGAATCTGAAGCTTTCTTTGATCAAGCAGGTAAACGGGTGGTGTTAGATATTAACTCAAACGTAGTACAAAGAAACCCTGTATATACGTTATTACACGAGACTACCCACGCTGTAACTGTAGACAATGTATACAAGCACTTTGATGCTAATGTATTTAATAAAATAGATTTAAACGACATAGCAGCTAGAGCAAAAGCGGTTGATGGTATGCTGAAACAAAAAGGAATACCTAAACCTGTAGCAGAAGTTTTCCGCATGTTTAAAAAAGCAGATGCTATGCGTGATGATATTATAAAAGCAGGTGCAGACTCAGACTTATATTGGATCAGTAATCCCGGAGAGTTTATGTCTTTTGCTTTTACTGACGTTAAATTACAGCAAGCATTAAAAGGTATTCAGTATACCCCTAAGATGACGCTGTGGGAAAAGATTGTTAACACAGTTAAAAACTTATTAGGTAAAGGAGTAAGCACAGACTTAGCTGATAACATCGTTAGTCGTGTTGGTGAGATCGCTGAGATGCGTCTACCTAGGGAAACTGGTGAAGAGGCTTTCGGGATTACCGGAAAACGTGTACCGAAGTTTGCAGAAGATCAAATTGAAGACTACATAAATAAAGGACAAGACCTACCAGATCAAGTAAACCGATTAGTTCGATTAAATGTAGAACTAGATAAAACAATGAATCCTAAAATAAATGGATTGGTTGAGCGGTTATCGGAGTTTGATGTAGACCTTGAAAAAGGTATAACGAAAGATTTACGAGGACAATTTGAGGGTATAAAAGGAGATGTACTTAACTTAGAAGAAGACTTAATCAAGTACAGAAAGATGATAGATTTACGAGCTAAGGCTGGTAATTTATCTGGTAAGCTTCTTGTTAGTTTTAAAGGTAATTCTAAGATGAATTTTAGGAAACCTATTAAATATAAACCCGCTGTTCAAAAACAATTCGAATCAATAGATAGGTTATTAAGTTTAATAGACGGAATAAAAAGCGGAGAGCTAACAAACGATAATATACTAAAAGCCTTAAAGAAAGAACTGAGCAACGCTGACGAGTTAGCCAATACAGGCGACCTTAGATCGATAATCGATAAAGAGTTCGGACTCACTGTAGACGATGCGATTGATACAATATGGGGGAAGTACAAAGAAAGAATATCCAACCAAGTATTAAAAACATTACGTTTAAATAAAGGCACTAATAAAGCAGCGTTAGATATGTTTTCTCAGAGGCTTACTAAAAACCTCACAGATGCTGTACAAGTTAGTAAACCAATCGTTAAGAAAGTAAATCAAACATTAGATAACTTACAAGATATACTTAATAACCCAGAGAAATATAAAGAGTCTATTGATGTTTTAATTAAAGACATAAGCGAAGCTAAAAACTTAGACCCACAAAAAGCCGCAGAAGCTACAAGGATTTTAAACGAACTTAAAGAGGGTGCATTTGGTAAACGGTTTTTAGAATCTATGCCACAGCGTGATAAAATGATACAGAAAGTTTTATCCGAAGAAGTAGAAGGCTTGACTGCTAAAATAAAACAAGCAGTTAAAGGAGGCACGGAAAAAGAATTAGTTGAAGATGTAATAACTGATATATCAAAAAGAATTACTAACTTAAGCCCGAACGAAAAACAAGTGCTGGTAGACATGATACGTGTAGAGCTGGGGAATAGTATATCAGCTATGCGTGAACGTATATTAGGAAACTTTATATCAAAAGAGATATATCAAAAGTATTCTTTAAAGCATACCATAGAAGAGCTTGAAGAGATGTCAGATAAATCTATAGCTGAGATCAGAGAGTACTTAAGTGCGTCAGCTAAGAAAGCCCAGACTGTACCTGCTGATATTAAGCGATTAAAAGACCAAGCACGAGCAGCTAGGAAAGTATTAACTGACAAGTTAAAAGAAGAAGAAGCTGCTGCATATAACGAATTTGTTGTTCAGTTCTTAAAATCATTAAGCAAGATGGATGCTTTCGGTATGGAGGAAATGGGCACATTTGAGTTGTTATTAAGAACTGGTGAGAAGTTTAGGTTAAACGCTATGCTTGCTAGTATTAGAACTTGGACTGTAGGATTTTTATCCGCTTCGTTTAATATGGGGTATCTACCATTTAAACAGATGCTCAAGAAGTACAACGAAATAAAGATTAGGCAAGCACAAGGCGACGCTGTATACGGTCCAGAAGTAAGTGCGATGAAACTAGCTTTGCAAGAACTAAAGGCAACTAGTGAATACTTTAATAACTGGGGGGATATGTTAACCATATTAAAAGCCACTTGGAAACAAAACGGACACGGAGCTTTTAACGCTAAAGCTTTTAGAAGACACGAAGAAGATTTAATTCAAAAGACAGCTAAACAAGAAACAGAAGCATTAAAGAAAGGTCCAATCAAATTAAACTTTAAAAACAAAGACCAACTACAAAGAATGGTTAATAAGTACGGAGTAGACAGCGACAGAAACCGAGGACTACTCAGGAAGTTTTTAGAAGAAACAGTAGAAGGAGAACCTACAACAGCTGTAGGTAAAATGCTAGACCCATTGTTTTCTGTCAGTTTTAGAGTGATGGGACTTTTCGATCAACCTTTTGTATTTATGGGTACTATGAGAGCTTTGCGTTCACAAGCTATGCAAGAAGGATTACTTAAAGGTTTAGAAGGTAAGGCACTTGATCAGTTTACTAAAAAGAGAATGAGCGAAGCCTTAAAAAGAGATGGTGATGTTTTGACTTGGGCACAGAATGAAGAGTTTCACGAGGCTTCTGAGTTGGGTTTCTCGATGGTGTATCAACAAGAGTATGCAGATAAAGTAATATCTAGATTAGCTAGAGACTTTTCTAGGTGGAGCAGATCAAGCGAAGATGCTTATCGTGATCCTATAAAAATAGTTTCTAGATTATTGGTTCCTTTTATTAAAACACCTACGGCTATTGCTCAATGGACAGTTGATAATTTACCAGTGTTAGCTCATTATAATTGGGCTAAAGCTACATTGGGTAGTACTCGTTCAGCTAAAAAACTAAAAGAAGTTGAACAAACTATATTAAAAAATACAGAAGCTTTAAAATCTGATGTTATTCCTAAAGAGGAAATAAAAAAGATAGAGGATGCTAATGAAGTTTTATTTGAACAAAGAAACGAATTAACTCTTAAGAAAGCGGAAGAACAAGCAGAGGCCGCAGCAAATGGTATATCAAGTACAGTATTGGGTGCTGGTATTATGACTGGAATAGCCACTGGAAACATTACAGGCAGTGGAGCACATTTAAGTGACGACCAAAGAGCTAGGTTAAGAGAAGCTGGGTGGAGGCCTAATACATTATACATAGGAGGTCACAAAATAGATTACAGCAGATTTGAGCCGTTCTCTACTATGATGTCTGTCCACGCCGATTTGGTTCACTATCTGATGCTATCCGGGGAAGAACTTACGCCAGACGACCAAGAGTGGTATAATGTTTTGCACGCTTCCTTTGTTACGAACTTTTCAGATAAGTATTTCCTTAGAGGTTTAAAATCTGTGTTTAGCTTGTTAGATTATAAGCCCGGTAACTACGCAATGGAATCAGCTGCTGTAGATTTCTTGTCTTCGTTTTCACCGTCTTTATTAAGAGACCTAAATCAAGTTAATCAAGAGTTTCAAACCAGAGCTAACAGTTTCAAGGATAAGTTATTAGAACGATCTGCTGGAGTGTTTCCGGGTTTATACGCACGTAATTTATTAGGAGAAAAGGTTGAGAGGCAGTGGCAACGGGAAGGTGCTTGGGGTGTTCTTAGTCCTGTTTATTTCGCAGAAGATAAGCGTGATAAGTTAATGACAGAGTTAGCTTCTATAAGAGAAGACGTAGGAGGTCGTTATAATTTTAATAAAACAGAAAAAGAAAAGATAGATACAAGAGACTTTAAGAACCCTAAGACTAAGCTATCTTTATACGATGAGTGGATGGATAAAATGTCTAAAGTAACGCTTGGAGGTAAAACTCTTAGACGATCACTAGAAAGTTTAATAAAGACTCAGCGATACAAGAAAGCACCTAACTTTGAAGTAAGTGGCGTTGAAGATACAAAAGCTAAACTAGTTAGAGAAAAACTAAAACAATACAGAGATAGGGCTTGGAAAGAAATTCGTAAAGATAGAAAAATTAGAAAATATCAAAACGCACAAGGCGAGGCTTGGTTTGATGTTATCACTGGAAAGCTTTTAGAGCCTAACCGAAGAACCACAACTTCTGATGATATTGTAGACATATCATTACCTAAGCAATAATACTTGCTCTTCTCACTCAATAATTAATAATATACACTTAACATCATGGCTAACACTTTCCAAGATTATACAGCGACAGCCGACCAGACGGACTTTGCTTTTACTTTTGATTACTTAGAAGACGAACACGTTACAGTCGAGATTAACGGTGTTGTTAAAACATTAGGTCCAACAGCTGACTACACTATTGAAACTTCTCCGACTAAAAAGATTGTACTTACTACAGGAGCAACAGCTGGACAAATCGTCCGAGTACGCAGAAAGAGCCAACCTAATGATAACCTTGTAGACTTTGTAAATGGTTCTGTATTAACGGAATCGGAGTTAGACAGAGCGTACCTACACAATCGTTATCTTGCTGAAGAGATCAGTGAGTTAAATGATGCGTCGTTGCAGTTAGAACAAGGCGGTACACAGTGGGACGCTAAGAACAAACGTATTACAAATGTAGGCACTCCTACTGCTTTAGCGGACGCTACAACGAAAGCTTATGTAGACGGTATTGCTTCTGCTATTGCTACGGGTGTTGGGATTACTCCAGACTTTAATAAATTCACAGGGGACGGTACGACTGATACATTCTCTCTTTCCTTTACTACAAACGGTGTAGCTTCTTCTGCTGTATTAGTATCTATTAACGGTGCAGTACAAGACCCAGACGACTACACAATAGCAGGTGGAGCAGATGAGATACAGTTCGATACACCACCAGCAAATCTTTCAGAAATCCTTGTTATTGAACGGGGATATAAAGTATCAACAGACATTCCAACGGAGTATGATTGGGGAAGTGTAGCCACTGATCCTGTATCGGCTTCTTATTCTTACGGACAAATAGTATAACACATTATGAGTATTGCAGTACAAATTCGCAGGGGAACCGCAACGCAGAACACTAGTTTTACTGGTGCTGCCGGGGAACTCATCTACACAACAGACGACAAGAAACTTCACGTACACGACGGATCGACCGCAGGTGGTACACTTGTTAGCGGAGGGACCGGAGACATCACTGCTGTTATCGCCAGCACCGGACTGAGTGGAGGAGCTACTTCTGGGGACGCTACATTAAGTATCGCAAACGGTGGAGTAGATACCACGCAATTAGCCGATGAGGCTGTAACTTCCGCAAAGCTTGCACTTACGCTAGACTTCGGATCAATCGTATAAGACCATCATGCCAAATATATCAGTACAACTTAGAAGAGGTACAGACACCGAGCACAGTAGCTTTGCTGGAGCGGAAGGTGAAGTAACAGTAGACACAACAAACGATACGTTACACGTTCACACCGGAGGAGGTGCAGGTACTGGTGTTCGTTTAGCAAAGCACAGTGAATTACCAGCTGGAGGTGGAGGTACGGTAGTTTCTATAGCAAGCGGAACAGGACTGACAGGTGGTCCTATTACTACAAGTGGTACACTTAGTTTAGCTTCTATAGCGAACCTTAGAGCACTTGGTAATGTAAGTGGAAGTAATGCTGCTCCTACGGAAGTTGAGATAAAAGACGAGGACGCTATGACATCCAACTCTGCTACTGCACTTGCCACGCAACAAAGCATCAAGGCGTATGTGGATGCTCAGGTTGTAAGTAAGTGGGATAGTGGATGGATAGACCAAGACGACCAAGGCACCCCAGTAAGCGTAGGTAATGGAGCTACTATGATTTTAGACCACGACTTAGGCGATGCTGCTTTAGGTGCTGTCTTCTCAGTGTATGCAGCGGAAGACGCAAGCGGTACAAACAGACAGCAACAGTTGCATGAAATAGTTAATATAAGTAATTCACAAAATCCTAGAGGTATAACTATTACAGATATAACAAACACAACGATTACAGCTCAATTAGCACCTAATGGTTACACAATTAATAGTAGTGGTTTATTTGCAAATGTTGATTGGGGTACTGGAACTGGTGACTATTCCCATATCAGAGTTGTTTTAGTAGGGTAACATGTAATGATCGAATCTCTATCTGGTCTATTAAACACCGCTCTAGCTATTGCCCTTGGAGTTATCGGTTGGATTATTAAACGCATAATCGAACGCTTAGACATTGGTGAGAAAAGAATGACTAAGATAGAGGTGGAGTTAGCTGCACAGCGGGAAAGAGATAGAGCTGTTGAAGCACGGATCGCAAAGGTAGAAGAAGCACTTAAAGAAGTTCACACTAAATTAGATCGTA
>Ga0208645_1000563_pt1 | contig 38917 bp, 52 predicted proteins | sample VirMetDEL_Sep_01_FD_184519 | JGI IMG/M metagenome (GOLD analysis project Ga0208645, IMG submission 184519) | Aqueous microbial communities from the Delaware River and Bay under freshwater to marine salinity gradient to study organic matter... | ecosystem: Environmental > Aquatic > Marine >... | reverse complement strand
GTATCACCAAAGAAAAAACTCAATCTATCATCAGGGTACTCATCATACTCACTAATATCTTCCCATGCCATTGCAACAATACCATCGATTGCATCCCAAACAGCAAACGTATCACTTTCCTGTATACACATCAATGACACATCATCGGTCTCAACTCTACCCACCATATCAATATATTCTTTTTCTGGTGGTTCAGCTTGGTTTCTTGCTGGGTAAACATCCCAACCTTCACCATCAACCTCATCAGTCTCAGAGAAGATAAATTCACAAATTAATTTACCATTCCAATCAGTACCTATTTTATTTACGTATATTAATTTCATTTAATAGCCTTTGGTTTTGTTTTAGGTCTTATACTAGGAACATAAGGTGAATCAGTTTTAGGTTTTTCAACTGGTTTAGTTGGAACTTCAGCTGGTTTCACATCAGGCTCGACAGTATGAACACTATCACTATTATAAATACTGAAAACTTCTACTACATCTAACATTTCTGAATTTTCGTTCAACATATTTTTTATCAAATGTACACGATTTTCGTTAGGTTTACCAATTATCGTTAAATATCTATCACTTAAATCTTGAATTTTATTTAACCAAGCGTCTTTAGTATCAGAGTCTTTTACAAACTGCTCAATACGTGGTTTAATATAATTTATATACTCACCAACCTTACCTATAATTTTTGATAAAGTTTCTGGTTTATAAAGCTCTGTGTTTTTTGTTGGGTCTGTCACATCAAAATATTTTGATGTGAACGTATTAAGTGCTCTCTGCATCTCAGCTAACTTATTTTTAGCTTTAGCATCCTTAGCCTCATCTTGAACCTTAGCTAAGTTAAGTGTGGTAAACATACCAAAATCAAATAAAAATCTATTAATAGTTTGTTTATCGACATTCTCATTAACACTTTTCTTACCCCAACGCTTACCTTTACCCTTTGTTTTACAAGCTGAAGGTGTTGGTCTACATGCTGGATACTTAGCTCTCTTCTCACCCTCTTTTCTACCACAAGGTTTACATTTGTTTCTACCAGTCTTTTTATCCTTTCTACACGTATTACAATCAACCCAACCTTTAGATTTACCTTTACCACCTTTTCTGGCAAACCAGTCACCCAAATTCTTTTCAGAACTTGGTTTAGCGGTTAGTTTTCTCTTTTTTTTAGCTTCATAAACTTCTAATTCAGATTCATTTAAGTCAAAATTTTCATCATTAATTAACTTAATTGATTTAATACCATCAGAATTCCAAATACACCCAGATTCAACATCCCATGGGTAATACCAATCAACTTCCATTCTAGCTGAAGAAATATATGTTGGTATTTCAATACCCGAATAATCGTTAGCCACCCTAACCCAATCAATCAATTCAATAACCCCACTACCAGCAGTATATTTTTTGGTAAATAAATCTAACTCTTCACGAGAATTTATCGTTAATATCTTATCTGGGTTAATTTCGATAACATGCATATAATCTCGTTCCCAATGAGGCATTTCACTCTTTATCCAATCTAACCAAGACGCACCAAACCCATACCATAAACCTCTTGGTTTATTTCTTATACCTTGGTCAGTTATTGGTGTATCACGAAATTTAATTTCTGGTTCGTGTGACATAATCACCCTTTTATTCGGGTACTTATCACGTATTAAATCATACATGTTGTCAGAAACCTCATTTAGTTCACTGTTAACAACACTATCAACATCTTCCTTTGTTTTATTACCCCAGTTCTTTGCACCGACCTTTCTACATTTAACTAAAGCACCACTGGCATAAGCACTTGGCCATACTTTATATCTACTTTTAACTTTATAATAACAAGCATCTTTCTTTCCACCACTCTTTTTCTTACCCTCACCTAATATCTCATATTCATCAGGTTCAAAAGTCGTTTCAATGATTTCAACCATCAAATCACCAGAACCTTTAATTACCCTATGAAACGTATTTTTTGGTATGAAATATTCCTCATTAACATTAAGTTTAATCGGAAGCTCATTATCAAATTGAAGCATCCAATTGTTTTCAGCTAAAGGGATAACAACCCTATCCTCATGGTCTCTATGCCACACAAACTCATCTGAATCCGTTGTTTCATAAAACGTGCGTCTTATCACACCGAATTCATCCTTTTCTTCGTTATAAGGCTTATTCTTGCTCATCTGACATTTTGTTTTTTAAGAAATTATACACTTCTTCCATGTCATCTTTTGATGTTGCAATATGGTCTGATGCCCAATCATGACCATTGGATAGAATTTTATCAACTCGCTCTTCATCCATCGCCATAATACCTTTTGCAGCATCACAGATTGTTTTCACATTTTGAAAAAACATGTAATTATCATGCCTTTTTTCTTCGTTTAAATTTCTAAGAGATTCAACAATAATTTCTTTTTGTGATTTTTGTCCTTTATTTAAAAATAGTAAATTCATGATTGTTTATTTTTTTTCATTTAATTCATAAAAAAAGTCATCTTCATCACCCGATGACCATTTTAAACCATCTTCACAACTAAAAGTGTGCGTTGATACTTTAAAATCTGGTATTGTTACACCATTAGGTGTTAACGATTGGTCATAGAATAAAATTCTATTATTTGGTTGTGCAGCAAATTGACCATTATCTAATTTTATTATGTTAAAACTTTTATGTTCATTTGGTGTTTCAGATAAAGATACATTAAGTTCATTGGGTTCACTATGACAACTGTCTATTGTAAACATATATTCACCATTGTATAATTCTTTGTCCTTCATTAATACCTTACATTGTAACTCACTCAAAGTCGACTTATTTATTACTGATATATTATAAGAAAAAGCATCCCAAATTTCAATAAAATCCAATGGAAATAGTTTTTCAACATCCACATCGGTTTTCCAAACATAAGCTGACAATGGTAATTTATCATATAAAGCACCATATTTGGTCAATAAACTTTCAAAATATAATGCTTTACCTTTTACTGACTTAACGGATACCCAATAACAAGGCTCGTATTCTCCAAAACCCTTTTCAAAGTCATAAAGAAATTCTTTTCTGACATAACACTCTATCGGTGGTAAATTAGCAACTAAATAACTCATGTTTTATATCTTTTTATTACCACCATGTACCACCACCACTTAATCCAAGACTTTTTGCATATCTTGGTAATCGGCATGCCCAGTAACCAGCTTTGGTTTTATCATTTTTTTGTTCACAATTATGTCTATCAGCAAATGCTTTTCTAGCTTTTGGGTCTTTTAACTTAACGGCCAAATTACCACCACCAGATTTAGCACCGAATGATACCTTTTTTATATTTTTAGTTTTTGGGTCTCTAACATAAACATAGAATTTCTTTGAACCACCTCTTTTTGGTTTGTTCAATTTAACCTTCTTACCTCTATATTCAGCTTCTTTCAATAATTTACTTAAATCATCAATCATTGATTCACTAAGTTCATTATTATCCTTTTCATCCTTTAAACCCTTTTCTAATTTTTCTTCAGCGTCTTTTTTATTACCTTTGATTATATCTCTGATTATCAAAGCTAACATTGGTGCCCCTAATGCCGCTAATTGCGTGAAAGTTGGTAAATGTTCAACAACATCATCAATTTCATTTATAAATGATAAATCCTCATCGACATCCTCATAGATTGTGTTCAATAAAATTTCTTTATCATCTACTATGGCGACTTTTGGTATTGCGCTGTTAACAATGAATTCATCGTTTTCATTTAAACTTATTAAATTACTATCATATAATGATTTAACCTCCTTTAATAAGTTGATATACTTTTCAGAGCCATATCTGAACACAGACTCACCCAATGGTATCTTACCATCCAAATGGTATTTAAGTCCGTCAGAAACGATAACAGCGTCTTTTAGATGCATTGGTTTTGACCACTCTTGAAACACCCCTTCAATATCATCACCCAAAGAGATTTCATCCAAAGATTCTTCATCTTTAACATCAACATCAACGTCAATTTCATCTCCGTTATCTTCAGCTGGTTCAGATGTGTCCTTTTCATCATCCTTTGGTTCATTATTTGAACCACTGGTTTCAACCTTTTTGATAATATCTTCTTGGTCTTCCTTATCCATTTCAGATGTATTGGTTGCCGATATTACAGAATTGATTACAAACTTCTCAAGTTCAAAATCTGGATTATCCAAATCTTTTTCATAATCCCTTAATGATTGACCAATTTTACCAGCCAATTGTTGAATATATTTCTTTGGGTCTTCATCTTCATCAGCTTCAACACCAGCATCAAACGGTTCGTCATCAAATGGTTTGTCATCCTTTGGTTCATCCTCACCACCAAACGATTCATCTTCAGAATCATCACCAAAACCAAAATCCGAATCAGACGAATCTGGTTCGGATACAGGTTCTGATGCTGGAGCATCAACTTTAAGTGTGTATTTTGTTTCTTCTAAAGTATAACCATCTTCTTCATTTGCGAAGAGTCCAGTTGACATTCCGTCAGCTTTAGTTTCGTTTAGACTTTTTTTTTTCCAGTTACATTTTCTAAGATTGAAATAACTTCATCCTTAGAAAACTTTTTAAGTAGTTCAGTGGCTGTTGCCATCTCATTTAGTTTGTATTCACCAGTGGCTTTTGCAATCGCATCATCGATAACTTCCATACCACGTAAGATACTCAATGGTTTCGCAACTCTAACATCATCTTCTGAAATAACAATCTTAGGTGTTACTTTACCAGTAATCATCTGGTCAATTCTTTCTTCGTTCTCAGATAGTTTAACTTCTTCAAGTTCATCCATAACATCCTTTTCAGCAACGTTATCACCGAAACCATCTTCAGCTTTACCTTCTTTATTATCGAATGAAAGTTCTTTTCCTTTTTTATCAACAACATATTCTGCACCATCACCCATACCTTTTGTTGCTGAAAGTTTTTGGTCAGCTTTATAAGGGTGATGCTCAGAAACCAACATGTCATTTTCAAATACGTTGATATTTGATTTGGTACCCAAAGCCTCATCCAAAGACTTGAATTTATAATTCAAATGTTTGATTGCTTTAGCATATGATGGATAAGCAAAATCTTTTTTATTTTTAAGACCACCAATATATTTGAAACTGTCTTTAGTAAGATTTTCAGTACCTTCAGCAATCTTAATATAATATTCATGATTTTCTCTTATGATACCATAAGCTTTACCGTCTGGACCGATTTTTGTCAATTCAATAACTGAACGGTCAACGTTTTCCTTAATCAATGTCTGACCCATAAGTTCAAGCATTCGGTTAACCTTTTCTTGTCCTTTAAGCCCTACTGGTCTAATAATATTTTTTTTCATTTATATTGTTTTTTTTTACTAAATTATTTTATCCACCATAACCGCCTAACACACTACTACCCACTAACACATTTTTTTTCATACCTAATAAGTAAATATCACCACTGACACCACTTATTGAATTTATAACCAAATCAATGGTACTACCAGCAGCTATATTAACTAGAGTACCATTCAATGTTGCTGTTCCACCAGAAGCTCCACCATAAACCTTAAGATAAATTTCTTCATTTAGTGTAGCGCCACTAGCTGGACGTGTTATTGGGAAATATCCGTGAAAACTAGACATGGTTATTATCGTTTTTTCTTTTTATAAATATGTTTACAAAAAGAAAAAAAACAAAATAAGCCAGATTAAATCTTTAAGGACATTACAATAACACAAGTTGATTAAAAACCAAAAGGTTTTTGCCACGGCAAACCACTCTTTGTTGTCATAGCATTCTTTTTGGCAATTTTCTTATCCAAAATGGCTTGAACTTCACCCTCTAATGCAACAACATCAACTTCAGATTTAACCCAACCAACGACAATTTCTTCTGTTAAATTCTCAAAAGGAATAAAATCAGGTGACGATGGGTCACCAACCAAAGTTACCTTATCAAGCTTTGACGCAATTAATTGTTGGTCTTTTGCAATTATTTCAAAAACAACTTCGATTACTAAACCATCATCGATTGTTCTTTTCATATTTTTTATTGTCCACTTCATTTTTTTTATTTTTTATTAAATTATTATACAATACACAATACTTTTGTTGACCCACTACCACCTAATTCGGCAGCTGTTTGAGTATAAACTTGACCAGCACTTAAACCAACAGGCGATGTCGGTAGTGAATTAGATAAATATAAGTTTATATCGTTAAGGAACGTTGAATCAGTATCATTAATCCCAAATGCTATTCTAGAACCGTTTTCTACACTAAAAATACTTTTACTTAAACCACTTAACGCACTATAAAAAGTTGTTGAACCATTAGCATCTACTTGTAAATGGTTAATACTATAATCTGAAGATAATATTCTAAATATAACATCTGATTTACCGTTATGAGGTATATCAACTTGAGAATTAAAACTACCACTATTATGCGCATTTACGCTAAATAAAGTATTGAACTCGTCATCTTGAGCATATAATAAATACTGGGTATAAGCAGATGATGGTTGCAGAACTTTAAATCCGAATGAATCAGATATTACATCTGGACCACCTTTACTAATGCTAAATAAATTTACATAATCACCCGAAGTATCAACAATTCTAAATATTTCAGCATCCACATCTGTTAATTCGCTGAATAAATTTAAACCTGTTGCATCACTATTAAAATTCAACTCAATTATTTCACCAGCTTCATTTGTTTTTCCAAAAATTAAACTAGAAAATTCTTCATTTTGGTTGAAACTAGTATCTACAGCATAGGAAATATTGCTACCTGATAATGTATTATTAATAACAGTATTAAAACCATTTTGAATAGATACATCACCACCCAAACCTGTTTGGTCAAATAGGTTAATACCAACTCTTGAAGTACTACCTGAAAGTATACCATCATTTACCTTAATTAATTGACCTGAAATTGCTCCTGGGATTGGTGGTGCTGGTATTCCAGGTATACTAGCATTACCTACTTGAATAGCATCGTATATTTCATTATTGGCAAAATCAAGTTTACCACCAATTACGGTACCTGTAAATGGTAATGTGGTCCAACCACCAAAATCATCAATGTATTCGGTTATTGATTGGGAAACGTTTTCATCAACACCAAAAGTGAATGCATCTGAGTAATTGACATTCAGTGTTGATGATGACATTGTATTTGCTGACAACCCATTGGTAAAGATTGCTTCACCAGTTACAGTACCACCAGTAAAGGAACCACCACCGCCAGTTGTTGGATAAACTGTTACATTACCAGATGAATCTTTGGTAAATATCTTGCCAGTTTCATCAACCGAAATTAAGGTTTGATTTGAATTAGGGTTTTTAGCCGTAGCTGAATTGGTTTTTCTTTGATATATTCCGCTCATTTTTTTTATTTATATTAATTTTGTTATGGGTTTATTTCTAATGTTCCATTGTTTATTACAGTACCAGTGTCAACCAATGAACCATTTATTATCAAAGTACTATTAGGCCTTATTTCCAAGGTCCCAGTTACGACCAATTCGCCATTGAATACTATTGTTCTACAAGGAGTGACAACGTAATTACCAGTGATTGGATTAGGTAATTGGTCACCATAACCACCCAATGTGTTACTACCTTCAAGTACATTCTTTTTCATACCTAAAAGGTATACGTTACCAGTTACACCAGTAATCGATTTAACGGTAATATCTATCGTGCTACCAGCACCAACATTAATCGGCACACCGTTTATAATTGCCGAACCACCACCAGTGCCACCATAAACCTTAAGATATGCATAACATTCTGGTGTTGCACCACTTGCAGCGTGTATTATTGGGAAATATCCGTGAAAACTAGACATGATTTATAATTTATACTTTTCTATAAATAGGTTGACGATTTAAAAAAATACACCAACTAACGATTAGTTTGATATTTATAATTAAATTATAGAAAGGATAATATATTTAAATATATGAAGATTAAAATCCTGATAAGTGGTATTATAGCAACTTTAATCATGTTGTCATTTTTTATAATCAAAACTGTTGTACTTTTTGATTATATGGAACATACAAAAATGATTGAATGGTACGAGTACTTAAGTGTCATATTATTTATGCTACCATTTTTCATTATAACAAAGGAATTTATTAATATTATTAATAAAGGCAATACCCATAGAAAATCAACAGAAGAACTTTTGAATGATTCAGCACTAATATCAAAAGCTGATAATAAAGGTAAGATAATATATGTTAATGATAAATTCTGTGAAGTTTCGGGATATAAAGCTCATGAATTATTGGGTAAGGACCATTCGGTTTTAAATTCTGGTAAACAACCAAAAGAATTTTGGACGCAAATGTATATTGCTACGGTTAAATACAAATCCATATGGAATGAAATTGTTGTAAATAAAGATAAAAAGGGTGATGAATATATAGTTGACTCATGGATTAAAGCGGAATTTGACCAAAATGATAAGCTTACAGGTTATATTTCCGTTAGACACGATATAACTGAATTAATCAAACAAAAACAGGAAATTGAAAAAAATAATGCTTATTTGGAGCATGCTGCAAAGATATTAAGACATGATATGCACTCAGGAATAAATACATATATACCAAGAGGCTTAAATTCGCTTAAAAGACGATTAACTGAAGATAAAATAAAAGAGCTTAATATAGAAGCACCAATAAAATTATTGGAAGAGGGTTTATCGCATGCACAAAAAGTTTATGCTGGTGTCAAGGAATTCACCAATCTAGTAAAAAAAGATGCGGTATTAGATAAAAAACCAATACAATTAAGTTCAGTATTAACTAATTATCTTAAGAGTACCGCATATGCTGGTCAAGTAGATATTGATGAGTTAGGTATAATAAATGCCAACGAAGCGTTAATCTGCACGGCAATTGATAATTTAATTAGAAATGGTTTAAAATATAATGATAATAGTAGTAAGATAGTTCGTATTTATAAGGAAGAGGATAACATGATAGTTGTGGAAGATAATGGTAGAGGTATGACACAAGAACAATTTGAAAATTATTCAAAACCATATGTTAGAAACAACGACAATAAAGAGAGCGGTACAGGTTTAGGACTTAACATCTGTATTGCAATAATAAAAGAACACGGTTTTAGTATAGGATGTGAATTAAGCGAAAATGGTGGTTCTAAAATAAAAATAAAGATATGATAGATTCAATATTATTAGTTGACGATGAAAATTTGTTTCATTTAGTATTTGAAGATGCGTGTAGTTTATTAGATATAACACTTAATCTAACTACATTATCCACATCAGAACAAGCCGAAGAACTATTCAAAAAATGGTTTAATAAAGAAATACCAAAACCCGAATGTATATTTGTAGACCTTAATATCATAGGTTCAGCATTTGACGGTATAGAACTTATCCGTAAATTGAATTTTGAATATGGTGATGAGGTTGTTTGTGGTATAATATCATCATCTGATGAGGCTGAGGAACAAGCAAAAGCATTAAAAGCTGGCGCACAATTCTGGATTATAAAATCAGATGAGATTGAACCTAGATTAGAAGAGTTTAGGAAAGATTTTAATGGTTACAAAAATAGAACACAGACTTTTAAAATCTACAAGTAATGGTTAAACTAAGTAATGACACTAAAAATACTCTTTTAGACATATATAAAAACCATAATATTGGTCTTGAAGGTAACATACTCAAAATAATTGATAGCGACTCGGACGATGATTTTGAGGCTTATCTTAATGACTGTAAAACTAAAGATACTGATACACGTAAAAAAAGACTTGAGATAACCAAAAAAGTTCAAGAACAGAATAAAGAGTTGCAAAACGCAAAGGACGAAATTGAACGAATCAATAAGGAATTATTGGAATCTTTAGATGATGTTCAAAAAGCCAAAAAAGCGGTTGAAAATGATTTGGACATATTGCAAAAGAAAAACCAATATGAGATGATTAATAATATTGTTAACGGTGCGTTAATGGTTATTATTGGTATTGGTATCATAACAACATTACTGTATATCTTCGCAATTGTAATAGGGAAAGAAACTCAAATTATCGGCTCAACATGGTCTAACTTATTAGGTATATTGTTAACCAACGCATTTTCAATTGTCGGCACCATTATGGGTGTTAAATACGCTAAGGACGGTTCTCAGTCAACATCGAAATAATAATGAGATACCTGCGAAGGTGCGCTCATCATTGACCATAAGTCTGGAGCTTCCACGTCACCGATTGAATCGTCATTAATATGTGATATATGTAACTCTTTAATTAAATGAGCATACTTCTCATAGGTCTTTTTACCACCGATACACCACATATCATCAGTTACTGGATATAACTCACCTCTTGGGTCAATGATAAGTTCACGATTGGATAGTTTAGGTAACTTAAGTGCTGTATTGTAACCTACCAAAAGTTTACAACCATTGGTCATTTCCTTGAAATGTTTAAGGTCTTTTGATGACCTCCACGGTAGTTCACCATTTAAACCAATATAGTTTTTATTATTAATCGCTAATATTGCTTTCATTATCACAATGTTGTGTCGCTATATCTAATATTTCTTCCAATACGACATCATCATCTAATGATGGTTCATCTCGAATCACGTATATGGTGTCATAACTGGTTGTTGACATTAATCCATCACCCGATTCCATATGCGCTACACTAAAGTGTTTTCTCATCTCACGTTCACGAATTAATTGAGATATTTTAATAAAATCATCTTGTAATTTAAGATTTTCTTCAATTAAGGGTCTGCAATCATCAGTCTTAAGATAATTGGTTATAACATAGCTACCAGATGAAAACATTAATAGTAGTACCAATACAAAGACTCTTTGGCCTGTTGTAAATTGTTTTAGGATTTCTGAGAAGGATTTGAACATTCGATTTCTTTTAATTTTTGTGTCATTCTATTATAATTATACACAATTTTTAAAAAATCAATAACTTGTGGCAAATCACTGACCTCAATATCCTTCAAGAAGTCATAACCGACAGTTTCCCTAATTATGATATGTTCGTCAATTATCTCTAGTGCTTTCATTTATTCTATTTATAACGTCCTTTATTCTGGTAAAAGTTTCAATACTTATTGGTATTGATAATAATGATAGTAAAAATTGTTGTATGTATTGGTACATAGATATAGCCTCACCTTGCGATAAGCCAACAACGTCACTAGTGAATACTATAAGAGCCAAAATTAAAAACAGTGTCCTTGTAACATTTAATGCTAACCAATTTTTGGCTTGTAATGTTGATTGTGAAATAAATAACTTAGCTCTTCGGTTAAAAAATGATTCGATAAGATTAACTGAATCCAAATTAAATACCGACATTTTCTTTTCTTCGTTGGTGTAAATTAATTTTGTATTCTGGGCTATTTTTTTATAGAAAAGAGCAACAATCAATATTATTGGTATTGTACACGCCAATACGACTAAACCTGTACTTACACTAGCGGTAAATATAAAAAATAAACTACCAATGACTGACATTATGGCCATAATATAATAATGAATATCATGTTCTAAAAAATTAACAACGTTATTGACCATATCAGTTCTGGCCATTTTAGTTGAACTATCAGAATCGTAATCTTTTTTAATGTAGTTTAAAACTAACCGATTATATATGTTGATATATACTTTAGTATCCCAAACCATCTTTTTATACATAAAAAGATAAAAGAATATTTTTATAAACAAGAAAACAAACAACCAATCATAGTTATTAACAATTAGACCATCAATAGTTTTACCCAAAACAAATGGTTCTGTTAATAATAATAATTCAGCTAAAATTATGAATACATATATAAAAAATAATGGTATCTTGTTTTCTTTTATTGTTTTTAGTATGTATTTCATATTTTAAATCTATAACCAACAGACCATAGGTCAACCCTAAGAAACCATATACCTTTATGTTTTCCGAAACCGAACCTTAACATTCGGTTATCTTCATCTAGAATTATTTTTTCTTTTCTCATCCTCAAAGTATTCATTAACCTTATCATCATAAGGTTTATTAATCTCATCTAACTTATCAGCTATTTGTCTTAATGCATAAGATGACCAATTACCAGAATTTGGTATATCTTCAAAGTAATAATAACCATCGATATCCAATCTAAAATAACCTAAATGTTTTTTATTCTCATAATAAACGTCATAGCTTAATGGATATTTGGTATTATATTCTGTTTTTATTGTAATCATAGTTAATTCGAGAGTGGCATTTTTATACTTGGATGACTTTGATAATTCTCAATTTGAAAATCAGATATTAAACAGCTATTTAAAAACTCGTCAATAGTATCATTAAAGTTAACATTATTTGACATAATCAATTTAGGTAGTTGATAAGGCTCTCTTGTCAATTGCTCTTTAATACCATCTATTTGATTTTTGTAAATGTGTGTATCACCAAGATTACCAATCAGCTCATCTGGCACCATATTAACCATCTTACCGATAATTGCCAACAATAGGGCATAAGATGCTATATTAAACGGAAGACCAAGTGGTGTGTCAACACTTCGTTGATTCCACATTAAAGAGATTGCTCTCTTTGGTATATTCTGTTCATCTAAAGCATCTACCTGTGTTTTACCATTTCCCCATGTTAACACAAAGTGTAACCCCTTAATACGCTCATTCCAAATAGTCATACGCTCTTCTAAACTCAACTCTCTCGTATAAACTTGAAATCCGTAATGACAAGGTGGAAGAACCATTTGGTCTAATTCACCTACATTCCAAGCATTAACCATTAATCTTCTACTATCTGGGTTTGTTTTGAGGTCGTTAATTAAGTTTGCAATTTGGTCAATTGGTTTAATTTTACCATAAAATCTAGTACCATCAGCGGCTTTCATTCGATACTGGTCATATACATCCCAATTTCGCCATTGTCTCCCATAAATTGGACCTAATTCACCCCACACCTTAGCAAACTCATCGTCAGTTTTAATACGTTCAATAAATTCCTCTTTTGTTGATGTTGGTTTAAGATAATGTTTTTCTTTGAATCCTCTCTGATATGCATTATAAGCATCCCCGTCCCAAATATGACAATTGTTATCAACAAGATATTTTATATTGGTATCCCCTTTTAAAAACCATAACAATTCTGTTACAATCCCTTTGAAATACATCTTTTTAGTTGTAAGTAATGGAAACCCTTCTGACATTTTATGTCTAATCTGTCTTCCAAATACTGAAATAGTACCTGTTCCAGTCCTATCAGATTTTTCAACACCGTTTTCTAATATATCTTGTAATAACTGTTGATAAGTTACATCTAATTGATTCATTGTATAAAGTTTAATAACATTAAAGACATTATCGTTGCGGCTGAAACCGCCCATAATACCCATTCAATGATTTCATTTCTATTATTTCTTTTTCGATTAATCATAATAGACCGATTAAGAAAAATCCTGTAATTGCTGTTGCGGTTACTAAGAAAAGCACCAACTCAATAATCTCTTGTTTAGTTTTCATAGGTCTCAATGGTTTCAATCAGTTTTTGGCATTTACTGATTATGTTATTAAAAATTTTGTTATCGTATTCATTAGGCGCATTTTCAATCAATGTTAATATATCAGATAAACCATCCGAATAAAGTCTATTAACTTCAGCCGATTGATATTTCAAGATAGACTCCTCTATCTGTTTAGGGTCAACATCATCCAATTTCTTGAATGAGTATGCTTTAATGTGTGAATTAAGAACCTTACCTTGGCTGTCAGCCAATTCAAATCTTGTATAATCAGTTGCACTTACATTTTCATATAGATATCGTGAACCTCTTTTGAATATAACCTCAAGTTCTTTGGTCTTATCATTGTAAGTCGATGCCAGAATGTTACTGGACTTGTATAGTGCTTTAACACCACTTTCTGTTTGCTTTTTGTGTAATATCATCTTATTTTATTTTTAATGTTTTTATTTTACCGAATTCAAAAGTTTCGATAATGGTATCATCACCACAATCTGATGTCGTGACAATTATGTAATTATTCCCAGAGACATACACTTTAGCCTCATTATATGTTATAATCTCACAATCACAGCTATCGCAACCATGACCACCACAGGTTCCCTTTAAATAAACCTGAACTTTTCCGATAATAAGTAATTCCATATTTTCTAATTTTAATACAAATATACTAATTAATATAATCATTGTCAAACATTGCTTTTAATATTTTTATTTATATATTTGTAGTGGATTAAATTTGTTCAATATGGGTAAGAATGTAAAACCTAGCGTTAGGAAGATAATGAGGGAAGCGTTGAATGATGTGGTGACCACAAATGGTAGTCATTTAACTTTAGAACATATTATGTTGAGTACAATACTTGATGGTGAAAATAGAGCCATAAAAACAATTACTGAAATGGGGGTGAACATAAATTCACTTTATGACACCATTTATGCAATTGTTCATAATGGTAATCTTACACCTAAAGTAAAGAATCAAGATAAAATACCTTTTAATAAAGAGGTAAAAGATACGTTTGACCATGTTGATACTGAAGTTGAACTAATGGGTGATTTTGAGGTCGATACATCACATCTGATGTTATCGATACTTAGCTTTGATGATTTTAAGATAACAAAAGTATTGAACAAATTCAAAATAAATTATAATAATTTTAAAGAAACGCTAATGAGTACTGACAGTTTTGATGAAACACCAATGGAAGAAAACAATAAAAATAGGGGTAAGAAAAATAAGAGGGTTGCTAGAAATGCAACACCAGTTATTAATAACTTTTGTAGAAATATATCACTTGCTGCTGAAAGGAGTGAGATTGACCCAGTAATTGGTAGAGAGAAGGAAATTAAACGAGTATCTCAGATTCTATCCAGACGAAAAAAGAATAACCCAGTTTTGATTGGTGACCCAGGTGTGGGTAAAACTTCAGTTGTTGAAGGTATTGCCAAATTGATTGTTGATGGCGAAGCACCACGTATTTTATCGGATAAAAAGATTTATTCATTGAATATGGCGGCAATGGTTGCTGGAACAAAATATCGTGGACAATTTGAAGAACGCCTAAAAGCCTTGATTGATGAATTACGGGAAAATCCAGAGATAATTTTATTTATGGACGAATTACATACAATGGTAGGTGCTGGCAATGCCAGTGGTTCTTTGGATGCGGCAAATATATTCAAACCAGCATTGGCCAACGGTGAACTTCAAGTTATCGGTGCAACGACTTTAGATGAGTATCGTGAGAATATTGAAAAAGATGGTGCGCTGACCAGAAGATTTCAACAAGTATTGATAAATGAACCAACAGTTGACGAAACAATAACAATCTTAAAGAATATAAAAGAGAAATACGAGAATCATCATAAAGTAACTTATAGTGATGAAGCTATTGAAGAATGCGTTAAACTATCTGATAGATACATAACAGATAGAGCAATGCCAGATAAGGCGATTGATGTTCTGGATGAAGCTGGTGCGGCAACAAACGTATCTCAAGAAAAACCAGATTCAATCAAAAAACTTGAATTAGAAAAAAAGAAGATTGCTGAAGAAAAATTATTAGTTGTTAGTCGACAAAAATATGAGGAAGCTGCTGAACTTCGAGATAAGGAAAGTAAATTAACTGAAAGGTTAAATGCCGAAAAATCAAAGTGGGAAAAACAATTGGATTCCAAACGAACAGATGTTGGTGTTGAAGATATATGTGAGGTAATATCCACAATGACTGGCATACCAATCAGTAAAATATCAAGCCAAGAAAATAAACGACTGTCAATGATGGATTCTGTGTTAAAATCATCGATAATCGGTCAAGATGATGCTATCGATAAGATAACACAAGCAATTAAACGAAATCGTCTTGGTCTTAAAGACAAAAAGAAACCAATTGGTAGTTTTATCTGTTTAGGGCCTACTGGGGTCGGAAAAACCGAACTTGCAAAGAAAATTGCCGAACAATTATTTGGTGACCCAGATTCACTTATTCGTTTGGATATGTCAGAATATATGGAAAAACATACAATATCTAGAATGGTCGGTGCTCCTCCTGGATATGTAGGTTATGAACAAGGTGGTCAACTAACTGAAAAAATAAGACGAAGACCATATAGCGTTATATTATTTGATGAGATTGAGAAAGCACATACTGAGGTTTTCAATCTTCTGTTACAATTATTGGACGAAGGTCAATTAACTGATGGTTTAGGTAGAAAAATCGACTTCAAAAATTGTTTGATTATCATGACATCGAATATCGGAGTCAAAGAGTTGGCAACGTTTGGTAATGGTGTAGGTTTTAAAACTGATGCTACAATTGCTAATAAAGAAGAGCGAGATAGAAATATAATCCAAAAAGCGCTTAAAAAGAAGTTCTCACCAGAATTTCTTAACCGTATTGATGATACCATAGTTTTCAATTCATTGAAAGTTGATGATATTAAGAAAATAATTAAGATAGAAATTGATAAATTAAAAAACAACCTTACCGATTTAGGTTATGAAATAAATCTGGATACTTCAGCTATTAATTTCTTAGTTAAAGAAGGGTATCATGAAGAGTATGGTGCAAGACCATTAGCTAGGGCAATCCAAGTTCATATTGGTAATTTAATTGCTGATGAAATCTTACAGGGTAACATTAAGGAAGGTGCTAAAATTAAAATTTCATACGATAAAAAAACCAATAAGGTTTTTGTTAAGTAAGTAGTTAATATATTTATTTGAAAAGGTCAGAAAGCTTTCTGACCTTTTTTTATATTTATAAGTATGTTAGAAGCTGAATTAGAACATAAATATAAAGACCAATTACAAGATTTATCAATCTATGAAAAAAACGATAGTTTGGTGGTTAAATCTATTATAGTCAAACCAGAATTACGTGAAAGTGGTTATGGTACCAAAATAATGGAAGACATAATTCAGTATGCTGACGATAATAATAAAATTGTCGCTTTAACACCATCAGATAGTTATGGTGGTAATAAAAATCGACTGATTAAATTCTACAAACAATTTGGTTTTGTACCAAATAAAGGTAGAAATAAAGACTTTTCCTTTATGGAAACAATGATTCGATACCCAAAAAATATTAATGAAATGAAGAAAAATACTACAGAAAACCCACAAGACATTCTTAAAATGAATGTACCACTATTCATTCGCTTGATTGAATATGCTAGAGAAGACGCTGAAACTGATATGGACCTTCATGATGTTACCGAACGATTGATAAAGTTAAGTTTAAAGGGTAATTTATTGACAATGGATGATTATGATTCGATAGTAATTCCAAAAAAAGAAGATAAACCTAAAAAGAAATCTGAACTTTATGAAAGTAAAATCACATTGAAAACAATGGATGAAACACCAGAAAGTAGTATTTATTTCATAACAAAAAAGGGTAGAGCTATCGGTGGTGTCGAAGTATCCAATATAAGTAACAAACCTTCAGATAATGAACTTATGTTAATAGATTTTAAGGTACCAGAAGATGAAAACCCTTTGGCGGTTATAAATTATGCGTTAAGACTTCTTTATAAGAAGTTCCCTAATGTAAAAAAAATATCACTGAACGTTAAACCTTCCAACAAGTACTTTTGGGAAAAAGTTGGTGCTCAACGAATCAGTGATACTTTATATACTTTTTATCGTTAGACCTCTAAACGCCCAGAAGTGTAATCTAACGTATCTTTTATCGCTTTTATATATCTATGCTTACTTGGGTGTTTAAACTTGCTTAAAAAGCGTTTTAAACCGCCTTTACCAGCATTATAAGCAACAAACCCTTCCAACACACCATTCTCTCTTAAATTATCACGCATGATGAAACCCCATAATGCAAGATTATTATTCACATTTGTTAACCAATCAACAGCTAAATCATATTTAACGTCTTTTGATAACTCATTATTAAAAACGAACGAATAATCCGTGGCACCTAATGCATATAATTCTTCAGGGTCTTTAACTATCCGCTCAAGATAATGTATTGCGGTTGTTGGCATAATCTGAGCAATACCAACCTCTCCAGAAGTACCTCTTACAACCTCACCAGACTTTTCGTGCTCCTTTGTATAAAACTGCTTAGCTTGACTCTCCAACATTATCTGACCAACTAAAAGGTCAAACACCAACCCATCCCTTAAATTAAAATTGTCAATCGAATTTAAGAATAGGACAACCGTTTCGGTATCAATCTCAGAATTATAAATTTCAAACCTGTTATATACATAATCAAAACTATCTGGTAACATTATACTATTATCAGGTTCAATAACCTCAACAGGGTTAACACTTTCTAATTTTTCGAGCCTATTAGATAACTTGATATTTTGATAAAATAAAACTATCATAACAATGGTCAAAACACCAAATGTGATTATTGTTTTCTTATCCATGATTATTTTTTTTTAAGTTAGACAACAAATATAGTTAAAAACTCTTAAATAAACAAATTATTGTTTTCCAATGTATTCATGACTGAAACAAACCCTTTTATTATCAGCATAGTGACTATTGAATATGTTTTCATGTGTTATATCTTTGCGTAATTTCCTGTTCTTACTGGTTGGCTTCCATAAAGGTGACTGCTCCCTATACATACCAAATCTTGGATGTGCTGTTCTTGAAAAATATCTATGACCTTGGTCTAAATGTATTTGGGCTATGGCATTCGAAAATCTAACACCTAAACCCATACCTTGATAATCTGGTAATATTACCGTCCGATGTTCACGCCATGCATTCTTTAAATTACCATTTGGCATTGTCATTGCCGAACCAAAAGCCACGATATTATTATCAAAAACACCAACGTAACATCTAGATGCGTTAGATAGGTCACCGCTTAAATAGTGATGGTCTTTAAACATTTCCCAGACACTACGCTCTGCTTTATATATTTCGAGATTGATTTCTGGTCGGACAAAAAAAAACCGTCATATAAATGACCAGTATCGGTGTTAATTACCCAATCGGGTTGTAACCAATCTACAATGTCATGATGACAGGTTGAAACTACTATATTTTTTAAAATTTGTTTTTTTATGTATCTTGATAACGCAACACTTGCAGCTTTTGCAACAGTTCTATCAACAACACTAGTGAACTCATCAATAACAGCTCCGTTCTTCACCTTTCTGGCCAAATCGGCCCTAAACTTTTCCCCATTGGATAGAACTTGATAAGGTTTATACCAATTAGGCACGGTATTAAGACCCACAGCACTTAATTTATTTATTGCATCATCAGGAGAATCAAAGTGTGAAACTATCGCTTTATCAGTCTCCCATATTGGCACTTGTTCTCTACCAAACTGTTTAAGCAACGTGGATTTACCTGTACCAGAACCACCAACAATAACACCCAATGAAAAATCATTCAATAATTCATCAGTCGGTAATTCCCATGGATAGAATTCAGAAACACCATTGAAACGACAATCAAACGCTTTTTCACTGGCGGCAATAAACTCATCTGATACAACACTGCAAGTTAAAGGTTCGTTCGATTTATTTAATACTTTCTTAACTGGTACCATTAACCAATTATAACGTTTCCTGTTATAAAGTAAACCAAAACACAAAAAGCCGAAGCATATGCTTCAGCTTTAAACTGTTATCGTTAGTTAAACTTACTTAGAAAGCTTGTTGATTTTAGCCTCCAATTCAGCCAACTTGCTTTCAACTAAAGTATTACTAGCTGATTTCTGCTCATTAAGCCATTCAGCTTTTCTGTTTTCAACTTCTTCGGCTACGATTTTGTCAATCATATCAACTAACTTGTTTTCTGAGATTCTTACTACTTTTGGCATTTTTAAATATTTTTAAGCTTAAGATATTATTCTTTCACTTAATAAATATGTAAAAAAAAATAAAAAGACTATTTATTTTCTATTACCTCGAAAATTTTTAATAATTCTAATATCTCTAGGCCTTTGATTATTGCAAAATACTCTAAAGCGTCTTCAAAATCATAAGCATCAACACTGTTGATTGTTTCACCAGAACGGTCAATTAAGCTGAATTTTTTCATTTTTAATTAGTTGTTTATCTATAATTATGTTGGTATTTGGTAGATACCTTCTTATATCTTTATATAGGTCATGGTTATCAATTGAAATAAATTTTAATGACCCACCGTTTGAAATGTCCAAATATTTTATTTCTTCTGGTAAATTGGTAATTTTAGTTTTACTAATACTTAAGAATTTTAATTTTTTAAGATTGGCCAAACCAAAAGGTAATTCAGTTATTGGGTTTTCATTCAAACTTATGATTTCAAGATTTTTCAAATTTGATATGTCTGTTGTGAATGAATGTATATTACAATTAATCAATGCCAAATGTTTTAAATCTTTAAATCGATTTATCTCCGATGTTATTTTATCTAAAGATTTATCTAAGAGTCGTAGCGATATGATATCAGAACCCATCATTTTCAAAATGATATAACCCATATTAAACCTGTTGGCCCATTTAAAATAAGTGTCGGTTGTTAATATTGTTGACATTGACTCAAATATTACCACTAATTCATTTTCAAAAAAACGGAATAATTCTTTATCACCACTTAAAATACTCATACCAGAAACGCTACGATTACTTTTATCCATAAATTGGTTACTTTCAAAATGGATTTGGTATATCGCATCTGATTTACCACTTAAGAACTTTTCTGGAATAATAATATATAATTTTGATTTTTCACCGTTAGGTCTAAGTCTGTCAGTATATGAGCTGAACATACCATTACCAACAACTGCGGTACACCATGACGTAAAACGTTCAAAAATCGTTGATGCACGTCTGGTCTTTGGGACATATACCATATAATTTCGGTTTTTAAATACCAACTCAGCTTCATTCATATTAACGAAACGCATTATCATTGATTTCATACCAGACACATCCTTTTCGATGAAAGGGTCAACAGCATCAAATAATAACGATAGTGACTTATATGAATTAATATCAGAATAATCAGATATATTCCTTAAATTATAGTTATTTTCACAAAAATGTTTAAAACTATCTTTTCGCTTATTGGCCTCAAATAATTCCAAATATTCCTTTGCTCTTGGTAAATCTTCACACGCAAATCTTATAGCGGATTCGATATCATCCGATTTAATGAGATTATAGTAAACGGTTAACATCCATTGAAGAAAAATTTTATTATCAGTAGGGTCAGCAGCAATCATACTACTGAAAACCCATAAAGATATTGATATCTTTCTTTTAAACCTACCATTACTCTTTTCTTTATCAGAATATATAGCAATTACATTTTCAGTCAATGGGTCTTTGATATCACTGGTATAGTCATAACCAGCGTCAACGAAAGAACTTATCTCATCATCATATTCATCTTCTTGGTCAAAGACATTGAATTTCTGAGCCAAGAACTTAAGTCGCTTGGTTATATCATAATTTTTTTTACCCATAAAACAAATATATCAAAAATTATTTGACAATGCTAAATTAGTTAAAAAACTTTGAGTATTTATCAGACTCCAAGTAATCTTCCAAATGTTTTGAATAAAACATGAGTATTGGACTTAATTCAATGCGATTGAATATATCCAATAAGATTTCATTTGGGTTTTCACCATCAGTAATACGATATTTTATCTCTTCAAATTCAGAATTGTAACCTAACTTTACAATTTCATCGATTATGTCATTATATATTTCCCAACGCTCAACATGGGTATCGTCACAATTGTTTATCGTGTTAAGTATGAAGTTCTTGTAGTCTGAATCGAGCTTATTTTTGTTCGGAGAACCATTACCTATTATGAAATTTTTTATATCCATTTCAATGGTATTTTCTAACATTGTTATTTGATAATAAATATCAATTAACAACCTCTAACGCCATTAAAAATTCATAATTTTTTCATATAATCTAGTTAATTCTGGTGACGTATCTTTTAATTCACCCATAACGTCCAAACAGGCAACATTTGGGTTTTCACCTTCAGTCAATCGATATTGTAATTCCTTTGTTTTAAGTGAGTTTTTTAAACTGTCACGTAACTCCAATATCACTTGATTATAAGTTAACCATGCTCTTACTTGATGTCTATTCTTACTTGATAGTTTTTCCAACATGACACCCTCATATTGGGATTCCAATACGGTTGAGAATTCACCATATGAACCTCTCAATATTTCCCGTATCTTACCCTTCATGCCAACTACCTATTCATGCATACCGATGTTTTTTGATAGACGATAATTTTCAATCTTTCCATCAACCCAATCCCTAATTAACTGAGATAAGAATTTTTTACCAACACCCTCATGTTTTCTTTTCAGATAATATAATAAATGTTTACCATTGGTCAATGTATCATCAGCTTTTATTCTGAACGCTGGCAATTCGTGATATTCACCACCACGCCTTTCAGTTACAACAGCTGGTTCATAATTCAAATTAAGGTCATCAACGATACGTTTAACGACTTCAGTATAAACGTCTGATTCGTTCAAATAAGTGACCAATGAACGCATTTGATTCTCTGTTATAATTAATTTTTTACTCATACCTATAAATATGTCAATTATAAAGAAACCTATTCATCTGATGCTGATATTGATAGATATTTTTCCAATAACGATTTTTAAACAAATCAACAATCAAATCAACACAAACATCGTAATGTAAACCATATTGACGCTGTAATTGCTCAACAAGATAATCAAATAACTTAACCTGTGACCTAGGTAACGATTTAGTATTACCATTTATGTAATTTGTAATATAAGTACAATACATATCAAAACTACCACTTTTAGAATTATCAGTATCATAATAATGAACCAACAATTCTATCAGAACCAATGTCATATGTGAATCAACGATATTATCCATTTCACAAATATAGTAAAAACTATGATATTTAACAATATGGAAATGGAATTAACTGATATTATTAAAGAATACAATAGAGAAACCTATTCTGTCAAACGATTGAAAATAAATAAAGGTAAGAGATTTTCAAAAGCAGTGTTATATGATAATATTACCCCACAGATATTAACCAAAGAAAATAAGACATCGGTTAAGTCTGAAATAAATAAACAGCTGGAAAGGATATTTGGTATTGATTTAGTTGATTACAATTTAGACTGAAGTCGCTCAAGAAAATTAGAGAAATTATGTTTACCGTATTGCGACTGTAAAACCATAGCTACAGCATCCGCAAAATCCTTATAACTCATAGACTCATCAATATCAACTATTGATGAATTAATTTTACTCGCTAATTCTTTAGCCATATCTGGAGAGTCCAAAGATTGTAACATTTCTAATTGTGATTCAGTTAATTTAATTCGTTTCATTTCAAATACCTTTTTATGTAAATATATTGATTTTAAGATAAAATTTAAGTATATTTGTATTATGGGAAATTATAATTTTAATAAAGATTTGGTCATTGGTGAACAAGGTGAAAGAACAGTGGCCCAAGACTTAGAATCAATTGGTGCCAAATTAATAACTGATAATAAAAACAATAGTCACGACCTTATCATTGAAAAAGACGGTACTCAACTTAAATACGAAATAAAAACCGATATTTTTTGTTTTCCACAATTTGACACTGGAAATATGTTCATAGAATTTGAATGTAGAGGTAAAAAATCTGGTATCGAGGTAACAACAGCCGATTGGTTTGTAATGTACTACAAGTATCTTAAAGAAATCTGGTACATAAAGACCGAGGATTTAAAACAACTGATAAAAGACAATGACTTTTTTCAAACTTTTGATAGCGGTGATAAGAATAGTAACACCAGAGGCTACTTAATACCAAGAGAAAAATATAAAAAACATTTCATAGTCAGAAAACCAAAATGAAACTAACGATTGAATTGGTCCCATCTACAGCATGGTATAGCAACGTTCGTAGCAATGTATCAAAAGAAGAATGGGATAAGATACGTAAAAAATCATACGCTAAAGCAAACCACAAATGTGAAATATGTGGTGATGTCGGTACAAATCAAGGTGTTAAACATAACGTTGAGTGTCATGAAATATGGGAATATGATGACCAAAAACACACACAAACATTAACAGGTCTGATTTCTTTATGTCCATATTGCCACAAAACCAAACATGCTGGTCTAGCGTCAATAAAAGGTGAAACATCAATTGTAATCAATCAATTGATGAAGGTTAACGGTATTACTGAGAAAGAAGCTATAGCGTACATGCAAGAAGCCTTCAGAATACATAACAATCGAAGCCAATTTCAATGGAAATTAGATATATCCTATTTAGAAGAATATATGAAAGAACCTGATAATTGGTGGGAAAATATTTAAATCATTTTAAAATTAAGTGCCATTATATATAATGGCACTTAATTTAATTACCATGGTTTTCCACTTATGAATTCTGGATTTTGTTTGGCTTGATATTTCGCCTCTAATCTATTTTGGAATTCATTATCAATTTCAGCTAATTTAGCTTCACCCAATTCGGCTTTAACCCAATCTATTACTATTTCTTCTGTTAAGTCCTCAAAAGGTATAAAATCAGGCGCTGAGGCATCACCTGCTAATTCAATTGAACCAACATGTCTGTCCGAAATTCCGTTGTATTCGAATCCCATTATATAAACAACCTTTACAACGACACCTGCGTCTGGGGTTCTTTTCATGTTTGCGATTTTAAAAGTTTTGTTCATTTTTTTTTAATTTATTATTATTATTATGGTACTATTTTAAGAGTACCGCTATCACTCCATACCATTCCACTTGTTAAACCTAAACTAGACGTTGGAATATTCATTATGGCCAAACAGTTAACGTGTGTGGTACAGTTAGATATTGCAGTAATACATGAACCTATAATAAATGAACATGTGTTTCCTGTTATTGAGTTAGATACACCACCCAATATACCTGAAGCTGTGGAACCTGATGATATTGTATTACCATAACCACCGCTTATTGTTGAACTAAAAGACGATGCTGTATTATCACGACCACCACTTACTGTTGAATAATAACCTGATGAGGTATTACTAAAACCACCAGTTATGGCTGAAGAAAAGCCACTTGAGTCATTTGCATAACCACCTGCTATTACCGAATAGCTATTAGATGCTGTATTACTTTCACCACTACCGATAAACGAACATACACCGCTCGCTATATTACTCCTACCACCTACTACTACTGATGTGTCACCCGATGCTATATTCTGTCTACCACCACCTACAAATGAACGAATACCTGATGCTGTATTATTACACCCACCAGCTACTGTCGAAAAATAACATGATGCTGTATTACAGATACCACCACCAACTGTTGATGCATCACCTGATGCAATATTACAGAAACCACCACTTACTGTTGAACAACTACCTGATGCAGTATTATTATCACCACCACTTACTGTTGAATAATCAGTTGATGCTGCATTCTCTCTACCACCACCCACTGTTGAATTCTCACCAAATGCTGTATTACTTCTACCACCACCTACGGTTGAAAAATAACCTGATACTGTATTACAATAACCACCACTCACTGTTGTACTAAAACCCGATGCGGTATTACAATAACCACCACTCACTGTCGAACCAGAATCAGATGCGGTGTTACAATAACCACCACTTACTGTTGAATAAAGATTTGATGCTGTATTACATCTACCACCACCTATGGTTGAAAATGGGCCACATGCTGTATTAACACCACCACCACCAACTGTTGAACGGTCATCTAATGCAATATTACCAATACCACCAGCTACTGTTGAATTATTACCTAATGCATTATTAGTAATACCACCACCTACGGTTGAACCAACGCCTGATGCTGTATTACCCCAACCACCACCGACTGTTGAATAATAAAAGCCCGATGCTCTATTACAAAAACCACCACCTACGGTTGAACCAGAATATGATGCTGTATTACCAGCACCACCACCTACTGTTGAGGTAAAACCTGATGCAATGTTACTAATACCACCACTTACTGTTGAATAATTACCTGATGCTGTATTACAACACCCACCACCTATAGTTGAAGTACTACCTGAAGCAGTATTTCTATCACCACCACCCACGGTTGAACGGTTACCAGATGCTCTATTAACTAAACCACCACCTACTGTCGAAAAATAACTTGATGCTGTATTCTCTTTACCCCCACCTATTGTTGAATAACATGATGCTGTATTATTACCACCACCACCACCTACTGTTGATGCCTTACCTAATGCAATATTACAGATACCACCACCTACTGTTGAATAATTACATGATGCTGTATTAACACCACCACCACCTACGGTTGAGGTACAACCAGATGCTGTATTACCAAAACCACCACCTACTGTCGAATAACCACACGATGCCGTATTACAATAACCACCACTTACTGTGGAAGTAAAACCAGATGCTCTATTCCCTTGACCACCACCTATGAAAGAATGATAACCTGATGCTGTATTACCAAAACCACCACCAATAAATGATTTAGTACCACCAGAAGTAATAATATTACCTTCACCACCAGCAATGGTTGCTGATTCACCCATATTAAAGTTTTCAAAACCACCACCTACAGTTGAAAAATAACATGATGCCGTATTATTATAACCACCACTTACTGTTGAACCAGCGCCTGATGCAGTATTACTAAAACCACCACTCACTGTCGAACCAGAATCAGATGCTTCATTACTAAAACCACCACTTACAGTAGAGGTTAGTCCTGATGCAGTATTAATTAAACCACCACTTACTGTCGAACCAGAACCACTGGCTGTACCTGCACCAATTCTTAAAGTTGAATCCCCACCAGTACCAAGCTCAAATAAAACACTACCAGTACTGCCAGTTGTAAATCCTGTTACAGTAAAGGTACCACCAGTATTATTGGTAAATGTGGCTATGCCATTTGCTGGGTTATAAGTTCCACCAGTAACAAAGGTATCAGTACCAGTACCGCCAGTTGTTGAATAAAATGTTACATTACCAGATGAATCTTTGGTGAAAAGCCTACCAAATAAATCAATTGAAATTAAGATTTCATTTGAATTAGGGTTTGTAGCCGTAGCTGAATTGGTTTTTATTTGATATATTCCGCTCATATCTATAATCTTTTATTATAAATACTAAGTATTAAGGTACAAAGTATAATCTATTATTATCAGTAGAACAGTAATACAGTGCACCACTAGGTAATCCAGTAGAACCATCTGGTAGATTCACGATGGATAAATTATTGACAAAAGTGGCGCAAGCCCTATCAGCAGTAATATCTGAACCCACGACAAACGTTTTCGAATTGCCAGTAATACTGTTATTGATACCACCCAATATACCTGAACATGTGGAACCTGATGATATTGTATTACCATAACCACCGCTTATTGTTGAATTAGCACCAGATGCAGTATTAGCATAACCACCACCTACTGTTGAAGCACCACCTGAAGCTGTATTATTTTCACCACCACTTACTGTTGAACTAAAAGACGATGCTGTATTATCACGACCACCACCAATCGTTGAATAATCACCAGATGCTGTATTAATAAAACCACCACCTACGGTAGTATGATAACCAGACGCAGTGTTTTCAAAACCACCACCAATAGTAGCTCTACACCCAGTAGATTCATTACATTGACCACCAGCTACGGTACCATAAAAATCAGTACTACAATTGAACTCGCCACCACCCACAAAACTTCTATATCCAGAAGCAGTGTTAACCGCACCACCACCTACGGTTGAAAATTCACCTAATGCCAAGTTAGTATTACCACCACCAACGAATCCACCCGAACTACTACGATTATTACCACCGCCAGCAATAGTACCAGTATTACCAGAAACTATATTAGTATTACCACCAACTACAATTGAATTATCACCAAATGTGGCATTACCAATACCACCACCTATTATTGAATAGTCACCTGAAACAGTATTACTACCGCCACCACCTATCGTAGAACGATTACCTGAAGCAGTATTAAGGAAACCACCACTTACGGTAGAACAGTCACCTGAAACAGTATTACTACCACCACCACCCACGGTTGAACGGTCACCAGAAGCACTATTAAGGAAACCACCAGCTACTGTCGAATAATTGTTAGAAGCAGTATTACCACAACCACCACCTACGGTTGACCTATTACCTGATGCGGTATTACAATAACCACCACTTACAGTAGAACTACTACCTGATGCTGTATTATTTCTACCACCACCCACGAAAGAACATGAATTAGAAGCGTTATTACAATAACCGCCACCTATTGTTGAACCATAACCAGAGGAAGTATTACCATTACCACCAGCTACGGTTGAAAAATTACCTGATGCGGTATTACCTAAACCACCACCCACCGTAGAATCATAGTTAGATGCAGTATTAAAACCACCACCACCTACTGTTGAATTATAACCTGATGCTGTATTATTATAGCCACCACTTACTGTTGAACGAAAACCTGATGCAGTATTAAAACCACCACCACCAATGAAAGATGTTCCACCTGACACTGTATTATTATAGCCACCACCTACGGTTGACCTATAACCTGATGCTGTATTGAAACAACCACCAGCTACTGTTGAATTATTACCTGATGCTGTGTTATTAGTACCAAATACTGTTGAACAATTACCAACTGCGTTATTACTAGCGCCATCTCTCATTGTAGATAACGTTCCAGTACCTGATACCACAATCGATGTACCACCTGTACCGCCACTTGACATGTCAGTCCATTGAAGTGAGCCTGAACCATCGATAGCCAACACTTGTCCGTTGGTTCCGCCATTTGTTGGAAATGTGTATTCGTTATAGAAAGTGATACCACTATTCTGAATTATAAGTAAATTGGTATTGTCGTTAATAACCCCAAAACCACCATTCACTGACACCTCAGCCAATATACCTTCTTCACCTACCGAAAAGCTACTAACAGTATCACCACTTCTAATTAACCGAAGCCCAATGTTTTCTGAGTCAACACTAACATTATTGATATTTTGATTTATAAAATCAAAATATCCAATTCCAGCAGTGTAATCATCACCACCAAAGGCATTTGCATTCCCCGCAAATAAACCACTTACGGTTAGTCCAGAATTTGGATTATTATAAAAACCACCAACACCATTAATTGATAATAACCCACCAAATAATGGTATATCACCTACACTTAATGTGCTGGTAGTACCACTTAGATTTGAAGTAACTTGAAGAACTTGCCCATTAGCTTCATCATATGTAAATCCAGTGGAAGCACCGAAGGAACCACCATCATTGAACTGTACTTGAGTATCAGAACCTGCTGGGGATGTACTACCAGTACCACCACCAGATACTGATTCCCACGATAATTGACCGTTACCGTCTGTAACCATTACCTGACCATTGGAACCATCAGTTCTTGGGAACAAGTAGAATTCACCACCATCATAATCAAAGCTTATACCAGCACTATCCATAGTTATAGTATTGGACGTACCGTTGTCTTCAGTATTAATGCTAACCCCATTGACGCTCATCCCAATATTCGCAGTGGTACCACTATCGGTATCTTGATGAGTTATTAATGCACCTTCAGGTGTCATTTGAATAAATGTTGAACCTGTTGGTGCCGATGTGTTATCTACAGCTTGAATGAGAGTACCACCACTATATACACCGATTCTATTTAAAGCATTGGTAATGAAATTATTATAAATCAACGTTGATTCATACTGACCCTGTGGTACATTTTCACCAGCATAATGTGCATATATTTCACCACCTTGTAAGGTGCCCATCAAATACCCATTGACGAAACCACCAGCCAAACCATTACCCATTTCAAAGGCTGCACCATTGGCATTTTCAATCAATAGGTCACCATTGGATATGTCAAATGTAAATCCAGTAGAAGCACCAAAGGAACCATTATCATTTACCTGCACTTGAGTATTAGAACCTGCTGGGGATGTACTACCAGTACCACCACCAGATGTTGGATAAACTGTTACATTACCAGATGAATCTTTGGTGAAAAGCCTACCAGATAAATCAATTGAAATTAAAGTTTGATTTGAATTAGGGTTTTTAGCCGTAGCTGAATTAGTTTGTTTTTGATATATTCCACTCATATCTATAATCTTTTATTATAAATACTTGAGGTTATAAAGAAGTCTTTAATAATAAAAAAAAATAACTATTATTAAATATATTAATCAGTAATTGAATTTGTCATAAAACCACCCATAATGATTTTTAACCCAGTTAGATGCATATTCACCAAGAATTTCATCGTACTTACTTTCAACTGGGGCTATAACCGTTCTTATATTATGGTCACCATATATACCATAAACTGAGTCATCTTCGATGGTCACTTGTTCTACATTATTAAAATCGTGCTGATAATATGGTATTTCTAAATAGGTATAAAGTCTTTTCAGTTCTATCTCAGGTGTCTGACATAAATCTTCAAACTTAATGAAAAGCATATTTTTATCAATATCTTCCTTCAATATTTGTTGTAATCTTTCCATTGCTAGACCAACAGGTTGACTATTGACCCATATATCAATCCTTTTTTCAGTTGTAGTACCTTTCATTTCAGCATGATTTACAATTCCAGAATCCATATGCTGGTTCTTTCTAAAGTTTTTTTCCATTGAAGTTATGATATCTCTGGGGTCACGTATCATACAGACAATTTTAGGGTTAGGTTGAACATTACTTAAAAAACCATAATGAATACCCCAACCACGACTTTTATCCATCACATATGGTTTATCAGTGATAGCATCAAAAAATGATTCCATACCACCCTTACAAAAAGATAAAAAAGCTTTTCGCATAGTTTCAGAATCTTGAGCTTTGAACTCTGGTGAATTACTATAATTGGCTCTAGCAGCATAAAGTAACTCAAGTAAACCAGATGTTGGTGTTACATAAAAATCTGGGTTCTGAGCTAATATGTTCTGTAAAAGTGTTGAACCACTTCTTGGTAACGAGCTTTGATAAAATATTTTTTTCATAATGTATCTATAATTTCTTGTATATTGAACATCGGTTCATCATTATCATCATTAAAAATCGAACACTCATGTACTATCCCATTAAAATTATAATCGAAAAGATAACTATCAACCAACTTAACGTCTTCAGATAACTTACCCACTATATTGTTATGAATATCATAACCAAAAACATTTGGGGACGTACCAATCCACAAAACGGTTGAAGGTAGATTAAGTGCTGCCGCAATGTGTTGTAATGATGAATCAATCAATAATCGTTTATCTGACATTGCAACTAACATGAATAACTCACTGTTTGACATCGATTTAGTAACAACTTCAACACCAGAAAGAGCATTAGCTTCATTCCTACAAACTTGAATAACATGATGGGTATTCGACATATAATTAGCAACATCTTGGGCTATATGATACGGCATATCTCTAGTCCAAGAATACGGAAATGGTTGTTCACTTATTGGACCACCATTAGTGTGAATTAAAAATATTGGTTTATCTCTAAACCACATGTTTTGACCTAATTGTTTATTTCTTAAATTGAATCTTATTTCAGGCATTTCACCATTATATTCCAAACCATAAAGCTTACACCAATTCTTAATCAGTGGTAAGGTTTTATGAATATGTTCTGTTGTAAAATATGGTTCGTGTTTGAATATTATAGAATCAACATCTTTAATATAAGTATCATAAAAATAAGGAGTTGAACCAATACGGTACACTCTATGTACATAGGGTAGATTTAAGAATATTTCAGGATATGCGCAAACCACAATAAGTTCACGGTCAGGATGATTATTTTTAATACATTTAGCTACTGCTGTTGATGCAACATGTTTTCCTAAACCACCCTCTACATGAAAAATTGAATAACTATTATTGTCCATAATTTATATATATTTGGTATAAAAATATACTAAACTATGGTAATGTAAAGTTTAAAATTATTAAGCCTTGTAACTATCCAATAGATTTTTGATAATCTGGTCAAATTTAGCCAATGTTTCGGTATCCATACCAGATATTGCGTTCTGACTTCGTAAGTCATTTAATACCGTTTTAGTTACCTTAATACTAGGTTGCTCATAACGACCATTCTCCTTGGTTCGATATGTAACTGGTTTTTTAACCTGTTTATCACCACCAGTTAATTGGTCATATAATTCACCAATATCAATACTTACATCGCCAGACTTCATACCCTTTAATTTCATCACAATTTTTTGGTCTGAAGTTAACGTGATATTGATATTTCTATCGTCTCTTACAATATTACTTTCCCTAGTAACGTCTTTATTTAATTGTGTAGCCATTATCTTCCAGCATTTTTAGTTATATATCTCTTAATACCATAACTTAGCGGTATTGGCCAAAATAACACATTAACCAATGAACTTAAATGGTCTTTGAATGGGTTATAATCACCCTCATTTTGCAAAAATGTTACATTGAATACTATTGCTAATATGCCAACAATAAACCAAATTAAAAAACCTAAAATGTAATATACTGTTATCATAACTATTAATTTTATTATTGTTAATCAAAAATTTCTTCATTATCATAATCTAACAACTAAATTTGATTTAACTTGTTTAACTCATCTTCAAGATTATCTAATACCATGGTTATTTTTTCACAACCATGTTCAACCCAATACATATCACTAATCCAGTTATACCAATTGGTATCAATCAATTCGATAAAAGATTCTGGATTACCCCTGTCTCTATATCTTTGAATAAATTCTTCCTTTCTTTCGTTTGATGGGAAAACCAAATAGAAAAAAATACAATTATCCAATAAAGCATCCCTAACTTCTTTATGTGAAGATACGAATATATATTCATACTTACCTATATTAGATTTTATATGGTCAATATAATTCTGTGGGAATTCAGGGTTTCGCTCTTTAGTATTGTTACCATTTTCATCCTTTATCCAACTGAAATTACTGGAATCACTATCTAACGAAATCTCTGGATATTTTTTGTGAAAAAATGATTTACCTGTGCCTGGAAAAGCTGATACTATTTTTGTTCTCATATTATTTATTTTTATTTATATTAATCCCACCAACCTCTTATATTATGCGCCACTAATTTCCATAGTAATTGTTCAGCACGTTCTTGTTTAGCTGTAGATTCTTTTAATAATTTACTATGCATTTTATCAATTTCTTCAGCATTGGGTCTATCTTTGTATGACCATTTTAATTCATGTAAATTATTAAACTCACAATCAACAAAACCAAAATCTAACACATCATCACCATACAACTCTTTTAGTTTGTCTTGGTATTCCAATGCATATGAATCATCATATACCTTTTCCATTAACCTAACAACTGTTCTGATTCGTTTGGCATCATCCTTAGCTGAGACGCCATGTGCTCTATCAGACTCCATGAACTCAGCTTGGTCCAATAATGCACGCTTGAACATATCAATGGAATATGAATAATCAAAATCATATTTGTTCCATACCAATGGTAACCAACGTCTTAAATTACGGAATTGGTCACGTTTACGTCTGAAAAAATAGTATATGTTATTTAGTAGTTTCATTTAATGTACAAAATTATCATAATTTTCAAAATGTCTCTTTAGGTTATCTAAATATTTTTTATTCAATCTTCTTAATAAAATCTTAGTTCGATATCTCTCGTCAATCAAATATTTAACGATATGTTTTAATCTTCTAAACATTAATATATTTTTTAACTATCTCACGTAATTTGGTTTCAATTTCTTCCTCAACCTCATCATCCAAAATATACCACCAATCATCAAAACCATTGAGTGTACAAAGATAATCAATCATTTCGGAAACACACTTAAGTACTTCTCTATTTTTATGTACTTCACTGTTCATTTTCCAAATGCTCTATTAACTGCTTAATTACGTCAAATTCTGTAAAATGTAAACTGAAGTGTTTGGTATCACTGATTGTAATATCCCAACCCTCACCATTTGTCCATTCAGTAACCTCAATGAAATCACTTTCTTTATGGGGAAAGTACTGGCCTAGGTCTGTACAAAATACAGATTTTCTATTACTAGTTTCAAATTTTATCTTATTTTTCATTTAAATAGTTTAAATGGGTTACCAAAATGACTTTCAAAAAATGACATCTTTAATGCTCTTTTGAATTCTTTACGTTTTTTCTTAGGTATCATCTTCATACATTCCTTATGGGAATATCCCTCGTACCTCCAATTCCGATATATTTTTTTATATCTATCTGCTCGTGTCTGTCCCATTACTAATATAATCTAAAATTGACTTATTAGTACCCAAAATTATATGTGGCGCATATATTGGATACCATCGTTCTTTACACTTTTTACCAATAATTTTACTGTCCTTCTTCATTTAAATCCATATCGTTTAAAAGATTCTTAATTCGATTCAAGTCCTTTACCATATTCTTTAACCTGTTGTTTTCTTTAACAACATTAATGAATTCTTCATTCAACGCATTAACCGCACATGGTAAACATTGTTTGGCGTATTTATCGCCCATGAAAGTTTTCTCACAATTAGTACATTTACACATATATGAACCAATGGCATATCCTAATATCGGATAATTTAAACCCTTGATATCATATACCTCAAAGTTCTCATCAAATGGTACACCAACTCTTTCTGACATTTTATTCTTCTTTTGATTTATCTCGTTCCTTAAATTTCTTATCAGCAAGTTGTTCAGCAATACCATTGGATATCAAACCCAAAGATACCACAACTGATATGATACCGATACCAATTAATACATTAATCATTTTTTATTTCGTTTATAAGTCTATTCTCGATGAATTTACGATACTCATCAATGGTAAGATATTGTTCATCGCCATTGTCAGCACATAATATTACACCGATAATCTTACCTGTTTTATCAGTCACATTTTCTTTTACTGTATAACCCATAACGGAATAATTAATTGTTTAGACCACAAATATATAAACAATTAATCAATTATACAAGTGAATCATAATAAACCTTTATTTTTTCTTAAATGAACCATACGGGATAGCCGTTGGTTTTATATCCGTCTTAGGTTTTATTTCTTGGTCACCTTTACTTTGTCGATTCTTAAATTCTTTCATGAACATAACAAAATCTTTCAATAATTTCTTATCAACGATACCATCAATCCTATTACCCTTATGAGCAAAAACCCAATTCATGGCATTTTCAACATTCTTAATTCGACCTTTATAACCAAGACTGTCAACCTCACCATTTAATTTTGTTATTAAACTGTCAACCTCACCATTTAATTTTGTTATTAAACTGTCATCTATCATTGATAACGCTGAATTAAAATCAGCATCGGTTAAATCCTTTAAAGGTTTATCCAAACCCAAATGAGTTCTCAAAAAACGCATACCCTGATTAGTTATATCACCAAACTCATGAGTCGATATTACTTTTGCTTCTGGGTCCTTTTCAGAACCACCAGTTCCAGCCATTGAAGGTGATGATACACCGAGCAATGCCGCCAGACTTAAAGCTTTTAACTTCTCGCCAAAACCCTCATCGATAACTTCACCTTCTTTTAATAAATTAATTCTTAGATTATTCTTTATTTGTAGATAATTAACTGATTCCCCAAACAACCCGCTACGATACAGGTTTTCAAGACGTTTAATCTCATTATCAAGTTCATTATCGTCCTTGTTATTACCAACAATAGACTGTTTCCTTTGTAGTTGAAAAATCCTTTGTAAAATATCATTTTTTGACTCAAACTCATCTAAATTAGTACCCAATTCATCAGCAATTAAATTTCTAATATTATCTTTATTATCAGCGTTATCAATTAAGATTTCAATACGTTGGTAAGTATCTAATTTTGAAAACAGGTTTTTAAAACCAAACAATTCTATAAGTTTTTCAGTCGAGAATGAATCAATTAAATTCCTTAAATCATAAGAATCAAGCTTATGCAACACAGCATCCTTACCAAATATATTAACAACTAAATCACCACTATCTTTGATTAAATCCATTAAACGATAAGAATCAAGCTTATCAAACACAGTATCCTTACCAAATATATTAACAACTAAATCACCACTATTTTTGATTAAATCCGTTAAACCATAAGAACCAAGCTTATGCAACACAGCATCCTTACCAAATAACTTAATAACTAAATCAGCACCACCTTCGATTAAAAGCCTTAAAGCATAAGAACCAAGTTTATCAAACACAGCATCCTTACCAAATAACTTAACAACTAAATCACCACTATTTTCGATTAAACCCTTTAAATCATAAGAACCAAATTTATCAAGCACCGCATCCTTACCAAATAATTTAACATATTGATAAAGTTTTTCTTCACTATTTCTTAGATAATAACCTAAATCTATACCATCATCACTAAATAATGACTCTTTACACTTATTCAATAATGCTTGGTTGTTCATGATAACATTTAACTCATTGTCAGTTAGTAATTTACCGTTCTCCAATTTAAGACGTATGATTCGCCTTATTTGTTTGTCATTCAATAAATCTGTCTGGTTTTCACCTCTACTTAAAAAATAACCAGACTCAACCAAACTATCCTTAACTGAATCAGTCAAAGACTCTATCTGCCTATCAGATATCGAATGATTTTGCGCAACATAATCCCTTATGAAATCCTCTGGTGTAACACTTGAATCATTCACAACCAAATCTCTGGTCATATCCTCAATATAACGCTGAAGATTATCATTATTATATTTTTGATTCACTAAACTTTCATAATTTAGTTCATCAGCCGTTATTTCTCTGTAAGGAAAATATTTTTGCATACCCTTAAGATTCGGTATTTCTGACTCAACATTATCCCAAGACATCGCCAATTTTGGACCACCATGACGATTACCTGTATTACTTCTATCAGCAATGGCATACCCTCTTGAACCATAATTCATAATGACCAATTTATGTTCATTACCCTCAACATTCTTCTGTAAAACATGATAAGGTGTCGCACCATAATTCAAACGATAGGTGTTATAATAATTCAACTCAGGTTTACCGATACACCAAGACTCACCAGAACCATACTTGACACATTTGGCCTTTGTTCTTGAATCCAATATCAATATGTCATCATCCTCATAAACAATGTCATCTTCGTCTGGCTCATATATACTAGCTTTTGTTGATACAGTACCAGATTCCAACCACTTATTTTTATTGACCAAATCAACCAGACCACTCTCAATTTTCTTCATTGAAAAACGTTTGGCATTGTCACCCAATCCCCTAATATTAGATATATATGCATCCAAATAACGCTTGGCATTCTCTTCATCTTCAGCAAAATCTTTGGTCTTAACCATTTCACCCAACATACCGTTATACCACTTCTCGAATACACTATCAAGCTGCTCCTTACTCTTAAGTTGTTGTATATTACCGAAGTAATCCCTGAACAGACCAGCTATTGCCAATTTATTCAACGTATCTTCACTACTATCACCGATTCTTTTGGTTGTTGTGTCAATGACCTTTCGACCATATAATTTGTTCTCACCCAATAAACCTGACCTTAACTCATATCTGATAAATTCACTCATAATACTATTCTATAGATATAAATATACATAAAATGCAACATGTACCCATTTAATGATATTTATTAATAAATCGATTAAAATGATTGCAGAACTATTAAAAGAATCACTATTGAGTGTTTATCTTAATGAAAGATTAAATGAAGGTCCAGAAGACCATCCAGAGGTAAATGCGTCATGCGTAACACCAGAAGCATTAGCTGCTGATATGAATAAAGAATTAGAAAGACTCAATACCATAGCCAAAGATAGAGCCAGTAGGGGTATTAAAGATGTTATTTACCACAAAAAACAAATACAAGCGGTTATAAAAAAAGACGGTGGATTGGATGTTGAAAAATTCAAAAAATTAATAACAGAACCACCAACAACCATTTTTGATAAAAATCCAAAAATGGAAAAAAGTGACAAAGGTAAATCTCAATTTACCGTTAATACTGGATTACCAGCAATACGTGGTATCATCTATGACGAATCAGACGGTAAATTTAAAGAAATTAACACATGCCCAGGCGCTGGAAAATGCCAACTGGTCTGTTACGCAAGAAAAGGTTTTTATGGTATGAATGACGGTAAAATCTTAAAGTTGATTAGAAGATTAAACCTACTTTGGAATAACCCAGAAGAATACTATAATATGATTATGGATGAATTAGAACCACTCGCACTGAAACTTAAACGAAAAGGTAGAAGAACTGGTGACGTGGACCAATTGGTTATCAGATGGAATGATGCTGGTGATTTTTTCAGTGAAACTTATTATAACATAGCACAAAGAGTTACAGCTGATTTATTAGATTCTGGCTTTGATGTAAAATCATACGCTTATACCAAACAAGCTAAATTTGTTGATTTAGCTACTGATAATTTCATTATGAATTTCTCAAAAGGTTCAGCAAAATCCGAACTAAGAAAAGTAGACTTAGATAAAGTGAAATACTCAGATATTGTACAAAGAGTGGACACCGAAGGAAATCCAATGTTCAAAGACCTATTCGCTAAAGGTATTGACCCAGAAACTGGTAAGAAAAAGAAATATGATATAAACCCAGAAACAGGGTTACCAAACTTTATCAAAGGTGGTGCAGAAGAACTTAAGAAAAGGGTATCAAAAGAATACAACATTCCAATTGAAAGACTTAAATACCAATTTGAACTTCCAGCTGAAGAAGATGAAAAATTTAAATATGATGTAATTGTTCTACCAACTGGTGATAGTGATATAGGGGCACAA
>Ga0208645_1000560_pt1 | contig 39006 bp, 40 predicted proteins | sample VirMetDEL_Sep_01_FD_184519 | JGI IMG/M metagenome (GOLD analysis project Ga0208645, IMG submission 184519) | Aqueous microbial communities from the Delaware River and Bay under freshwater to marine salinity gradient to study organic matter... | ecosystem: Environmental > Aquatic > Marine >... | reverse complement strand
CAGCGAGACCACCAAGACCCGCGGCGGCCACCACAACTCGGTGACCCGCGTGGTGCTCAAGCCCACCCACATGATCGGCGGCTACGCCCAGCAGGCGTACGGCTTCAACTACTACGGCACCGTGGGTTGCAACCGCGACGAGTTCGTCGTGGTACGCAAGATGGCCAAGGTCGACTGGCTCGACGGCCCGAACGGCAATGACCTGCCGCAACCCCTGCCGCAAGACATCTGAGGAATAGGCCATGAAGATTCGTTCACCCAAGGTGGCAGCGCATGGTCCCCGGACCATGCCCGCTCTGAAGATCAAGGCGCCGGTTGTGGAGGTTGCACAATGAAAATTCGTTCACAAGTGGGCATGGTCCTGAACCTGGACAAGTGCATCGGCTGCCACACCTGCTCGATCACCTGCAAGAACGTCTGGACCAGCCGTGAAGGCATGGAATACGCCTGGTTCAACAACGTCGAGACCAAGCCTGGCATCGGCTACCCGAAGGAGTGGGAGAACCAGGACAAGTGGAAGGGCGGCTGGGTGCGCAACGGCGACGGCACCATCAACCCGCGCATCGGTGGCAAGTTCCGCGTACTGGCGAACATCTTCGCCAACCCTGACCTGCCGACCATCGACGACTACTACGAGCCGTTCGACTTCGACTACCAGAACCTGCACACCGCGCCGATCTCCGAGCACCAGCCAGTGGCACGTCCGCGCTCGCTGATCTCCGGTCAGCGTATGGAAAAGATCGAGTGGGGCCCGAACTGGGAGGAAATTCTCGGTACCGAATTCGCCAAGCGTCGCAAGGACAAGAACTTCGACAAGATCCAGGCGGACATCTACGGGCAGTACGAAAACACCTTCATGATGTACCTGCCGCGCCTGTGCGAGCACTGCCTGAACCCGACCTGCGCCGCGTCCTGCCCGAGCGGTGCGATCTACAAGCGCGAGGAGGACGGCATCGTTCTCATCGACCAGGAGAAGTGCCGCGGCTGGCGCATGTGCATCAGCGGCTGCCCGTACAAGAAGATCTACTTCAACTGGAAGAGCGGCAAATCCGAGAAGTGCATCTTCTGCTTCCCGCGCATCGAGGCCGGCATGCCGACCGTCTGCGCCGAAACCTGCGTCGGCCGCATCCGCTACCTTGGCGTACTGCTGTACGACGCCGACCGCATCCATGAAGTGGCCAGCACGGTCAACGAGCAGGATCTGTACAAAAAGCAGCTGGAGATCTTCCTCGACCCGTCCGATCCGAAGGTCATCGAGCAGGCGCTCAAGGATGGCGTGCCGATGTCGGTGATCGAAGCCGCGCAGAAGTCGCCGGTATACAAGATGGCCGTCGACTGGAAGCTGGCCCTGCCGCTGCACCCCGAATACCGCACGCTGCCGATGGTGTGGTACGTGCCGCCGCTGTCGCCGATCCAGAACGCCGCGGCGGCCGGCCACGTCAGCATGGACGGCGTGCTGCCGGACGTCGACAGCCTGCGCATTCCGCTGCGCTACCTGGCCAACCTGCTCACCGCTGGCGACGAGGAGCCGGTCAAGCTTGCCCTCAAGCGCATGCTCGCCATGCGTGCCTACAAGCGCGCCGAGCAGGTCGATGGCGTGCAGGACCTTGAGGTACTGGACAGCGTCGGGCTGTCGGTGGCCCAGGTCGAGGACATGTACCGCTATCTCGCCATCGCCAACTACGAAGACCGCTACGTGATCCCGACCGCGCACCGCGAAGAGGCCATGAGCGACGCCTTCGCCGAGCGTTCCGGTTGCGGCTTTAGCTTTGGCAGCGGGTGCTCGGGCGCCTCGGACACCAACATGTTCGGCGCCAAGAAGGCCAACCGCCGCGACATCATCCAGACCGTCCAGCTGTGGGAGGACTGAGCCATGCGCATCCTTAAAGTGATATCCCTGCTGCTCGACTATCCCGACCAGCACTTGCGCGACGGCCACGCGGAGCTGGCCCAGGCCATCGGTGCGGCCCGCGAGATCAGCCCGCCGCAGCGCATTGCGTTGCGGCGCCTGCTCGACGAGCTGACCGAGGGCGACCTGATGGACGTGCAGGAGCGCTACACCGACCTGTTCGACCGCGGCCGCGCCCTGTCACTGCTGTTGTTCGAGCACGTGCACGGCGAATCCCGTGACCGCGGTCAGGCCATGGTCGACCTGATGGCGCAGTACACCGAGGCCGGTTTCGACATCGGTGTCCGCGAGCTGCCGGACTACATCCCGCTGTACCTCGAATACCTCGCCACCCGCGAGGACCTCGAAGCCCGCGAGGGGCTGGCCGACGTGTCGCATCTGCTGGCGCTGCTGGCGGCGCGTCTGCAGGAGCGCGAAAGCCCGCATGCCGCCTGCTTCAGCGCACTGCTGCAGATCGCCGGCGAGCCGGTACAGGAAACCCTGGCCGGCCTGCAGGAGCAGGTCGCCGCCGAGGAGCGTGACGACTCGCTGGAAGCGCTGGACAGGATCTGGGAGGAGGAACAGGTCGATTTCCTGAAGGCCGAGCAGCAGGATCGCTGCCCATCCATGCCGAGCGGGCCGGGCAAGGCCCGCGAGGAAAGCCCGGTGCCGCTGCATTGGACCGATTTCAAGCATGACGGGCAGGCCGCCGCGCTCGCCCAGGAGGTGCGCAATGTCTAACTTCAATTTCCTGCTGTTCGGGGCCTACCCCTACATCGCCCTGGCCATCTGCCTGATCGGCAGCTGGGCGCGCTTCGACCTGTCGCAATACAGCTGGAAGGCCGGCTCCAGCCAGATGCTGTCGAACAACCGCATGCGCCTGGCGAGCAACCTGTTCCACGTCGGCATCCTCTTCATCCTGGCCGGCCACTTCGTAGGCCTGCTGATGCCCGAGGCGCTGTACCACCACTTCATCAGCAGCGGCCAGAAGCAGGTTGTGGCGATGGTGTCAGGTGGCTTCTTCGGCATTCTCTGCCTGATCGGTTTGTCGATGCTGATCCGTCGCCGCCTCACCGACGCCCGCGTGCGGGCCACCTCCAGTTCCAGCGACATCATGATTCTCTTCGTGCTGCTGGCGCAGCTGGTGCTGGGTCTGCTGACCATCGTCGCCTCCACCGGCCATCTGGACGGTTCGGTGATGGTGCTGCTGGGCACCTGGGCGCAGAGCCTTGTCACCCTGCAGCCAGTCAAGGCAGCTGGCGCCATCGAGTCGGTCGGCATCATCTACAAGCTGCACGTGTTCCTCGGCGTGACCCTGTTCGTGCTGTTCCCCTTCACCCGTCTGGTGCACATCGTCAGCGCGCCGGTGTGGTACCTGGGACGGCGCTACCAGATCGTTCGGCAGAAGGGCGTCAAACCGGCCATGCCACGCCCGCAGCGTCCGCGTACCTATGAAGCGCCGGCCCGCGAAACGTCCGCGCCTACGGCTGTACCCGGTTACGCCACGGCGAAGAGCAAAACCCCGGCGTGATGACTCGGCGGCTGGCGCACTCTGCGTCAGCCGTTCTGGCTGAATCGACCAAACCTTCATACGGCTTTAGCGAGGTGATCATCATGGGTTGTGGATGTGGTGAAAGCACAGGCGGAGGCGGCTGCGGTGGCGGCGCGCGTCCGGAGATCGAAGTGCCGGTCGATGCCCCGTTGTTCGAGGCGCTGGCGAACGAAGTTCAAACCCATACTGCGGCTGAACAGGCGCCCGGCGAACCCTCGCTGATCGCCAGCAGTGAACAGGAGTGGCCGCGGGTCCACGTCAACGGCGTGGCGATCGCCTCTCAGGCCATCGCCCAGGAACTGCAATATCACCCGGCCGAAAGCCGTGATGAGGCCGTCTACCTGGCGACCCAGGCGCTGGTGTTGCGCGAACTGTTGCAGCAGCGCATCGGCGAGCTGGGGCTGGTGGTGCGAGCCGAGTCCGGCGAGAGCGAGGAAGAGGCGGCCACCCGCACCCTGATCGAGCAGGAGGTGCCGCTGCCGCTGGCTGATGAGGCCGCCTGCCGGCAGTACTACAACGGCAACCAGCAGCGCTTCTTCAGCGCACCCTTGCTGGCCGCACGGCATATTCTGCTGGCCTGTCCGGCGGACGATGCCGAAGCCCGCAGTCTGGCGCGTGAACAGGCCTTGGCGTTGATCCGGCAGCTGCAGGCCGCCCCGCAACGCTTCGCCGAACTGGCGCTGCAGCATTCAGCCTGTCCGTCCAAGGGGCAAGGTGGTGCGCTGGGCCAGATCAGCAAGGGCCAGACGGTGCCGGAGTTCGAGCGTCAGCTGTTCCGTCTGCCGGTCGGCCTCTGCCAGCAACCGCTGGAGAGCCGCTACGGCTATCACCTGGTGGCCGTCGACCAGCGTATCGAAGGCGAGCAGCTGCCCTACGAGGTCGTCGCGGGCTCGATCCGCGCCGAGCTCAACCAGCGCGTCTGGCAGATCGGCGTCAGCCAGTACCTGCAGAACCTGGTGGGGGCGGCGCACATCGATGGCATCCAGATGCAGGGCGCGGACACGCCACTGATGCAGTAACGGAGACGTAGGGTGGATGACGCTTCACCCATCCACCTTTGCGGGCTGGAGGTGGATCGAAGCGGCGGCACTCGCACCACCCCACCGGGTCGCGCCACCGGGCGGGGCCAATGGTGGATGAAAAAGCGTCATCCGCCCTACGAGGTTTCAGAGGTGTTCTCGATGACTGAACTACGCGATGCCCACGGCCGCCAGATCGATTACCTGCGCATGTCGGTGACCGACCGCTGCGACTTCCGCTGCGTCTACTGCATGGCCGAGGACATGACTTTCCTGCCGCGCCAGCAGGTGCTCGGCCTGGAGGAGCTGGAACGCATCGCGCGGATCTTCGTTGGCCTGGGGGTCAAGAAGATTCGCCTCACCGGCGGCGAACCGCTGGTGCGCCAGGGCATCGTCGGTCTCTGCGAGCGCATCGCGGCACTGCCCGGTCTGCGCGAACTGGTGATGACCACCAACGGCTCGCAACTGGTCAAGCTCGCTGCACCCTTGGCGCGCGCCGGGGTCAGGCGGCTGAACATCAGCCTGGATAGTCTGGATGCCGCCAAATTCCACGCCATCACCCGCACCGGTCAGCTGCAGCAGGTGCTCGACGGCATCGAGGCGGCGCGCGATGCCGGCTTTCAGCGGATAAAGCTAAATGCTGTGGTGATGAAGGGCCGCAACGCTGAGGAAGTCGCCAACCTGGTGGACTTCGCCATCGCTGGTGGGCTGGACCTGAGCTTCATCGAGGAAATGCCGCTGGGTGACGTCGGTCGTTCGCGCGGCGAGAGTTTCTGCTCCAGTGACGAGGTCAAGGCGCTGATCGCCGAGAGGCACACGCTGATCGACTCGGCCGAGCAGAGCGGCGGCCCGGCACGTTACGTGCGCCTGCCGGAGCATCCGCAGACGCGCATCGGCTTCATCTCGCCGCATTCACACAATTTCTGCGCCACCTGCAACCGCGTACGGCTGACGGTGGAAGGGCGCCTGCTGCTGTGCCTGGGCCACGAGAACGCCATTGACCTGCGTGCCTTGCTGCGTCGCCACCCGACCAGTGATCAGCCGGCGATCGATGCGATTCACGCCGCATTGCAGCGCAAGCCGTTGCGCCACGAATTCTCCAGTGGCGGGGAGGTCCAGGTATTGCGTTTCATGAACGTCAGCGGCGGTTGAGCCAACGACCCATGGGCTACGAGCCGACCGCTTAATTCGCTACCATCGGACGCTATTGCCGGTTTGTCCCTCATGCCCAGCTGCCGCGATCGGAGCTTGTGGCCGAAAACCGCTGGTGCCATCGCCTGCAACGCTCACGGCACCACTCAGCGCGCGCATACCTCCAAAGGGGAATGGGTTCGCATACGGCACGGGTGCAGCCTGTGCACACATCTTCAAAGGAGTTTCGAGCCATGGCTCATCTGTCCAACACCGAATTTCAGGCCCTGAGCATCGCGGTGCTTACGGTGAGCGACACCCGCAACATCGATTCCGACACCTCCGGTCAGGCGCTGATCGACGGCCTGCAGAGCGCCGGCCATACCTTGGCCGAACGGGCTATCGTCAAGGACGACATCTGGCAGATCCGCGCCCGCGTCTGCAGCTGGATCGCCAGCGACAACGTTCAGGTCGTGCTGGTGACCGGTGGTACCGGCTTCACCGCCCGCGACAACACTCCACAGGCGGTACAGCCGCTGCTGGACAAGGACGTCGATGGCTTCGGCGAGCTGTTCCGCTACGTTTCGCTGGGCGAGATCGGCACCTCCACCGTGCAGTCCCGCGCGCTGGCCGGTATGAGCAACGGCACGCTGGTTTGCTGCATGCCGGGCTCGACCAACGCCTGCCGTACCGCCTGGAACAAGATCCTCGTCGAGCAGCTGGACAGCCGCACCAAGCCCTGCAACTTCGTTCCGCACCTCAAGGCTTCCGCGGTCGAATACTGCGGGCCACGCTCATGAGCGCCGGTGGCTGCGACACCAGCGGCCTGAAGCCGGTCGACGAGGCCATCGCCGAACTGCTGGCGCGGGTGCCGGCGCTGCCGACGGTGGAGCATGTGGCGCTGGCCGATGCCCTTGGCCGGGTGCTGGCCGAATCGCTCGACGCACCTTTCCCGGTGCCGGCCTGGGACAACAGTGCAATGGACGGCTACGCCCTGCGCGCGGCCGACCTGTCGGCCGACGGCGGTTGGCTGCCACTGGCCGGGCGCATCGCCGCCGGTGATGCGGCCGACCAGCAACTGCCTGCTGGCCACGCCGTGCGCATCTTTACCGGCGCGCCGCTGCCGCCGGGTGCCGACACCGTGGTGGCGCAGGAAGACTGTCAGGTCGAGGCGGACCGCGTGCATCTGCCTGGGGTTACCCCAGGCGCCCATGTGCGTCGGCAGGGCGAAGAGGTGAAGACCGGCGAGGCGGTGCTGCAAGCCGGCAAGCGCTTGCGATCGCAGGAAATCGGATTACTGGCGAGCTTCGGCGTGGCCCGCGTCGCGGTCTATCGGCGGCTGCGCATCGGCTTGCTGTCCAGCGGCAACGAACTGCGTGAGCCCGGCGAGCCGCTGGCGCCGGGACAGATCTACAACTCCAACCGCTACTGTCTGCTCAGCGTGCTGCGCAGCCTCGGGATGGAGGTTCACGACTACGAAATTCTCGTCGATGAGCTGGCCGCCAGCCGTGACGCCCTGGCGCTGGCAGCCTCCGAATGGGACATGTTGATCACCTCCGGTGGCGTCTCGGTCGGCGAGGAGGATCACCTCAAACAGGCGATCCGCGAACTGGGCGAGCTGCACATGTGGCGGCTGGCGATCCAGCCGGGCAAGCCGCTGGCGTTTGGCGAGGTCAATGGCAAACCGTGGATCGGTCTGCCAGGCAACCCGGCTGCAGCGCTGATCACCTCGCTGGTGGTGGCGCGGCCGTTCCTGCTCAGTGCTCAGGGTTGCACCGAGGTGCTGCCCAAGCCGCTGCGCCTGACCGCTGGCTTCGCCTGGCGCAAGCCGAACAACCGCCGCCAGTATCTGCGCGCTCGGTTGGAGCAGGTCGACGGCGAGATGCGCGTATGCCTGCACCCGCGGCAGGGCTCGGCGATGCTGACCTCGGCCAGCTGGGCCGAAGGTCTGGCCCTCGTCGAACGCAACCGCACGTTGGAAGCGGGTGAAGTGGTGGAGTACCTGCCGTTCAGCGAGTTGCTCGGCTGACACACGAAAACGCCCGGTCGTTGAGGAGTCGGCCGGGCGTCTTCGTGCCTGGGTCAGCTTTGTCGCTGCGGCAGCATCCGCCGCAGAACGTCGTCGCGGCGAACATAATGGTGAAACAGCGCGGCTGCGGCATGCAGACCAATCAGCCAGTAACCGAGCTCGGCCACGGTTTCGTGAATTTCCTTGATATCGCCGGCCAGGTTCTTGTCCGGTGAGAGCAGGGCCGGCAGCTCCAGGCCAAAGAATGGAATCGGCTTGCCCGCAGCACTCAGTGTCAGCCAGCCCAGCAGCGGCAGTCCGATCATCAGGCCGTACAACGCCAGGTGCGCCAGCTTGGCCAGCCGTTGCTCCCAGGCTGCGCTGGCAATGGCGAGCGGCGCCGGGCGCAGCCATCTGGCCAGCAAACGCAGCCAGACCAGCATGAACACCGACAAACCGAGCATGAAGTGCCACTGCTTAAGCAACTCGCGCGGCACGCTGCCCTTGGCGAAATTACCCTTCAGTTCAATCGTTGCGTAGACCGCTGCAATCAGCAGCACCATCAGCCAGTGCAGGCCAATGGACAGCCGTCCGTAGCGTCTTGGCATCAGTTTCTCGTTCATTTCACCTGCTCCGCGTGTGGATACTTGCCGCGAGTCTAGGCCTCGAAACTTAAGCGAATCTTATCCGGGCAAGCGTCGCGACGATTCGACGCGGTGCCGCTGCCTAGCCTGCTTCAAGGCACGGTCGCGGCGGCTGATACGGGTCGCGTCGTTGGTATGCCAGCGCTGCGCGAAGGGGATGGCCTTGGATTGAGGGCAGGCTCAGGTACGGGGGATACGCACAACCACGCGCAGTCCGCCCAATGCCGAATCGAGCAGTTCGACAGTCGCGCCGTGCAGCTCGGCGATGCGCGCGACAATCGACAAGCCGAGCCCCGCGCCCTGGCCGTCGCCGAGGCGAACGAAGCGCTCGAACAGTTGCGCGCGCAGCTCGGGCGCAATGCCGGGCCCGCTGTCCGCAACCTCAAGGGTCAAGTGCTCGGCGGTGCTACGCAGCTGTACCTCGACCCGCCCGCCTGTGGGCGTGTAGGTCAGCGCGTTGCCGACCAGATTCTGCAACAGCGTCGCCAGGCTCGCGGCATCGCCGGTCAGCGTGCAGTCGGCGTGCTCATCAACTTCCAGCGCGAGCTCCTGTTCGCGGGCGATCGCCAATGGCGTCAACTCGGCGAGGGTGTCGCGTGTCAGCCTGCACAGGTCCAGCGGCGCCAGGCGCAGCTGCTGAGCGCTGGGCTCAAGCCGGGCGAGGGTCAGCAGCTGCGTGACTACACGTGTTGTACGGTCGACGCCGGCAAGCAGCTGCTTGATCGACTCGTCACGCTCGGCGTCGCTGCCGGCCTGCAGCGCGTTCTGAGCATGAACCCGGAGTACTGCCAGCGGCGTGCGCAGCTCGTGTGCCGCGTCAGCGATGAAGCGTTTTTCCCGCTCGACCAGTTGATTGACCTGCTGCAGCAGGCGGTTGAGCGAGGCGGCCACCGGCTCCAGTTCCTGCGGCAGCGGTGCCAGCAGCAGTGGCGCGAGGTTGTCCGGATCGCGACTCTTCAGCAGTTGCGCCATATGTGCCAGAGGGCGCAAGCCCAAGCCCACCGCCAGCCAGATCAGCAGCGCCAACAGCGGCAGACCGATCAGGTCGGGCAGCAGGCTGCGCCCGGCGATCTTGCCGACCAGCTCGCCGCGCACGTCGTCGCGCTCACTGACCAGAATCCACAGATCGTCTTCACGGTCTTGCAGCAGGAACAGGCGCCAGGCATGCCCATCGAGCTGCACGTCGTGATAACCGCCACTCAGGCCGCTGAAGGGCGGCGCCGAATCCGTCTTGGCCAGCTCCTGCAAGGCGCCGTTCGGCGCACCGGCGGACTGCAGCACGCTGATGCCGTCTGCGGCATAGACCTGAAAGCCGAGTTTGGTTTCGTAATCGTGCCCGGGCGCCCCTTGGTCACGCCGCGCGTTCACCGCTGCGTCCAAAGCGCTCTGCAGTGCCTGGCGCGCTGACGGCTCCATCTCATGCATCACCAGCCCCTGCACCAGCCGCGCACTCTGTGCCAGCTGAGCGTCGAACAGCTCTTCGATTTCGTGGCGAGCGTCGCGGTAACTGCGCCAGGAGATCAGGCTCAGCGACAGCAGCAGGATGCCGAGCACCAGCACCAGAGTGCGGTTGCGGATGGAACGCCTCAGCATTTGTCCACCAGATAGCCGACTCCGCGCACGGTGCGGATCAGCTCGGGAAAGAACTTCTTGCGCAGGTGGTGGATGTGCACCTCCAGCGCGTTGCTCTCGACTTCCTCGTCCCAGCCGTAGAGCACCTGCTGCAGGCGATCACGGGTCAGTACGCGGCCGGGCTGTGCGATCAGCTCATGCAGCAGGACGAACTCCTTGCGCGGCAGGTTGATCGGCGTGCCCTGGTAACTGACCTGCTGGTTGACCGGATCGAGCAGGATGCCGCGGTACTCCAGCACCGGTTCCGGGCGATTGAAGCTGCGCCGGAGCAGGGCGCGCAGGCGCGCCTTGAGCTCGGCGACATCGAAGGGCTTGACCAGATAATCGTCGGCGCCGGCGTCCAGCCCGGCAATGCGGTCACTGGTAGTATCGCGCGCGGTGAGCACCAGCACCGGGACGGGGTTAGCGCTGGCGCGCAGACGCTTGAGCACTTCCAGCCCGTCCATCCGCGGCAGGCCAAGGTCGAGGATGGCCAGCTCGAAGCTCTCGTGGCTCAGCGCGTGCAGCGCGCTGGCGCCGTCCTGCAGCCAGTCCACCGTGTAGCCCTCGGGCTTGAGCGCGGTGCGGATGCCCTCGCCGAGGGCGCGATCGTCTTCCACCAGCAGAATGCGCATGTCGTTCCTGTCGTTCCTGTCGTCCTGGATTGCTCTGCATTCAACGCTGCCGAGCGCGGTTATTCCAGCTTTTCCTTGACCTTCGCCAGCAGGGCCTGGGCTTCGTCGCGACGGCCAGCATCGGCAGTTTCGCGACCCGGGCGGTCGGGCGCGGCGAGTGCCTTTTCCAGCGCCGCGCGCGCTTCCCCGTAGCGTTTCTGACGCAAGAGGAAATCACCGTGGAAGTAGTTTGGGTCGATGCCGTTCGGGTTCAGCGCCAGCGCCTGCTTGAACAGCGCTTCGGCCTTGTCCTCGTCACCGAAGCCGATTGGCCAGCCGGGCACCTGGTAGTAGAGGCTGGCGAGGCTGGTGTAGGCAGAGCCATCCAGCGCCAGTGGCTCAAGTTCGATGGCTGTTTCCAGTTCGGCCTTGGCCTGTTTGACCAGCCCCAGGGCGCCGAGCCCGCCCTTGGCGCCGGCCCAGGTGCTGAGCACGATGCCGTGCCAGATATGCAGCTCGGCGGCCTGCGGCTCGCCGGCCACTGCGCTTTCCGCCTCCGAGGCGAGCCTGGCGAACGCTGCCTCGCGCTGTGCTGCTGGCAGCTGGTAGTTGATCTCTGCCCAGCGAGTCTGGATCTGGCGCAGTGACGACTCGCCGGCCGGACTGAGGGCGAAGGACGGCTGGCAGGCCAGCGCCAGCACAAGGGTGCACAGGCCGAGCAGATGCTTCATGGGTGATCTCCGGTCGAAGTGGTTTGGGAGGGAGGCAGCGGTTGTTCAGCACGGGCGAAGCGCTTGATCACCGGCAGCTGTTTGCGTAGGGCCTGGTCGACCAAGCGCGGCAAGAGGCCGTTGAGGCGTACGAAGAGTTTTTCCGGCCAGCCGAGGTAGAGCTCCTCTCGCTCGGCGGTGATGGCGTGGACGATCTGCCGCGCGACTTCTTGCGGATCATCCATCTCCACCTTCAGCTCGTTGTTCATCGCCACCACATCGGCGCTGTTCATTGCCGTACGGGTGGCGCGCGGCGCGACGTAGAGCACCTTGATGTGGCTGTCGGCCAGTTCGCGGCGCAGCGCTTCGGAGAAGCCACGCAGGGCGAACTTGCTCGCGCAGTAGGCGGTGAAGCCGGGGTACCCGATGGAGCCGAAGGTTGAACCGAGATTGACCAGCAGCGCCCGCGGTTGCTGGCGCAGCAGCGGCAGCAGCAGGTGAGTCAGCTGCAGTGTGGCGGTGACGTTGACGCCGATCAGCCGGGCGATGGCGTCCTCGTCCTGTTCCTCCAGCAGGCTGAACTGATTGACCCCGGCGGCGTTGATCACGCAGTTGAGCGCGCCGAAGCGGCGTGCGGCGGCGAGCACCGTTTGCCGCCCGCTGCGCTGGCTGAGGTCGGCGCACACCAGGCTGACCTGACCGGGAAAGCGCCGGGCGAGCGCCTCGAGGGCGAGACTGTCGCGCCCGACCAGCAGCAGTCGGGCTTCGCCGGCGCAGAGTCGCTCGACCAGCACTCGGCCGATCCCGCCGTTGGCGCCGGTGAGCAGGATGCGCGCGTCACGCAGCTGCATGGTCGTGCTCCGCCGCGGTCAGGCCGCGAAAAATGTCGCCGTAGAGGCGGTAGACCACCCGTGCGGTGTGCACCACGGCGGCCTTGTCGTCCTCGTTATCGAGGCGGTTCATCAGGCGCTTGAAGAACTCGATGTGTTCCAGGTCCAGGCTGCCGTGGGAGGTGAGGTAGCTGAACGCCTTGGCCGGCAGCTCGAGCTTGTCCTGCAGCACGCCGGCGGCCTGGGTGGCCAGGGCGATGCTGGTGCCCTCCAGCACGTTGACCATGCCGAAGAAGCTCGCCGGGTTGTGCCGGGCGATACGGTCGTAGACGTAGGCGACCATCAGTTCGGTGGGCAGCGCTGGCTGGCCGTGGCGCACCGCCTTGGCGTCACCGCCACAGGCGCGGATATCGTTGAGAATCCATTCCTGATGGCCGATTTCTTCCTCGATGTATTCGGCGATCGCCTCGCGCAGCCACTCCAGGCGCTCCGGCAGGCGTGCGCCGCAGGCCATCAACAGCGGCACGGTGTGCTTGACGTGGTGGTAGGCCTGAGTCAGGAAGGCGATGTACTGCGCGCGGGTCGCGGTGCCGGCGAGCGCGGCGTGGATGATCGGCTCGCCAAGCAGGTATTCGCGCTCGGCATTGGTCTGGTGTTGCAGCTGGTCGAAGAAATCCATGATGAACCTCGAAAGTCAGGACAGAAGGGTGTTGATCGCCGATTGGTAATGGTTGAAGAGGGCGTTGCGACGCAGCCGGCCGTTGGCGGTGGCCAGGCCGTTGCCGGCGGTGAAGGGCTCGGCGGCGCGCAGCCAGTGGTGCACGCGGGCGTAGTCCGGCAAGCCGGCGTTGACCCGCTCGACTGCCGTCTGCAGCTCGGCATCGCTGCAATCGCCGCGTCTGGGCACCAGCACGGCGGCGTTCTGTGCCAGTGCTTCGCCATGCAGCCAGGCCTGGGCGATGGGGGCCTGCTGCACCAGCTCCGCCTCGACCCATTCCGGGTTGACGTTGCGCCCGTAGGCGGTGACGAACTGGTGCTTCTTGCGCCCGTGCAGGATCAGGAAGCCGTCCTCGAAGTGGCCGAGGTCGCCGGTCGGCAGCCACTCGCCGACCTGCGGAGGTTCGCTGAGGTAGCCGAGCATATGCGGGCCGCGCACCAGTACCTCGCCATCGTCGGCCAAGCGCAGTTCGACGTGCGCCAGCGGCCGGCCGACCGTGCCGATGCGCCGTGCATAGGGTGTGTTCAGGCAGACCACCGAGGCGCACTCGGACAGGCCGTAGCCCTCGAACACCGGTAGGCCGAGCCGCTCGGCGCGCTCCAACAGCTGCGGCGCGACGCGACCGCCACCGACCGCGATAAAGCGCAGCGATGCGGGTAATGGCACGCCTTGCTCAGCGGCGCTGACCAGCGCCAGCAACAGCTGCGGCAGCAGGATCAGGCTGTGCGGCTGGCTGGTCTGCAGCGTGGCCAGCAAACGCGGCAGCTCGAAGCCCGCCGCGCCGCTGAAGCCGATCTCCGCCAGCGGGCGCAGCTCGATCCGTGCACCGGCCAGCAGCGGCGCATAGAGCCCGGCGATGTTCTCCAGCAGGGTCGCCAGCGGCAGCACGCATAGGTGCTGCCGCACGTCGCACGGCAGGCTGGCCTGCCACAGGCTCTCGGCCACCGCCAGTTGCGCTTCGGCATTCAGGCAGACGCCCTTGGGCTGGCCGGTGGTGCCGGAGGTGTAGGTGATCTTCAGCGTGCCGTCGGGCACCGGCGTGACGGCATCCGGCTGGCGCTGCAGCAGGCCAGTGGCGGTCTGCTGGAAGCCGCAGCGCTTGCTGAGCGGGCTGGCGGTGCCGATCAGACAGTCGGTGTCGGCGTGCTGCAGCACGTGCTCCTGCTGCGCCGCGGAAAAGAACCCGGGCAGCGGCACGCAGACCAGCCCGGCGCGCAGCAGGGCCAGATCCCACAATGCCCATTCCAGACCGTTATCCAGCGCCAGGGCGACGCGCTGCACGCCGAGCTGTTGCAGATGGCTGGCGCGCGCGGCCACTTCATGGCGCAGTTCGGCGTAGCTCAGTTGGCGCGGCCCTTCGCTCAGCGCGATGCCGGCGTTCTGGTCGAGTGTCGTCCAGAAGCGTTCAGCTGCAGGCTGCATGGGGCGCCTCCGTGGTGTCGAACAGCGGCTGATAGCCGAGCCGCGCATAGAGGCCGAGCTGCAGCAGGCGCTGGTGGCCGGGCAGGATCTCGCCGGCCATCAGCTGCGGCCGGCAGGCGTAGTAGCTGCCCCAGTCGGCCAGCTCCTCGCCCATCCGCGCCGGATCGGCCAGGCCCAGCGCCAGCGGGTCGAGCGCCATGCGCTGGAAGCTGTTGAGCAGTGCCGGCGTGCCGGTGAACACCACCCAGCGAAAGCCCTGAGCGACCAGCAGATCGGTCAGCGCGACGATCAGCAGGCGCGCCGAGGCATTGCCGAAGGCGGCGAGGTTGCCGACCTCTACGATCTCCTCGCGTGGCACCGTGCGCCCGCAGCGCTGGCTCACGGCCTGCTCGATGGGCTCGTCCAGATAGCGCTCGAGAAACAGCGGCCGGCGCCGGGCGCTACGCAGGCCGACCGCGCCCTGCACCTCGCCATTGTCGCCATGCAGGCCGAGCAGGCAGGGCATGAAATGACGCACCTGCGCCTGATAGTGCTCGGCGAAGCGTTGGCGGATGAAGTGTTCGAGGGCCGTTCGCCGCTCGCCTGCATCGGCCTGCGCCAGTTGCAGCGTCAGTGATGGCTCACGGCCGATAAGCGCCAGTACGTCAGTTTGATCAACCCAGGGCAGTTCCATCGGGGAACCTCGGTTAGAAGCCTGGGGCGATTGTTGGGTCGCAAACTTAAGGCAGCCTTAAGCCGGTTGCCGTGGTGCAACGATCCGTGCTGACGACGATTTTTTCACATGTGCCTGGCTATGCTCGGCCGCGTGGATCACGCCTCGCTCAGCCAGTAGGCCAGGGCGCTGGCGGCTAACACCCAGATGAGCACGACTGCTGCAGCGCCCGCCCGGCTGTTCGGGCGTGGCGTGTTTTCCCAGTCAAGTGCCTGAGCGCGGCACTCGCTGAGGATGGTGGGAGGCATCAGGCGTATGGCCAGCCAGATGCCCAGGGGCAACAGCAGCAGATCGTCGAGGTAGCCGAGCACTGGGATGAAGTCCGGAATCAGGTCGATCGGGCTCAGGGCATAGGCGACCACACAGACCAGTAACCCCCGCAACCACCAGGGCGTATCCGGGTGGCGAGCACAGCACCAGAGCGTCATGACGTCACGTTTGAGCTGGCGTGCCCAGCGCTGCAGGCGCGACGTGAGGCGAGACAGGCTGAACATTCGATTGCTCCTTTGTGCAGAACAGGCGGCAGCGCTAGCGATGAGGAAAGAACCGAGATGATGCAAGCAGGCTCTTACACCCGACAACGCCTGGGCGCGATGGTCCGCCGTCGCTACCGCTGGGTCGGCCTGACGGCTCTATTGTTCGCATTCGGTGCCACAGCAATAGCGCTGCACTGGAACGAGCGCTGGTACTTCAACCTGACCCGGCAGATGAACGTCACTCAACATGATCTGGCGAACCGCTGGTTGCCTGGCTATGCGGTATCCATCGATGGCAAGCCGGTAGAAGGCATCAGCCGGAACCTCTCGGCGGTCAGTTATGACGCGGATCTGGATCGCCTGCTAGCGGTGGTGAACGGCGGGCCGACTGAGTTGGTGGCGCTGAGCAAGAGCGGCGAGCTGCTCGAGCGCTATCCGCTGCAGGGTTTCGGCGACATCGAAGGCGTGACCTACATGGGGCACGGTCGCGTGGCCGTGTCCGATGAGCGAGCGCAACAGATCAGCATCTTCCGCTTGCCGACGCAGCCACGACCCATTGATGCGTCCGAGGCGCAGTTCTTCTCGCTCGGGATCAACCTAAACGGCAACAAGGGCTTCGAAGGGCTGACGTACGATGCAGCGGGCGACCGGCTGTTTATCGTCAAGGAACGCGACCCTCGGCAGCTGTACGAGGTCGGTGGAGTCGCTGCCAGCCTCGAGGGGCCGCTGCAGCTGACCATTCGCGACCGCAGCGACTGGATCGCGGACCAGGTGTTCGCCACCGATCTGTCAGACATTCACTTCGATGCCGTTACCGGTCACCTGATCCTGCTCAGCGACGAGTCGCGCTTGCTCATGGAACTCAGCGACAGCGGGCGCATGCTCAGCTATCGCAGCCTCAATCGCTGGTTCGGTGGTCTGCGGCATTCTGCGCCGCATCCCGAGGGCGTCACCCTTGATAACGATGGCACGCTGTTCGTCGTCAGCGAGCCCAATCTGTTCTACAGCTTCCGTCGTACTGGGGGCTAACGCCGGACAGCGCTTTCACACTTCGTTCACGCCCGCTTGACGAAACCCTGACAGCACGCAGATCAGACTTCGAAGCGTGCCGTGGTGGCCCTTGGCGCTTGCCGAGGGCTTCGTTTTCTCATGCCCGAGTGATCTCATGTCTTCTCGCCATTTGCGTCCACAACGCGCCAGTAATCGGCGTAACAGTTCTTCACCTCACCGTCGGGCACTGCTAACCATGATGCTCGCCGGACTCTCCCTGACCGGTTGCCAGAACGCATCGGAGCTGCTGGTCGCCGACGAATACCCGCCCGCATATGCCGATGGCTTTCGTGCCGGGTGCGGCAGCGGCCGCCAGGCTGCCGGCGCGCTGGCTCAGTTTCGCAAGGACGTCCCGCGCTACATGGACCAGCCGTTGTACGCCGAGGGTTGGAATGACGGCTATCGCCAATGCCAGGCGATGCAAATTGACACCGGTGGGCTGACAGCCTGGCGCAGCAATGCGCTGGAACGTGATCGCGACCGGGCATGGCGCCACCATGTGGATCAGGCCAAGGCAGAAGCTTTTCACCGCTGAGCGCATTCGTGGTCCATGGAAGGCGCACGAAACCAAGCCGGTGCGCCTCAAGGCCAGCCGCGGGTGACTAGCCCGCGGGTTCGGCCGCGAGCAGCGGCCGCTCGACCGGTGTCGCTCGATACAGCACCAGCCGGTAACAGGCCAGGCAGATCGTCCAGTCGAACAGCAGCGTCCACAGGTTGTGCGAGAAGAAATGCGCGCCCTGCATCACCCGCCCAATCGACAGCACCGTTCCCAACCCCAGCGCCGTCGCCAGGGCGATCCGGGCGGCACGCGGGCTGCGGTCGCGCAGCATGAAAAACAACGCCAGCAGCGAAAAGCCTGCCGAGGCGTGGCCGCCGGGCCAGCAGCGCCCCGGCTTGAGCGTCGGCGCGCGCTCGCTGAGCAGCGGCGTGAAGGTTTCAGCACCACCGAATTCCACCAGGCTCCACGGGCAATGCACGCCTGTGAGCGCCTTGAGCGGTGTGACGATGCTGGTCGACAGGCCCAACGCCAGCACCAGATAGCCCAGCGGCCGGCGCCACGGGGCCAGCCGCGTCGGCAGCAGACTGAGCAGGAAACCAGCGATGGCGAGTACGCCAAGCGCGATGACCGCTTGCTTGATCCGGTCATGCAGGACGTCTTCGAGCAGCCAGCTGTGGCGCCCGACGAAACCGACGCCGGGCTGATAGAACAGGTGCGACAGGGCAAAGTCGAGGTTGCTCGGCTCGCCCACCAGCAGCGCTACCATCAACAATCCCGGCAAGCCGAAGCCAAGGGCGAAGTTGAACGGGCGGCTCGCGGCAGGCGTGTTCGGCGCGACGGACATCTTTACTCCAGAGGCGCCGCGAAGGGCGCCGACAGGTTCAGCGCTGGCTGAGTTGGGTGGCGGTGGTTTGTGGGCGTTTCCAACCGAGCAGGGCGTGGCCGTAGTCGTAACTGGCGCCCTGGTAGTAGGCGATGTCGCGGCGCACCAGCGGGTCGTCCGGCGTGGCAGAGGACTCGTTGCTCGCCTGCAGCGCGTCGTCGTGGCGGCGTACGCAGCGGCGGGGGCTGAGGATGGCCAGGTCCTTGCCATCGAACAGGCCAAGGTGCTGGTAGTTCCCGATCAACGCCCGTCCCGGTTTGGCGTCGTCCCGCAGCAGGTTGCGGCCGAAAAAGGTCGATGCATAGTCCAAATTCAGCAGCCCGAGCAGCGTTGGCGCGATGTCGATCTGACTGGCAAGGGTGTTGATTTCGCGAGGCTCGACCAGTTCCGGCCCGTAGATGAACAGAGGAATGTGGTAGTTGGCGACCGGCAGATCCTGCGAGCCCGCGCTGCCTGCCGTGTGGTCGGCGACGATGATGAACAGGGTGTCCTTGAACCAGGGCTTGCTCTGGGCGTTGCGCAGGAACTCGCCGATGGTCGCGTCGGTGTATTTCACCGCGCCTTCACGGCCCTCGCCGGACGGAATATCGATGCGACCGTCCGGGTAGGTGTAGGGCCGGTGGTTGGAGGTAGTCATCATCTGCAGGAGAAAAGGCTTGCCGACGGCGTAATCGGCATCCGCCTCGCGAATCGCCAGCTGATAGAGGTCCTCGTCGGCCATGCCCCAGGCGTTCTTGAAGTGGATGTCGGCTTCGTCCGCGCTGCTCTGGTCCACTACGCGATAGCCGTTACCGCTGAAGAAAGCGCTCATGTTGTCGAAGTAACCGCGCCCGCCGTAAAGAAACACGCTGTCGTAGCCCTGCGCCCGCAGCTGTTGGCCGAGGCTGGCGAAACCGCTTTCACGGCCGATGCGCTTGACGATGGAGCGACCGGGCGTGGGCGGCACCGACAGGGTGATGGCTTCAAGGCCGCGGTCGGTGCGGGTGCCGGTGGCGTAGAACTTGTTGAAGAACAGGCTCTGTTGGCGCAGCCGGTCGAGGTTGGGCGTCAGCCCGCGCGTGTCGCCAAAGCTGCCGAGGTATTTTGCGCTGAGGCTTTCAACGGTGATCAGCACCACGTTGAGCTTGCGCAGCTGGCCGGGGTTGTCGATCACGCGGCGGATGTCCAACGGGTCCTGACCGATGAAGCGGGCGTTGGGCTCGCTCACCTCAGCGCGCAAGCTTGCGGCAACGTCGACCTCGGGCAACGTCGAGTAGAACTGCTGGTAATCCAGCTCATTGTTGCGAAACGCGGCGAAGAACTGGAACGGGCCGTTGCTCGCCAGCTCGCGCTGATACGGATTACCGCCAGTGCCGCGCGGAAAGTCCTGACCCACGAGCAATCCCGCGCCCAGGGCCGTCGCCAGCAGTCCGGCGAATGCCGTCGCGCGTCCGCGCCAGGGTAGGCTCGGTGACTCCAGTGCGCGACTAAGTGGGCGCTGCAACGCGGCAGTGGCGATCAATGCCACCAGCCCGATCAAAGCGAGCAACGCGTAGACCGGGTACGACTCGAGGATGTTGTTCACCACCTCATCGGAGTAGACCAGATAGTCCACCGCGATGAAGTTGAAGCGCACACCGAACTCGTCCCAGAACAGCCATTCGGCCACGGCGGTGAACAGCATGGCGTACAGGCTCAGGCCCATCAGCACCGTCAGCCAACGGCGGTGCCAGCGGCTGGCCCAGACCCGTTTTGGGCACAGCAGCAGATAAATCCCAAGGGGAAGCGCGGCAAATGCCAGGTAAGTGAGGTCGTAGACCATACCGAGGCCATAGACGCGCAATAGTCCGATGGGGCCGCTGGCGGCTTCCTGCCAGTGGGCAAAAAGCAGGGCGCTACGGGTGATCAGGAAGATGCCCAGCCAGAGGCCGAGCAGCAGGGACAGATAACGAAGTTGAGCATGGCGCAGGAGTGTCATCGTATGATCCACAGGCAAGATTGAACGCGCCGAAGTCTGCGCACCCGCCTGTGAGCCCTTCGTAAAGAGGGCGTGAAAATTCCGTCATTTGCCTGCTAGCGAACCGATATGCGCATTCTGGTCATCGAAGACAACCGCGACATCCTGGCTAACGTCCTGGACTACCTGGAGCTCAAAGGCTATGTGGTCGATTGCGCTCAGGACGGACTAAGCGGCCTGCATCTGGCTGCCACCGAGCACTACGACCTGATCGTGCTGGACATCATGTTGCCTGGCATCGATGGGCTGCAGGTCTGCAAACGGCTGCGGGACGATGCCGGGCGGGACACCCCGATCATCATGCTAACGGCCCGTGATGCGCTTAATGATCGGCTGCAAGGGCTGGGTGCCGGCGCCGACGACTACCTGATCAAGCCGTTCGCGCTGTCGGAGCTGGTCGCCCGTATCGAGGCGATCCTGCGGCGCAGCCAGGGCTCGCGCAAACACAAACTGCATGTCGGTGATCTGCACTATGACCTCGATACCCTCCAGGCAACCCGCGCCGGGCAGCCGCTGCGATTGAATCCCATCGGCCACAAACTGCTGGCGATCCTCATGCAGAAAAGCCCGGCGGTGGTACGGCGCGAGCAGTTGGAGGAAGCGCTCTGGGGCAATGATGTTCCCGACAGCGACAGCCTGCGCAGCCATATTCACCAGCTACGCCAGGTACTCGACAAGCCGTTCGCGGCACCACTGCTGCACACCGTGCATGGCGTCGGTTTCCGTCTCGCGGAGCCTGAGCATGCTGGCTAAGCAACCCTTCGCGCGACGCATCGTCATCGCCTTCACGCTGATGACGCTGGTGGTCAGCGGGACCTTTTCCCTCGGAATCGTCGCGGTCGTGCATTTCATCGAGGAGCATCTGGTGACCCAGGAGCTGGGGCACGAATTGGACAGTGTGCTCAATGACGTCCTGGTGCACGGGGACGCACCACGGCTCGACGCGGTCACCCGATTCTTCGCCTCGAACCTGCCTGGCTACGCCATTCCCGAGGCGTTCAGGGGACTCGCCGATGGGTTCACCGAGCTGGTCCGTAACGAGGATGCCTACTACGTCTATCAACGCGAAATCGACGGCGCCAAGTATCTGCTGGTCGAGGAACAGCATGAATTCGAGGCGCGCGAGAACGCATTGTTCATGGTGGTGCTGGCCGGATCCGTGCTGAGCATCCTTGGTGCCTGGGGGCTTGGCTGGTTGATGGCGAGGAAAGTCATGGCCCCGCTGTCACGCCTGGCGCAGCAGGTTCGTCATCGCGATCAGCTGCATCCGCTGGCGCCACCACTGGCGTTGCAATATCCGGACGACGAGGTCGGCCATGTGGCGGCGGCGTTCGACAGTACCCTTGGCCAACTGCGCCAGAGCCTGGAGCGCGAGCGGCTGTTCACCAGCGATGTCAGCCATGAGCTGCGCACCCCTCTGATGGTCATCCTCGGCGCCTGCGAACTGCTCGATCAGACCGAGCTACCGGAAAAGTCGCGTACCCAGGCCCAGCGCATCGAGCGCGCCGCGCAGGAAATGCACGAGCTGGTGCAGACGTTCCTGATGCTGGCGCGGACCCGGCCGGAGCAGACCGCCTTTGCCGGCACCGCCAGCCTGCGCAGCGTGGCGCAGGAGCAGAGCGAGCGCTGGGCGCCGCTGTTTCTTGAAAAGGGGCTGACGTTCAATGTGGTCAGCGAAGGCGAGGACAGCGGCGAATACAACCTCACGCTGCTTGGCTCGGTGATGTCCAATCTGCTGCGCAATGCCCTGCATTACACCGACAGCGGCTCGGTGCGGCTGATTCTCGAAAACGCCGGCTTTCGCGTCGAAGACACTGGCATGGGCATTCCGCTGGAGCAGCAGGAACGCATGTTCCAGCCCTTCGTGCGCGGCGCCGACAGCCGGGGGGAGGGCCTGGGGTTAGGGCTGTCGCTGGTCAAGCGTATCTGCACACATCAGGGGTGGTCAGTGGGTGTAGCCCCTTGCGAGCCCAAGGGCAGCTGCTTCCAGGTGCGTCTGAAAAGCGATGGCGTTTGACGTTTTTTTCACATCCATTTGACAGAGCCTTGATGCGCGTCTCGATAGCGTGGTGTTTCGTTACCTATCGGAATGCCCGCCATGACGACATCGAGCCCCATCGAACTGGAGTTCTCGCGCAAGTACGACCGCCAGCACGCCTACGAATACCTGCATAAACACCATGACGGCCCTGCCCGGCGCCTGTCGCACTGGCGTGATGAGCAGATGGCGCGGCGCGCGCTGAAGATCGCCGGCGACCCCGATCTGGTACTCGACCTGCCGTGCGGCGCCGGGCGCTTCTGGCCGCTGCTGGCCGAGCACCCGAGCCGGATGATCTTTGCCGCCGACAACTCGGCTGACATGCTGGCGATTGCCGAGGCTGCGCAGCCGCGCGAGATCCTTTATCGGGTCGAGAGCTTTCAGACCTCGGCCTTCGCCATCGACATGGGCGACAACGCGGTAGACAGCATCTTCTGCATGCGCCTGCTGCACCACATCGCCGATCCGGCGCACCGGCTGGCGATGCTGCGCGAATTCCACCGCGTCACACGCGACACGCTGATCGTCTCGCTGTGGGTCGATGGCAACTACAAGGCCTGGAAGCGCAAGCGCCTGGAGCGTCGTCGGCCGGCGAAGGACAACCAGAACCGCTTCGTTGTCGAGCGTTCAGTGATCGAGGCGGAATTCGCCGAGGCCGGCTTCGATATCCTCGATCGCAGTGACTTCCTTCCGGGCTACGCCATGTGGCGGGTCTACGTGCTGCGCAAGCGGGGGTGAGCATGAGCCGACCACTCGTATTGCCGGCTCGTGAAGCGAGCACCAGCACCTTTCAACGCTGGTGGAACACCCAGGGCGAATGGGTCGAGGAGCCCAATCAGCGCCGCGCCGGCGAAAGCGGTGTGCAACGGATACGGCTGCGCGATCCGCAGCAGCCACTGCTGTACTGCAAACGCCAGATCGGCCATCTGTATCGCTCGTGGCTGCATCCGTTCGGCAGGCCCACGGTGCTGCGTGAACTTCAGGCGCTACAGGCCATCGGCCGACTCGGCGTGCGGGTACCCGAAGTTGTCTACTGCGGCACCCGGCAACTGGCCGGCCAGTGGCAGGCGCTGCTGGTGACGGCGGAACTGGAAGGCTTCATCAGCCTGGAAGACTGGTATCAACAGGGCCTGGGCGAGCGCTTTGGTACGGCGGTACAGGAACGCATGCTGGCTGCGGTCGGCATTAGCCTCGGGTGCATCCATCAGGCGCATTGGCAGCATGGTTGCTGCTATCCCAAGCACATTTTCGTCAAGGTTCACGGCGAAGGTGACGCGGCTGGAGTCGAGGTTGCCCTGCTCGATCTGGAGAAGAGCCGTCGCCGGCTTCGTCGCAGCGCCGCGGCACGGCATGACCTGCGCCAGCTCAGACGTCATCGCCAGGCCATGCCTGAACTGGACTGGCAACGATTGCTGGCCGCCCACCGCACCTTCAGCGAGTTGCACTGCGATGTCTGAGCCGACTTGCGTGGTTACCGATGCCATAAGCGGCGTTGACGTGCCAGTTGACGGTGCGGCGCTGAAGGGTCGCAGCGGACTGGCGCGGATCTGGTACGCCTCCGGCTATTCGGCGGCAGGTCTCAAGGCCGCTTATATGGGCGAAGCGGCATTCCGCCAGCTGGTGCTGCTGAATCTGCTGCTGATTCCTTTGGCGTTTCTGTTCGATGTCAGCCGCGTCGAACGTGCGGTGCTGATCGCCGTGGTATTTCTCGGCCTTATCATCGAACTGCTCAACTCGGCCATCGAGGCGACGGTCGATCGCATCTCCCTCGAACTGCACCCGCTTTCCAAACAGGCCAAGGATATGGGCAGCGCCGCGCAACTGCTGGCGCTGTGCCTGATCGGCCTGGTCTGGGCCGTGATTCTGATTCCCTGAAGGACGTACCCCATGCTTTCCTCAATGCGGCGACCCGGTCGACAGCGCCCGCTGCCCGGTTTCTATGGCTTGGCTGCGCACCTGCGGTTCACGTCTGCCAGTGCGCTGGCCTTGCTGGCGTTGTTTGCTCTGTTGCGCCTGGGGCTGCTGCTGTTCAACCGCGAGCTGATCGGCAGCACACCGCTGGGCAGTTTTTTCGAGGCATTCGGCAACGGCCTGCGCTTCGACCTGCGGGTGACGGTATACATCCTGCTACCGCTGCTGCTCGGCGTGCTGAGCGTGCGCGTGATGGCCGCCCGCGGGCTGCTGCGGCTGTGGGTCAGTGTGTGCGCCAGCCTGGCTATCCTACTCGGGTTGATCGAGCTGAACTTCTATCGCGAGTTTCATCAGCGCCTCAATAGCCTGGTATTCCAGTACCTGCAGGAAGATCCGGCCACCGTGCTGAGCATGCTTTGGCACGGCTTCCCGGTGCTGCAGCTGCTGGCGGCCTGGGGCGTGGTGAGCGCAGCGATGTTCGCCCTGTTCCGGTGGCTGGAGCGGCTGACCCGAGGTGCGCCGGTGCTTCATTCGACCAGCGCGAGCCGCGGCGGCGCGGCTTGGTATACCCGCACGGCAGTCTTCACCCTGCTGGTGCTGGTCTGCGTGGTGGCCGCGCGCGGGACGTTGCGCCAGGGGCCGCCGCTGCGCTGGGGCGATGCCTTCACTACCGAATCGATGTTCGCCAATCACCTCGGTCTGAATGCGACACTGTCGCTCTATGATGCCGCCAGGAACCGCTTGTCCAGCCACCGCGACAACAGCTGGAAGGCGACGCTTCCGAGCGATCAGGCGCAGTCGATCACCCGTGAGCTGTTGCTGACCGACAACGACCAACTGGTGGATGCCGAGCTGGCGCCGGTACGCCGCGATTTCCGGCCGCCAGTGGACGGGCAGCTGCCGGTGCGCAATGTGGTGGTGATCCTGATGGAAAGCTTCGCCGGGCGCTTCGTCGGCGCGCTGGGCAGCGGGGAAGGCATCACACCCAATTTCGACCGGCTTGCTGAGGATGGTCTGCTATTCAGCCGCTTCTTCGCCAACGGGACGCACACTCACCAGGGCATGTTCGCCAGCATGGCCTGCTTCCCCAACCTGCCGGGCTTCGAGTACCTGATGCAGACGCCTGAGGGCGGCAACCGTTTCTCCGGCTTGCCGCAACTGCTCAGCGCGCGGCAGTTCAACGACGTCTATGTCTACAACGGCGATTTCGCCTGGGACAACCAGTCCGGCTTCTTCAGCAATCAGGGCATGACCCGCTTCATCGGCCGTGGAGACTACGTCGATCCGGTCGTCGCGGATCCGACCTGGGGCGTCTCCGATCAGGACATGTTCGCCCGCGCGGCCGAGGAGCTGGGTCAGCTGGACCGCGGCAAACCGTTCTATGCGCTGCTGCAGACACTGTCCAACCACACGCCCTATGCGCTGCCGGAACAGCTGCCGGTCGCTCCGGTACAGGGGCATGGCAATCTGGATCAGCACCTGACCGCGATGCGCTATTCGGACTGGGCGCTGGGGCAATTCTTCGACAGGGTGCGTGGCGAGCCCTGGTACGCACAGACGCTGTTCGTGGTGGTCGGCGACCACGGCTTCGGGGTGCCGGAGGAGGTGACCGAGATGGACCTGTTCCGCTTCAACGTGCCGCTGCTGTTGATTGCGCCGGGCATTACCGAGCGTTTCGGCAGCCGTCGTGATGTGGTCGGGACGCAGGTCGACGTGGTGCCGACCATCATGGGCCGGCTTGGTGGCGAGGTCCGGCACCAGTGCTGGGGGCGCGATCTGCTCAGCCTGGCGGCGAACGACCCCGGCTTCGGCATCATTAAACCCTCGGGCAGCGACCAGACGGTGGCGATGATTCGCGGCGACCGCGTGCTGGTGCAGCCGAAGGAACAATCGGCGCGACTCTATCGCTATCGTCTGGGCGCCAACCCGCACGGCGAGCGTCTTGCGCCGGATAGCGATACGGCACAGTTGCAGCGCCAACTGGAAGCCTACCTGCAGACTGCGACGGCCAGTCTGCTGGGCAATCGCAGCGCGGATCGTGAGCGCGGGGCAGTGCCCGGCGGTGTTCCGCTGGCCAGAGCGGTGGTGCCGGCAGAGTCGTCCAGGCCGCCGATCCTGGTGCGCCAGGCGACCGAAGGCTGAGCCGATGTTCCGGTGACAAACGACTTACGGCTTGGCTTTATGGAAAAGGGGGTGGCGCTCAACGCGGGATCTTCACCTTGTCGTCATCGAAGTCGCCGCGCTCGGCGTCGCGGTGGCAGGCCACGCAGTTGGCGCGACCGCCGACTGACTCGCGGCGAAACTTGGCTTCGCTGACCTCGTCATGCTTCTGGTCGAACCAGCGCGTCTGGCTGATGCGCGGCGGTTCGCCGGCAGTCGGCGAGGGCTCGACCGGCAAGCGGTTGGCCGCCGAGGCGCGCAGCAGGAAGTCGAGGATTTCGCGCGCCTGTTCGGCATCGAGCGTGGCATTGCTGCCGTAGTGCTCATCGAGGGTCTGCATCTGCTGGCGCCAGGCCTCGGCCGGCAGCAGGCCCGGTGCGTAGAGCATGTGGCAGGCGGCGCATTCCTCCTTCCACACCAGCGGCGCGTCGCTCGGTATCGCCAGGCGCTTGGGTCGCTTGTAGCGCTTGCGGTCGTGGTCGTCGTCATCGGCGAAGCTGAGGCCGGCCAACGCCAGAGCCGAGGTCAGCCCGGCGACGGCAACCATGGATGCGATCTTCATGGCGCGCTCCTATTGGATGCTGTCGATCCAGCTGATGAAGTCGCCTTTTTCCTGCGCCGTGCATTCGCGGGCGAAGACGTCGTCGCAGTTGCGGCGGAACCACTTCTCGACCTTCTTAAGGTTGGTGAAACGCTCGGGATTGGTCGCTGGCGCCAGCGGCTCGACCTTGCGGTGAGCGGGCGTCTTGCCCGGCTGGCGTGGGTCGGCAGTGTGGCAGGTGGTGCAGCTCATGGTCTTGCCGTTGCGCTGCTCCTCGGCGAAGTACAGCGCCTTGCCGCGCTCGGTGGAAAAGCCGTTGAAGTTCGAATCCTGCTGACGGGCTTGCGCGGCGTAGCCGGCCAGCAGAGGATGTTCGGAACCAGCTAGCGCTGGCAGGCTCAGGCAGCAGGCGAGCGCGATGAGGTGGGCTTTCATGGTGCGGTCCTCCAGGATGGATGAGCGCAGCCTAGGCGCCCCGCCTTACGCCAAGCTGAATCTAGCCAGGTGATGGCATTCAGCTTGGCTTCAGCTGCGGGGCATACAAGGGAGGCATTCCCTATACCGAGGATTGCCGCCGTGGCTGCCTTCAACCGCTTTCGCTTGTTTCACTGGTTACTGGCCGGTTTCTTTCTTGGCGTCTATCTGAGCGGCGACGACGCAGAGCTGCTGCATATCTGGCTGGGCTATGGCCTGGTGGCATTGCTGATGTGGCGCCTATTGATTGTGCCGCTGCGCCTGCGCGGTTTTCCAAAGCTGCTGCCGCCGAAGGGGCAGCGCCGTAAGCCCGGCCTGTCGGCAATCGGCAAGTGGCTGACGGTCGGCGCGCTGGCGAGCTTTGCGTTGGCCAGCCTGATTGGGTTGGGGATGGTCGATAACGGCGACGTGCTTGGCGCATTGCCCGGCGTCGGCGCGGAGGTGTTCGGCGCCGCCAGCGACATCGACTTCATCGTCTGGCTGGATGAACCCGACGAAATGCACGAATTATTCGCCAACCTGGGACTGTGGCTGATCGGCCTGCATGTCGGTTACGTGCTGCTGTTTCGCCGCAAGATGGTGTGGCCGATGCTGCGCGGCCCGTCCTCGGCAGGACCGGCTCGGAGCCCGAGCACGACGTTGACTGCACCCGCACCAGCTCCCGTCTCAGGGGAGTTCACCCGGCTGCGCATCGCCTCACGCCAGGCCGAAACCGCCGACAGCTGCTCATTCATCCTGCAGGTCCCGGCCGCCCAGCGCGCACGCTTTGCCGCGCAGCCGGGGCAGTTCCTCACGCTGAAGGTGCCCTGTGGCGAGATGCCGCTGCTGCGCTGCTATTCGCTGTCGCAGCGGCCGCAGGGTGATGGCGCGCTGCGCATCACCGTCAAGCGCGTGCCTGGCGGGCGCGCATCGAACTGGCTGCTGGATACCCTGCAGGCGGGCGACTGTATCGAGGCGCTGCCGCCGGCCGGCCTGTTTGTGCCGCGCAACCTGGATGACGATCTGCTGCTGCTCGGTGCAGGCAGCGGTATCACGCCGCTGATGGCGATCCTGCAGGCGGCGCTGGTCGAGGGTAGCGGGCGGGTGTGCCTGTTCTGCGCCAGCCGCGATGCCGCTTCGCTGATCTTTGCCGAGGAGCTGGCTGAATGGTCCGCGCGATATCCCGAGCGCCTACAGCTTTGCATCTGGCTGGATGCAGAACAGGGCGTGCCTAGCGGCCCGGCCATTGCCGCGATGATTGCCGGTTGGGCTGCCGCCGACGCCTTTGTCTGCGGGCCGCAACCGTTCATGAACGCCGCCAGCGCCGCGCTGAGTGAACTGGGCGTGGAGGCCGCTCGCATCCATCTGGAGCGTTTTGGTACTGCTGTGTCGGCCGCCGCGCCGGGCGCACGGCGGAGTCGCCTGAAGGTGGCGCTCGACGGCCGTCATTATGAGCTGGATGTACGGCGCGGTGAGGTGCTGCTGGAGGCGATGGAACAGGCTGGCCTGCAACCACCGAATGCCTGCCGCTCGGGCGTCTGCGCCGTATGCAAATGCCGGGTGGTGGAAGGCAGCGTAAGGATGCGCAGCAATCAGGTGTTGAGCGAGCAGGAAGTACATCAGGGTTGGGCGCTGGCTTGCCAGGCCGAACCGAGGAGCGCCGAACTGCAGGTTGAGTACTGACGAGCGGATCTGCGAGTCCTAAGGCGGGTTACGCCTCAGCCTTGTCCACTTGGCCGGCCGCAAAGGCCAAGACCATGCCGCGGCCTGGCGGCGCGGAAATCGCTGGTCGCTCGCCACCCTGCGGCGCGGTGTGGCGAGGCGGGGTCAACGCTCCGTCATCGGCAGCTCGTGTGGCTGCCAGGCTGTCCACGAGCCGGGTCTCGATGTCATAGACGATGCGCAGGCCTTTTTCGCGCGTCGGGCCGGGGCTGCCGATCGGCTCGAGCATCAGCACCTATGCATCTCCGTAACGGCCGGATGGTGACAGAAGTAGAACGCCGACGAGTGTCGGCGTTTACCCGGTGGTCATTTGCGAACCAACAACACACCCGACTCCATGTGGTGCGTGTAGGGAAACTGGTCGAACAGGGCGCAGCGCTCGATGCGGTGGGTGTCGTGCAGCTGGGCGATGTTCGCCGCGAGGGTTTCCGGGTTGCAGGAAATGTAGAGGATGCGCTCGAAGCGGCGGGTCAGTTCGCAGGTGTCCGGGTCCATGCCGGCGCGGGGCGGATCGACGAACACGCTGCCGAAGGTGTAGCTCTTCAGGTCGATCCCCGCCAGGCGGCGGAACGGGCGCACTTCGTTCAGTGCCTGGGTCAGTTCCTCGGCCGACAGGCGAACCAGGCTGACGTTGTCGATGCCATTGTCATCGAGGTTGGCCAGCGCCGCGTTCACCGAGGACTTGCTGATCTCGGTCGCGAGCACCTTGGGCACCCGGGTTGCCAGCGGAAGGGTGAAGTTACCGTTACCGCAATAGAGTTCGAGTAGGTCGTCGTTTCGCTCGCCAAGGACGTCGTAGGCCCAGTTCAGCATCTTCTGGCACACCTCGCCGTTGGGCTGGGTGAAAGCGCCTTCGGGTTGGCGGTAGCTGAAGGTCCGCCCCGCAACGGTCAGCTGCTCGGTGACGTAGTCGCGGCCAATGACGATGCGCTTGCCTTTGGAGCGACCGACGATACTCACGCCAAGCTTCTCCGCGAGCTGTTCAGCTTCGGTCTGCCAGGCGTCGTTGAGCGGGCGGTGATAGGCGAGGGTGATCAGCGCGTCGCCGGACAGCGTGGTCAGAAATTCGACCTGGAACAGCTTGAAGCTCAGCGTCTCGCTGGCTTGCCAGGCGGCCTTGAGCTGCGGCATCAGCTCATTGATGCGGCGACTGGCGATAGGGAAGCTGTCGATCAGGATCGGCGTGTGCTTGTCGCCCTGCTCGAACATCGCGTAGTGGCGCTGGCCGTCTTCGCGCCACAGGCGGAACTCGGTGCGCAGGCGATAGTGTTCACGCGGTGAGTCGAAGACGTCCGGCGCGGGTGCGTCGAAGGGCGTCAGCAGTTCTACCAGCCGCGCGGCTTTCTCGGCGAGTTGGGCGTCGTAAGTGGCGGGATCGAACTGCGGAGCGCTCATGGGGACCCTTGGAGTAGTAGGTAAATCGTAGGGTGGATCGGGGCGCGCAGCTGGCGCTTCATCCATCCACCGTCTCCGCATGAAAGGTGGATGAAAAAAACGCCATCCACCCACGCAACCGGAGGGCGCGGATTGTACGGTCGTCAGCTCGGGTTGTCAGGACCGCTCGGGTCCTGCTCGGGGCTGCTTTGGTGGGCTGAGGCGGAAAGCCGCCCGGCCCACCCTAAGGTCGTCCCGAACGCAGGGTGCGGCCGGACGGGGTTCCGCTCCAACGGCAGGACGCGGCTGTCAGCCGGCGAACCAGCCCAGCTTGATCACGAACAGGATCGACAGGATCCACATCGCCGGGCTCAGGTCGCGCCAGCGGCCGGCCAGCAGCTTGATCGCGGTCCAAGCGATAAAGCCGAAGGCGATGCCGTTGGCGATGGAGAAGGTCAGCGGCATGGCCAGGGCGGCAATGGCCACCGGTGCGGCGACGGTGAGGTCTTCCCAGTCGATGTTGACCAGGCTGCTCATCATCAACACAGCAACAAACAACAGTGCCGGTGCGGTGGCGTAAGCCGGAACGGCGCCGGCCAGCGGGGCGAAGAACAGGCTGAGCAGGAACAGCAGGGCGACCACGCACGCGGTCAGGCCGGTGCGGCCACCGGCGCTGATGCCGGCGGCGGATTCGATGTAGCTGGTGGTGGTTGATGTGCCCAGGGCTGCGCCGGCCATGGTCGCGGTGCTGTCAGCCAGGAGGGCGCGGCCCAGGCGAGGCATGCGACCGTCCTTGTCCAGCAGATTGGCCTTTTGCGCCACGCCAATGAGCGTGCCGGAGGTGTCGAACAGGTCAACGAACAGGAAGGCAAAGATCACGCTGATCAGGCCGATGTCCAGCGCGCCCATGATGTCCAGTTGCATGAAGGTCGGCACCAGCGAAGGCGGCATCGACATGACGCCGTTGAGCTCGGAGAGGCCGAGGACGATCGACAGCACGGTGACCACCAGGATGCCGATCATCACCGCGCCGGTGACCTTGCGGTAAGCCAGGGCGGCAATCAGGAAGAAGCCCAGGCAGGCCAGCAGCGGGCCGCCGGCAGTCAGGTCACCCAGGCCGACCAGCGTGGCAGGATTGTCGACCACGATGCCGGCGTTTTTCAGCGCGATGATCGCCAGGAACAGGCCGATACCCGCTGCGATGCCCGAACGCAGCGCCAGCGGAATGCTGTGGATGATCCACTCGCGGATCTTGAAGATCGACAGCAGAAAGAAGATCGCGCCCGACAGGAACACCGCACCCAGCGCGGTCTGCCAGGTGTAGCCCATGGTCAACACCACGGTGTAGGTGAAGAAGGCGTTCAGGCCCATGCCCGGCGCCAGGGCGATCGGGTAGTTGGCAACCAGGCCCATGATCGCCGAGCCGATGGCCGCGGCCAGGCAGGTGGCGACGAATACCGCGCCGTGATCCATGCCGGTTTCGGCGAGGATGCTCGGGTTGACGAAGAGGATGTAGGCCATCGTCAGGAAGGTGGTGAGACCGGCGAGGATCTCGGTGCGCAGCGTGGTGTTGTGCGCCTTGAGTTGGAACAGCTTCTCCAGCATTTTGATTCCTCTTCTTGCCGGTCGATGATGCGTTGGGGTTGTCTCTCTGGACGACTTGCTCGTTACAGCAAAGCTTATCCGGGCGATGCCCGCAAAAGCGGCGCATCTTACACCGTCGTTCCAGCCGGTTGAATGTGATTAGAGTGACCCGTCGGTTCTGCTACGTTGGGCTCTGCCACCTCTGAGGCTGGCGCCTGTCCAAAGAGCCAACGGGTGCATCACGCGCCTGTGTCTGCACTGCGGTTTTCGAGGGTGAGATGTTCAAAAGATGCAGCCAAGAGTTCGGGCAGCCAGGTAGTCGAGGCCGCGGCTGGGGCGGAACCACCGCAAAGGAGCCTGTCTATGCCTGAGCCGATCATGGGGCTGTGCACGCTGGTGCTGGCAGCCGGCCAGGGCAGCCGCTACCGCGAGCTTGTCGATCAAGACAAGCTGCTCGCGCCCAGCCGTGATGCGCCTGCTGCACCCGGCGTGCTGGCCTCGACGCTCGAGTCGCTGGCAGGGGTCACGGAGCGACTGGTGGTGGTCACCCGCGAGGATAATCTTGCGCTGCGCGCGTGGCTTGATCAGCGGGCCGGATCGTTCGGTGCCGAGGTCTTTACGGTGCGCAGCAACGGCCTGGGCCACAGCCTGGCGCAGGCCATTGCGCAGTATCCGGCCGAGCAGGGCTGGCTGGTTGCGCTTGGGGACATGCCTTATATCCGCCGCGAAACCATCCGTGGCATTGCCGCTGAAATCCGCCAGGAGCGGCTGGTGGTGCCGCGCCATGTCGGGCAGCTTGGTCATCCGCGAGGCATCGGTAGCTGCTACCGCTCGCAGGTCATGGCACTCGACGGCGATCGCGGCGCGCAGGCCTTGTTCAGCGCGGGCCCAGTCACCGAAGTCGAGGTTGATGATGTTGGTGTGCTGCAGGACATCGACCGACCGGAGGATCGCCGAGACGCCTGAGGCCGGCGCGGTGCCGATCAGTGGTCGGTGCCTCGCGGGCTGCGGTTGGAGGGCCCAGCACAAACCTGTCGGCCCCTTCCGGTTCCTTCCGGCCCATCAGCTGAACGTTTTTTCCGACGTGGCAGTCGTACCCCTAAGCGCACGGACAGCGCACCTAATGCCTGAAGTTTTCGGCGATCCTGCATAGAACAGGCAGCCGAAGACTCCCAAACCGTGAGGCTGCCATGAGCGAAACATCTACCGCTGCAGGTGGGATTTCCGCCTGTTCCATTACCCTCCAACTGAACGGTCAGCGCCGCGAAGTCGAGGTCTATCCCTGGACCACACTGCTTGATCTGCTGCGCGAACAACTGCACCTGACCGGCACGAAGAAGGGCTGTGACCACGGCCAGTGCGGCGCCTGCACCGTGCTGCTCAACGGCAAGCGCATCAACAGCTGCCTGACCCTGGCCGTGATGCATGACGGCGCCCAGCTGACCACCATCGAAGGGCTGGCTGAGGGCGAGGCGCTGCACCCGATGCAGGCCGCCTTCGTCAAACACGACGCCTTTCAGTGCGGCTATTGCACGCCCGGGCAGATCTGCTCGGCGGTGGGCATGGTGGCCGAAGGACGGGTGCAATCGCGCGATGACCTGCGTGAGCAGATGAGCGGCAACGTCTGCCGCTGTGGCGCCTATCCGAACATCGTCGCAGCCATCGAGGATGCGACCGAAGAGACACGCGAGCGGCTTGCCGGTGCGAAGGAGGTGACGCCATGAATCCCTTCAGCTATGCACGCCCAAGCAGCGTCGAAGAGGCCATCGGGCAGTTCCGGCCGGACAGCCGTTACATCGCCGGCGGCACCAACCTGCTCGATCTGATGAAGGAAAACGTCACCCGTCCGTCGCAGCTGATCGATATCACCCAGCTACCCCTGGCGGATATTGAAGAGACGCCCGAGGGCGGTCTGCGCATCGGTGCGCTGGTCAGCAATGCGGATCTGGCCTGGCATCCGCTGGTGGAAGCCCGCTATCCGCTGTTGTCACAGGCAATCCTGGCCGGCGCCTCGCCGCAGTTGCGCAACATGGCCACCACGGGCGGCAACCTGCTGCAGCGCACCCGTTGCTACTACTTCTACGATGCCACCACACCGTGCAACAAGCGTGAGCCCGGCTCCGGCTGCTCGGCGCGCGACGGGCTCAATCGCATCCACGCGATTCTCGGCCATAGCGACGCCTGCATCGCCGTCCATCCCTCCGACATGTGCGTGGCGATGGCGGCACTGGAGGCGGTGGTGCATGTGCAAGGGCAACGCGGCGAACGGCGCATTCCCATGGCCGACTTCCACCGCTTGCCGGGCCATGCGCCCGAGCAGGACAACACCCTGGTCGATGGCGAGCTCATCACCGCGGTCGAGTTGCCGCCACAGGACTTCTCCGCGCACAGCAGCTACCTCAAGCTGCGTGATCGTGCCTCCTATGCGTTTGCCCTGGTTTCGGTCGCCGCTGCACTGGAGATGGACGGCGACAGCATTCGCAGTGCCCGCATCGCCATGGGCGGCGTGGCCCATAAACCCTGGCGCAAGGCGGAAGCGGAGGCGGCGCTGATTGGCAAGACGGCTGACGAGGCCGCGTTCAGCGCCGCTGCCGACATTCTGCTCGAGGGTGCCAGCGGTTTCGAACACAACGCCTTCAAGATCGAACTGGGCCACCGCGCCATCGTCCGCGCCCTGACCGACGCCGCCAAAGGAGCCGCCCAATGAAACCAGCCAATTCCCCGTTCGGGCAGCCGCTCAACCGCGTCGATGGCCCGCTGAAAGTCACGGGCCAGGCGCATTACGCCGGTGAGTTCGATGTGCCCGGCCTGCTCTATGGCAGCGTGGTCAACAGCAGTATCGCGCGTGGTCGGATCGTCAGCATCGACGCCAGCGCGGCCGAAGCGGTGCCAGGCGTGGCGCTGGTGTTGACCCACCAGAACCGTCCGCCCATTGCGAGCTACGACGACCCTTACGAGGACGACGATGCCGCCGATGGCTCGCCGTTCAGACCGCTGTTCAACGACCGTATTCTCTACAGCGGCCAGCCGATTGCGCTGGTCGTGGCGGAAAATCTCGAGCTGGCCCGCTACGCCGGCAGCCTGGTGCGCGTCGAGTACGAGCGCGAGCCCCATCACACCGACCTGCTCAGCGAACTGGAAACCATGCACAAGGCACCGGCTGACCTGCCGGAGCCGCGCGGTGACGTGGACAGCGCCCTGGCCAGCGCGCAGTTCAAGGTGGACGTGCAGTACACCACGCCGGTCGAGCACCACAATCCGATGGAGCCGCATGCCTCCACCGTTCACTACTTTCCCGAAGGCAACCTGGAGATCTACGACAAGACCCAGGGCGTGCAGAACTGCATGCGCTATCTGGAAGGCGTGTTCGACATGGAGGGCAAGATCCGCATCCTCTCGCCGTTTGTTGGCGGTGCCTTCGGTTCCGGCTTGCGCCCTCAGTACCAGCTGACGCTGGCAGTCATGGCGGCGCTAAAGCTCAAGCGTTCGGTGCGTGTCACCCTCAAACGCCAGCAGATGTTCACCTTTGGCTATCGTCCGCGCACTGTGCAGCGGCTGTCGATTGGCGCAAACGCCAGCGGAGAACTGCAGGCCATCACCCACCAGGCGATCGGTCAGACGTCCAGCTTCGAGGATTTCACCGAGCATGAGGTCGAGTGGTCCGGGATGCTCTACAAGTGCCCGAACGCCAGGCTCGACTATCAACTGGTGCCACTGGACGTCTACACGCCGCTGGACATGCGTGCGCCGGGCGCGACCATTGGCGTCTACGCCCTGGAAAGCGCCATGGATGAACTGGCCTACGCAGCGAACATCGACCCGCTGCAGTTGCGCCTGACCAACTACTCCGAGCGCAATGCCAACGAAGACAAGCCGTATTCCAGCAAGGAGCTGCGCCAGTGCTACGAGCAGGGCGCCGAGCGCTTCGGCTGGTCACGCCGCTCGATGGCGCCGCGCTCCATGCGAGATGGCAACCAGCTGATCGGCTGGGGGATGGCCACAGGCGTCTGGGAGGCCATGCAGATGCCGGCCGCCGCCAAGGCGTGCATGGAGCCCGACGGTCGGCTGGTGGTCAGCAGCGCCACCTCCGACATCGGTACTGGCACCTACACCGTGATGACGCAGATTGCCGCCGCGGCCATGGGCCTGCCGATGGAGCAGGTCGAGTTTCGCCTGGGTGATTCGAACCTGTCGCAGGCGCCGCTTGAGGGTGGCTCCTTCACGGTGTCTTCCGTTGGCACAGCCGTGCAGCAGGCATGCGAAGGGCTACAGGCGAAATTGCTCGACGCAGCGCAGCAGGCGCCGGTATCGCCTTTCACCGGGGCCAAGCTCGAGGATGTCGAGTTCGTCGACGGTCAGATGCGCTTGAAGGCCTCGCCAGAACATTGGGTCGAGTTGGCGGAGATTATCGCCGCCAACGGCGTGATCGAGGCGGAAGTCAGCGCCAAGCCGGGCGAAAAACGCAGTGAATACTCGATCTCCACCCATTCGGCGATCTTCGTTGAGGTTCGCGTGGATGAATCATTGGGCACGGTGAAGGTGAGTCGCGTGGTCAGTGCGGTAGCGGCCGGGCGCGTGGTCAATCCGAAGACGGCGGGCAACCAGATCGCCGGCGGTGTGGTGTGGGGCATCGGCCAGGCACTTCATGAGGAAACCATGATCGACCACAACCTCGGTCGTTACATGAACCACAACCTGTCCGAGTACCACGTCCCGATCAATGCCGATATCAATGACATCGACGTGTTCTTCGTGGAAGAAAAAGACGACATCGTCAACGCGCTGGGCTCCAAGGGCGTCGGCGAAATCGGCATCGTCGGCGTGGCGGCGGCGGTGGGCAACGCCATCTACCATGCCACCGGCAAGCGGGTGAGGGACTTGCCGATTACCTTGGACAAGGTGTTGTAACCGGCCAGCCACGTGGAAAAGGCTGCGCCGTTTCCACCCTACGGTTGGCAGGCAACGGCTGTAGGGTGGAAGACCGCGAAGCGCCTTCCACCGAAACCGCTAATCCAGATCCCGATGTAGCTGGTCGCGGTTGGCCAGCGTCGGGAACAGCTTCATCCAGGTGCCGGTGATAATCAGCGTGCCGACGCCACCGAGCACTACTGCCGGCACCGTGCCGAACCAGTGTGCCGTCAGGCCGGACTCGAACTCACCGAGCTGGTTGGACGCGCCAATGAATAGCCCATTGACTGCACTCACCCGGCCTCGCATCGCGTCCGGCGTTTCCAGCTGCACGAACGCCCCGCGGATCACCATGCTGATCATGTCCGCCGCGCCGAGAACGGCGAGCACGCCCATCGAGAGCCAGAACGAGGTCGACAGGCCGAAGGCGATGGTGGCCAGGCCGAACACCCCGACAGCGGCGAACATGACTCGGCCGACGCGCTTGTTGATCGGGTAGCGCGCCAGCCATAAGGACATCAACAGCGCGCCTACCGCGGGTGCCGAGCGCAGCAGCCCGAGTCCCCAGGGGCCGGTGAGCAGGATGTCCTTGGCGAACACCGGCAACAGCGCAGTGGCGCCACCCAGCAGCACGGCGAACATGTCCAGCGAGATGGCGCCGAAGATGTCCGGTCGGCTACGGATGAAACGCATCCCCGCGAGCAGATTGTCCATCGCCGGGCCGGTTTGCTTCGGTGGGGCCGGGCGTTTCGGCAGGCTCAGCATCAGGCTGCAGGCGAGGGCGAACAGTAGCGCGACCGGGCCATAGACCCACAGCGGACCGATGGCGAAGAGCAGGCCGCCCAGTGCCGGCGCGACGATGGTCGCCGTTTGCATGGCCGAGGATGAGGCGGCCACGGCAGCGGGAAACAGTTGAGTGGGCACTAGGCTGGGCAGCAGCGCCTGGGTGGCGGGTCCTTCAAAAGCGCGCGCGCTGCCCAACATAAAGGCCAGCACGAAGATCATCTCGCGGGTGACTCCGAGCCCACCGGCACCGAGCACCAAGGCCAACGCAATCAGGCCCTGCAGGGCCTGACACAGCGCCGCGACACGACGCCGGTCGAAGCGGTCGGCGACGTGTCCGGTCCAGAGGATGAACAGCAGGCGGGGAAAGAACTCGGCCAGCCCGACCAGCCCGAGGTCGAGCACGCTCCCGGTCAGTTCGTACATGTGCCAGCCAATGGCCACGGCCAGCATTTGGAAGCCGCTGGCGGTGAACACGCGAGCAAACCAGAACTTGATGAAGGGGCGTTGGTGGCGCAGCAGGAGTTTGGCGTGTATGGACATCAGGTCGAGGCGCAAGGTGGGCAGTGGCGCAGATTAGCATTCAGTCGCGGTGGCGCTTTGAGGGAATCTGCCTGTTGAAAGCCGCGCAGTGAGGACGAACGGGGTTTTGCTTTGGCCCGTCAGCAGTCGAGACAGGTTGCTCTGGTGGGCTGAAGCCCACCCTACGTAGAAGGATATGCGTTGGCTTCTCCCCGTAGGGTGGGCTTTAGCCCACGGGGGACGCGTGTTGGTATTTGTTGCGGGCTGGTCCCGCCGTGCGTACGAAGTCAGGCGTCGGGTTTCATGTCAGGCAACAGCCCGCGCTCGGCAAATACCGTTTTGGCCGTGCTCATGCCATTGAGCGCGGCGGGAAAACCGGCATATACGGCCATCTGGATGATCACCTCGACAATCTGCTCCGGCGTGCAGCCGACGTTCAATGCGCCGTGGATATGCACCGCTAATTGCGGTTGGCAATGGCCGAGCGCGGTCAGTGCTGCGACCGTGGCGAGCTCACGCTGCGGCAGGTCGAGGCCGGGGCGTTGGTAGATATCGCCGAAGGGGAATTCAATGACGTAACGGGCCAGGTCCGGGGCGATGGCTTGCAGGCTGTCGATGACGTTGCGGCCGGCTTCGCCGTCGATTTCTTCGAGTTTGGCCAGGCCTTCGGTATAGCGGATCGATGCAGGCATGAATCATTCCTCTCGGTTGGGTGAGAGGAAAGCCTGCGGGTTGGAGTCGACTCTAAGTCAAGCAGTCGTTTGCTGGCGGTACAGCTCGATCTTTGTCTGCAGCGCATCAAGGTGCTCACGGTCGCGCTGGAGACGTTCCTGCAGCTTCGCGGCGTGGGCTTCGAGCAGTGCCTGACGCGCCTCAAGCGTGGAATCGCCAAGCTCGCGCAGATCGGCGTAGCGGATGATGTCGTCCAGCGCCATGTTCGTGTCCTTCAAGCGCAGGATGAAGCCGACCCATTCCAGGTCGCGCGGGCCGTACACCCGGCAGCCGCTGGCATCCCGAGCGACCTGCCGCAGCAGGCCGATCTTTTCGTAGTAGCGCAGGGTGTGGGCGGAAAGGCCGGTTCGAGCGGCAAACTGCTGCACACTCATCCGAACCGGTGCGTCTGTCATGGCTTGATCGCCCGCAGGATCACGAATTTCGGCGTCGCCGCGACCTGCTCGACCTTGCCAAACAGCCGCTTGAGCTTGAGGTGATAACCGAGGTGGCGGTTGCCGACGATCCATAGCTCG
>Ga0208645_1000559_pt1 | contig 39007 bp, 52 predicted proteins | sample VirMetDEL_Sep_01_FD_184519 | JGI IMG/M metagenome (GOLD analysis project Ga0208645, IMG submission 184519) | Aqueous microbial communities from the Delaware River and Bay under freshwater to marine salinity gradient to study organic matter... | ecosystem: Environmental > Aquatic > Marine >... | reverse complement strand
GCAATTTCTTCAGTGGGTAATATCTCGGATTGCGGCAGCCCCGCAACTCCCGGTCCCATCCTATGAATTCAAGCTCGTAGGGAAGCTGGCGAAGCATGTGCTCCATGTCGCCAACGGCAAGGTAGACATACCAACCCTGCCCCTCGACATCCTTGGCGCAGACGCAGAAGTCTGGGCGAATGTGGACGTAGCAGCCCATCTCGCCCCACTTGCGAACATCATTCCAGAATGCCTCTGGAGACGGCCACATTGCGATGGACTGCTCAATGGCGCTCACGCAAGGTAGTCAAAGCTGTCCATAATCGGACTGCCCTTGTAGTTAGTTTTGTTTCTCGTATCAGGCTCCGGCCCAGCAGCCAAAGCAAAGTAGCCGAAGGCGTCAGCCCCGTTACTCGCCCAGTCGTGCTTTGGAACGTTCATGTAGGTGTCATCCTTATCGTTCCACTTCTTGGTATAGCTGCGCAATGCCTCAATGCCAGGACCGCACTTGGTCGCATCAAAGCGGCAGACCGGGATCAGGTTGCGCGCAGCATCAATGCGCTCACGCACTGAGAGGAACGGAATAGGCGTAAACCTGATGCCCATCTTGGCAGCAGTGACAATGCGCGCCTCGGCAGAGGTGATCTCACGCTTCTCAATGTCGTGCGGCGCATAGTGCGCCTCGTAGGTGTAGGGCCGCTCACGCACCAACTTGATGTAGTAGTTCAACGGTTGGTCGCGCTCCTCAATGTAGTCAATAACATGGATTGCCCCCTGCGCCCGCTGAAAAAACCAAATGGCAGTCGCATCATTCGCGCCCAAGTCCCATGAGGTGTAGACCGGCAGTTGCGGCATCCATGGAACATCCGTCACGCGCCCTTGATCCGAAGCCTCCATCATCTGACGACCATAGTATGCCCCGCTCACAGGAGCCTCGGTATCGCAGTAGAACTCGGATCGGATGCGCTCCTCTTCCATGCCATCCATCTTGGCCTGCTCAATGAAGGAATCTGGCACCACCGGATTGCCCGCCTCATCGCGTGTGCCCTGATCTCCGGCAATCAATGTCTCGCGGAACCAATTGTCGTTGTCCTTCGCCATCTCATGCATGTCGTAGGCGTGATTCTTGCCGCGAGGCGTGGTGATGAACAAAGCCCAGCCGCCATTCTCCGCAAGGATAGGCGACAAATACTCCCATGTTTTCTTGGGGATCAAAGCCCACTCAGAGAAAACAATCCCAACGGGATTGCCGCCGACCAGTGAGTCGGAGTCCGCACCAAGCACCTGATACATCGAACCATTCTTGAAGACGTAGGTCATCTCCTGGTCGTTGTACTTCTCTTGAAGGACCGGCTTCTTGGTCTTCGGATCTCGCGGCCCGCCAAGGTAGCTGAGAAATGGGCGCCCCTGCTCCTTCACTTCATGCGTCACAGGGTCTATGATGCCGCCAGTTCGCCCATTCCACGCAATACGCTTGCCCTGCTTGTTCTGCGGAAAGATATGCCAGTAAGCTCCAACCCGCTTGTGCGCCATCACTGAAATTAGGTTCATGGCGAACAAATCCTTACCAGCGCGGCGATGCCAGAAGATTGAGGCGCGCTTGCCCGTCCCAGGCGACATGAAGTAGTTCCAGAGGGGCTTCTGATACTCTCGCGGAGCCCACTGATATGGCAGGGAAAATTCAGGCATGACAGTCAGGAGCTTGGAACATCACGGTAGATGGAGAATTCAAAGTAGTCCCTGATGTATGGCCCTCCCAAATCCAAGACAATTGGGCACCTTTCTTTTGACTCATTGAAATACCAATCACCCTTCCTGATTTCTTCTCCCTCAGACAGCTCGTGATAGCCGCAGGGTTCGTCGCAGTCACACTCCTCACACTCGATCAGTTCGCCAATCATGCCCTCAAGCCGGGACAAAGAGTCCGCAATTCGCTCAACTGCCTTAACAAGCTTTTCTTCAACCTTCTTCATTTTACCTCCCCATCGTTGATGTTCACCGTAATGCCAGTATCCTCCTTCTTGCTCACATCCTGCGCCTTCGGCTTCGGAACCAGATATTCCATCAGCTTCATGTTCGCATCGAGCCTCTTGGAAGGCGAGATGCCCTGAGTACCGCCCTTTGCCTTGTTCTTCAGGGCGTTGATGACCTCCAGGATCGGGTTATACTGCGTAGCCCTACAAAGCTCCTTGAACACCTCGGCAGCAGCCCCATCAACCTCAAGCTCGTTGAGCATGTCAGTCGCGGCCTCGTTCTGAACCCGCTGCTTATCAGCCCCAGTCCCAGCAGCCTGATTGGCCTTCGCCAAGCGATACAACCTCTCAGCATTCTTCCCCTTGCCCTTGCGGTGCCGGTAGGACACCACAGGCTTGCCGCCCGTGTTCCAAATCACTGCAGCGTGCCAGTTGTTGTGACAACTCACATGACGCCCAGCATGACCAGCGGGCATGTCGCACGCCACGCCATTAGTTGACTTCTCGCCGCACGCACGATCAGCCCCGTGCTCGCAAAAGAAGCATTGATAGTCTTCCTGTTCTTCACTCATATCACTCAGCCATTGCATTAGTCAGTTTAACCCGCAGCCGACTCACCTGAGAGTGAGGAGGCTGGGCGTCAGCCTGGGCAGTCAGCCAATCACGGATGGAACGAGCCTCCGGCCCGTCCATCTCGATAATTACCCTCTCAGTTTTCTCAGACTTAACCTTCATCACTACTCTCCTCCTGCTGCGAAAAGAACTCCTTCACAAAGTTAGCGACATGGGACACAGACTCAAATGCCCATATCCTCATCGGATCATACGCAGTCACAATCCAACCGTTCTCGCAGGGGTGTATTTCAATGTGGGAACTCTTCATCTTGTTCATGGGTGACACGTATCTAACAACAAACCGTCATATCTGTCAAGCAGGGCTTTTACAGCTACAATACAAGGGGAGGTATCACCAGCCTCAAGGACATGAAAAACGCCTCAGAACGCAGATACGGGGCAAACAGAGTAAGATCTGTGATGGAGCGAGAGAAGGGATTGAGAGGTGTTTTAAAAAGGGGGGCACACACATTCTGTTTGCGTAAGGAGGTAAGCGCGCGCGTGGATCACCCCCCCGACCGGGGTGTCCACCTGGTCCCGCAATGCAGAGTAAGAACGGCGGCCTGCCCAATACAGGCTGAAAACAGGCCCGAGCCTATGCTATGCGGCAGCCCGCATGCGTAAACCGTTGTAGCTTCAACGTCCTTCGCACAATATTAATTAGGTTCAAAGGATGGCGTGTAAAACATTGTTAGATGCGACTAACTTTGGACGGGCGGAGGGGGCGGGGAGGGGAAGGCGGAGGCGTGACTAATCAGACACGTAGCCTAATCATTACCATTCTACTTATGTTGCTCGCCATTGATCCCTTTTCGCCACCCATCCCCGCCCTTTCCGCCTGCCCTTAATTGCCGGATAGGTTGCGCTCCAGTCTATGATGCCCATTCCCGGCCCTGGCGGGCGTTATCCCGCGCCCTGGCATTCCACGGGGCACAATACGCCGGGATGTGCGTGCTAGGCTTTAGGCGGCGTTTTAGGCGGCGTTTGGCCAGGCGGCAAATTGTGCAAAAAAAAATCTGGACATCATTAATAACAAACTGTTAAGGGTCATCGCAATGAAAGACACCAACGACAACAACCGGGCGGCCATCGATGTCGCGCTCACTCCTACTCTCAAATCCATAAAGGCATCGATCAAGGAAAGTTACTCCGCAGCAATCGCTCGAATCTTCGAGAAGATCGACGAGGCCGGAGGCGATCTCAAGAAGGCCTTCCCCGTCAATCCTAACGGATGGAACTACAAGCAGCAAAAGGCCGAGAAGGCCTTCGCTCGCCAATGGGTTAAGATCACGCAACACGCCTATGGGATGCACGATCCCGTTCTCTGCGAGAAGCTCCCGATTACGATTGTCGAGGCCAAGATCGAGGAGATCGCCGAGACGGAGTCTCACGCGACACTCGCGGCCTACGTCTTCAAACTGACTGCGAAGGTCGCTCAACATTTCGAGGGCGAGGAGATCGAGGCCGTTACCTACTCCGGCGAGCGCGATCCTTGGAACACGTCGATTCTCGCGGTCGATTTCAAGAGCGGCGGCAAGGGCGAGCTTTCGACGAAGATGATCATCAATTGCTCGGGCCTCGGGAAGCTCTTCAATCAGTTTCCAACTCGCAAAATCTCGTGACTCAACCGGGGGAGGCTTTCCTTCCCCATAACCTGAAAAGAACCAGACAATGACACAAAAACAGAAAAAACAGTTGGCTCGCCAGTTCAGTTTCGACGATTGGTGTTGGCTTTCTCAAAAAATAGCATTTCTCGATGCGCTTGAGAATCTCTCACAGGGCGAGGCTGCCGAAGTTGCGATCAACCTTCTCAACGAAAAAGAGGCGCAATGAATGACCTATTAAACTACATCCGGCAACACGGCATGGTTTGCGCTGAGCATCATGGGCGCATCCTTGCCTGGTGTGCATACTCCCACGAATACCGCCTGGAATCCATCCAGCCTACGTTGCGCGATGTTCTCAACTGGCTTGGCTATTAACAAAAACCCGCCGGGGATTGCCCGGCACAATGAAGAGAAACGAAATGAAAACACAAACAAAGCTAAACCGGCAAATAAGTCCCACCGATTGCACATCTCTTGAATCGGCGTTTTTTCGTACGTGGGAGGGTGGGATAAAGCATTCGATTGACGTATGGGAAGATGGCTTTGGCCCTCTTTGGCTCATGCGCGACAGTATGGGTATCGTCGGCATCATTCGCGCTCAAACATGGGAAGACGCCTATGCATGCGCAATTGACGAATTGTTGCCGGACGGTGAAATGCCGCCGGAAGAGTTTGCGACGGAGCATGAGCGAGCTTGTTGGGAAGAGGCAAATTCCTGGCGTGGGAGCGGGGTACCCGCGAACAATCGATGCCATTTGCCTGTCGCGGCACACGATATTAACGGGGAAGCTTTGGAAGCTTTGACACCTGCGCTCATGCGTGAATTGGGCATTCGCATTCAGCTCAAACGTTTTTGAACCGGCACAGACAAAAAAATACACGAACACTAAAATGAAAGAGAACGAAATGAAAAACCAATGGATTTGTGAGAAGCTTGCAAAACTTGAAATTGTGCATTGTTGCTCGCGAATGGTTCATGAATTGAATCTGGGAGATACATTCCCGCAGGAATGGCTCCAGGATCTATATTTCCCGCCGCCGCCGGACATTGATGAATGCGAATTGATCGACGACGGAACTCTGGACACAGTTGTCCGGTTGAGAGGGGAAGAATTCCGGTATTCGCAAGAAACACGAGAAGACCACATCGATCACAATGGAGATCTGGATTTGGACGGGATTTTCAGGCAAGCCGTCGAAGACTACGAACCGCCCGAAGTTTTGGAACATTGGATCGTCACGCCCTGGCTTGGCAAACAGCTCAAAGAGCGCGGGGAGGCGGTTGGTGAGCTGTTTGACTTCACCATCTGGGGGCGCACTACGTCCGGACAATCGATTGCCTGGGATGGCGTCATCCGTGAGATTGAGATCGGCACGGGGATTCTCGTTGGCCAGAAAAACGAATGGAGTGTGCAATGAAAATCAAAGAATCAATTTTCGACCTATTTGGCCTTGTTTGTGGCGCAATTCTGATTCTGCTGGTCTGGATTGCGACCGTCTGACTATTAACACAAGCCCCGGCTCAGGCCGGGGCTTTTTTGTGCCTGAGATTGCCTCTGCCGCCTTTTTCTCGCTCGCGGAACATTCCGTAGCGGGGAAAGGTTTGAGAGAGGCTTAAAACGCAAAAAGGAAAACAGAATGAAGGAAATCAATATCACAAAAATAGTTATTGAGGCGGAACACGGAATCTATTCCGGTTCCGTCTCTGAGCTTGGCGACAATGCCGGTCGTTTCACTTGGGACAATTGCCTCCGGGATTTTAACATTTGGTTGGAATTAACTGATGACGAAATATCGGAAGCCAGGGACCATTTCGCTGAATACGGAGCCTGGGATAGAAAAGAAATTGACGCCTGGTCTCGGGAGGAAGTTTCGGCGCTGGTATTTCAGGAGATTAATGCCTGTATCCGTGAGCTTAAGGAATTCATTGATGACGATGGGGAATACGATTTGCCCGCCATTTTTGAAGCTTTTGAGTTAGGCCGCATCTCGGGTCGCGTCTCGTTTACTGAAGATGAAGAACCGGAATGGTTCTTCTACATGGGGCTCTAATCATCACAGCCAGGGCAATCGCCCTAGCTTTTTCTCGCCCTATCACCCGCCAATTCCTGACCAAGGGAGCCATTGATTTGAAACATGAAATCCTTGTTCATGGCTAATCCGGGGTTGGCGATTTGAGATTTGCAACCAAACCAACCAACGAAAAAACAGAAAAACATGAAAAAACAAAACGGCTACATAATACATTCAGATTCTTGGCGCATTGTGATTGCGACCATGTCTTCACAAAATCGTAAAACGGGAAACATGATTCAAACATGGATTCTGAACCGGCGGGAAAATCCCGTTGAATCTCTGGCGATAGGAACGGACGTCAGAGTTTGCGGCGATTGTCCACTGCGTGGAAATCGGGGAAAGGAGCGCGGTTGCTACGTAAATGTGGGTCAGGCCCCGCTTGGAATATGGAAATCATGGGAATCCGGGGGGTACCAGAAAGCTGAATCCGGCGACTATGGCGCCTTGTTTGGGGGGCGTGAAATCCGGTTCGGCGCCTATGGAGATCCCGTTCATATCCCGCTTTCCAAGCTCGCCGCAATGGCGGCGAGCTCTGCCGGATTTACCGGATACACCCACCAATGGCGCAACCCGGTTTTCAAGGGATACCGTCAATATTTAATGGCATCCGTTGAAAACGAGAGGGACGCCAAAAAAGCATGGCGGCGGGGATGGCGCACTTTCAGAATCGCGGAAACGGGAGCTGACGGAGAAATCGAATGCCCCAGCGCACGGGGCGTTGAATGCCGGGATTGTAAATTGTGCGCGGGGAATTCCCGCCCGGCGAAATCCATATTCATTCCCGCTCACGGGGTTGGCGCTAACTTCATTCAAAATTGATCATGCAGAACTACGTAGACAACCGGAAATGGACGCGTTTTCTTGGCAAATTGAACGGAAAGCGAATTCACAAATACGCCGTGCGAATCGATTTCAATGAGCGGGCGGCGTTAGGTTTGGACAATTTCCAGGGCAAAACGCAATGGATTTCCGTGACGAGTGATTGTCCCAAAAAGGCGGCACAATGGGTTTTAGACAAGCTGCCAGGGACACCGTGCGTTGAAGTTACTGTTTACGGCCCACGCGGAGGGGAGGCGGCGCGCCGTTTTCAGGGCTGGGATTCGGCGGTATGGTCGGCGATGGGCCAACGTAGGGATTCATGGCAGCCGGGATTCAAGGGGATTCTAGACTAACGTCAAAACGGCCGGGCTTTCGAGCCCGGCCGTTTTCTGCCATGAAAGCGCCTCTCTCGCGTTTTAAGACTCGCAAGGTGTCAGCATACCAGTAGAAAACCAAAACGCCTTAGAACGCGCCTCCGTTCGTCCGTCCGTCCGTCTCCCTATGGGCGCGGACGGACGGACAGTTTAATCAGACCTGGCCAGACCTAATCCGGGGGTTGCGCTTTGAAGCTTGCAACCAGTCCATGATCCAACTCATGACCTGTACCTTAATCCCCTGCTATGTCGGATACCAGCCGGAAGGGCGTAGCCCGGCAGGCTGGGGTATGTCGCCGGTTTTCATTAATCCTGGGGTTGCGCTTACAGCTTGCTCGCGCCCGCGTTATACTCGGACTAGTACCCGCTGGGATTCAAGCGAATTACAAAGCTCGCTTGGGCTCGCTTCGGGTTTCATTTAACTGCTCATGCGCCAGCCCTCGCCTTCGCTTGCGGGTGTTACGCGCTTTCTGGCCTGCGGCCGACGCGCCCGCGCTTAAGGTTGCTTTGGCTCGGGCTTAAACAGGGGATGAGGGGTACGGGGAGAAGGGTTCTGCGCCTCCCGCTGGTCGGATACTAATTCGGGGGTTGGCAAGTCGTCAAGGACTATTTTGGGGTGATCTGCGATTCTGGCCCAATTTTCGCAATGTTCCTTTTTGACCACCCCTGAAATCTGCTCGGCGGTGTAATCCTGGGGTATGCGGGCGAGTGTCACTTTCTATAACATTTCGTATTGACAGGCGAGTTGCCTGAGCGTAGAAGTTGACCCAATGAACGACTTCCCTTTAACAGTTCTCAGTCAGCTACGCTCTGAGGCGTCTTTTCAATAACTGGAAATGAGAACTGACGAACACCGCCTTCGCAACATCATGCAAACTGTCTATCTCGCCATGGTCGGGGGAGACTGGTTCACCCTTGAGGAGCTTTCAGAGCGGGTTGGCTATCCTGTTGCAAAACTCTCTGTTCTGCTGCGCTGGATGCAAAAGCCTGAGTATGGGGCGCATAACATAATTTCCCGCACCGGGCATGACCAAGATGGTCCTGTTCGGGAATACAAACTCGTAGAAAAACTGTTCTGATGAGAGTCCTGATTGGATGTGAAACAAGCGGAAAGGTGAGAGACGCATTCCTTGCCCGTGGGCATGAGGCTATGTCCTGTGACCTTCTCCCTACTGACGTTCCCGGTCCTCACTACCAAGGGGATGTCTTTGATGTCATCGACTACCCTTGGGACATCGCTATCTTCCACCCTGAATGCACGCATCTCTCAGTCTCTGGGGCACGGCACTTTGAGGCCAAGAAGGCTGACGGTCGGCAGCAGGCCGCCGTCAGCTTCTTCATGCGCCTTGTGCGGCGTTCTGAGCATATCTCAGGGCGTTGCTTTGAAAATCCGGTCAGCATCATGTCCTCGATGTGGCGCAAGCCCACGCAGATCATCCAACCCTAGATGTTTGGGCATGGCGAGACAAAGGCTACCTGTCTGTGGCTGGAGGGACTGTCTCTGCTAAAGCCCACCAACATCGTGGAAGGGCGGGAGGCGAGGATTCACAAGATGCCTCCGAGTGAGGACAGGTGGAAAAAGAGAAGCGAAACCTATACCGGCATAGCAGATGCCATGGCAGATACTTGGGGCTGAAATGAGAGTTCTTGAGCAATGGAGCAGAAACTTGATATGACACCAGAACAGACAACACACATGCTGGAACTCAATGCAGAGTTCTCCAACCTATTCAAAAACAAATACCGGGCTGGACAGGAAGAGCACGGCGGGGACTTGTGGAAAAAAGACCCGCTCCTAATGTGCATCGCCGCCAAGGAGGAGGTTGCGGACCAGTGGGCTTACATCTCGGTCATCGAGGAGACGCTGCGGCGTTGGCACCTGGATCGCATTGAAGCTTTGGCCCTGCTCCGCGGAGTGGACAGGGCTAGTCAAACCCCGGAATGGAGCACAAGAGCAGAAAGGTTATTGAATCGGGCCTCCGGCTACCGGCCCCAAAAAACGAAAACATGAAAACGGCACTCACAATTTTATTCATCACAGCAACGGCTGCGAAAGCAGACCTTCCCGCAGGATTTATCGACGCGCTTCACCGTGTCGAGACAGGTGGTCGCTTGGGCGCGGTCATTGGCGACGGCGGCGCAGCCCGAGGCCCGCTACAAATTCATCGCGCCTACTGGCATGACGCGGTCGAGTATGACCGCTCACTCAGCGGTCGATACGAGGATGTCGCTGACCTACGCTACGCGGCCAAGGTCGTTGACGCCTACATGAGACGTTACGCGAGGCGGGCTTACCGCAACGGCGACTCAGCGACGATGGCAAGGATTCACAACGGCGGGCCGAGCGGTCACCGCAAGGCGGCGACGTTGCGTTACCTAAAAAGGTTCCAGGCGGCGGGAGGTGGACGGTGAATGTCGATCTCACGGGCTACTCTGTAGACGACGACGGGGACATCACCTACGAGACGCCATGCGGTTTCCTGATCGACATCGGTTGCGTTGAGATCCGAAACGGTGACCCCGTCGTCACGCTGAATGTCTCGCGGGATGTCCCCGTGTCCCAACTCCACAAAATCACTCACCTCGCCGCGAATTGGACGGCCCAGCAGCAGGCAAGTTTGAACGACGAAGTGAACGATGGAGAATCTTGAATTGCAAGAACGACGGTTCCCAAGATGCGAGGGCAGTGATTGACGAGGCTATGTCCCATTTTCTCCAATCCATCGATTCTCCCACGCGGGAAAACAAAGAGGACCGCGAAAAATGACTGTCATGGACGTAGCCCTTTTCATATTTTTCCTGTTCTGGTTGCTGGTCATGGTCATCCTCATCATGGAGGATGAGAGTGAATGACTGCGAGGAATGTGCTTACCTCCGCGCTGAGCGGGCCGGGATGTATTTGTCTGACGGGGCTCCGCTTGAAGTTGCTGACCGCGCAGCTCAGCGGGAGCGGTGCAGCAACCACCCTTACACACAGATGGACCTGTTCAACGAACTGGCAGACAGAACGAGAAAGGTTGTGAAATCACCTATCTTTTGCGAACAGACGCGCCGCGAGGGATACCCTTTGGCGGATCATATTCCCACCCCAGAGAGGCCGCAATGTCCATGATGCTCTCCTCTATCTCAGGAATCTGGTTGGCGCGCTTGAGAATGAATGCGAGAGCAAGCTCGCCCTGGTGCGATAGGTTTGCTGTAATCACATTCTCTTTTGCTTTAACCGCGACATGCCCGTGCAACTGTTCTGGCACCACGTCTGCCACATACGCTTTGAGGGCGTCGAGTTGGTTGGGCTTCTTAAGCGGGGCGAGCAGCCGCCACAGGTCATTCGCACTGCATGGCAGCCGGTCGTTGCAGGCCCTGCTAATGTACGCCTGGGTGACACCGGCAGATTCCGCCAGTTGTGCCTGTGATTTTTTTTCCTCTCTCAGGACTCGCTTCAGGGTTTTTGGAAATTCCATGCTTGCAGATTTGGCTAATATGCATGGATTGCAAGCATGGTTTCAAACTTTCTCAAGCATTGAGTGTTGACAGAATGTAATATCTGACTAGAATCCACATCACCAAATGAAGAACACATACATCAAAAAGTTGGCCCGCCTCCAGAACGAGATCCGCAAACGCGGACTTTTGAACATCGCCCGCAACCACCTTATGGATGCGGACGAACTGGAGCGCATTATTTCCGAAGACACTGACCGCTGCAAGGCGAAGGAGGTGCAGGCGTGATCTCAGACTTCGACCGAGAGAACGTTGGCCTGATTTTGAGAGGCTATGGCGACTGGTTTGGAGCGAAGCTCCTGCGCCTTTACGCCAACGCTGACACGCAGAACCGGGACCGCATTGCACAAGGATTCCCCGACTACGCCGAAGCGTACAACACCTGGTTCAACCGGGACGCTGACGCCCATTGGGATGACCGCCCCGTGAACCCCGACCCTGAAACTTACAAAACGCATGAGTGAATCCCATCTCATTTACACCCTGGTTCCGAAGGTTGCCGCAGCAGTCGGCTCCATCGGGAAGAACAGCCGCAATGAACATTTCCGCTTTAACTACCGGAGCATTGACGACGTTTACGCGGCACTGCACAAGGCCCTCATTGAGCATGAGGTGACCGTCACACCCTTCGTCCAGTCTGCTGAATATGACGGCACTGCGTGCCGCCTGATCGTAGACTACGTCCTGTCCGCCACTGATGGTTCCTCCATCACCTCGCGCATTGCCTCCGAGGCGCAGGACAAGGCTGACAAAGCGACTTCCAAAGCCCTTTCGATGGCTTTCAAGTATTGGGCATTCCAACAATTTTGCATCCCAGTAGAGGGATCGGACGACGGGGATGCCGGTGGACTTGTTCCGGGCGGCGCAAGGAAATCGGCTCCCCGTCAGGCGAGGCGGAACGGAGACAGCGACGGTAAGGCTGTTCAGGAGCTTGCCAAGCAGCTTGGCCCGAAGTGGGTGCCGGTCGCTGAAAGCTTTTTTGCGGACAAAGGCAAACTGAAGGCTGGTGAAACATTGTCCACACTGGACCCGGATATGGCTGCGGAGTCTGTGAAGCGGTTTGACGACTTCATCAAGGCCCTTGAGAAACACGCAGAAGAGAAAAGCATCATGCCATCCTAACCTTAAACTTTAACACCAAATGAAGACACAACAAGAATACGACGACACGGGAGTGAGGAATATGTTTTGCGCCATGATCGCGCTTGCATGTCGCGATGCCCGCTCCATGCGCAAGAAAGGCATCATCGGCGCAGACTGGAAGCCAACACACAAGCGCAATTGCGGCAATCGCAAGCTCGCGATTGGCTACTACAAAGAGGCTGCTGTGCAGGAGCTTTGCGAGTTCATGCACGGCGACCTTGATGTCCTGCTCACAGAGGCGGGCTGCGAGTTCACTAGCCGGGATGTGATGGCCGACATAGACGCGGATGTGCGCGGCGAACGGACTAACCTTCACAAGGAATTTGTATGGTTGTTGGAAGGAGAATACCAACATGGATGATGTAATCACAGACTGGGAAGACTGCGATTGGAAGATGAGCACCGGCTACGGTCTCGTCACCTACCTTGAATGGTGTGACCTGGAGATTGATCGGATCAACGATGCGCGCAATCGCATCGGATCTCCGGGTATGGCGCGACTGGAAGTCAGAAACGATCAATGCAGAATCGTCTTGGACAAATGAAAACACTAATCTTTGACATCGAAACCGGCCCTGCCCCCGAAGAGGAGATCCGAAGCATGATGCCCGCCTTTGACCCTGAGTCGGTCAAGATGGGCAATCTCAAAGACCCGGAGAAGCGGGCTGAGAAGCTGAAGGAGGCGAAGGAGAACTACTACACCGACGCCTACGCCAAGGCCGCGATCAATGCGTGGTCGGGGCAGGTGTTGGCAATCGGCTACAAGTTGCTTGGCGAGGACAAGGAATTGCAGATTCTGCACGGCGATGAGGCGGCTATCCTCGACGAATTCGCTGGGATTTGCGCCAGTCAGGCAGTGACTATCGCGATGTCTGAAAGGCCGCGACTTTGCGGCTTCAACATTGAGGGCTTCGACCTGCCGTTCCTCGCCCGCCGCTGCATGAAACACGATGTTACGCTTGGCGATGTATTTCGCCCCGAGCACAATCGCTACTACAACAGCAACGTCATCGACCTGATGAAGATTTGGCAGTGCGGTAACCGCCAAGAGTTCATCTCACTGAACAGGCTCGCCAAGTTTCTTGGCTGTGAGCAGAAGGACAATCTGGTTGACGGTAAGAACTTCTACCGGTTCTACGAAGATCCAGAGACGCAGCATATTGCATTGCAGTATCTGCGCCAGGACGTAATTGTAACTGAACAAGTAGCTGAAAAGCTTTTGCCCTATTAACGGGCAGGGTATCGCGACGGCCAGAGACAACTGGCTTGTTACTTCATTCGCCCGCCCCGTAGTCGCATAAAAGCGGGGCACAATTTCAACCCAACAACAAACAGAAAGAGAACCCATGATCATCAGACAGAAAATTGACGTAACCAAAATCGACAAGAACGCCTTATTCAAGGGGAGTAAAGGAACCTACCTCGACATCACCCTTCTTGAGAACCGGGAAGGTACGGACCAGTATGGAAATGACTTTATGGTCGTGCAGGACATCGGCAAGGAGGCGCGAGAGCGCGGCGAACGAGGCCCCATACTCGGGAATGCAAAGTTTGTGAACCGAGACGGTGTGCAGCAGGGCGGCGGTCAGCAGGGCGGGATGCCGCGAGACAACCGCATCGATGACTCGGATGTCCCCGGATGTCCCTTCTGATCTAAACCCATAGCCTGTGCCCACCCCCGATCATGTTTTTGACATTTTCAAGGATTGGCGGGTGGGCACTGAGCTTCCTGCTCTTGACGGCGTATGCCCTGTTTGTGCTGGTCGTTTGGCTCACATGGTTAATCTGCGACACAGCGTTTACACTCAAATGTGTATTAGTCAGGCCGATACATACAGGCCCTGCGGGTGGCATAGGCGAAAGACAATTCAAGTGAAAGGCAAGAAGCGATGAACAACCTCCCGCCAGGGGTCCGCGACTCCGACTACCAAGACCAAGCTGCCTGCATTTCATGCGGCAGCGAGAGCATCGAATTCCTTGGCGAGGAGGAGTATTGGAACCGGGGGCGAACCGAGCTCGTCATCTGCCTCATGTTTCGCTGCGACAAATGCGAGATCGAATGGAGTGAGCCGATATGAGCGGCAAGAGATCACGGGACAAAGGGGCGCGGGGCGAGCGTGAGTTCGCCGAGTTCCTTACAGATCACGGCTTCCCCGCAGAGCGGGGCTGCCAACACGCGGGAGGCTTTGACTCGCCTGATGTCAAATGCACTTTTTTGCCCCACATTCACCATGAGGTGAAGCGGGTTGAGAGGCTTGACCTATGGGGCTCTCTCGATCAGGCGATCAGGGACGCTGGCAGCATGAAGATGCCGGTTGTCCACCACAGACCAAACAGACGCGAATGGATCAGCATTCTCAGGACCGAGGATCTGCTGACTCTGTTCAAAGTCATAGCAGCACTACAGGAAAAAGAACAATGAGCTACGGAATCGTTGACCGCATCAAGCGGGCTGACACGGTGAGCGAAGTCAAGAACTTGCGCCAAGAACTTGAGGGATACGACTACGCCAGCGACAAGACCCGACGCAGGGCGGAACGCTGGGCCACTGCTCGCATCGCACACCTCAAATCCAAGGGAGGGTGAACCACCCCATAGAAGCAGAGGAGGGCATCCTCGCCTGCTGCTTGATCGATGAGAACAACATCGATGTCGTCGCGCAATCGCTGGAATCTGACGCCTTGTCCGATATTCGCATCGCCGCCCTGTGGCGGCTGATGCTTGAAATGCGGAACGATGGCAAGCCAGTTGACAGCATCACCCTGATCTCCCGTGTCCGCGAGGCGAACCTGGAGCATGAGTGCGGCGGCATTTATTACATCGGTGAGCTTGAGCAGAAGGTGCCCTCGGCGATAAACCTCCCCTATTACATTGATGTGGTTAAGGAGGCGTACGCCCACAGGCACGGCCTTGAGGCCCTCTCTGAGGCGTCTTTGGGGCTATCGGGTGATCTCACGGCAGAACAGGTGTTCGCACGCTTAGAAACGACCACAGAGAGCCTAAAGGAGAAGCACACGCGAGGGCGAAAAAGGACTCGTGTTGACGCCCTCCAGCAGATCATCGAAGAATGCCAGAAGGCGCACGACGGGAAGGTGCCTGCCATCAAGACTCACTTCCGAAATCTTGATGGCGCCCTTGGAGGCGGGCTCTGGCCCGCCGAACTGATAGTCGTTGGGGCAAGGCCATCTATGGGTAAGTCAACACTCGCCAAAGATATTGCCTTGAACATGGGGCTGAACGCAGATCCCGTCACGGTGTTCAGCCTTGAGGATATTGACACAATCTTTTACAGGCGTGCGCTGGCATCTCACGCGAAAGTGCCATTCAACCTTATCAGGAGCGGATTCAAAGACGACAACGGGAAATACCACGATAGAGCGCACGCCAAGGTCTTGTCCTCAATGGAGCGAATAAGAGATTGTTCGCTTGAAGTTGACGATGAGTCTCCCCTGACAATTTCGCAGCTTGTGTCAAAAATGAATGAGCATAAACGCAAGCATGGGACTAAGGCGTTTTTCGTGGACTACCTTCAATACTTATCTCCAGACATATCCAAGGACAAGCGCGACCAAGAGGTGGCTCAAATTTCAAAGGCCCTGAAGTCCGCAGCAAAGCGGCTCAATGTTCCGATTGTTGCCCTGGCCCAACTTAACCGCGACACTGACAACCTGAAGCCTGGGGTTCACCCGATTGAAAAGAACCTTGGAGAGTCAGCCGCGATTGAGCGCGATGCAGACGTTATCCTCATGCTGCACAAAGACCATGACTTCAGTGAAGAAGACACCGAGATATGGAAAATCAACTGCCATGTTCTAAAGCAACGCAACGGCCCGAAGCACGTAAACGTGCCGCTTCTGATGCACAGGAGCACAGTTCACTTTGAAGAGAGAACTCGAAACGATGACTTGGACTGGATCGGGAAGTGACTATTCGTGCCCCAATGTCTGGCGGCGGGATTCTTCTTTTTGAAACTATGAAAATGAAAACAAGACAAACTAAGTGGACCGTCTACCCAGAAGGCGATGAGAACAAACTATACTCAGAGCACGCGACTTACATAGAGATCGTCGATGAAGCGGGGGGCGAATTCGTAGAAGTGACGCAAAGTGGCAAAACAGTTCAAATATCCCCCGAGGAATGGCCCGAAATCTGGAACACAATCGGAACCGCAATCAAACAGATCATCGAAAATGAAGACTAAAACTAAAAAAGCTCGCAGGGACGGCTTTCATGGTTTCTTTCTGGTCATGCGGAAGGACTGACATAGGCTCTGCTCCATGATCCTAATGTGAGTCTCACTCAGGCCCATATCGTAAACGAAGTTGATAACCTCCACAGTTTCGTGGACCAATGCCCGCGCCTGCTGCTGTCTGGTCGCCCTGGAGTTGATCCATATCTCGGGCTCGGGAGAGTCGAAGGCGAAGCCGTAGACACTGTATGCCTCAAGGTTGGCGGCATACACCGGAACCGCGTGCGAGCCCACCTGCACATGACAACGCAGCTTGGCGTCTGTCAGGTTGTGCAATGCGGAACGTTTCACTTTATAGTGTAGTGTGGGACCGGACGAGAAACACCTTTGACGAAGTGCTTCTCAAGCTTTCCGTCATCAAACATTCGCCTGACGCGGCGAGACGCAGCCTCGGGGCTGATGCCCCACTTCTCCGCAAGCTGGCGAATGTTAAAACTGTTTGGGGGACGCTCTTTCAATACATCATAGTGATTGTATTCGTCCAGTAAGTCTATCCAATTGGGTTTCTTTGTTTTCATTTTAGTCTTAGTGGTTTCGTGTAGAGGCACCATTCATCGTTGATGCGCTCTGCAAGGTTGACAGAAAATTCCCCTGTCTTTTCATTCACCTCACCGTAGGCGAAGCCGTTGTTCTGTCGCATGGTTAATGGCTGCCTCGCGTTGTAAGGCATGTCCACCTGACATAGCGCGCCAGATGACCACCCCACCCGACGATCAATGCCAGGAGCGGACCACATATCAACGGAGTGAATGTGTCCATGGAGCGTTGAGCACCCATAGTCCATGCAGGTCAGTTTGCAGGCAGTTTGCCCAGATCGGAAACCGTGAAGGACGCGCAGGTGTCCCATCTTGTAAACCCCTTTCTTCTTGTGATAGGGGCGCATGTCGCATTTAATCTTGCGCATCAGGGCCTCGACCTCCAGTGCTCCCGACATGCAGTAGTCGGCAATCATGGCGTCTCCCTGTGTGCGAGCAGCCATCTCCCATAACCTCTCGTCGTGGTTGCCGCGAAGGAAGACGTGAGGCTTGAATCGGGTCAGGAATTCAAGTCCAGCCTGATAGTCTGCTGTGACAGAGTCTGCCCGCTCCTCCGGGGATGCTCCATTGCGAATGCACCTGAAGTCCCATAAGTCCCCGCCAAGAATCCTGATGTGCGGCTTCCAGTGTTTTTCTGTGAACTCATGGAAGACACGAACCGCTTCACGGTCCTGCATGTCACCATGAACGTCAAAGGCCGCTATCCAGCGTTTACAACTCATGTCGAGTAGAGGAACAGGATTATTACATTTTTTCAATCGCTACTTGCCTGCCCAAAATGCGGAGTCGCCATGGTAGTGGACTGCCAAGTAGTAGGTTTGCGCTCGCCACCCCCGAAGCCAGCGAAGCAGGCGCCTGATGTTTGTGAAGCGCAGCAGCCACCCGCTGTTGGAGTAGGCGTGATCGATCAGCTTCTGAAGGTTCCTGCGGAACCTGTCGTCCGCGATGTCCTTCATCTGCGCTGATATACCGCGCTGATAGTCCCAGTCATGCACGTTGCAAGCCCTGGTGATAGACAATCCCCAGATGGTGTCTGGAACATCGATGCCGTCACGCGCCCCGCAACCGTTGCATGTGGCGTCGATCAAATCCTGTGAGGCGTCCCTGAATGACTGGTCGCATTCAAGGAACGGAGCCCGCTTTGTGTATGCGTCAGCCATTGCACTTGGATGCCACTTCCACGCGCAGGTTGTTAATCTGCGCGTCCTGGGCATGGTCTTGGTCGTAGAGCACTTTGATGTGCTCGTCCTGCCGCCGCATGAAATCGGTAATGGCAGCGTTGAGACTGTTCACTGTCTGCTCAACCCTCACGGCTGAAACGGCATCTGCCTTGGTGTTAAGCTTGTCTTCCATGCTCTTAAACGCCTCGTCAATACGCTTGTCAACCTCGGCAATTATCGACTGCTCAAAGCTGCGCACCCGCGCAACAGCCCCAAACACGATGCCACCTATGACAACGAGCGCACTCAGCACTGCCCCAATGGTTGTATTGTCTTCCATATTTCATGTCAGACGGCTGACGTATTGCCGTTCCGCGCCACCCCCCAAAAAGCGATTTGTGCTCTGCGCTGTTTCTCTCAGGCCGGGATCAAGGGGATTTTCTACCCCGGCAGCGACTGGCGTTAAATTGGCTATGGCTTCACGACGGCTCCTGCCGCCTCACCGATCACTTCTCCGAGTGCGCCACCTCCAGCCTTGAGGCCGTCTGCGTCCACACCCTTCTTTTCACTCTCGACACCAAACTTCACAGAGTGAAACAGATTGGTCTTGCCGTTCACAACTGAGCCGTAGTCGTAGGTTCCCTGGAGCCCTGCGTTCTCACTCTTGCCAAAGAGTTGGTAGGAGCGCGTGCGGTCGCGATGAACAAGGTTCCCGTCTGCGTCGTAGTGATGCGATGTGTGCAGCCTTGAACTGCACCCAACGATGCAGCCGAGGAGAAACAGGGTTGCGACGTAAATCAGGCAGATCAATGCTGCATTTCGGAGGTGTTCTTTGATGTAGTTTTTCATGGCGAGGCGTTGGGGTCGTATTCGGTCCAACCAATGTCAGTGCGGGGCGAACCAGCCGGGGTGGTCGTCCAGATTTTTGTTATCCCAAACAGGCATTAGGGTGCGGGCCAGTTGGCGTCGTTGGCGGTCAAATTAACATCAGCCTCCAGTCTGTCAGACTCAGCGCGAACAGATTTCACCCAATCCCAAACAGCCTGTAAAGCTGCGCTCTCAGCCTCCTCATCAACTGTCGGCGTTGCCTTGGTGTTAAGCTCAACCATGCGCGCAATCATGTTCCGCTGCTTCCACTCCGGGTAGCGGTCGGTGATAACTTTACATGCAGCAGCTTTGATGTCTGGAATGCGCTGATCGGCAGCTTCCGCTACTTCGCGTTGAGCTTGTGCTGCCTGCTCGGCGTTGTAAGCCGCTTCTTCTTCCGGCGTCATCTCACGAGTGACGCCCTTTTTGTGTATTTTTAATGCCATAATTATGCTGCCCTTCCGTAGAGTTTTACACTCCCGCTTGTTCCCCAGTTGCCGGCCGAGCATTTCAGCGAAATACCCTCAATTGAAGTCAACGATCCATCATTTGTCCCAATCGATTTAACACGGGCAAAATTAGCCGCGCTATTGTTGAACATAACTTCCGCCATCACTATCGGCTTCGCTGACGCGGACCAACGCGGGATAATAATCTCCCCCCAAATCGGCGATCCGGTTAAAATAGAGGCGTGAGAAACATACGCTTGAGATCCTGCATTGTTGTAATGCGTGTCAGACTCAGTTCCGCCGCTATTTTTGAACTCTGAGTGGACAGTGTAGTTGCTGGTTACTCGGCTACCATTGTCGATCACAAACCAATCGATCCGGCCTGTTGCGGATGGCGCTATGGCATCCAAAACGATCCGGAACTCCTCAAAGTTTGTATCCGTAAGATCCGTGTAATTGCTGCCGTCTCCGTCAAACTCGATATAAGTCTGAGAGGCGCACGCAACATCCTCCAGCAACGACCAGACACCGCTACCGCCGCCGCCGCCAGCCGCCGCCGCCCACTTGACGCCGGAGGTCTGCGTGCTGTCGGCGGTAAGCACATACCCGTTGGTTCCCACTGGTAGGTTCACCGACTGGCCGCTGCCCTTGCCTACTGTGATGTCGCCCTTCGCCCCGTTGAAGTTCTCCGAAGCGTTCAGCAGCGACCAGTCACTACCAATCCAGACGAACTCAGCGAAGCCGGAACCATTAAAGACCCACATATCCGTGCCGCCGGACAGTTCCAGCGTCACAGCATAGTGGTTGGAGTTGTTGGTGATGTTGAACGCGATCTGGTCACCGTTAGACCCGCCAGACGGCATGGTAATAACCGTCGCAGCAGAGGGCACAACATTGTGCAATTGGTTGATGTCGCCCGAGACTTGCGTTGTGGTGCCCAAAATAAGGTCGCCAGCGGCGTAGCGGACCGCTCCACCTGTGGTGACCTGAACTTCGCTTCCGCCGTTGGCGTAGAAATACAACTCGCCGTCTGACTTGGCGTAGAGGTGCGAAGTGCCCCCAATGGGAGCGGACGGCGTCGTCGTGTGGTCGAGGATGTGGTGCGACGAGACCTGCGTCGTCGGGCCAGCGATGTTGCCATAGAAAGTAGCGTCCTGCGCACTGTCCAGATGCAGGGCTGCCAACCCTCCGACGTAAAACTCCCACTCGCTGCTGCTTAGGTCAGCGTAGGTGGTGTTGTCCAACGTCGAGCCAAACAGGTTGGCGTAGACGTTGTATTCGCCGTAGTCGAAGTTGTTGGTCACTACCAACTGGCTGGCGTCGATGGTCTTGTTCGTCAGCGTGTCATTAGATGACGCTGTGATGTAAGCGCCCAGATCCGTGATGTCGGATTCCGTATGGGTGTGGGAAGCCGCAGCAATCCCAGCCTCGGCCAATGTGTTGTTGATCCAGGCCGAACCATTCCACTTGAGCAGCTCCCCGGACGCAATCGAGGTAATCGTTACATCGGACAGATCGGAGACTGCTCCGTCCAAGTCAGTCAAATCATAGGTTGTGCCTGAAGCATTTTTGAAGGATGGCTTGCCCGAAGCATCGGCATACCAGACCCCGTATCCGGCTGCCGGGGTCGAAGGGGCGAGTCGGTAGGCCGTCGTCAAAGTATCAGCATCCAATACAGCGTTGCCGCCCAAGTCCAAATCCCCCGTCATGGGAACGGAACCATCAGCCATGAAATCTCCACCGCCTCCACCACCGCTAGGGAGATTGTCGATGTCGAATTTTCGCAACGCACCCCCGGACTCCACGCCCAGCAAGAAGTCGCCTGCGGCCGGGGATGCCTCCTCGGTCAGTCCGGTGACGATGTCCGCAACAATGTCGCCGGAATCAATCGCAAGGGACGTCAACTGTGAGTAGGCAACCGACAACGCCGCCTCGTGTTGAGTGACGCTGGACTCCGAAATGCGGGCGTCAGCGAATGTCCCTGACACCACCTCGCTCGCAGCATGACTGTGAGTGTGCGCCATCAACTGGAGGAGGGACGCTTTCTTGACGGTGTTGTCAGTGACGTCCTCAATCAAAACGAGATCCGAATCTGCCGTGGTTGGGATCGCCCCCGCGCCAGCAAAATCAACCTGGTCGGCAGCAATCGACAACGCAGCCTCATGCTGAGTGACGTTTGACTCCGCAATGCGGGCGTCAGCCATTGTGCCGGAAACGATCTCGCTCGCATCATGGGTATGAGAACTACTGGCGGCGCCAAGCGTGCTTCGCGCCGCCGAGGCAGTCCCGTCGTCAAGCAGTGTCGCCGCGAAGCCGGTCACATACGGAACGGCGCGAGTGTTCACCGAAATAATTCCCAAAGATGCGTGAGAGCGCAGAACCGTCGCCACCGCCTCCACTTGCGCAGAGCCTGTAGGCTTTGTCGATGTTAGGGCTCCAGCAGTCTCACTCACATAAAGGATGTCGCCCTCTGACCAAGAGGATGTGTCAATGTTCTCAACGAGTCCCTTGACGATCACCTCTCCTGTAGCGTTATTCGACAACGCTTCATTCATAATGCCCAATGCGGGCATTGTGGATGCAGACGATGCGTCAGCGAGGGAGACTAAAGTCTTTGACTGCCCGACCGACCACCCCGAGGTGTAAACGACATCGCCAGCACTCAGCGCAGACCCTGACTCGTTGCGCACCTGAATGTGAACAAAGTCTGCATGAACCGTGTTGGTGAAGTCGTCAATCGTCTTGTTGGTCAACGTCTGCGTGTCCGTCGTTCCTACGATAGTTCCACTTGGTGGAGTCGGACCATCCACAAGGTCACCGTTGGCGTCCCACTGAGACAAGTCCCCGCTGGTTCCAGCGGTGCCCGTAATCAGAGTTCCATCGCTGCCCGACTTTAGGCTGCTGGCAATCTCAGTGATGGCGTCAATTGAATCTGCCCCAAGTCGCGCAGGCGGGAGTGTCCCTGATGTAATATCTGTGGCGGCGTGTGTGTGCGAAGCCGGGGCAATCCCTGCCTCGGCCAGCGTGTTGTTCACCCAGCCGCTTCCATCCCAGACAAGGATCTCACCGGAGGCGATGGACGTGAGGGTGACATCGTTAATGTCTGACAGGTCGAGGTCCGAAACATCCGTCACCTTCTCCCAGCCCGTATCAGTCCCGTTGCCCGAAGACTTATGATAGAGGATGCTGTTGGTTGAGTCGTAGCAGAAGTCGCCGCGATCTGCAAAGCCTGTCACTACCGACTCGGGCGTTCCTGCGTTGGACTGAATCGTCGGGTAGTTGTCAATAACGACCATGGCCCTGCGGTCCAGGTCGTCCTCGATGTCCTGCGCATTGAACCGCGCATTGGCAACCCAGTCAGTGGGCTGAGTGTTGGGTGTGACCCTTAGAATCAGAACCGTGTTGCCATCAGTCGGCGCAGTCGTGAACGTCACAGTCCCGCCGCTTTCCTCCCCGGCCCCTGTTACCGTGTAATCGGTGGTGATGGTTTGCAACGTGCCCGCGTCGTAGACCTGTAGGTGTGCGTTCGCCAAGAATTTATGCGGGAACGAGAACTCGGTCGTTGACCCGTTGGCGATGTAACTTGCGTGTCTGTCTGTGTTTGTAAGGCTCATTGCTCTGTCCTATTCGGATTCAATTGCTGGAAATGTGCAAGCAGATTTCCAGTTTATCTAGGGTCGCCGAGCCCGAACAACTCCTGTCCGTTCTCCTTCATGCGCTGCCGGTAACGTCGCTCCCACCCAGGCTGGAAGAATTCGTTGATAGAGTAGCCAACAGTGTAGTCAAACGCAGGTTTAATGAGCAGGTGCGCTGCACCTGCCTTCGGGATGTTGTCACCAAGCATGTTATAAGCAGTCTTCCCTGCCTTCTTAAACTCCCCAGTAGCAAGTTGTTGCATCCCGGCAAAGCCAGGGTCAAGGACACTCCCTGCGGTCGGACCCGCCATAGTTGAGGTGAACTTCCTAAATCCGTTATCATACTGCTGGAACAGCATGTCGCCGTAGATGCCCAACGCTCCGCCGCGCAAGGCGGCATCCGCCCATGTCTTCCCGTTGTCCAGACTCTTGGGGCTCCGCCCCTTGAGCAAGTCCTTGAACATACCCGAGAGGTAGCCAGTCACAGATGTGGCGGCAACCAACATTGCAACGTCCATGTAGAAGCTGCCCTGGTTGCCGGTAAATTCGGCCATCCTTTTGTTTCCCTTGATAACCTTGTTGTAGACGGTCAAGGGAAATGTCTTGAACTGCCAGAACAGGGCATTGAACGTGCCTTGCAGTGTGTCCTTTGAGAGTCCGCCACCCGTTTGAGTAATGCGCTCGTTGAGCCCAGGAGATGGAACAGCACGGTCTTGGAAAGACCTGAAGTATGAAACAGTCTTGATCTTCAGGTCATCCAACGCACGCTTGCGATTAACTGCGGTATCCTTCAGCCCCATCTCCTTGAGCAACGGGGTGACATCAACGTCATCCAGGGCGTCAGCCCCGAGGAAGTATCTCCCATCGATCTTCTTGACCCCCGAACGAATGGCATCCCACTGGATGTCAGTGACACCCGATTCCCGCAGACTGGTTGCAATTTCATCGGGCAGTTCCGGCATCCGAAGGTGGGCCATCTCTCCCATCAATGATGCGTGTGCTTGGAAGGCTGCCGCCTTTACTGACTCCGTCCACTGAGATAGGAAGTTCATGCGGAAGAACATATTGTTCGCATTCCGCAGGAATTCACCGCTTCGCCCACTCTGCTGGACAAGAGAACCAAAGCGGGCAGCAACCTCTCCTGAGAGCGCGTCAACCGCTACCGAGTTTACCCGGTAGAACAAGGCACGCTCGTTACCCTCTCTGGCAAACGGGCGGAAAGCTTCAAAGCCCTTGGGGAGCGCAGAGAACACACGCATGGCAGACTCAATTCTGCCGACCCCCATCTGCCTCATTGCGTGCCAGATGAAGGCCACGTCGCCAATTGATGTGAATGCCGCTCCAAACAGCTTGGACATTGACTGAATAGTCAGCATTCCGTCTGTGAACTTGCCAAGTGGAGTTTCGGTTGCGCTGGACATCCCGCCTGATACGGCCCGCCATGCATCTTCGATACGCTTCTTTCCTTTCGGTGACTTGAAATCATCGATCTGCTTAATATTTCCAGTGTCCCTCGCAATCTTTACAGCCTTCTTGAGAACCCTTTCAAAGCCTCCAGCAGCGTCAGGCCCGAAGGCCCGCATGAGCGCAATGTTACGGGAGTCTGTGCTGATCTGGGCGAGGACTGCGTCATACAGGCGTGAATGCACGCCAAGCTGTTTCATGTAGGCATAGCTACTGGCGGCATCTTTGAAGTGTAGAACCCGGGAAGCAGAGATAGACTTTGCCGTGCTGGCAGCAGTCCGCATAGTTCCAACCTCCGCATCCATCCCGACAACGTCAGCGACAATTTTTTTCTGCCCGTCCGCAAAAACCATTGTCGCCTTGCCAAAATCACCTGAGTGAAACTCCTCATGCACCTTGCGGAGAAATTCTTCAGGATCTTTTACGCCAAAGGTGCGCTCCTTGTCCAGCAATGGAAGAATTAGGGCCTTCCAAGCTGTAAAGGATTTTTCACGGTGACCATCAGCGTTGAAGTCCTTACCACCCAAAAGGCGAATCAAGTGCTTATCGTGAGTCTGCCGCACGGTGTAGCCCTTCATCTTCTTGATCCAAGCCCCGTTGCGGTTTTTCATGTCAACCAGTCCATCGAGGATTGGATGCACGGCAGATGCAATCTTCTTGGCGGCAGCGTTCCCGGTGACCCCAGGCTTTCCACCATTAATGGTCAACTGCTCCAACTCGATCATAATCAACTCATCAATCTCACCTCGCTGGAATTCGCGGGACAACCCGGCAGCCTCAAGCCTTGCTGCCAGCCTACCAAAGCCTTCCGCCGCAATCGCCTCGGCGTCATACTCAACACTGCGATCACCGCCCTCAACACCTGCCTGACCGGCCTCCTTGGTGTAGGACTTCTTAAGGCGGGCTTCCAGCCCGCCAGCAATGGAGTCAAACCGCTGAATCTGTTGCAGCGTGCCATCCTCAGCAGCTTTTTGGAGCAACTTGTTGCGGTTCTCTACTAACGCCTCAAGACGGGCATCCCCAAGGTATTCCTTGCCTGCCTCGTATAAAGCCTGTTTACGCGTCAGCCCACGCGCCTCCTGCTTCTGTTTGGCGAGATTCTTGATCTCGGACAGAATTTCTTCCGCTTTCTCACGGGTAATGTCTTCGTGAGACGCGGCTCGCACTAGAGCGGATGCACAATTGGGCTTAGGCATTTTTAATCAGGCAGTCGAGTCCAGCTTGTATACCTTTCTCATCGGGGCCTTGGTTGAAGTTCTTCTTTACAGATTCTGCGGTGTCGCCCATAGCTTCAGTAATGCTGTTGATGTCCTCTGTCAGCGTAGCCTCATCGGCAGCCTGCCCGCGCACATCGTCCTGTGGGCGCAAAGGTTTGGAAGGTTCAGCATTGGCGTCGAGTTCTTGAGCTACTCGCCGCGCCTTGGTATCATTCGCCTTCATCTTCTCCAACGCCTCCCGATAAGATCGTTGAACAAGGCGAATGCGCTCGGCCAAGACCTCTCGCTTGACCTGGTTCTCGATCTCGGGCGCAGCCGTCTCTCCCCTTCTCTTAAATATCTCACCCTTCTGCTTGGCCTTGAAGACTGGGTTTGTAACCCATTTGTCGGCAAAGTCTTTAGGAATCCTTCCCGTGGAACCAGGGTCGTAAATAACACCCAATGCTCTAGCAAGCGTATCTAAGGCTATGTCATCGCCGGTCTCCGCAATAGGCAACGCCTCTGATACAGCCTTGTGCTTGACAGGGGAATGGCGCTTGAGATTATCCAAGTTTCTCTTGGCTATATCTACAATGTCCTCGGCTCCGGTTTTCACGCCGGAATCAATGATTAACTTGGTCCGAAACGCGGCCTCCATGTAGGGAACCTCGGATTCAGCCTCGCGGATTGCTTCAGTCAACGCAACTTGCGCCCGCTCCCTGATTACCCGCTGACGAATCACATTAGGATCAGACTCCAAGACCTCGTCTGCGATCCTAGCAGCCTCGTCAGCCTTCGCCTCGTTGAAATGCGCCTGGATTGCTTTGGCCTTGGTTGAAGAACTGGCTGCCGCCCACTTGCGAGCAGCCCCACGCATCATTGTGCCTAGACCGCTCAACCCCATGCCGAACATGCCACCAAGCCCAACATTGAGCGCAACGTCGCCCAGCGTATGGCGGGTCTGGTCCTTCTCGTTCTGCAAATATAGCGGCACTTCAAGAACAAGGTTGCCAACTGAGGCGTCAATTCCGGCTGACACCATCCTGTGAAACGCGGGCATCGACACCTTGGATACGGGCTTGCCTAATCCGCCGAGCTTTTTGACGCCCCTTGACGCAGCCTTCGACATCAGGCTACTTGCGCGGCCATACCTTGTAGCCCCAGCGATTGGCGCAAAATTGAACGCAAAGTCAATCGGGCTCAAGTTGTTAGCAATGATGGAAGTAGCCATAGAGCCGACCCCACGCAAGGATAGCAGCCCATTGGTCCCCTGCTGCATTACCGTCTGCCTCGCAATCTCCGATTGCTTGCGGCGAAACTTCAGCGCGGCAAGACCCTCCCTGATAGGCTCATTAAACTCAAGACCAGGAAGACTATAACGATTGTTCGCCTCTTCAGGCGTGAGCATCAAGCCCTCATTGTAGATAGATTCCTCAACATTCTCCTGGATAACATTAAAGAATGTGTCGTGAAAGCCCTGCTTAAAAGCCGCGCCCGCAACGGATGAAAACGGGAGGCGCGGCCTCACGAATCGCCCTTCGCTTTTTGCTACTGACGGGATTCCTATCATTAGTACACTTGCTCAATGGTCTTCGCAGACTCTTGCATCTGCTGCATGGTCGGCCCTATTCGTGCGGCAGGCGCAGCAAACGGCCAATTTGAGCGCGTGCTTGGGTCGCCAAATCTGTTGGCTCGCAGGGGTTCCCTCCAAGGTGTCCCGGGCCTAAACGGAGTCCTCACCGGCGGATCATCAACATGGATTCGGTAAGGGTTTCCGTCTTTGTCATTGATGACAAACTGATCTCCCCCTGGTCCTTCCCGCCCCATCAAGACGACGCTTTTGCCGTCGCGGTCCATTGCAAGCCACACTTGGCCCTGCACGGAAAGAACATCCTGTATGTACCTCTCGCGGTCCTTAATGTTGAACCCTTCAGTAACCATCTCAAATTGCACCGGGTTGATGTCCTTCAGGTCAAGGACGCTCAATGCGTCCGGCAGAAATTCCTCCAGCGCTTCAATTGACTCGGGCAGAACCTTTCTCGTATCAAGCGCAACTGTTCCATCGCCTGTGTCAAAGACGTGCATCCAGCCAAAAACGTTCTCGACTGCGATCTTTATTGCCTCATCCATGTCAGCCTCGCCTCGGCGGTTAATTTCTTCGGCGTAGTTTATTAGAGAGTTTGCCCCGGCAACAACATACTCGGGCCTAGCCCCGGCATCATCAGACGCCTGCACCCAAGCCTGATACATGGGGTTTTCCCGAAGAACAGATGCAAATTGAGCGCGCTTATCATCCGTCAAAACTGACTTCTGATCCGCTCCAAGACGTTGCGCAGAAATAAATGTGTGTGCAAAGTGTTCGTCCTTCACAAAGAAGGACATTATATGCTCAAACTTTAAGCCCTGCGCAGCGATGTCCTCAAAAACAATCCATTGATGCTTCTCGTCTGGATAAGACGCCATGATCTCCTTCCATTTATCAAGAACATCAGCCGGATTTGCATTTAAGATGTCGTCCGCATACTGTTTTGCTTCGCTGTTCTCCAAAAGTGAATGCAGATGCGAAGACAGGTTGAGGTGGTATGGACTATCGCCCATTCCTTGGTAACTCAACCTGATGTCATTGACCTCGGTCTGAGCGGCCTGTAAAGCAATCATGCTTGCCTCGGTTGGATTGGCATCGTGGGCCTGGGCAGCCTGTATCAGTGTCGCATTCGCCTCAACCAAAGCAGGCAGACCGTTGTTTTGGTATCTTACCGGATTGGTCCGCATCCCATTCGCCTCCTTAGCCAAGTGATCGGCGGCAATCTTCATGGCAGCCCCCACCTTCGGGTCTTTGGAGTTGGCAGCCTTTTTGACCACCTCTGAAATGCTTGCAGCATTGGTTCCAGAGTAAACCCCGATCACGCCAGCGGCCATCTCGTTAATGTCCATCTTGCGCTCATAGGCAGCAAACTTGGCAGCCCCCTCACGGTCATTGAATACCATCTTAAAGGCGTCCTCTGTGAGCCGATTAACAGGCTTCCCGTTCAGAACCTCGCCAACGTGCTTGTCTGCCAATGCGTCCATGTCCAGACGCTCCTGGTAATTGTAGGCAGTGAAAGCATTTTTCGCGGCCTCAAGCATGTTCTCTCGGGTGACCGGGTCAATATACTTGGACTCTCGGACAAACTGCTCCCCAATCTCTGGATCAACCGAAATCAGGGATTTGGCGACAACCGTGTCGATAGCAGCCTTCTGCTTCTGGATGCGCACCGGCATCCCTTCAAACAGGTTGTCCACATTTCGGTGGAGGTCATCCCGTGACCCAACTAAGAACTCACTGTCACCCGTGTTGAAGAATCGCTGATTCGCCTCATTGACCGCCTGAGTGAGCCGAAGGCTCGCATCATCAATCCGCTTGTTCTCTCGCCCAACCTCAAAGTCCTCCATCATGGAGTTTTTCCAGCCTCCAGACTTGCCTCGGAAGTCGCGTTCAAAGTCGCCTGTCAACCCACGCTTTGCCACGGTCTCGGAGATAGCCTTCTCCATCTGGGCCTCGGCGTCCTCTGGCGACAGGTTCAGACTGTCCTTGTTGGATGACCAATCCCTGCGCCAAGCATCGAGATCATTCGCGGCTTCGGTCTGCCTGAACTTCTGGTCAGCCTCAAACTTCTTCTTGGCATTGATCGCCTGCTCCCGCGCAAATTCAGCCCCGGCAGCCTCGCGTTGCTTCCGCGCCCCTGCAACCGCAGCCAGCGCACCAGGAACCTGTGACAACCCCTGTGCCGCCCCAGCAAAGCTTGGAGCGAATGACGCTGCTGACGCCCTCGGCCCTGTTGATCCAGCCACCTGAAGCGGGGCTGCTGTGGATGTTCTTACGGGTGGCATATTATGGTGAAGCCCAATATTGTGATTGACTTACTCCGGGAGTTACATATGACCCGCCCGCGCTTGCTGCGCCTCGCGAAGATCCACCACTTCTACGAAAGCTTGGATTTGAAGCGATGCTTAACCCCTGCCCGACGCCGCCTAAAAATGTCCCGGCCGCGTTTAGGTAAGACGATGTCACTGCGTTGCGCCCCATCGCCTCCTGCAATCCAGCCTCGGCCTTGGAGCGTCCTGCGCGAAGCTCCCCGCGATAGATGGCGTTCTGACGATCAAGCTCATCCTGGACCGCAGAGTCAAACATCACATCCTCGGCAGAACCGGACAACTCGATCCCACTAGCCGCGAAGCGTGCCCGCCTAGTGGCGGCACGCAATCTGTTCCGCCGCGACAACTGGCGGGACTCAGACGCGGCCTGCTGCTGCGCCGCGATGGCATCATTGCGCGCAACGGCAGCGTTGAACTCGGCGGCGTCCTTCTGTGCCGCCCCAGACTGCACGGCAGAATAGACTCCAAGCCCGGTTGATACTGTAGAGGCTGCTACCGCCGCTACCCCTAATGCAGTTAAAGATGCCATGTCATCATGTGGTAATCGGTCGCGTCGGGACCGTATTTCTTTAGTGTCGATTCGTAGTCAAAGCCAAGCATTTTTGCCACCCGTTTGGCCTTCTTGTCGCTTGCCTTGATTTCGGCGTGGACTCGATGTAGTCGCAGATTTTCGGCTGCATTGTGCAGCATCTCAAAGGCGGCATTCATCAGCGCGTGAGGGTGCTTCTTCGCAGCCGGAAACACTGTTAGCCAAGCAATGCCAACCCCGGTCCATACCTGCGTGATGCCGCCGATAGCCAGCATCGATCCGTTGCGCAGGGCGGCGTGTTTGCCGGGGGGGATGACAACGAGCCTGTCGGCAATCTCCTTCAAGAGCAATCCGCTCCGAAAGCAGTCCCGCACATGCTGAGTTGTCAATGCCTCAAGCGTTATCATTCTGAATTCTCCACCACCAAGACCATCGCAAGTATGTTCAGCGGGTGAGGCTGCTGCTGCTGAATCCAAACCTGACCCTCATAATCTAGGTCGTTGTCCAAATCGTCGTCGCCATAAATGTTGAACTCTTTCCACCCCGTGAAGAGGTTTGGAGCCTGATCCATGTCATCATCTTCTTCTCGGTAGTCGTCCTGAATTAGGTCCGACTCGCTTGCTCCGTAACGATGCCCAAGACTGTTAAGAACGTGTATGTATCCCTTTGGGACTCTCTTCACGCTCCCGCCAGAACTTCCCCAGTCGCCGCGTGGCGCAAGTGGCATACTCTTAACCTTACTGATAAATTGCAAACCTGCAATAACAGTCGTCCCTGTGTCATCCAGCGTGATTGCCCCGGACGACACGGTTTTGTCGCCCACATACTCCCCGTCAACCAAGACCTGCAAGGACTCACCTTCAAGGTGGTTAAGCCCGCGAACCGTAGTGGATGTTGCCGAGCCCGACAGCATGGAGTCTACAAACTTCATCTCGTCCTTGTCAGTGGCGGACGCAGGATTGAAGTCGGGCAGCAACTTCTCAATGTAGCGAACTGTCTTCGTGTTGATGGTGCGCTTCACCACCATCCAAATCTCATCTTCAGTCCCTGCGGACGACGGGATGGACGCGATAGACTCAACTACCCCAGTCCCGCCAATCTTCTGCCTTGACCACGCATAGATATCCTGGTCTGCCTCGTAGGTCAGGGTGATAAGGTCGCCAGTCTCAGTGAGTACCCACACTACGGAATTGGGGTTCTTCTGGTAACGCAGTCTGTTTGCCTGCGTTTGATCGCGAAGAATGTGCTCCGACGTGATGTTTAGGTCACGGCTCACAAAGCTGTCGGCCTCAAACGAGTAGCGCATGTCATGCACCTCACGCCCCGCCCGCTGGATGAACAGCACAGCCGAACCAACGCGCTGGGGCATGTGGCTTGCCAGTGTTCCATTGCTTGTCTGCGTCTTGACATCAACGTTGCTCGGAGTCAGCGGCTCATTGATCGTGCTCGCCGCACGCATCTGATACTCCCCGCTCAGTGTCCCGATCAGAAGGACCGGGCCGCTTTCTACCCACTTGATGGCGTTTACCTGGTTGCTCGCGATTGTGACGGTAATCGCGGAGTCGTCCAACACTGTCCCGTCTGGATCGGTTGGCTGGAAGTTGGCGTAGTCGTCTACTTTGCTACTCCACAGGGTGTCAGGGTTGTCGTTGGTGCTGGCAAACCACAGACGCTGCTGATGAAAAGAAACAACAGAAGGCCAACCAGTGGTGTCAGACCATGCACCAAGCCGCCAAAACACAGTTTCCCCATCGTTGAGAAGCTTGGTGTTGTTTTCTGGATCTTTCGGGATTTCTGTGTCTTCCGAAATTGAAACAGTAACGTGCGTTGAGTCGGTGTATGCAGTGATTTTGCAATCCACCCAATCAGTTCCGTATTGCATTCTAACCCAGCGTCCAACGTCTGTGCTGGCGAATGTCCCAGATGACGCAATAAGAGTTGCAGTAATGCTCCTATTGGAAATCGTGCATCGGTCTTCTCCAATAGTGTAGCCAGACGCAAGAGTAATCGCAGTTACTCCGCCTGCCCGCGTTGATGATGAATCGTCTTCTTTTAAAAGGTCAATTCTCCACCACCCTGTTGATGAAGACGAAATATCATTTGCTCTGGCGTGCCGCCCAACGTCATCATAGTCAAAGACGTTAGAGTATGGCGACAACAAACGCGGTCCTCCAACTCCCCCATCATAACCTATGTAATAATAAGTTCCCGCTGGCTGCTCATACACTTTCTGAGGCTCAATTGTTACTTCAGTTCCGCTTGTGTATTCTGTAATTCTTCCGAGTCCCCACACTCCATTTCCGTTAGAATACTCAATATATTTGCCAACGTCCCCAGAGACGAAAATGTCATTGTTACTAGTAACCGTGGCAGTATCCGACACCTTGCCCACGTCAGCAGTTCCTCCAGAGGTGTATGCGGTATAGCCAGTGGAGTCAATGCCGTCCAGTGAAAACGTGGTGGTTGAGACAACAGTGATCGTATAGCCTGCGTCATTTACCTCTGTCATGCCGCCGACATCGTATAACCTGACGATGTCTCCAGTTTCAAGGCCGTGTGCGGACGAAGTTGTGACAACCGCAGGATTGGCTTGAGTAATCCCGCTCACTGTCAAAAGTGTGGCAAGCCTAAACGACGTGTCCCCAGAGTTAATGCTGAGATACGGCCCCTTTTCGCCATCGAATGTAGACACTGTCCATGTGGTGTCGGCGGTTCGCGTGATCTTCCTCGGCTCGTAATCTGGGTGTGCAACATAGAGAACATCCGCACTCTGAGTGAAATACAGGTCGTCAAGATCGGCAGTCGCCCAAGGGGTTGTGAATTCGTAGACAAGGTCCGCGTCTCCACCAGACGAGTAGGCGGTGTGGCTAGTCGAATCTTCACCAAGAAGCTCAAAGGTGTTAGTCGTTTTGTTAGCAACCTCAAACCTGCGCCCGTTGAGTTCCGTCATCCCGACGATTCCGCTGATTACGACATGGTCCCCGTTGGACAGGCTGTGTCCAGTCGCAGTGACAACAGCAGGATTGGCCTGCGTCACTCCGCTGATGGTTTCATTCGTGGACGTGACAACCCCGCTCTGCTTGTAAACGCGGGCGTAGAGGTTGCCCAACTCAAGGATGTATGCCTGAGTCGTGGAGAACTCAAACTCAACCAATCTCACTTTTGCAGAACTTGAATTCCAACCGACGATGTCAGTGTCCTTAGTTTCAAGGATCATCTGCGTCCCAGAGCGGCGAAACGCGCCGCCTTGCGGCTTGACGATGAAGTTCTCCAACTTCTCCGCGCCGTTGAAATACTTCTGGATGTCCTCGCGAGCGCGCAGCAGCGGCGAAAGCTCGCCTGCTGTAAAGTTTGTTTGGAGTGTGTGTGAGCGTCCCATTAGGTCAGGCCACGCACTGTGTCAACGCCGCCACTGCGGGCATCTTCCAGCGCAAAGCTGGTTGCGCTTAGTCCGGCAATCTGACCGGAGTCGGCGTGTCTCGCCTTCGCCAGGGCTTTTTCAAAGTCGTTCCAAAGGCGCTCCTTCTCCCTGCGCCCAGTGTTGCCCTGAATCAATGCCATGCACATCCACCAAGCGAGGTAGATTGCAAGTGCGTTTGCCGCCAATGGCGGAATGTCTGACACCGACACATCGTTCTGGATGTAGCGGATGTAGAGGGTGTCAGAGTTGGAAAGTATGGTGCGTCCCTCGATCTTGTAGTCGTCGTAGGGCTGCGTGCCCTGCCCCGGAGGAAACACGTAAATCGCATCTGATGGGAATGCGTGCTCGTAGGTGTAATTGTGGTCGGGCGTGTTTGCCGTAGGCGAGGTCGTTGTCCTGGTCGTGGCAAACGTCCACGGGTGCATACATAGGAACGCCTCAAGGCAAACGTCCCAGCCTGCGCGAACAGCGCGGCCAGAGGCAGTCTCAGCCTCGATCCGCGTAATGGTAGGAGCCCCGAGATTCATCAGGGCCAAATTGCTGATCGTGACTTGAGTTGCCATAGAAAAGCCCTGCCGGGGCTGTTATGCCCCGGCAGGGGATTGAGTGTTACGAAATGTCAACGTAACCGTCGATGTCCTTGTCGGAAGCAGGCGCGTTGGTGCTGACAGTGTCCTCATGGGTCATTGTCAGGTAGCAGTCCTTCACCAACTCGTAGCCGGGATTGTCTTCCTGCAAGACGCCGAACTCAGCTTCGCCAGCGGCCGCAACAGCAACCTGCGCCGTGGTGAAAAAGTCGGGGTCATCGGAATTGGTCCCGTCGTACGTGCCGTCGCCGTCCGCTCCTTCAAGGCCGAAGTCAACGACCTGGTTGGAGCCAATCGCCTCAAAGAACAACTTTCCGCCCCAGATGCGCGTCCCTTTCGGGAGCAGCACCAAGCGAATGGTGTCCAATTCAGCAATTGCGCTGGTCGGGTCATCGGTCGTGTTGTAGGTCCACGACTCGCGGCGAAGCGCGTCCGCACGATTCCGCTCCTTCGGCCCGTAATTCGGGGCGACAAAAGCGGCCAACTGTTCAGAATTGTAAGTAGCCATCTGTCAGTCCTTTCTCGTTTAGGATTCGGTGCATTGAATTTCCACGACCTTCTCCTCATACATGCGGGTCGCGCCGAAGGTGGCGCGTGCATACACTTGGATGGCGTTGCTCATGTCATTCCGAACGCTGATGTCCGTCTCGATGTCGATGCCGACACCCAAGAGCAGACCGCTACGCGACCAGGCAATGCAGGAGCGGGTAGAGCCCGAAATGTCAATCAGCTCAGTCCGAATGAACGTGAAGCCGAGGAACGTATTCACTTCGCCCTGAACCAACGCCTTGACGGAGTTGTAGTCAGTGCTAGTGACCTCAGTCGTGCCCAGCAGATCATCGATCTGTTGGGCCGTGCAGGCGATGAAGCGGGGCTCATCACCAACCTCGTTGGAGTCGAGGATCTTCTTTGCTGCCCGAAGCTTGGCAACGGTCATTCCAGCCGAACCGTGCGCGATCTGTTGAGTCGCGGTCGGGAACGTGGTGGAAGTTCCGCCAGTCTCGCCCTCATAGGCCGTTCCGAAGGCAGCCGAGATGACTTGATTGTCCATCTCGCGTCCGAGCGAGTAAATCGCATTCTGGACGTAGGCCGATTCAGGGTTGGCCGTAGCGCGGATGACATCCTGTTTGTCGATCATGTCGGCAAAGTGGAAGTCGCGCATATCAACACGCCGACGAACGTGCGGGGTGTCAATCTGCGGGGTGGGCGCGTGGCGGGAGGTTTTCTCAACAGCGGAAACGCTGTTGACCCGGTCGAAGTAACCATACTTCGCATTTACAGACTCAACACGAACCGCTGGGCGCAATCGGGAGCCCTGCTGTTGCAGGCCGATCTCCAGCATGTCGTGGTAAGACTGCTTAAAGGAGGTGCTAATTTCTGAAGACATTGTAGGTAGCCTTTCTCTTGCAATCGTTTCGGATCGGTTGAGCTACCCACAAATGCGGACTCTCCCATAACAGCTTTTCTCCGCTGCTGGAAGGCGGGGCTTTCCCCGCTGTCACTGGGCTCGACGTGTCAAGTTGTCCAGATATGATGATGCGTAACAAGTATTCAGGAATTGGTCAAGCAACAAAAATGCCCCGCCTCGGTAAAAACAAAGAAAACCCGAGGCGGGGCAAGGGAGAAGGGGCTCCCTAATCCTTGTAAGCGAGGCGATACAGGTTCTCGTTCTCGGCTCGCAACGCCTTTGCCGCAACTTGCTCGTCCTCGCGCAGGTTGTAAAGCGGCGTGGTCAAAAGTCGCACCTTTTCACGGTCTTGTCGATTCTGTTCAAGTTGCAACTTGGCGCGAGCCTGCGGACTCACAGAGGGCGCGCCAGATGAACCTCCAACGACATCCTCCTTGAACTCCTCGCCGACGTTGGCGATGAACTTCACAAGGGCGGGGTTGTTACCGAACTCAGAATTATTCAGCAACTCGAAAAACGCATCGTCACCAAATTTGCTCGCAATACCCTTAACCAACTCCATCTGAGTGTCGTAGTTGTCGCCCCACTCGGCTTTCAGCGCGGCGGTCGCCTCTTCGGCAAATTGCGCCTTGCTGCTCTGCGTGGCTTGATCCTGCTCAATTTGACGGGTGATGTAGTCCTTCAGAAGCTGCTTGCCAGCCTTGTCGGAGATGCCCAGCTTGTGGAACTGGTCAGTCGCCCACTTGACTTGATCCTGGTCAAGCTCCACGCCTTCGGGCAGTTCCAGCCCTTCGGCGTAGGCTTCAGCCTTCTCGGGCCTGCCCAGTTTAGAGTAGAACTTGTCGTAGTCCTCGTCCTTCCAGTCGTCTTGAGGCAGATCCACTCGGGGCTTACCGAGCATCTTGTTCAGTTCAACGTGGCTCTTGAGAAGCCCACCCATGTCCTTGTAGGACGAGAACACCGCATTGTCGCGGTATTCCTCGGGCAGTGTCTCAACAAATGGTGTGTCGTTGTCGTCGCTCATTGGGTTTCTTCCTGTTGGTGGGTTTTCAGCATTTCAAGTATGGCCGCTTCGTCCTTGTTGCAGAGCGCGAGGATGTCCAGCGCAAGACTGCGCCGACCCTCGTTGAACTCTGTCAAGCCCCTGGTATCCATCGAAGGTTGGAACACAAAGCCCATCTTAGCGATGTGTTGCAGCACTTCTTGCCCCTCCGGGGTTTTGAATACAGCCTGGAACGAGCGGTTTTTGCCGAGAGTCTTATTGATCAACTGCTGCCAGTTCATCAGTCGCCTTCGGCTTTACGGCTCCTTCGGGGTAGGGAATCAGCACCTGATAAGGGCCTTCGACTTTGTTAACGGGATACTCCGAGCGCAAAATAGCGCGGTCCATCTCCTTCGCGTTGGCAAATGGCCCGATAACGACAGTATTCCCCGAGGGGTTGGCTACAGCGGCAATCAGCACCGAATGGCAATTCCGCTCCGTATGGGTTTTTAGTTGCTTTAGGGTTTTCATTGGGAAATCGCCTGCGCCTGTGCAATGTCTTTGATTGCACTAGCCGCTGGCTGCGCCGCCTGGGCCATCTCTTGCATCTGCTGGCTCTGCTGTTTTTGGGCGCGAATTTCTTCAACCTCTTCGCTGGGGCGCAGAATCGCGGTCGGAACCTGCCTCGCCCTAGCAAGTTCAGCCGACAGCGCGTCAGGGTCGATCTTGTCCAGAATGTCAGGATATGCCTGCGCAAGCGCGACTAGATCCTCTGTGTATCCACGCATTGAATCAGCCCTGACGCTGAATTGTGCGGCTGCGGCGGGAGATTGGTAGCGCACGCGCAAGCGTGTGCCCTGAAGCGCAGACGGGGCATCTGGGATGCGATCGTGCGCGTTCAAAAGCTCGTAGGTGCGGGAGACAATCGGGTCAAGCTTCTCCTTGGTCTGCCGCCCGATCATGGGAGCCAATTGGCGCAGCTTCTCATTCCTGCGCTCAATCACCTCGGTTGCTTTCATCTCAATGTTGTTCTTGCCAAGCTCAAACAAGTCAACATGGAAGCACTTGCGAATGGAGTTGCGGACATCGGTCAGCATCTCAAGGGAAATGCCAAGGTCTTGGCGCACGTTCTGGTAAAGCTCGCGCACCTCGTTCTGACCACTGAAGGCGTCATGGAAGGTGACGCCGTCGGGCGAGGTATTGATCGGCAGGACATAGCCCGAGTTGGGAACCAACAGGGGAGGGGATGTCACCTTCATGGCCCGCTTCAGAATCTGCTGCTGAAAGCGATTGACCATGAGGATGTCGGGAAGACAAATGCGGGCGGGGCTAAACCCATAAACCTGCCCCGCCCGCTTTGCCCAACGCGAAACCGCGTATGGAAAGCTGTCGTAGCCAGATTCATGGAGCACAGACTTGGTATCTGCGCAAACCCAGCATGAGGCATAGCGTTTATTGATAGCCCGACTGCCCGCTGCATCGGATCGGGGATAGACTGCATGGACAACCACGAAGCGTCTCGTGGAATCCTTCTCTCGCATGATCGAGTCGGGAACCATCCCGTAGCGGCCAAATCGTTGCTCGATTTGCCGCTTGGTCATCTCGATCTCGCGGAAATTGGTGTCCACCAACTGGTCTGCGCCCTCGTCGAGCCAGCAGTTGCCCAGTGGGTAGGAGCGATAGACAACGCCGTTGCCGTCCCACTCGGAGCCAATAACGTCGGTGCCGTAGCTGCCAAGGTCTGTATATGCCTCGCCAACCGCTGTATAGAATCCGCCCTCCGGGCGGTTAAACTGCGAGTAAACGATGTCGGTGACATTGTCCAGCCAAAGCAGAGCCTCGTGGTCTAACTGCTCGTCGTCAACTCCCTCGATGCGGACAGAGAACCAACGCTCAACCGGATTGGTCAAGTTGGACTCGATGCCCCCAGCAAAGGTGACAACGGAATCGCGGGCGGTCGAATCGTAAATCTTGTCAGAGCGGTTGATCTGGGCGCGGCCCTTCTCGTCCCGAGTGGAGAAGTCAGCCCCCTCTGGGCGAACGTAGTCCACAATCTTCTGGAACTCGGAGTCTATGGTGTTCCGCGCCGCCTTGAGTTCATCGAGGCGGGACAGAACCTGCTTTGCCTTTTCGTCTGTCATTAACCGCCAAGGATTGATTTCAGGAAGGTGTTCTCAGCGCCAGCACTCGGAGATAACCCGCCAAGGATTGTGGACTTACGTCCTTTTCGCCTGCGTTGGGCTTCTTGCGCACGCACAGTCGCCCCCGCACCTTCGGGTGCAGGCGGCTTGGGTGGAGCCGGTGGCTTCGGGGCACTAGATGTCATCTAGTATGAAGGAATGGACGAAATCCCACATTTGGCAAGCAATTTCTTCAGTGGGTAATATCTCGGATTGCGGCAGCCCCGCAACTCCCGGTCCCATCCTATGAATTCAAGCTCGTAGGGAAGCTGGCGAAGCATGTGCTCCATGTCGCCAACGGCAAGGTAGATATACCAACCCCGCCCTTCGACATCCTTGGCG
>Ga0208645_1000558_pt1 | contig 39009 bp, 29 predicted proteins | sample VirMetDEL_Sep_01_FD_184519 | JGI IMG/M metagenome (GOLD analysis project Ga0208645, IMG submission 184519) | Aqueous microbial communities from the Delaware River and Bay under freshwater to marine salinity gradient to study organic matter... | ecosystem: Environmental > Aquatic > Marine >... | reverse complement strand
GGCAAATCATTCCGTGGAACTTCCCGATCCTGATGGCCGCCTGGAAGCTCGCCCCAGCGCTGGCCGCGGGTAACTGCGTGGTGCTCAAGCCTGCCGAGCAAACGCCGCTGGGCATCGCCGTGCTGATGGAAGTGATCGGTGATCTGCTGCCACCAGGTGTGCTCAACGTGGTTCAGGGCTATGGCCGTGAAGCCGGAGAGGCCCTGGCAAGCAGCAAGCGCATCGCGAAGATTGCCTTCACCGGCTCGACACCGGTGGGCTCGCACATTATGAAGCGCGCCGCTGAGGCCATTATTCCAAGCACTGTCGAGCTGGGTGGCAAGAGCCCGAATATTTATTTCGAAGACATCATGCAGGCCGAGCCGACCTTTATCGAAAAGGCAGCCGAAGGGCTGGTGCTGGGCTTCTTCAACCAGGGCGAGGTGTGCACCTGTCCGTCTCGGGCGTTGGTGCAGGAGTCGATTTACGGACCGTTCATGGAAGCGGTAATGAAGAAGGTCTCGCAGATCAAGCGTGGCGACCCATTGGACACCGACACCATGGTCGGGGCCCAGGCCAGCCAGCAGCAGTTCGACAAGATCATGTCCTATCTGGAAATCGCCAAACAGGAAGGCGCCGAAGTGCTCACCGGCGGCGCAGCAGAGAAGCTCGAGGGTTCCCTCGCCACCGGCTATTACATCCAGCCGACGCTGCTCAAGGGCACCAACAAGATGCGCGTGTTCCAGGAGGAAATCTTCGGCCCGGTGATCGGCGTGACCACCTTCAAGGACGAAGCCGAGGCCCTGGCCATCGCCAACGACACCGAGTACGGCCTCGGCGCGGGCGTCTGGACCCGCGACATCAACCGCGCGTACCGCATGGGGCGGGCGATCAAGGCCGGGCGCGTGTGGACCAACTGCTACCACCTCTATCCGGCGCATGCGGCGTTTGGTGGCTACAAGAAGTCCGGCGTCGGTCGCGAAACCCACAAGATGATCCTCGACAGCTACCAGCAGACCAAGAACCTGCTGATCAGCTACGACATCAACCCACTGGGTTTTTTCTAGCCCATAACTTCTAGCCCATAAAGAGTGCCCGCCCGCGCCGCAAGGCGTCGGGCTGGTGCACCCGTGGCTGCCCTTCCACTCAAGAGGCTCCCAAACGCCGTAGATCGCGCAAAGGCACAGCGCTTGCTTTAACGATCCTGCCGTACCCGACCCCATCAAAGGATGATCCTCCATGGCTCTCGAACACAGCAGTGCGACACCCGCGACCCACGCCACCGATTTCGAAGCAGTTGGCAGTACCTATTTTCAGGAACGCGAGCTCAAGAAAGGCGCCGCTGGTTGGGTGCTGCTGGTTGGCCTCGGCGTGGCCTACGTCATCTCGGGCGACTACGCCGGTTGGAACTTCGGACTCGCCCAAGGCGGCTGGGGCGGACTGTTCATCGCCACGCTGCTGATGGCGACGATGTACCTGTGCATGTGCTTCTCGCTCGCCGAGCTGTCCTCGATGATCCCCACCGCAGGCGGCGGTTATGGCTTTGCTCGTAGCGCGTTCGGCCCGCTGGGCGGTTTTCTCACTGGCACTGCGATCCTTATCGAGTACGCCATCGCGCCGGCTGCCATCGCCGTATTCATCGGCGCCTATTGCGAGTCACTGTTCGGCATCGGCGGCTGGGCGATCTACCTGGCCTTCTACGTCATCTTTATCGGCATCCACATCTTCGGCGTCGGCGAGGCCTTGAAGCTGATGTTCATCATCACGGCAGTCGCCGCGCTGGCGCTTGCGGTGTTCATCGTCGCGATGGTGCCGCACTTCTCCGTCGACAAGCTGTTGGACATCGCACCGACCACGGCCGCTGGCGCCAGCAATTTCCTGCCTTACGGCTATGTGGGAATCTGGGCAGCGATCCCCTATGCGATCTGGTTCTTCCTTGCCGTCGAAGGCGTGCCGCTGGCCGCTGAGGAAACCAAGAATCCACAGCGCGACATGCCGCGCGGGCTGATCGGCGCCATGCTGATTCTGGCCGCATTCGCCGGGCTGATCTTGCTCGTTGGCCCTGGCGGCGCGGGTTCCAGCACGCTGGTCGAATCCGGCAACCCGCTGGTGGAAGCGCTGACCACCGCCTACGGCTCTTCGATCTGGATGAGCGGCTTCGTCAATCTTGTCGGCCTGGCCGGGCTGATCGCCAGCTTCTTCTCGATCATCTACGCCTATTCCCGGCAGATCTTTGCTCTGTCGCGGGCTGGCTACCTGCCGCGCAAGCTGTCGCTGACCAACAAGAACAAGGCGCCGGTCATGGCGCTGGTGATTCCGGGCATCATCGGCTTCCTGCTTTCGCTGACCGGCCAGGGCGACCTGCTGATCTTGGTGGCAGTGTTCGGCGCGACCATCTCCTATGTACTGATGATGGCCTCGCACATCGTCCTGCGCATGCGCCGGCCGGATCTGCCCCGCCCCTACAAGACGCCCGGCGGCGTGCTGACCTCAGGCGTGGCGCTGGTGCTGGCCTGCATCGCGGTGGTCGCAGGCTTCCTGGTCGATCCGCGCGTGGTAATCGCTGCGGCGGTGATTTACGGAATATTCATCGCCTACTTCGCTCTCTACAGCCGGCATCATCTGGTGGCCGGTACGCCGGAAGAGGAATTTGCGGCGATTGAGAACGCCGAGGCGTCGCTTAACTAGCAGGAGACGGGTCATGGCGGGATACACGCACAGCGTAGGCGGCACCCAGTGGCGCTTCGACAGCCTGCGCGAGGTCATGGCCAAGGCCAGCCCGGCGCGCTCCGGCGACTTTCTCGCCGAAGTCGCGGCGGGCAGCGATGCCGAGCGGGTCGCCGCGCAGATGTGCCTGGCGCAAATCCCGCTCAAGCGCTTTCTCGAGGAAGCGCTGATCCCCTATGAAACCGACGAGGTCACGCGACTGATCATCGACAGTCACGACGCCGAAGCCTTCGCCCCGGTCAGCCACCTCACCGTGGGCGACTTTCGCAACTGGCTGCTCGGGGACGACGCAGACGAGGCAGCGCTGAACGCCCTGGCACCGGGGCTGACGCCGGAGATGGTCGCCGCGGTATCGAAGATCATGCGCGTGCAGGACCTGATTCTGGTGGCGCAAAAGGTCCGCGTGGTGACGCGCTTTCGCAACACCATCGGCCTGCGCGGGCGCATGTCCACCCGCCTGCAGCCCAATCATCCCACCGACGAAGCCGCCGGCATCGCGGCGAGCATCGTCGACGGTCTGCTCTACGGTAATGGCGATGCGGTCATTGGCATCAACCCGGCCACCGACAGCACCAGCGGCATCTGCGAGCTGCTGAAGATGCTCGACGCGGTCATCAGTCGCTACGAAATTCCGACCCAAGGCTGCATCCTCACCCACGTCACCACCTCTATCGAGGCGATCAACCGCGGTGCGCCGCTGGACCTGGTGTTCCAGTCCATCGCCGGCACCGAAGCGGCTAACAGCAGTTTCGGCATCAACCTCGCGCTGCTGCAGGAAGGCTACGAGGCAGGCCTGTCGCAGAAGCGCGGCACGGTGGGTGACAACCTGATGTATTTCGAGACCGGCCAGGGCAGCGCCTTGTCGGCCAATGCCCATCACGGCGTCGATCAGCAAACCTGCGAAGCGCGCGCCTATGCCGTGGCCCGTAAATTCAAACCGCTGCTGGTGAACACCGTGGTCGGTTTCATCGGCCCGGAATACCTCTACAACGGCAAGCAGATCATTCGCGCCGGACTCGAAGACCATTTCTGCGCCAAACTGCTTGGCGTGCCCATGGGTTGCGACATCTGCTACACCAACCACGCCGAAGCCGATCAGGACGACATGGACGTGCTGCTGACCCTGCTCGGCACCGCCGGCATCAACTTCATCATGGGCATCCCCGGCTCCGACGACGTGATGCTCAACTACCAGACCACCTCCTTCCACGATGCACTCTACCTGCGTCAGAGCCTCGGCCTCCGTCCGGCGCCAGAGTTCGAGGAATGGCTAGCGAAGATGGAGATCCTGCGCCAGGACGGCGGCCGCTTGCAGATGGGCAGCCAGCTCCCACCTGCGTTCCGCCAGGCGCTGGAGCGCATGACATGAAGTCCCGTGTCGCGTGCACTGGTCGACCCTCTCCAAGGAGTGCTCTATGAGCCGCCAACCTCCAGCACCCACCGCGATCACCAATCCCTGGGCGCACCTGCGTCAACACACCCCGGCACGGATCGCACTGGGCCGAGCCGGCGCCAGCTTGCCCACCGAGGCTCAACTGGACTTCCAGTTCGCCCACGCCCAGGCCCGCGACGCCGTACACCTCACTCTGGGCACCGAAGCTCTGGCCATGCAGCTGGAACAACGCGGCCATCGCGTCCTGCAGCTGCACAGCGCCGCACCGGACCGCGACATCTATCTGCAACGGCCAGACCTGGGACGTCGATTAAGCGACGAGTCGGCCGAGCAGGTAGACGACCACGCGCAGCAACATGAGGCGGGCTACGACTTGGCCATCGTCATTGCCGACGGGCTTTCGGCGCTCGCCGTACAGCGCCACGCCCTGCCGCTGCTACAGCGCATCGAGGAGCAGATCGAGAAAGATGGCTGGAGCCTTGCGCCGATCAGCCTGGTTCAGCAGAGCCGCGTCGCGCTTGGTGACGAGGTGGGCGAGCGGCTGAAGGCTAAGATGGTGGTCATGCTGCTCGGCGAACGCCCCGGCCTGAGCTCGCCGGACAGTCTGGGTTTGTACTTCACCTATGCACCCAAGGTCGGCCGCACCGATGCCGACCGCAACTGCATCTCCAACATCCGTCTCGAAGGCCTGAGCTACAACCTCGCCGCCCACCGGCTGATTCACTTGATGCGTGAAGCCTGCCGTCGGCAGCTTTCCGGCGTGAATCTTAAAGACGAAGCGGAAATGCTCAGCCTGGATGACGGCACACCGAAGGTCGGCAATTTCTTGCTCGGTTAATGAATCGCCTGTCGCGACAGAGGATGCGCAGCCGATTTGCTGCCCGCGGCACGCGACTCAACCGCAGCCGCTTTGACGACTGAACGCATCGATAGGCCAGCGTCCGCACCATTTCGCCCACTTAGGCGCGCCACTGGCGCACTTACCCCAGAGCCACTCGCTTGCTGCCCATCGCCACCGCGCTTAAGGTGATCGCCCCCAGGTTGGAAGCTCGTTCATGTGGTCTTTTCGCGACTGGCGCCGCAAGCGCATCCTCGCCCGTCTCGCCATCGAACCGGCGCTCTGGCAAAGCGTGCTCGACAGCCTGCCAATTCTCGATGGACTAACTTCCGAAGAAACCGAACGCCTGCGCGAACGCAGCTTGTTGTTCCTGCATGCCAAGCGCCTGACCGCCCTGCCCGGCGTCGAACTGGAGCCGGCTGACCGGCTGCGCCTGGCCGCCCAGGCCGAGCTGCCCTTGCTGCACCTGGCGGATCTGGACTGGTATCAGGGCTTCCATGAAATCGTCATCTACCCCGACGATTTCCACAGCCCGCAAAAGCACCGCGACTCCACTGGCGTGATGCACGAGTGGGACGGCGAGCACAGCGGCGAAGCCTGGTTACAGGGGCCGGTGATTCTCGCCCTGCCAGGTGTCCGGCAAAGCGGCGCCTGGGAAGGCTACAACCTGGTGATCCACGAGCTCGCCCACAAGCTCGACATGCTCAACGGCGACGCCAACGGCCTGCCCCCGCTGCACCGCACCATGCGTATCGAGGATTGGGCCCACGCCATGCAAAAGGCGTACGACGCCCTCAACGCCCGGCTGGACGCCCATCCCCATGCCCACACCGCCATCGATCCCTACGCTACGGAGAACCCGGCCGAATTCTTCGCCGTCACCAGCGAGTACTTCTTCAGCGCTCCGGACGTGCTGCACGAGGCCTATCCAGAGGTCTACCGGCAGCTCGCGGCCTTCTATCGACAGGACCCGCTGGCACGCCTGCAGCAACTGCAAGCCAGCCATCCGCAGTACGCGGAACCTCACTGATCTGAGACCGTCGAATGCGCGCATTGCCGGACCAGCGAGCTTCGCCACCGCCGGCATGGCAAAACGCCCGACACTGCGCCTATAATCGCGCCCACTTTTTTCGCCCCAGGCCGCCTTGGCCGACCACGGAGCAATGTTCATGAGCTACAGCAAAGTCCCGGCCGGCAAAGACCTGCCAAACGACATCTACGTCGCCATCGAAATCCCGGCCAACCACGCGCCGATCAAATACGAAATCGATCACGACACTGACTGCCTGTTCGTCGACCGCTTCATGGCCACCCCGATGTTCTACCCGGCCAACTACGGCTTCATCCCGCACACCCTGGCTGACGACGGCGACCCGCTCGACGTACTGGTTGTAACCCCCTATCCGGTTGCGCCGGGCTCGGTTATCCGCTGCCGTCCAGTCGGCGTGCTGAACATGACCGACGAAGCCGGCGGCGACGCCAAGCTGATTGCCGTCCCGCACGACAAGCTGACCCAGCTCTACACAGACATCAAGGAATACACCGACCTGCCGCCGCTGCTGATCGAGCAGATCAAGCACTTCTTCGAGAACTACAAGGATCTCGAGAAGGGCAAGTGGGTCAAGGTCGAAGGCTGGGAAGGCGCCGACGCCGCCCGCGCAGCCATCATGAAAGCTGCCGAGGCTTACCAGAAGTAAGCCGAAGCACTGAAGAAAAGCCGGCCACAAGCCGGCTTTTTTATGCCTGCCCAAAAAAGAATTGCCCTAAAATGCCTCGCCCAGTTCCGGCACTTCGGTCACGCCCTGCTTAGTTGATGGGAGCTGGCAGCGATCATGTCGCCGAGTTGCTTACCATCCAGGCACACCACTCGATCGCGCCACAATTCAGCAGCGCGTTCCTTGCTGTTATTTGGAAATAACGATTTATGGCTAACGCCAAACTGACACTTGCACGACTTGAATCCCTGCTCCTGACTGCCTGCGACGACCTGCGCGGCAACATGGATGCCAGTGAGTACAAGGAATATATCTTCGGCATGCTGTTCCTCAAGCGCGCCAGCGATCTGTTCGATCAGCGCCGTGAGGAGATCAAGAAAGAAGGTAAGGCGGCGGGTCTGAGTGAGGACGACATCAAGGCTAACCTTGAGGACCCCGACCAGTATTCCGGTAAATATTTCTTTGTGCCCAAAGAGGCGCGTTGGAATGAAGGCTGGGTCGATGACAAATGGAACCTTCGCCCCGCGCTAAAACATGTCAAAGAAAACGTCGGCACGGCCCTGGGCAAAGCTCTGGAGAAGCTAGAAGAAGAGAACATCGACGCCCTGGAAGATGTTCTCAAGCACATCAATTTCAACAAGAGGATCGGCCAGACCACCCTGGATGACGACACCCTGGTCGACTTTATCCAAAACTTCGAAAAGATCCCGCTACGGGACGAAGACTTCGAGTTCCCCGATCTGCTGGGCACCGCGTATGAATGGCTGATCAAGCACTTCGCCGACTCTGCGGGCAAGAAGGCCGGTGAGTTCTATACCCCCGCCGAAGTGGTGCGTATCTGCGTCGAGATTTGCGACCCTCAGGAAGGCATGAGGATCTATGACCCCACGGTGGGTTCAGGCGGCATGCTGATTCAGGCACGGGACTATTTACGCGAATGCGGTGGTAGACCATCGGAGCTGGAGCTTTACGGCCAGGAAAAAATGGGCACCACCTGGTCCATCTGCAAGATGAATATGCTCCTGCACGGCATTTCCCACGCAGTGATTCACCAGCAAGACACCCTGCGCGAGCCGCAGCATAAAGACGAGCGCGAAGCCGACCAACTGATGCGTTTTGATCGCGTGTTGGCCAATCCACCGTTTAGCCAGAACTACAGCAAGAAAGACATCAAACACCCTGGCCGCTTCCCGGTATGGATGCCGGAAAAGGGCAAGAAAGCCGACCTGATGTTCGTGCAGCATATGCTGGCCGTACTTAAAAGTGACGGGCGAATGGCCACGGTGATGCCCCACGGCGTCTTGTTCCGCGGCGGTGAAGAGCGCGAAGCGCGCAAGTACTTTATTGAAAAGGGCTATCTCGAAGCCGTTATCGGTTTGCCCAGCAACCTGTTCTACGGCACCGGCATCCCGGCGTGCATTCTGGTGCTGAACAAGGCCGGGGCCGCCGAGCGCGAGCATGTGCTGTTTATCAATGCCGACCGTGAGTACCGGGAAGGCAAGGCGCAGAACCATCTGCGCCCGGAAGATATCGACAAGATTGTGCATGCCTATCGGGCGGGGCAGAGCATTCCTAAATATGCGGAGCGCATCTCGGTCAGCGCCATCCGCGAGGAAGACTACAACTGCAATATTCGTCGCTATGTGGATAACGCGCCGCCACCGGAGCCGCAGGATGTGTGCGCCCATCTGCATGGCGGCGTGCCGCTGAGCGAGATCGATGCACTCGAACACTTCTGGCACAACTATGCCGGGCTGCGCGAGGGCTGCTTCGTGCCGCGCGCCGCGCCTGCCAGCGGCGTGCCTTATGCCGACTTCTCGCCGGAGCTGCAGGACAAACGCGCCATTGCCGCGCTCGTCAATGCCCACCCAGGCGTCAGCCAGTGCCAGGCGCAATTTATGGCCGAGCTGCAAAACTGGTGGCAACAGCACCTGCCCCTAATCGAGGCCTTGGCGCCGGATGCAGCGAACCAGCAAGGCCGCGGGAATAACGTTTATCAGATGCGTGCAACCCTGCTGGACAGCATCGAACGCCGCTTTTGTGGGGAAGGCACCGGCCAGCATCTGCTTAACCGCTATCAGGTGCGCGGCGCCTTCGCCAACCACTACAAACTGCTGGCCGCCGACTTCAAATCCATCGCCGCCAGCGGCTGGGGCGCGGAGCTGATCCCGGATGAGGACATTCTGCAAAGCCAGTTCCCGCAGGTACTGGAGGAGCTGGAGCAACAACACAGCCGACTGGCCGAGTTGCAGGCGCTGTTCGCCGCCGCCAGCGAAGAGGATTTCGAGGATAGCGACGACAGCGGCGTGCTGCCGGCCAGCGAGGTGAAAACCCTCAAGGCCAGCCTGAAAGAAGCACGCGGCCTGATGAAGTTGGCCAAACGTGACAGCAGTTTTGGCGACTGGCAAAGCCACCAGCGCGAGGCCGCGCGTATCGAGGCGCAGCTCGCCCGGCACAAGCTGCTGGAAGACGAAGCGAGAGGCCTCAAAGCCCTGATCCGGGCGACCGAGAAAAGCCGCGACGAACTGGTGGAAAAAGCCCGCGAAAAGATCAGCCGTGATGAAGCCCGCCAAGTGATAGTCGAGCGCCTGGGTAAGGTGCTGTTCGACAGCTACCGCCACTATCTGCGAGCCGATCAGCGTGCCTGCATTGCCGCCATCGAGAATCTATGGAGCAAATACGCGGTAACGGCCAAGCAGATCGAGGCCGAACGAGACGAAGCGGCGCAGACGCTGCAGGCGTTTTTGGTGGAGTTGGGGTATGAGTGATTGGGTTGAGTGGCCGCTCAGTCATCTAGCCGACATTCGTGTCAGTAATGTTGATAAGAAGTCTTTACCGGGCGAGAAGCCGGTACTGCTCTGCAACTATATGGATGCCTATACGAACGACTATATTCGCTCGGATATTGCATTCATGGAAGCTACTGCAACGTCGACAGAGATCTCAAAATTCAAGGTTGACTTTGGTGATGTTCTTATTACGAAGGATTCCGAAACACCAGATGATATTGGTGTTCCCGCTGTCGTTGTAGCTCAAGTCCAGGCTCTTGTTTGTGGTTATCATCTAGCCCTGTTAAAACCTAAGCAAGGCATGGTTGATCCCGTTTTTCTTTGTAAACAATTGGGAAGCAAAAAAACTGCTCGCTACTTCAGTCAGCGTGCTGCAGGCTCAACACGCTATGGGCTCTCTAATAGCACATTGGCGAACACTCCGATCCTGCTACCGCCACTGGCTAAACAGCAGGTAATTTCCAGGGTGCTCGCAAGCATCGACACCGCCATCGAAAAAACCGAAGCTCTGATCGCCAAATACCAACAGATCAAGACCGGGTTGATGCACGACCTATTTACCCGTGGCGTGCTGCCAAACGGCCAACTACGCCCAACACGCGAGCACGCGCCGGAGCTGTATCAGGAAACGGCGATTGGGTGGATTCCGAAGGAGTGGCAAATAGTTCAACTTAGAGACCTTTTGTCCTTCACCACTTATGGCTTCACAAATCCTATGCCTGAAGCTGATGACGGGCCTTTTTTAGTGACGGCGGCTGATGTTGCTGATGGACGTATTCAGTACGAAACTTGCCGGAGAACGACAGAATTTGCTTTTGACTTCTTATTGAGCAACAAAAGCAGACCAAGAATTGGCGATATCTTGCTAACCAAAGATGGAACGCTAGGCCGACTGGCCATTGTCGATCGCGAGCATGTTTGCGTTAATCAATCTGTCGCCGTATTAAGGCCTTTGGATTTAACAAACTCAGAATTTATATTCAACTTGCTGAGCTCAAAAAAATATCAAGATCAGATGATTGGGGATGCTGGCGGGTCTACGATCAAGCACATTTACATTACAGTGGTCGATAAAATGCTGCTTTCCCTACCAATGGCCTACGAGGAAAGAAACAAAATCACGCAAGCTGTAGAAACTATCAGCAATAAAGTCAGATATGAAATAAATCAGCTGACAAAGCTAAAAAGAAAAAAACTCGGCCTAATGCAAGACCTCCTCACCGGCAAAGTCCAGGTCAATATCGACGCCTCCGCACCGGAGCCCGCCCATGCCTAATAAGCTGCCGATCAATCTCGATGACCTGCTGCGCCAGCGCACGGTCGAAGGCGAGCGTATCGAATACAAGGCGGGCTGGAATCCGGACGCCGTTATTCGCACGCTTTGCGCCTTCGCCAACGACTTCGAGAATTTGGGCGGCGGTTATCTGGTGATCGGGCAGGACTGCGATGGCCACGGCCAACCGGTGTTTCCGCCGACGGGGCTGGCCGATAACCAGCTCGACAAGATTCAGCAGGAACTGTTGGCGGCCTGTCAGTTGATTCAACCCGTCTATTTTCCGCTGTTAAGCGTGGAAGTGGTCGAAGGCCGCAACCTGATAGTGTTGTGGGCACCGGGCGGGCAGAATCGGCCATATAAGGCGCCCGCCGCGCTGACGGCTAAGCAGAAGACCTGGCACTACTATATCCGTCGTTACAGCAGCACGGTGGAGGCCAAGGGCGAGACCGAGCAGGAGCTGCTGAGTCTGGCGGCCAAGGTACCCTTCGACGACCGCTTCAATCAGGCGGCGCGGCTAAGCGATCTCTCCAGGCCGCTGATGCAGGCTTTCTTGCAGGAGGTGGGCAGCGCTCTGGCCGATGATGCGGACGGCCTGTCGCTCGAGGCACTGGGGCGGCAGATGAATGTGGTCGGTGGCCCAGTGGAGTCACCCTGGCCAAAGAATGTCGGCTTGCTATTTTTCAGCCCGGCGCCGGAACGGTTCTTCCCCGGCACACAGATCGATGTGCTGTGGTTCCCCGAGGGCGCGGGCGGCGACCGCTTCGACGAAAAGATTTTCAAAGGCCCACTGGCCAGCATGACCCGCGAGGCGTTGGGCTATATCCAGCGCAATTACTTGCATGAGACTGTGATCAAGCATGCCGATCGCGCGGAAGCGACCAGGGTCTGGAACTTCCCCTACACCGCGATCGAAGAGGCTTTGGTGAATGCCGTTTATCACCGCTCCTATGAGGAGCGCGAACCCATCGAGGTGCGCATCGATTATGACGAGCTGGTAATTCTCAGTTTTCCCGGGCCGGATCGTTCGATCAGAATCGAGGACTTCGAGGCCGGCCGCGCGGTGAGCCGTCGCTACCGTAACCGCCGCATTGGCGAGTTCCTTAAAGAATTGGATCTCACCGAAGGCCGCTCGACCGGCATCCCCAAAATACTGAGAGCGATGGCCGCCAATGGCTCACCCTCGCCCCGCTTCGAAACCGATGACGAGCGTCTGGCTTGCGTCATCCGCTTGCCTGTTCACCCCTTGGCCAAACGGCCCACCGTAGAAGTTACCGATCAAGTCACCGACCAAGTCACCGACCAAGTCGCTGAGGAAGTCGCTCGGCTGCTGGCGGTTGCCGCGCAAGGCGAGCAGGCCCGCAGCGCCCTGCAAGATGCCTTAGGCTTGAAGCACACCCCGCATTTCCGGCAGGCCTATCTGCTGCCCGCCCTGGAGGCCGGTCTGCTTGAAATGACCCTGCCAGACAAGCCCAACAGCAGCAGCCAACGCTACCGCCTGACCGCCAAAGGCCGGCATTGGCTGCAGGCCAACCGCGAGGGCAGAGAGCGATGAGCGAATACAGCGAAGTCGAACTGCCCTTCCTGGAGCAACTGGCCAGCCTGGAGTGGACCGTAATCGACCAGGGCGGCGGAATTACCAGCGACGCGCGCCCGAGCCTGCGCAGCAACTTTCGCCAATGGCTGCTGCCCGAGGTGTTCGATAGCGTTGTGCGGGCGAACAACCGCACCGATGACGGCCGCGAATGGCTGACGGATCGGCAACTGGAGGATTTGCGCAGCCAGTTGCTGCGCCAACCCAACCGCACCCTGCTGGAGGCCAACGAGGCCATTCAGGCTTTGCTGTTCAAAGCCCAGGTGGATGTCAACGAGCTGACCGGCGAGCCCGACCCGGTGGTGCGCCTGATCGACTTCAAAACGCCGGAAAACAACCAGTTCCACGCGATCAACCAGTTCCGCATCGATACGCCCGGCTGTGTGAAAGGCTTCATCATTCCGGACATAGTGTTGTTCGTGAACGGCATACCGCTGTGCGTGGTCGAGTGCAAGAAAGCCTCGGAGACCTGCGCCAACCCGATGCAGGAAGCCTTTGTGCAGTTGCAGCGCTATATGCGCAAACGCCCGGAAACCGAAAAAGCCGGGCTGAAGGAAGGCGAGCCGCGCCTGTTTCACAGCAATCTGCTGTTGATTCGCAGCAGTGGGCTGGAAGCCGACTACGGCACCATCAGCTCGGGCGAGGAACATTTCTATGCCTGGAAGACGCTCTATCCAGAGGATGATGCGGCGCTTGAAGGCCTGAATAAGCAGCAGCAACTGATCGCCGGAATGCTGAGCAGACGCAACCTGTTGCAGATCCTGCGCACCAGCTCGGTCTTTATGGATACCGATGGCGGCCCCCGGGTGAAGGTGGTTTGCCGTTATCAGCAATTTCGCGCAGCCAACAAAATCGTCGAACGCTTGCGCACAGGTAAAACGGCAATGCAGCGCAGTGGCGTGGTGTGGCACACCCAGGGCTCGGGCAAGTCGCTGACCATGGTGTTTCTGGCGCGCCTGCTGCGGGCCAGCCACGATCTCGCCGACTACAAGATAGTGCTGGTCAATGATCGGCAGGATCTGGAGCAGCAACTGGGTAAAACCGCGACGCTGATCGGCGGACGGGTCAATGTGATCGAGACGCGGCAAAGCCTGCGTCAGCATCTGGCGACCGACAGCTCCGATATCAATATGGTGATGGTGCACAAGTTTCAGGAGTACAAGCAGACGCTGAGCAACACCGTCGCCGAGGCGTTGGGCACCTACCTGGCGATGCCCGCAGGCAAAACCTTTGGCGTGGTGAACAGCTCGGAACGGATCATTCTGATGATCGACGAGGCGCACCGCACACAAAGCTCCGACCTGAATGACAACCTGTTCGAGGCGTTCCCCAATGCCACCCGTCTGGCATTCACGGGTACGCCCTTGATTACCGAACGCCATGGCGAGCGGAAAACCCACAAGCGCTTTGGCGAGTACATCGACACCTATCGCTTGATGGATGCGGTAAACGACGGCGCCACCCTGCAGATTCTCTACGAGGGCAAAACGGCAGACAGCGCGCTGAACGAAAAGCATGGGTTCGATCAGGCCTTCGAAGATCTGTTCCGCGACCGCAGCGCAGAAGAGTTACTGGAGATCAAGAAGAAGTACGGCGCCACCGGCGACATTCTCGAGGCGGAAAACCGAATCAACGCCATCGCCCGCGATCTGGTTGATCACTATGTCGACAACATCCTGCCCAACGGCTTCAAGGCGCAGGTGGTGTGTCATTCCAAGCTGGCATGCGTGCGCTACAAGGCCGGCATCGAAGCGGCACTGGCCGCGCGTATCGAACTGGAACAGACCAAGGCATCGCCCGACGTGGGATTGATCCGTCAGTTGGGGTTCTTGAAGACGGCGGTGGTGATTTCCTCGGACGGCACCAACGAAGCCGCTTACATCACCAACGCGCGCAAGCAGGCCGCGCAGATGAATGCGGTCGACAACTTCTGCCGGGGCTTCGACCTCGACAATCAGGATAGGGAGAATACCGGCATCGCCTTTCTGATCGTCTGCGACATGCTGCTGACCGGCTTCGATGCACCCATCGAGCAGGTGATGTATATCGACAAGAAGCTGCGCGAGCACACGCTGCTACAGGCCATTGCCCGTACCAATAGAGTCAAGAAAGGCAAGCAGCGCGGCTACATCGTCGACTATATCGGCTTGGCCAACCATCTAACCGATGCCCTGACGCTTTATGCAGCCAGCGATGAGTTGCAGGAACTGCAGGACGGCATGCAAAACATCACCTCCGAGTTGCCGGTTCTGGAGGAGCGCTATCAACGCCTGCTGCAACATTTCGCCAGTTTAGGCGTGAGAAATATCAAGGAATTCGTCACCGGCGCACTGCCCAACCTGGATGCCGACGCTGCCGTGGTGCACGCGGCGGTGAAAGCCTTGAAGGATGAAAAGCGGCGGGCTGACTTCGAGGTTTACCTGAAGAAATTCCTTATGAGTATGGAGATCATACTGCCGCACCCCTCGGCGCAGCCCTATCGCGTCCCGGCCAAGCGCTTTGGCTACATCTTGCAGGTCAGCAAAGAGCGCTACAAAGACACCAGCCTCGATCTGGGCACCGCTGGCGAGAAAGTAAAGGCCTTGATCAACGAGCATCTGATCAGCCTGGGCATCAACCCCAAGATCGAACCTGTCGAGCTATTGGCCGAAGATTTCCTGGAAAAACTGGCCGCCCATGCGGGCAATAACGGCGAAGCCAAGGCCAGCGAGATGGAGCACGCCATCCGCAAACACTGCACCGTGCACCACGACGAGGACCCGGCTTTCTTCAAGAGTCTGTCGGAAAAGGTCGATGCGCTGATTGAAAAGCATCACGACGAGTGGGATCTCCTGGTCGAGAGATTGGCCGAACTCAGAAGCCAAGCCATTGCCGGGCGGCAGCAAGGCGAAAGCGGCATGAGCAAAGAAGCGACCACCTTCTATGAGCATATTGCTCAGGCTGGCTTCGCAGCCGGCTCGGCTGAAGCCGGGGATAATCCCAAGTTCAAAGCGTTGATGGAGCATACGGTGGAGATTCTTCAGGAAACCATCGCCAGCATCGATTTCTGGCAGAACCCTGATAAGCAAAAACGCGTTCGCGGGCTGCTCAAGGCAGAGATCATTAAAACCGGTATCGAAGAGCTCAAACAGAACCGCGAGCGCGTGGCAATCGAGGTGATGAAATTGGCCAAGAATCGCCACGATGAGTTGATCCGGGCTTTGCGAAGTGGGGAGGCCTAAATGCAAGTCCGTCAGGTTCGAGACATCGAATACCAGTTGCTGCCGGGCTCAGACCGCCAGACCACCGATATCGTCATCGAGCGCAACGGCTCGATCACCGTGCGCCCGCCCAGATGCCTGACACCTGAGCAGGTGGATGAAACCGTGCTGAGCAAGCGCATGTGGATTTATCGCAACCTTGCAGAATGGCGCGATCTGAATGCCACGCGCGTAACCCGCGAGTGGGTAAGCGGTGAGTCCTTCCTGTATTTGGGCAGCAGCTATCGCCTGCAATTGGTGCGTGAGCAGGATGAGCCGCTAAAGCTTAAGGACGGCAGGTTCTGCCTGCTGCGTTCAGTTGTCGAAGCTGGCGGTGATGAGGCCGCGCAGCAGGTGTTTGAATCCTTCTACAAGGAAAAAGGCCTCGCCCGACTTCGCAAGCGGGTAGCCTTCTTCGCCCCCAGGGTCGGCGTGACGCCAGGCGCCATCCATATCAAGGACATCGGCTATCGCTGGGCCTCCTGCCTGAAAAACGGCGACCTGCATTTTCACTGGAAATGCCTGATGGCGCCCTTGACCATCATCGATTACATCGTCGTCCACGAGCTCTGCCATCTGCATCACCGCGATCATTCGGATGCCTTCTGGAACGAGATCGACAAGGTGCTGCCCGATTATCGCAAGCGCAAGGAATGGCTACGAGTAAGGGGCGCAGAACTGGATTTTTGATAAACGATCCAATCTTAACCGTACGTCCCAGCCGGATTGTTCGGCGCGGAACGATGCTGCGCTTTCTTACGCACCGCGAGAGTTCATGAGGGTGACCGCAACATCAACCTAGCGGAGTTGCGGTGTCAGGTTCGGGGCAAGACCACTGCCCGCTTTAGCTATCGATACAGCATTCGAGATTCAAAGAGATCCTGATCGCAACTACCAAAGCTGCCGCCGCGACCGGGAACCCTGACACCAGTTGAGACTCGTCTAATAAACAGGGCGACTGCCATCAACGTCTAGCGGATTCAACGATGCCTGCCACCTACAACACCGCAATGGTGTGCCTCTCCATCCTGATCTCCATCGCCGGCTCCTTTACGGCCCTGGACCTGGCCAGCCGGGCACGCGCGGCAGAGAACTGTATGAAGCACGCCTGGCTGTGTGCGGCGGCCGTATGCATGGGCGGCAGCGTCTGGTCGATGCATTTTGTCGGGATGCTCGCGTTCGGCATGCCTGGTATGGAAATCAAGTACGACCTGGCGCTCACGCTCTGGTCGCTGGCCGTGCCTATTGTGGTAACCGCTATCGGCTTTTTCGCAGTAAACATCCGCGGGCCTGGAAGCAAGACGCTCGGCGTCGGCGGGCTGCTCATGGGAATTGGGATCGGGGCCATGCATTACATGGGCATGGCTGCCATGACGATGCACGCCGAACTGACCTACGACCCGCTTTGGGTTGGCATTTCGTTCGCCATTGCCATTGGCGCAGCAACCACATCTCTCTGGCTTTCGGCACAAAGTCGGCGCTTTCTGTTGCAGGCTTGGTCAGCCGTTGCCATGGGTTTTGCCGTGGCGGGCATGCATTACTCGGCGATGAATGGCGCAAACTTCACGCCCATGGACGACGCGATGCCGGCCCCGTCCAGCAATCTGGATCTACTGACACTGGCGCTAGCGGTGGCCGGCTCAACTTTCGTCGTGCTGTTTCTGGGCCTTACCGCCTCCATGTACGACAGACGCATGGCGATTATCAGCGATCACGAAGCAGCTGCATTGCGCCAGAGCAAAGAGCGCTTCCGGGAGCTGTACAGCAAAACTCCGTTGCCGCTGCATTCGCTGGATGACCAGGGCCGATTGGAATCGGTCAGCGATGCATGGCTCATATTGATGGGCTATCGCCGTGAGGACGTAATCGGCCGCCCACTGATCAACTTCATGACCGAGCGCTCGGCGCGACAAATGCTGGATCAGGACTGGCCCGTACTGCTGGGTACTGGCGAATGCCTGAACGCCGAGTACCGTTTGGTCGCAAGAGGCGGCGTCTTCATCGATGTACTGGCTTCCACTCGCCTGGAGAAGACCATCCAAGGCGCACTCATCATTGGTGGGCTGGTAAACATCACCGAGCGCCGTAACGCCGAGGCCGCCCTTCGCCAGGCTCAGAAGATGGAAGCCATCGGCAAGCTGACTGGCGGTATCGCACATGACTTCAACAACCTGCTCGCGGTGGTGAGCGGAAATCTCGAACTGCTGCGCAAGCGGTTGCCGCACGACCCGGCCCGGGCGAGTACCTTGATCGATAACGCGTTGCTGGCTACCCAACGTGGCGCAAGTCTGGTTCAACGCATGCTGGCCTTTGCACGCAAGCAGGAGTTGAACCCCAGTTCAGTCGAACTGCCGGACCTGGTACTGAACATGCGTGAGCTGCTGCAACGTTCAGTCGGAACCGGCATCACCATCGACACGCGGTTTCCTCTCAATCTGCCTCCGGCCTACGTTGATGCAAATCAGCTCGAAATGGTGCTGATCAACCTGGTCGTCAATGCCCGAGACGCGATGCCGGAAGGCGGCCTGATCTGCATCGAAGGGCAGCTGCGAGCGCTGGAGTCCGCCGGACAACGGGCCCAAGAGTTTGTCGCACTGATCGTGAATGACAACGGCACCGGCATGATTCCGGAAACATTAGCCCGCGCAACCGAACCTTTCTTTACCACCAAAGGCCCCGGCAAAGGCACCGGTCTGGGTCTGTCGATGGCGCATGGGCTGGCCGAGCAGTCCGGCGGCCTAATGGAAATCACCAGCAGTGCGGGCGTGGGCACCACCATCGAGCTTTGGCTGCCCCTGGGCGTGTCTGCCAGAACAGCCGTTCCCGCAGCAGTCGATGACAGTGAGCTGACTACTCGACCTCTATCAAACTTGACGATTCTCGTAGTCGACGACGATCCACTCGTGTTGGACAACACGGTCGCACTGCTTGAGGATCTGGGGCATCGAGTGACTGCAGTCAGCAGTGGCGAGGCGGCCCTCGACGCGCTACGCCAAGCCCAGCCCTTCGATATTCTGATTACCGACCAGATGATGCCTGGGATGACCGGAACCCAACTGGCAAAAACCGTTAAAGCCGAGCACCCCGCCCTGCCAATCCTGTTGGTCAGCGGCTATGCAGATCTGTCTGAGGAAGGTCGCCTGCTGCACACGCTGGCCAAGCCTTTTACACAGCAAGCGCTGAGCGGTGCGATCAGCGAAGCGCTGGGCCGTCCCAGTTCGAATGTCGTGGTCCCCCTGCTCAGCCGGCGGTGACCCGTCAAAGACGGCAAACAATCTTACCGCCGACGATCCTAGGCCCGACCGGGCTGCAGCAGCGCTGGCCTAAGCCACACACGGTTTCAAAATCGACGAACGGCAGCGCCCCGTCTGCAACGTCAACAGCCGAAGCCCTGCCCGCTGATGCCGGGGCTTCTGGTCCTTATAGCAAGGTCTGTTGTGGTCTGCCCCCGCTCGGCTGACTCCACTCCTATCCCGAGCGCACCCACGTCCCTGAAACGCTTGCTGACCTATGGCAGTCCAAACGGTTGGATCGCAACCCTGCCGGCACAACTGTCGCAGGAATCAGGACGGCGTGCGAACAACGCTAGTCAGCAACCCGCTGCCGCAAGGCAGCCCAGCGATGGGGCAGACCATGGCCGATGACAACCGCAACCCTCCGGGCCAGGACGCCCGCGACAGCAACCCGCGCAACGGGGTCGAGATCCATGACCCCGACGCCGCATCCAGATCGCGCCGCGCCTTTCTCAAGGCGGTCGGGGCGACCGGCCTGGCGGCGGCAGCGGTGCCCGCCTGGGGTCGGGTCGGGTACGTCAATGACGACAAGGAAGAGCCGGCTACGCAGCGCGCGGATGGCGAAGCGGGCCCGGCGGCCGGCCAACAGCGAATCACGCTCAAGGTCAACGGCAAACCCCATGCCCTGGATGTCGCGGCCAACATGGTCTTGCTCGACGTGCTGCGGCATCAGCTCGATCTGACCGGCACCAAGAAGGGCTGCGATCACGGCCAGTGCGGCGCGTGCACCATTCACGTCAACGGGCAAGCGATCAATTCCTGCCTGAGCCTGGCGATTGCCCACGACGGTGACGAAATCACCACGGTCGAAGGCCTGGAGCGCGACGGCCAGATGCATCCCATCCAGCAGGCGTTTCTCGAACACGACGCCTATCAATGCGGCTACTGCACCTCGGGCCAGATGATGACGGCCGTGGCCATCCTCAACGATCCCAGTGTGGGCAAGGACGACCTCTCCGTGCGTGAGGCCATGAGCGGCAACATCTGCCGCTGCGGTGCCTACAAGAACATCCTCAGCGCCATCCAGTCGGCGCGCAAGCAGATGAAGCCCGCCTAGGAGATCGCCATGCGCCATTTTGAGTACAGCCGCGCCGACAGCGTCGAGCAGGCAGTCGCTACTTATTCCGGGGGCAAAGATGCCTCGTTTCTCGCCGGCGGCACCAACCTGTTGGATATGGTCAAGCTCGACATCATGCGTCCCGAGCTGATGGTCGACGTCAATCGGCTGCAACTCAGTCAAGTCGAAGAACTGGATGACGGACGACTCAAGGTCGGCGCCATGGTCTCCAACGCCGCACTGGCCCGCCATCCGCGTGCGGAACAGGACTACCGGGTGCTGTCCGAAGCGCTGCTGTCCGGCGCCTCGACGCAGTTGCGCAACAAGGCGACCACCGGTGGCAACGTCATGCAACGGGTGCGCTGCCCCTACTTCCGCGATGGCACCTCGGCCTGCAACAAGCGCGACCCGGGCTCTGGCTGCTCGGCCATTGGCGGCTACAACCGCTCGGTCCATGCGGTGCTCGGGACCAGCGATCAGTGCATCGCCAGCCATCCCTCCGACATGTGCGTGGCCATGGCAGCCATTGGCGCCAAGGTCAACGTAGTCGGCCCCGATGGGGCACGTGATATCGACTTTCTCGACTTTCACCTGCTACCGGGCGACAAGCCCTGGGAAGAGTTCGCGCTGAAGGATGATGAGCTGATCACCCACGTCACCCTAGATGCGCCGCTGCAGGGCGGGAAGTCCGGCTATCTGAAGCTGCGTGATCGTTCCTCGTACCAGTTTGCCCTGGCCTCGAGCGCAGTCATCGTTGCGCTCGACGGCAACACCATCCGTGATGCGCGCCTAGCACTCGGTGGCGTCGCGACCAAACCCTGGCGCGCCCTGGAAGCCGAGCAGGCCCTCAAAGGGCAACCGGCTAACACTGCCACCTTCGAGAAGGCTGCGCGCATCGCCATGCAAGGGGCCAAGGGCTACGAGCACAACGCATTCAAGATTCCGCTGGGGCAGCAAGCCATCGTGCGCACGCTGACCAACCTCACCGCCGGATGAAGCCAGCCAATACAGGACCGCAACCATGAGCGAAAAAATCATCGGTGCCGCCAAGCCACGCATCGACGGCCCACAGAAGCTGACCGGCCGCGCCAAGTATTCCTCAGACAACAACCTGCCCGGCATGGTGTATGCCTACGGCGTGTTCAGCACCATCGCCCGCGGCGAAATCACCAACATCGATACCCGCGTGGCGAAACAGTCTCCCGGCGTGATCGACATTTTTCATCACAACCACTTCCCGAAGCTGTACCACACGCCCAGCAGCATGGCGCAGGAAAACAAGGTCGACGAGGTGCGCCTGCCATTCGAAGACAACAAGGTCTATTACGCTGGCCAGTTCGTCGCGCTGGTGGTGGCTGACACCTTCGAGAATGCCCGTGCAGCCGCCTACAAGGTCAAGGTCGATTATCAGAAGAGCGCCGCCATCGCCAATCTTGACCAGGCTGTCGAGCGCAACGGCAGCAAGATGCAGAAAAAATCCAACCATACCAGGGGCAATCCAGAGGAGGCTTACGGGAACGCGGCCAAGACCATTGATGCCACGTACTACACGCCGGTCGAGACGCACAACCCGATGGAGATGCACGCCACCGTGGCGGCCTGGAATGACGGCAAGCTGACCATGTACGACACGACCCAGGGCGTGGTGAATGCGCGTAACGTCTATGCCAAGGTGTTTGGTCTATCGCCGGATCGGGTCGAGGTGCTGACGCCGTTTCTCGGCTCGGGCTTCGGCAGCAAGTTATGGCCCTGGCCGAACGCGATTGCCGCGGCGGCGGCCGCCCGTGAAATTGGTCGCCCCGTGCAGCTGGTGGTACCGCGCCAGGAAATGTTCACCACCACCGGCCATCGCCCCGAGACGCGCCAGCGTATGCGACTGGGCACCGACGATGCTGGGCGATTGGTCTCGCTGCGCCACGAGACGATCTACACCACGTCCACGGTCGACCAAGTCGATACCTACGTCGAGTCTTGCGGAAAGATGACCCAGGGCCTGTACAGCTGCGACAACCTGAGCGTGACCCACGCGGCGGCCCGTACTAACCGCGGTACGCCCACCTCGATGCGCGCGCCAGGCGCGGCGCCGGGCATGTTTGCGCTGGAATCGGCGATGGACGAGATGGCCGAGCAACTCGGCATGGACCCTCTCGAATTCCGCCGTCGCAATGTCTCCGACACTGACGAGAGCAAGGGACTGCCCTGGTCGAGCAATCAGATTCGTGAAGCCTACGACCAGGCCGCCGAGCGTTTTGGCTGGGCCAAACGCAATCCAGCAATCGGCTCGATGCGCGAGGGCAATGAAATCATTGGCTGGGGCATGGCGAGCTGCAACTGGGAGGCGATCCGCCGGCCCTGCGATGCGCGGGTTTCGCTGCGTGCCGACGGTTCCGCTTTTGCTTCCTGTGCAACCCAAGACATCGGTACCGGCACCTACACCATCGTGGCCCAGGCGGTCAGTGATGTAACCGGCGTACCGCTGGAGAAGATCGAGGTCGAGCTCGGTGACTCTTCCTATCCGTCCGGGCCGATCTCCGGCGGTTCCTGGGCGACGGCGACCACCCTGCCCGCTATCGCCGCAGCCGGGCGCAAGGCCATCGAGGTGCTCAAGGAGTATGCGACGTCGGAAAACGGGGTCTTTCCAGATGCCAAGCCAGAGGACCTTACTTTCGAAGACGGTCAGCTGAAGAACACCGATGGGAAGTCGATCGGTTTCGCCGAGGTCCTCAAAGCCCGCCAGCTGGCCAGTGCCGACGGTGAGGCGCATACCGAAGGCGCCCCCACCGAGACCTATGCCTTCCGCTCGTTCGGTGCACATTTTGTCGAGGTACGCTGGGACCCGGGCATCTCCAACCTGCGCGTCACCCGCGTGGTCAGCGCCATTGATGTCGGCCGCGCCATCAACGCATTGACGTCGCGCAACCAGGTCGAGGGCGCCATTGTCATGGGCATCGGCATGGCGCGTTTCGAGCAGACTGACTATGACCACCGCGATGCACGCCCGGTGAACAACAACTACGCCGAATACCTGGTGCCGGTGCATGCTGACCAGCCGGACGTCGACGTTATCCTGCTCGACTATCCGGACTTCAAGTTCAACGAGTTCGGCGCGCGCGGCATTGGCGAGATCGGCATCACCGGGATACCCGCCGCGATTGCCAACGCGGTCTACCACGCCACCGGCAAGCGCATCCGCGACCTGCCGATCACCATGGACAAGCTGATGGACGCCTCGGCTTCGATGAAACAGGCGTAACGGCGAAGGCAGCTGGAAGGCAGCCTGCTCGCTCGGGCGCGGCCGACCAGACAGCTGCAGGCTCTGGCCGCTTGGCCAGGGTTTTGCTGCCAGAGCTCTGCAGGTGGCGCTTCGGTTCCGTCCCAGCGTTGGGACTGATGCGAGCCACAAATCCGCACACGCACACGCAGTTAGACGAAACGCTTCGACACCACTGCTCACCTGGCGGCAACGGGTCGTCCGACACGAAAAAGCCGGCCTGAAAGGCCGGCTCACGAAGCCGCAAACAGAACGCTACCGATGCGTCTGATTACAGACGAATCGGCAGCGTTCGCCTGTCAGCTCTTGCCTTTCTTGATTGCCTCTCCCGAACCGAGATCGGCTCCGGTCATCGGATCGACGGAGACGTCGGACTGGGTCCGCACCGCCATCTGCTGCACCACTTTCTGCTGTGCCTTGCTCAGATCGACGGAGGGCTTTCCATCTCCGCCGTCTACAGCCGGCTCTGGGTTCTCGACAAACTCCCACTCCGGCCCCTGGTTCCAAGGGCCGCGCAAGTCGCCTTCGCCCTGCGAGAGGTTGTAGTAAACGTTGGCAAATTGCGGATCACCCGGCAGTTTGCCCTGAGGGAAGTTGGGCTGAATCGCGTGCAAGGCCTTCTCGAAGGATTTCTGGTGCGCAATTTCGCGAGTCATCAGAAACTTGAGTGCATCCTTGATGCCTGGGTCATCGGTCACGTTGATCAGACGCTCGTAGACGATCTTGGCGCGCGCCTCGGCGGCAATGTTGGAACGCAGATCTGCGGTCGGTTCGCCGATGGAGTCGACATACGCCGCCGTCCAGGGCACACCCGCCGAATTGGTCAGCGCCGGACCGCCGCCGTAGAGCAGCGAGGTGATGTGCGAATCGTTACCGCCACCGGTCAGGGAGCGATACAAATCCGCTTCCTTTTCGACACCTTCGGACAACTCACCCTTGGCACCCTTGTTGAGCATGCCAACGATGGAGCCAATGACTTCCAGGTGGCTGAGCTCTTCGGTCGCAATGTCCATGAGCATGTCTTTGCGGCCTGGGTCATCCTCGGCTACACCTTGGACGAAGTAGCGCATCGCAGCGGCCAACTCGCCTTGCGGTCCGCCGAACTGCTCGAGCATCAGGTTGGCCAGTCCCGGATTCGGAGCGGCTACTCGCACGGTGTATTGAAGTCGTTTGTTATGGACGAACATGGTTCACCTCTCAGGTTGGGCTTCCCTAATTCACTGCCTCCTATGTGGTCAAAAATGGTCGCTGCGAACTGCACTGATTGCAGGCGACCCTAAAGATGGAGTGCAAGGCGCGGCAGCCGTCCGATTGTTTTTTTCAATGAAGGCCATGAGAAATAGCAATGGCTTGTCGTCGCCGTTTGACGGTCTCTCGCCCGCCACTTTGCTGTTCCCGTCATGAAAAAACGTGAACGGTTCCAAACGAGACGACTCTATCGAAACCACAGCTTTTGCTGATCGAGGTCTCAGATGCGTCATCCCCTAGGTTCCATCCGTAACCGCTCCGCCACCTTGATGCTTGCAGCCGCAGCACTCTCGCTCGGCAGCACCCCAGGCCTTGCTGACTCGCCACAGGTGCTCGGTTGGGTCGAGGAAGGATTGATCCTTCCTGAAAGGGTCGCGGTGAAATTCAAGCTCGACACTGGCGCCCTGACTTCTTCCATGCATGCGGAAAACATTGATCATTTCGAGAAGGATGGCGAAGACTGGGTACGATTTACCGTCGAGCTGGAAGACATCAACACCGACAAGCAGGTGCGGACTCGCCTGGAACGCCCGCTGATCCGCGACATAAAGGTGCGTGGTGCAGGCGGCGCTGAAGAGCGGCCGGTGGTGCTGATGAAGGTCTGCCTCGGCAGCCAAATGTATGAAGAGCAGTTCTCGCTAAACGACCGGGACAAGATGAATTACCCGGTGCTGATTGGCCGCCGCACGCTGGAAAAGGTTGGCCTTGTGGATTCATCCAAGACCTTTACCATCGAGCCAAGTTGCTCCGAGCCTGAGCAGTAACAGCCATCAAACCCGACCGGGCACTGCGCGCTAGCCAGCACGCTGAGTGCTGCGGTCGGCGTCGATCCGCAAGCCCGACGCTTTTTCTGCAACTCACCCAAGCCCCTCCGGTCAACTAAACAGCAGCCTGTCGCCGCCAGCGAGGCGATAGCCCTGGCTGGCTGGGCAGATCTCAGCAAAACGACCGGTCATGCGGGGGATTCGTGGAGCATCAAGGTGAATACCTGAGACAGGGCGCCATGCCGTCCGACATGAGCATGGACGCACACATGCAGATGATGGAGCGACGCCGGCTCGCCACGCTCTGGTGCCATTTCGTCAATGCACTGCTGGGGCTATGGGTGCTTAGCGCCCCCTTCATCTTTGGCTACCTGAACATCGCACCAACCGATCTCGACTTGCCGAGGTTGGCGACCGAGCGCGAGCTGCCAGACGTCGCCACCCGCGCGCTGCTGATGACCTGGAACGACGTCGTCAGTGGTGCGTTGATCGTGCTGTTTTCGATCCTTTCGCTGAAGCGTATCGCCTGGGCGCAATGGGCGAACACGGTCATGGGTCTCTGGCTGATGCTGGCACCGCTGCTGTTCTGGACGCCCTCGCCCGCCGGCTACGGCAATGCACTTCTGGTCGGCGGGCTGGTGATCGCCTTCTCGACCCTGGTGCCGATGATGCCCGGCATGAGCATGAGCGGCATGATGCAGAAGGCAGCCGTGCCGCCGGGTTGGGACTACAATCCATCGACCTGGCTGCAGCGGTTGCCCATCGCCTTTCTGGCGGTGATCGGCATCCTGCTGGCCCGGTATCTGGCCGGCTATCAGTTGGGGCATACCGCCAACGCCTGGGACCCGTTCTTTGGGACCGACCCCAACGGCACCGAGACCATCATCACCTCCGACATGTCCCGCGCCTGGCCGGTCTCCGACGCCGGTGTCGGTGTCATGGCCTACATGATCGAACTGTTGATGGCTGTAATGGGCGACGCGCGTCGCTGGCGGACCATGCCCTGGATGGTCGCCGGGTTTGGCGTGGTCGTGGTGCCATTGGGGGCCGTTAGTATCTTTTTCATCATCGCCCAGCCGATCTTCATCGACACCTGGTGCACGCTCTGCTTGGTCCAGGCGCTGGCGATGCTGGTGATGATGCCTTACGCCTTGAATGAGCTGGTGGCCATGGGGCAATTCCTTAAAGACGCCAAGAGTCGTGGTAAGCCGTTCTGGAAAACCTTCTGGCAAGGCGACGCGATGGAAGGCGCGCGCGAGGACAACACACCAGATTTCGACAACAGCCTGTCGTCCATGGCACTGAAAGGGCTTCGCGGCGTGAACCCTCCATGGGGCCTTGCGCTGCTCTGCATCCTCGGCGTCTGGCTGATGTGCACACGCCTGATATTCGGCACCGAGGGTTCCATGGCCAACAGCGACCACCTGATGGGCTCGTTGTTGATCACCGTCTCGGTGCTGGCCTTTGCCGAAGTGGCGCGCCCGCTACGTTTTCTCAACTTGCCGATCGGTGCCTGGCTAATCGCCGCTCCGTCCTTTCTGGAGGGTGCCGGCTTCGCCGCGACCGTTGGCAGCCTGATCGCCGGCGTACTGGTCATTGGCCTGAGCCTGCCGCGCGGACCGATTCGCCACCGCTATGCGGGCTGGAACGCGCTGCTGCGCTAATCCATCAAAGACAAGGAACTTTTAGATGAGCGACCGCGAACAGACTGCGGTGATCTGTGGAGGCACTGCTGGCGTAGGCCGCGCAACGGCCCATGCGTTCGCGCAGGCGGGCTTTCGCGTGGCGGTGATCGCGCGCGGTGAGCAGGGCTTGGCCGACACACGCAAAGAGCTGGAAGCGGCCGGGGCGAAGGTGTTGGCGATTTCAGCCGATGTTGCCGATGCCGAAGCCGTCGACCACGCCGCCGAGCGAATCGAAGCAGAGCTGGGCCCGATCGAGGTCTGGGTCAATGCTGCCATGGCCACGGTGTTCGGGCCGGTCAACAAGACCAGCGCCGCGGAATTCAAGCGGGTCACCGAGGTGACTTATCTGGGTTTCGTTCACGGCACGCTGGCGGCGCTGCGCTACATGGAGGCCCGCAACCGCGGCACCATCGTCCAGGTCGGTTCGGCGTTGTCCTACCGTTCGATTCCGCTGCAATCAGCCTACTGCGCGGCGAAATTCGCGATCCGAGGTTTCACCGATTCGCTGCGCTGCGAGCTCATTCATACCAATAGCAAGGTGCGGCTGACCATGGTCCAGCTCCCTGCGCACAACACGCCGCAGTTCGATTGGTCGCGTAACAAGATGGGCAAACGCCCGCAGCCCGTTCCGCCCATCCATACCCCAGAGGTGGCCGCACGCGCCATTTTGCGCGCCGCGACCGATGCACCGCGTGAACTCTGGTTGGGGCGCGCCTCGTTCCAGGCGATCATCGGCAACATGTTCATGCCCGGCCTGCTCGACCGGATGATGGCCAAGCAGGCCTGGAGCGGGCAGATGACTGATGAACCGGCCAGTGATGAACAGCCTGACAACCTGTTCCAGCCGGTCGACGGACTGCACCGAATCGACGGCCGGTTCGGCAGTCAGGTGAAGGACAAGGCTCTCGGTTTGAGTGCCGAAACGGTCGGTAAACTGGCCGCCGGTGGCCTGGCAGTGATCGCCGTACTCGTCATCGCGCTGGTCGCCGCCATCGCCAGCTAGGGCCATGCACGGGCGGCCTGCCACGGCCGGCGGCCAGCTTTCGATCAGTGGCTCCGTCAACCCGCCTTGGTGTCTGTCGAAACAGCTTCGCCCGGAGTCGCTGTGTGGGACTTCAACTCCTGCCGCGCCTGCCGAACGACCGAGAAGCCGGCTGACAACGCAAGCCCGGCCATGACCAGCGCCACGACCAGATCAGGCCAGCCGGCGCCAGTGCCGAACACCCCGGCAGCGGCAATCATCACGGCGATGTTGCCGATGGCGTCATTGCGGCTGCACAGCCAGACCGAACGCATGTTGGAATCGCCTTCGCGGAAGGTGTAGAGCATCACCGCAACGATGACATTGGCAACCAATGCCAGCGCGCCGACGATGCCCATGGTCAGCGGTTCGGGCACCACGTCGGCATACACTGCCCAGCCAGCTCGGCCCAGTACGAGCACGCCAAAGGCGAGCATCGACAAGCCCTTCACCATGGCCGCGCGCGATCGCCAGACCAGCCCCATCGACAACACCACCAGGGTAATCCCGTAGTTGGCCGCATCGCCTGCAAAGTCGATGGCATCGGCTAGCAAGGAAACCGAGCCGGAACGAATCCCGCTGATGATTTCCACGACAAACATGAGCAGATTGATCGCCAGCGCGACCCACAACGCCTTGCGGAAGCCCGGATTGACCGCCGGGGTAGAGCAACCGGAATCACAGCATCTCGACGACATCGGATGTCCTCCTGAACTATATTCGGAGCCATTGCACACCCTGGAGCAACTCCAGGGTCAAGCCCCATGTACCGAATCAAGCCGACAAGCAGGAGGCCATGATGCGCATAGGCGAGCTGAGCACAGCGGCCGAGGTCGACGTCGAGACCATTCGCTATTACGAAAAGATCGGCTTGATGCCCGCCCCCGAGCGCGGCGCCAACGGCTATCGTTCCTATTCATCCAAGCAGCTGGCGCAGCTGACGTTCATTCGCCATTGCCGCGCACTGGACATTGGCCTGGCTGATATCCGCCGGCTGCTGGAGTTCTCCAACCACCCGGATGCCAGTTGCGGAGACATCAACCTGCTGATCGACGAGCAGCTCGAACGCGTCCGCACGCGACTGGAAAACCTCCATGCCCTTGAACGTCAGTTGCAGGAATTGCGCGCCTGCTGCACTGGCAACAGCGCCATGCACGGCTGCGGCATTCTCAACGAGCTGAGCAGTGCGCCGCTGGCTGGCGACGATACGCAGCCGTAGACGGTAGTGTCTCGCTTGCGGCCAGTCCGGTGTCAGCGAGACCTGGCATGCGCACCGTTCCATCCGAGAACAAAACACGGCCTGCAGGCGCCTCGCTGACACGGGTCGCTGCTTAGAGCTGCAATGGCATGCTTGGCGCAACAGAGCGGCAACGATACTCTTCGGCTCTTTTGCCGCGAGCCTTTCCAATGCCCCTGTTCGATATGCTGCTGTTGATCGCTGCCGGCTTTGCTGCGGGAGGCATGAACGCACTCGCAGGCGGCGGCACCTTCTTTTCGTTTCCCGCACTGCTGGCAACCGGCTTGCCACCCGTGACCGCCAACGCGACCAATGCCGTAGCGCTCTGGCCCGCCAGCCTCGCCGCCGCCTGGGCCGCACGCTCGGCCTTGCGCCCCCTTGGTCGCTACCTGATCCCCCTGCTGCTGGCGGGCCTGGTCGGGGGTCTGCTGGGCGGCCTGTTGCTGCTGGCCAGCGGCGATGACGTCTTCAGTCTGCTCATTCCCTGGCTGCTATTGCTCGCCACCGCACTGTTCGCCGCCAGTCCCTGGCTGAGCCGCTGGCTCGCGGCGCGCCGCAAGGACACCAATGCGGTGCCGCCTCACGCACCAACATCGCTGACCGCTCACGGACTGGTCTCGATCTACGGCGGCTACTTCGGCGCCGGCATGGGCATCCTGCAATTGGCCGCATTTTCCATCGAAGGCCATCAGCTGGTCCGCGCCAACGCGCTGAAAAATCTGATCTCTGCAGTGATCTACAGCGTGGCCACGGCGACCTTCGTGATTGCCGGACGAGTGAGCGGCTACGAGCTCGCGATCCTGCTGGTGGGCACCACGCTCGGTGGCTACGCTGGTGGCGCGCTGAGCAAAAAATTACCCGCCACCTGGCTGCGTTTGTTCGTCATCCTGGTCGGCAGCGTCATGACCGTTTACTACTTCAAGGCCATGTACCTGCCTTGACCGACAGGCATCTAGCCCGCACGGCTTATGGCTTCTGCCGCAGAGCTCTGCTAGTGTCGCGCCCGATTCAGAGCAGCCGCAGAGAACAGGTTCCCGCATGGCCCGCAAGAAAGTCGCCCTCGATTTCGAACAATCCCTCGCCGAGTTACAGCAGCTGGTCGAGCGTCTGGAAAGTGGCGAGCTGTCGCTGGAGGATTCGCTGACCTGCTTCGAGCAGGGCATCGGCCTGACTCGCGATTGCCAGGCTGCACTGAGCCAGGCCGAGCAGAAGGTGCAGATCCTCCTCGAGCGCGACGGCAAACTGCAGGAAGCGCCATTCGAGGTGGACCCGGAAGCATGATCGGCGCCTACCAGAAACGCTGCCAGCAACGCGTAGACAGCTGCCTAGACACGCTCTTCTCCCCGCCTCGGCCGCAACTCGACCGCCTCTATCAGGCCATGCGCTACAGCGTGATGAATGGGGGCAAGCGCGTCCGCCCGCTGCTGGTCTACGCCGCGTGCGAAGCGCTCGAGGGCGAGGTTGCGCTGGCAGATGGTGCTGCCTGTGCTGTCGAACTGATTCATGCCTATTCGCTGGTCCATGACGATCTGCCGGCCATGGATGACGATGACCTGCGTCGCGGCCAGCCCACCACGCACAAAGCCTTCGATGAAGCCTGCGCCATTCTCGCCGGAGACGGCCTGCAGAGCCTGGCGTTCGAGGCCCTGGCGCTAGATGCCCATAATCCTGCGGATCCGTCACTTCGCTTGGCCATGGTCGCCAGCCTCGCACGCGCAGCCGGACCGGCCGGCATGGTCGGTGGCCAGGCCATCGATCTTGGTTCGGTGGGTCTGAAGCTTGATCGAACCGCGCTGGAGCTGATGCACCGGCACAAGACCGGTGCATTGATCGAGGTCAGCGTGCGCCTCGGCGCCCTTGCCAGCGGCCGTGCCGACGCGTCGACGTTGTCAGCGCTGCAGCAATATGCGCAAGCCGTGGGCCTGGCCTTCCAGGTACAGGACGACATCCTCGACGTAGAAAGCGACACTGCGACGCTGGGCAAGCACCAGGGTGCCGACATCGCGCGCGACAAGCCCACCTATCCGGCGCTGCTGGGCATGGACAGCGCCAAGGCTTACGCGCTTGAGTTGCGCGACCTGGCGCTCGCCGCACTCGCCCCGTTCGGACCTAGCGCCGAGCCGCTGCGCCAGCTGGCCTGCTTTATCGTCGAACGCCGCAGCTGAAGGTGATGCTCGCCGCATAACCGGTCCGCAACGACCAGGGCGCGCGGCCGGCATGCTTGCCTTCCGATCAACAGCCAACCTATCTAGCAGGATAAGTGGCGGGCCATGCGGTATTTCGCCACCCGCGCAGTAGTAGCAGCCGGTTTTCATCGTTCAGGGGCAGGGTGTAATCATGCGCGGCCAGAACGATACCCCGCTGCGGCTGGATGACTTTCAAGTTGATATACACCTGGTCTCGGCTGACCGCATAGGTTCCCACAACCACAGCCTGTGCGTTGTGGCTCGTCACCAGCTCACCAACCTCGCGACTCAGCATCAGCTCGGCCTGGTCCTTGAGCATGTAGGCCCGGTTACGCAGCTTCATTTCAACCATCGGATAGCCGGCCATCGTGAAGCGTGCGGAGATCTGATCGGTCGTTATTCGGCCAAAGGTTGAGGAGCGGTCCAGAGCATCAGTGTTAACCAGCGTCCCAATCAGTATCGCCCCCCGCTTGAGCGGAAGACGGTAGCGCAACTGCGCCAACAACGATTCGGCAGCTCGGTAGTTCTCTCGCACCAGCGGGTTGCTTGGCGGCGACCCTACCTCCATGGATTGTGTCGGAGAGACGCCGCAGCCCTGCAGTACCAGGCAGCACAGCAGTGAAGCGACGACCCTCAATGCTCGATAGGTCATCTGCTCTCACCCCCGATGACCGGAATATTGACTCCGGCCCAACCCGGTGCATAAAGCTGCCATTCCGGATCCACCGTGTAGTAAGCATTGGAAACCTGAGCGTAGTAACGGTCCCGATCCGATACGCTCGTGTTGACCACCAGCTCGATTTCAGGTGTTGGCCCTTTGGCAAACTCCGTGTGATACCACTGTGCGGCGTCCAGCCCTACGGCAGCCGTGACCATGGCAGCGCCGGGCGATACGTTGCGGTAAATGTTGCGCAGCACCCAAAGCCCGCTGGTCAGGGTAGTTGCCGTGCCGACATACCGATACTGCAGCCGGTTGGGCGAAAAGCGCACCGGCTCTGCGTTCACATCCACAACCAGAACGTTGGCACTGTCGCGCTTGTGAACTGGGTAGCCGGCGCTCAGCAGCGAACTGATGAGTTGCTGGCTAAACACCCGCGCAAAGGGACTTTGCGTATCAGCCTGATTCACATACAGCGGACGATCATCGGGCAGCGAACGAATCAGTTGCCTAGCCGTGTCCTCGGCGATCAATTGCCAGTGAGATGCAGCTTGAAGCTTTTCCTGCTTGGCATACGGAAAGTTGACCCCAACCGGAACCGGTGTAAAAGGCGCCCGGCAGCTTGCGCAAAGGAGCGCGGCGCCGAGCAGCCCCACATTTACGGCGAACCGTCGCGACCGAAAGACAAGCGACCTATCACCGGCGCCTGTTGACACAAGTCTCTTACCCATCAAAACATTCCATATTCAGCGACGACTGACGATTCCTGGCGAAAAGCCTTAGATGTGATGGCGCAATAGTGGCGTGCGCATGTCGCCGCTTATCGGCCAAGCTTGGAAGAACTTAAGACATCAGATGGCAGGGCCACCGTTGACGCCTGGTTCGCTGCAGACTGTCAGGTATCGTCTGCTCGCTTAAAGCGGAAAGGCTTTTTCGGTTAAACTGCCGCTCTTTTTTCAACTAAAACGACTCGCCCGATGCCCAAGACGTTTCATGAGATTCCTCGGGTCCGCCCTGCGACGCCCGTTCTAGATCGCGCGGCTACGCCCGAGCAGCTGCGCCGCCTAGGCGAAGCGGAACTCGAAGAACTCGCCAACGAACTGCGTCAGGACCTCCTCTACAGCGTGGGCCGGACCGGCGGGCACTTCGGTGCTGGTCTTGGCGTGATCGAGCTGACCATTGCCCTGCATTACGTCTACGACACGCCGAATGACCGCCTGATCTGGGATGTCGGTCATCAGGCCTATCCGCACAAAATCCTCACCGGGCGCCGCGAGCGCATGGAAAGTCTGCGTCAGAAGGATGGCCTCGCTGCCTTTCCCCGCCGCAGCGAGAGCGAGTACGACACCTTTGGCGTCGGCCACTCCAGCACCTCCATCAGTGCCGCCCTGGGTATGGCCATCGCCGCTCGCATGCAGGGCAAGAAGCGCAAGTCGATTGCGGTCATCGGCGACGGTGCGCTTACCGCCGGGATGGCCTTCGAAGCGCTGAACCATGCACCGGAAGTCGGTGCGGACATGCTCGTGGTACTCAATGACAACGACATGTCGATCTCGCGCAACGTTGGCGGCCTATCCAACTATTTGGCGAAGATTCTTTCCAGCCGCACCTATTCGAGCATGCGCGAAGGCAGCAAGAAGGTCCTCTCGCGCCTGCCCGGCGCCTGGGAAATTGCGCGGCGCACCGAGGAATACGCCAAGGGCATGCTGGTCCCCGGCACGCTGTTCGAAGAGCTCGGCTGGAATTACATCGGCCCCATCGACGGCCATGATCTGCCGACGCTGATCGGCACCCTGCGCAACATGCGCGACCTCTCCGGCCCGCAGTTTCTGCATGTGGTCACCAAAAAAGGCAAAGGCTTCGCACCGGCCGAAGTCGACCCGATCACCTGGCACGCGATCAGCAAGCTCGAACCCATCGGCGCACCGGTCAAGCCGAAGAAACCCAGCGGTCCCAAATATTCCAATGTGTTCGGCCAGTGGCTGTGCGATATGGCTGCGGCAGACCCGCGCCTGATGGGTATCACCCCGGCGATGAAAGAAGGCTCGGATCTGGTCGATTTCAGCGAGCGCTACCCTGACCGCTACTTCGATGTCGCGATTGCCGAACAGCATGCGGTTACCCTCGCTGCCGGCATGGCCTGCGAAGGCGCCAAGCCAGTGGTGGCGATCTATTCGACCTTCCTGCAGCGTGCCTACGACCAGCTGATTCATGACGTCGCGGTGCAAAACCTGGACGTACTCTTCGCCATCGACCGCGCCGGTTTGGTTGGCGAGGACGGTCCGACCCACGCGGGCAGCTTCGACCTGACCTATCTGCGTTGCATCCCCGGCATGCTGGTGATGACCCCAAGCGATGAGAACGAGATGCGCCGGATGCTCACCACCGGCTATCACTTCGAAGGTCCCGCCGCCGTGCGATATCCGCGCGGTACCGGCCCGAACGCAAGGTTGGAACCGGGCCTCGAACCGCTGGAAATCGGCAAGGCAGTGGTGCGACGCGAAGGTAAGCAGGTCGCTTTGCTGGTGTTCGGTGTGCAACTGCCGGAAGCCATGCAGGTTGCCGAAGCCCTGGACGCAACCGTCGTCGACATGCGTTTCGTCAAACCCCTGGACGAGGCGATGGTTCGCCAGATGGCCGACAGCCACGACCTATTGGTGACCATCGAGGAGAACAGCATCATGGGCGGTGCTGGCAGCGCGGTCGGCGAGTTCCTCGCTTCGCAGAACCTGAGCACACCGATCCTTCATCTGGGCCTGCCCGACTATTATGTCGAACATGCCAAACCCACCGAGATGATCAAGGAGTGCGGACTGGACGCCGCCGGTATCGAAACCGCAGTTCGGGCGCGCCTGGCAGACTTGCACAGCCGATCATAAGGTCCAGCGCCACCGTTAGCGGCGAGACGGCTCGCGACACCGCGAAAGTAGCGTCACCTCGATCCGCCCCATGCTCGGCGGATCGAGGACAGCATGATTCGCGCTGGGCTTCTACAGCCGGCTTGGCAGGTCGACCTAGCGCACCACGTGCGGCATCAAGATCGAACCGACCTATTCTGACGGTCGAAGCCTTGGCCTGAGGCGCGTCATTCATTCGCTTGTCTTTCCCCAGCCCAGGCCGTAAGGTTCGCGCGATTTCCAATCCGCCCAGGTGTGCGCGACCTCCCGGTCCGCATTAAACGGGAAGCCGGTGCGCTCGAAGAGCAAGGCCGGCGCTGCCCCCGCAACGGTAATCGACCGTGATCAGAGGATCACCGCCCGCTCAACCGCCACTGTGCACGTCACGGGAAGGCGAGCACGGTGCGTGTCGAAAGCCCGGAGACCGGCCTGACGGATTCGACTGGTGTTGCGGAGGGCAGCACCGTCAAGCGCGGCTGCCCGTCATTCCGCCCTTGTTCCTGCCCTTCTCAAAAGCGTTGAACTTTTGAGGATCGAACCTGATGAAACTGTCTCCTATTGCCGTCGGCGTAGCGCTGCTGCCGAACATTGCTGCCGCCCTGGAGCCTTATCAGGCTCCTCCAATGGTCATCACCCGAGCGACTGCCCTGGAAAAGCCTGCTCCTGCCAGCACCCGAGTGATCGACAGGAACGAAATCGAGCGGAGTGCAGCCAGTAGCCTGATAGAGGTGCTGAACGGGAAAGCTGGTATCCAGATCCGTGACACGCTCGGCGACGGCAACCATGCCTCCATCAGCCTGCGTGGTTTCGGGGACAACGCGGTGAACAACGTGCTGGTTCTGGTCGACGGCCGGAGGCTGAACAATCCAAGTCTCAGCGGCCCGGACCTGAATAGCGTACCGCTTGCAAACATCGAGCGGATCGAGATCTTGCGCGGCGCCGGAACAGTCCTATACGGCGACCAGGCTGTCGGTGGGGTGGTCAACATCATTACCCGTCGCCCATCGGGCAACGAAGCCTATATCGAAACCACTCAAGGCAGTCACGACTTGGAGGCGTACCGTGGCCATGTGTCTCAAGCGCTCTGGGGCGGTCTTTCCGCATATATCACCGGCGAGACCCGGAATACGGACAACTATCGCGACCACAACGACGCCAGCTACCGCGACCTGTTCGGACGCCTCCGCTATGACCATGACAGCGGCTGGCTTCTGTACGAATACCAGAACATCGACGATGAGCTGCTCTACCCGCGCAGCCTCACCATCGCGCAACGCCGCGCCGACCGCAGAGCAAGCACCTCGAACGAATGGAACAACAGCAAGACGGACGTGCATCGCTTTGCGGGCGAACAGGCGTTAGGTCGCCATTGGACCGCGAACCTGGACTACAGCATCAGAGACAGCGATGGGGCGGGCCTGATTTCAGGTAGTCCGTTCACAGAACGGACCCGCGTCGAAACCATCAGCCCTCGCCTCACCGCCAATTGGGACAGTACGTCAGGCCGCGGCGAGTGGCTGTTGGGCTTCGATTACCTGAAGGCTGATTACCAGGCAGCGTATGCGTTCTACCCGACGCTAAGCAGCGACGCCGAGCAAACGCAGCGAGACTGGTACACGCAAGTCAACCAACCGCTAACCGATCGCCTGACTCTAAGCCTCGGCTATCGCATCAGTGAAGTGAATGACAGACACAACGGCCGTACGCGCAGCGACAGCGAAGACAGCTCGAGCGTAGCGCTGAGCTGGCAGGTGACTGACCAGACTCACGCATTCATTAAACGCGAGGAAGTTCTGCGCTGGGCCAACGTCAACGAAAACGCGCTCGTCGAGCCTGGCATCGAATTTCTCAAACCACAGACGGGCGAGTCATGGGAAGCGGGAATCGCCTGGCAAGACGCCACCCAACTCTACCAGGCCAGCCTCTACCGGCTCGATCTCGACGATGAGTTGCTCTTCGCGCCTTATGCCTTTGGTGGCTGGGGCGCTAATGTAAACTTGAACCAGACTCGGCGCGAAGGCCTGCTGATCGAGGCTGAGCGTAAACTGACCGATCGACTTCGCGTCGGAGGCCAATACAGTTTTACCGATACGGAGCTGCGTGCAGGTGCCAACAAGGGCAATGAAATCCCCTGGGTATCACGCCACAGTGCCGCCATGCATCTGGACTACCAGATCATTGCTAATCTTCACGGATATCTTGAGGCCATCTATACAGGCCCGCGTTACTTAGCCAGCGATGACGGCCTGGCGCTACCAAAGGAGGGTGGTTATACGTTGTTCAATGCCGCTATCCGGTACGAATACCGAAACCTCAACGCCAAACTTCGCATCAATAACCTGACTGGAAAGCGCTACGACAGCTACGCCGTTTACAACAGCTGGCAAGCAGGCAACAAGGCTTTGTACCCAGCGCCAGAAGAAGATATTCAGCTAAGTGTGGGCTATCGCTTTTGAACCCAGGGGGATAAGGCCGGCTGTCCAGTTCGCAGTGGAGTGCGGGCGTCTTGCGCCCGGTCAGTAAACCGCCTGCCCCATCACCTCGCAGAGCTTCTCGATCGCCCCAAGCATCTGGAAGCTCGGTCGCTCAAGCCCCTTGTCGGGCACTTCCCAGAGTTGCCCTTTACGCACTGCTTTCAGCTGGGGCCAGGCGCTCCATTCGGACAGCTGAGCACCGCTGCCGGCCAGGATTACGTCAGGGTTCCGAGACAGCACGGACTCCACGCTGACCTGCGGCGCGGGCAGCTGTAGATCGGCGAAGACGTTGCGACCACCGCAGATTTCGATGGCTTCACCAATGATCTGAGGTCCGCCGAGCGTGTAAAGCGGGCGATTCCATATCTGGTAGAAGACATCCAGCGGGGGCTCACGGCGATAGCGCTGACGTAGCTGATCCAAACCCTGATTGAACTGGCGCTGGAGTGCTTGTCCCTGTTCGCTTCGCCCCACGCGTTGACCGATCACGGCAAACTGGTTGGCGAGTTGCGCTAGGGAGGTCGGCTGAGCGACAAGTACCGGAATGCCAAATTGAGTGAGCTGGTCGCGCTGCGCACGGCTGATACTGTCTGGCCAGAGCAGCACCAGGGTTGGCTGCAGCTCGAGCAGGCTCTCCATTTCGAGCTGTCCCACACGCCCGACCGAGGGCACCCCCGCCAGCGCCGCCGGCCGCTCGCCGCCGTCGAGAACGCCGACCAGAAGATCGCTGGCGTCCAGCTCCAGCATGATCTCGCTGAGCGAGGGCGCCAGGCTGATTACGCGCTCGACGGCCGGCAATTGCGGCGAAACCAGCAGCGCCAGGCACAGCAGCAACGCATGCATCACTGAAGCTGACGTGGGACGCGATAGAGAACAAGCAGCATCAGGCTGCCGCACACCAGCAGCAGCTGTGCCACCGGCTCGACCCCGAGCGGTGCGCCAACCGCAGCGACCCAGGCCGGCAGCCCGGCAATCCGCAGTGCGCGTAGACGAACATTTCGCAACGCGGACCACGCTGAGGGCTCGGCATCGCTGTCGAACGCTCGCTCGGTTTTAATCAGGGCATGCTTGTACGCGGTGAAGCGCGGCAAGCTGAGAAACAACAGGCCCAGGCCGATAAAGAACAACGGGAACGCAAGGAAATCTTGGTGGCTACCAGTCAGCTCGGGAAGCTGGTTGGCAGCAAGCACCGGCACTACTACCAGCAGCAGTTGCAGCCAGCCGTCACGTGACAGCTGGCGACGGGCAGCAGCACGATTCACGACTGCTCGGCTTCGCCCTGATGGATTTCGCCGAGCATGTGACCGAGCTTGCCGGCCTTGGTAGCGAGGTACTTTTCGTTATGCGGGTTGTGTGCGATTTCCAGCGGCATGCGCTGGGCTACACGAATGCCGAACCCTTGCAGCGCCTTTACCTTGCGTGGGTTGTTGGTCATCAGCTTGATTTCGGCGATACCCAGATGCTCGAGCATTGGCAGGCAGATGGCGTAGTCACGCATGTCCGGGGCAAAGCCCAGGCGTTCGTTGGCCTCGACAGTATCGGCGCCTGCATCCTGCAGCTCGTAGGCGCGGATCTTGTTCAGCAAGCCGATGCCGCGGCCTTCCTGACGCAGATACAACAACGCCCCACGACCCTCGTCGGAGATCGCACGCAGCGCAGCTTCTAGTTGAA
>Ga0208645_1000557_pt1 | contig 39084 bp, 44 predicted proteins | sample VirMetDEL_Sep_01_FD_184519 | JGI IMG/M metagenome (GOLD analysis project Ga0208645, IMG submission 184519) | Aqueous microbial communities from the Delaware River and Bay under freshwater to marine salinity gradient to study organic matter... | ecosystem: Environmental > Aquatic > Marine >... | reverse complement strand
ATACAAAGCCAGGGATGTCCTTCTTTGTGGGAATATCAAGAGCAAGATATGGGAACACCCGTACTACCGAGATAGAATACTAGAGGCAGTCCCTGCTCTGGCTACCCCAGCTAGACTCAAAAAGGCAAAGCAGAAAGCACAAGAGGGTAAAATAGTGTTGCACGATATCGACTTCAAGATACGACTCGGCGACTCTTTTGTAGACAGAGGACTGACAGACCCATCGAAATTATGAAACCACTGCACGAATTTATCTCAAGCGAAGAACAACGTGCTTACGCTGACGGCTATGATCGAGGTCAGAAAGACCTAGCCAAGCTAATCATGGAAACATTTAAGGAGTACGAAGTCCCCATGCTCCTGTGGGAGGCTCTCAAAGAGTACTGACCCTAGGTGTCCAAGGGAAGGGGTATAGGCAGACAGCTACCACTATCTGTCTTTCTTTACAGACGCACCGTAGTAGTACGCAAAGATATTCCCGATCACTACACCTTCAATCATCCCCATCAAGTGGATGAACAGTTCGTTCTCACGCACAGAATCAATGTACACTACAGCGTAGATAGTGAACATGAACGACAGCAATCCTACGATCCCTGTCACCCACATCATCCAGTCTTGCTTACCCGTAGCCTTGGCAACTTCGATCTCTCTGTTCCTGGCAGACGCACGGTCAGCAGACTCTAGCTCGAAAGCCATCCTAGCGAACTCAGCCTTCTGTGATGGTTCTAGATCGGGGTCACCTTGAATAAGATTTTTTACCACCCCTAACGCGCCTTGGTCTGGGAGAAGATCCCCCACTGCATCTAATACTTTGGGCGCGTTCTTCCCCAGCCATTGGCCCACCTTTGTGTCCTTAAGTTTCTTTCTGTCGCTCATCACCTACGGTATTTTGATTGCTCTGGCATACGTGTCTGCTTGGGACTAGGTTCTCCGATTCTATACGGAAAGGATGGCTCAAGCCCAAGTTGCAGATTGTACAACAGCCTGTTGGAATTTTTATAAGCTTTGTTCTTCTTGTCCATTTGGATGTTGAAGATCTTGTAGAACTCCTTGTCTGTGATCTCGTTGTTCTCCAATCGATCTCTGTTGTTTCGTATAATCCTGTTGCTCTTCTTGATGACCTCGAAACTGTCTTCGTACTCTCTTACCATCTGACGAACAGCAATCATCCCTTTCTCTACATCTCCCTGATACTCTGGGAACATCTCTTGGAATACGCTGTCGAAATCGTTTGTTCCCTGCTCCTTATCTAATTCCAAAACATTTCTAAGCTCAAGAATCTTATCTCTGTTTTCGTAGTAAGTTGGCAAGTGGTAGAACTTACCGTCAGCTTCACCGTAAACTTTTCTCAAGAATGGGATGTCTGATGGATCGATTACAATGTCCTGCGGCTCACCGTTAAGGTAGTTAGTTGTGACCTCACCGATGTCAATGATAGCACCGCCTGCGTCTTTGATAAACCTACCAGTTCCACCAGCGTAGTACTCTACTAGGTATTCGACAATGTCTGGGTTCCAGTCAAAGAATCCACTGCTCTTCATTTCAGAACCTCCAGCAGTCTCGTTAAGTATCTGAGTGAAGTCGTTAATGAACCCCTTCATTACCGATGGGTCTACCTCCTCCTCGGCCATATACGCTCTAGCTGGATCTCCGCTACTAACATTTCTTTCGTCGTATATCTTACCACCAAAGTAAGTCTCGTTAGTGCTCAAGTCTACAAGTGGGTCCAGAATGTCTGGGGCAATCGTTCTAATTATCTTCTGCGCTTCGTTGTCAGACTTAGAGAAGGTGACAGGGGAGAAGTTGTTGAACACATCGTCTGTCGTATTCCATACAGCTTCTGAAGGATCTTGCAAGTTAAGCCCTACTTCTGTACCGTTCACAGCCGCCGCGTGGATAGCACCATACCCGTATGGAAGAGGTATTGAGATATACGATTCCCCTCCCGTCATAATGATCATGTTCCTAGACTTGATCGAATGTGGGATCTGCTGATAGTATGACATTCCAGACTCTTCGTCTTCTTCGCTTGTCATCTGGTTGAACAGTGTAAGCAGAGAGCCGAAAGCTGTAGCACCCACTGCGTACTTCTGCGTTCTGGTCATTCTCTGATACCACTCTCTCTTTGAACCGTCAACCCTGTATTCAGATCTAGGTGTGGTCAAGTTTCTAGCAGTTCTGTAACTACCCTGTACCCCAGCGTTGAAGAAGTAATACAAAGAGTTGGCAGTGTTTGTCCACTCGCCTGACTTGTTAAAGTTTACCGTAATGTTCTTAGCAAACTGAGCCGCTGTAGTAGCATCAACGCCAGATTCTCTAGCCTTGATGTAGGCAGACAACCTAATTGAGTTCTCGAAAGCACCGTTGATACCCTCTACAAACTTGTAAGTGTTGTCAGCCATCCACTCTGCTGCTCTCTTCCCTTTCCCCTGCTCTGTTGCCGACTCTAGTTCTGCCTGTAGCGTCTCCAGGTCTTTCAGGTAAGACCATCCTGTCTCTGCACCATTAGCCTTGAACTCGTCAATGTATAGCTTTACTTCCGCAGGGATCCTAGCATCATTAGGGTTGCGGTTGTATCGGAACAAGTACTTGATGTTCTTGCTGCTTTCCACAGCAATCCCTCTCACTGATGCCTCATCTATCACACCACCTCTAACATCAGACTCCGCAGCCGCACTGTACACAGCATGCTGAATATCTCTGAGGTAGTTCGTGATGATAAACTCTGGGTTGTATGAGGTGTGCAGATTTCTAAGCACCCTACTTGGAGCACCAACAAACCTCACCCATTTTGCTACTTGAGTAGTACCGTACCCCTTGAGCTTATCGGCTAGGTCTTTGTTCTTGAGGATGACGTACTTGTCTTTACCATCAATCTTCAACGCAACAACACCCTCGCCAGTTCTTTTCAAATCTGCTTGATCAGGTCTAGTGTCAGATGTCCTCCACATAGAAGCGTTCGGGTTGTTGTCAACCATGTTGTACAAGGTTATCATAACCTCATTCCTACGTGCTCTCATCTTGGTGACAGCGTTTTGGTTGATCACTTGGGCAAGTAGGTTCTGTGAGAGAGACTCCCTACCAGTAATCGCCATAGTCTCTGACCCGTAAACTTGGAAGCCGCTACCACCAGTAGGATACTCCAGCGTACCCGCAGACTCATCCGCAGCCAGCCCCGCGAGTGGGGTGTAGTTATCGAACATAGACTCCCATGCGTCTATTGTTTGAGAAGACTCCAAGTTAAAGTCTCTCATGGTCTTCCTGGTGTCCGCTATAATGTCTTGGGTTAGGTTGAACGCCTGCTCCATAGCCTTTCTCTTACCTTCTGGTACACCATCTAGTATTTCGTTGGCTCTAGCATCACTCATACCACTACCAAAGTTCTCGTTGCTTAGATTTTTTTCGATCTTAACAAGCTCTGCCCTTTCTTGTGATGTGAGTTCTCTATTACTAGAAATCTCATTCAGCTTAACAAGCTTCTGGTTCTCTCTTTCTCTAGCAACTCTATTCCTTTCGCTGGCGTGTTTAGCGTACATGAATTCGCTAAGTTCTGAGACTTTGATTTTGTTATCTCTCAGGATCTTCACGATATCGTCTTGACTCTTTTCCAGCAACCTCAGGTCGTTTGCAGCCTTACCGTAGAACGTCTCCTCTGCGGCCAAGAAGTTTTGATCTGTCGGTAGACCCTGACCTGTCTTCTCTCTTCTCTGCGACTCTATGTCCCTTTGAATTACAGTAAGATCTCTGTACTTATCCTGTAGCTTGATCAGCGCAAGGTCTTTGAATCGTTGGTATGCGTTCCTCTCGCTCGGATCATAACCCATCTTCTGGGCCTGCTCACCGTACAGCGCAATATTCATTCTCTCTGTGTCGCTCCTGAGATCTACAGGTCCAGTAGGATCAGCCCCCAAGTTAGCAGTAGATACTTCACTGTATGGTTTACCCATCACCCCTGCAAGTTGTCTCTCTACCTTCTCAAGCTCAGACCTTACTTGTTCGCTGTTGTCTTTAGTTGCTGTTTGGGATTGATCTTCGGCTACAAAGTTCTTGAATGCGTCAACGTCTGCTTGAGATCCAAGAACATGAATCTGCTCGTTAGAGTTTACAGCTACTTCGTGCCAGCTAGGTTTGCGAACACCGTATCCAGCGTTGTCTTTTGAAGCATCAGGGAATCCGTTATCATCTACTGGACCTTTGTAGTTCCCCGAGTAATCACTCGCTGGGTTGTCTAAATCCAACAAGTCTGTGTTGAGGAATGAAAACTCTACCGAAGTGTTAGATCCACCAGTATATTCGGCAACACTTTTAGCACCACTACCAAACTTATTGTCGTTTGTCTTGATGTTAGAAATATGGAAGTCTGGTGCGTTGATTATGAACGCGCTTGTTTTTCCGTTTGGACCCGCGTATTCGTCAGCGAGAGATTTCTCTCTAGCGAAATACAAACCATCACCCATGTTGCCAGCGCCCGTGCCTTGAGATGCGTCTAGGTCTTCTCTCTCTAGCTTTTGATTTCTTTTATCACCCCTGTAGACAATGTCTTTTATCTTACTGTCTGGGAAGAATCCTTGAATGTAGTGGTAGTATTGCTCTGGTGTACCTAGAGCAGCAAGCTCAGGGTTTTCGGCAAACAGCATTTCGATAGCTTCCATGCTGCTGTACACAGAACCCTTTCTGTGTTTCTGCTGATGTTGTGTGTCTTTCTGTCTTGCTTCGTCTGGAACCACTCTAGTGTCCACAGACTGCTCAGTTGTTGACTCTGCTTCTGACTTTGTCTGCTCTTGCAGTTTTGTTCGCAAAGCAAACGCTTCTTCAGAGAGCCTGATTATCTCTTGCTTTCTACCAACCAAGGCATCGTGAGTCTGCTTGGCATCATCGTAAAGCTTTTGTAATTGAGCATCCCTAGGATTTTGATCAACATTCTCTTTCAGTATAGCCAAAGAAGCGGATGACATATCCACCTCTTCGATTAGAGAGTTGAGCATATCCATGTTTTGGTTGACGTTGTACTGAGCCTGCTCTGCCATAGTTAGGGTGGTAGTCTCCCCCGCAAACTCTGCCTCAATTGCCATTCTCTCCCTAACCAAGGGTTCGATAACGCTAGTAACAAGCACTGCGTCAGGTGAAGCCGTGCCGTCAGTACCACCCAGCATTGGGTCTTTCAGCAGCGCCTCTCCGTAAGCAATCCTTAAGTCAAGTTCTGCAAGCCTAGCCATTGCTTCAGGGTGTCTCACCTGCATCATAGAGTAGAACTCAGAGTACTTCTTCTGATTATTAGAGAGAATGTCCCCTGTCATTTGAACGATTAGTTCTTGCTTCTTTATCTGCGCTTCGCTAAGACCTCTCTCTTCACCCAGTCTTTCGATAGCATCCTGCTTGAATTGCTGGTATGATTGCGATTCTTCTACGATAGCAGACAACCCGTCAACCTCAATCAAGAAGTCTCTATTATATCTAGAGTTTACCAGGGCTTGCCTTCTCTGCCCGCTGTTCCCAACGAAATCCATACCAGCACCCATAACACCCCCTACTGACATCGACATAATCAGTCCGTCTCGGTATTCGGTTGGATCAATCTCTTCCCCAGTAAATGCAGAGTATGCATACCTTTCCATAGCGTAAGCACTACCCTCCTCGAGAGCGCCAACCACTGGGGTGAGACCATTCTGAATCATAATATTGGTGTTGCTCTTGTTGAGAAGACCCCTACCAACTGACCCGTATGCACCAGATCTAAGGTTTCTCATGTTCTGCATATACTTAAACTGGAAATGTCCAAGCAACAGACCTTGAGCTGACTCTGCCCCCGCAGCAGATAGCGAGTATAAGAACCTATCCATGTCGCTAGAGAAGTTCGGGTTGTCTTTCACTGACATGTAAGTGCTAGTACCAGCAAGCATAGCTGTTGTACCAGTCGTAGTGGCTAACATTCCAATCTTTCCAGCGCCAAAAAATGTATTAGCAACACCACCAGAAAGCAAAGTTGTACCGATAAGCGGGATTGCCTCAGCCGTTTGAGTGGTAAGCAACCTAGTGGCGTTGTAAACATCCCCGCTTGCTATAGAAGAAGTAAAGCCTTTAGGGATGTATGTCATCCCTTCTCTTAAGTACGATGATACGTTTTGAGAACCAAGCCTAAGCCTTCTGCTTAAACTAAAGTCACCACCAAAAGGAGAAGAGAACAAATCTATGCCAGCCGTAGCTAGATATCCAATCGGGGCAATGACTTGATCTACAGCCCCAGCAGAAAAACCTCTAGCTATATCCTCAACTAAGAACTGCTCGTTCAGCCTTCCGTTACCATCGAGGTCTATGTACGCCCCAGTGTTTTCAAAAATGTAGTCGTCTAGCTGACGATATAGATTCCTTTCGCCCGAAAGTTCTTCGGATATAATACCTGTTTCTCTAGCTTCAGCACCAGCGTAAGAGTCCTCGCGTGTTTCGTCTCCAACTACTTGATATCCTTTTGGATCTGGGATGAAATCTAGTACGGCATCTCTTAGACGTGCATCGTAGTCGTTTCTTATGTTTTCTTGGTACTCTTTTCTCAGTTGGTAAACGTCATCTATGTACTCCGATTCAGTGTACTCATCTATTTGCCAACGACCTTCGTATCTAATACCAGCTCTTTCGTCTGCTTCCTGACCTACGCCAGAGCGGTTAACGTATCTTCCAGTCCTTCTGTTTCTCGTTGGTTCTGGAACTCCAGATCTGCCACCAACCCTTAGCCTTCTTACTTCACCAACACGCGCTTTCAACTCGTCTCTCTTCTCTCTGAACTCTTGACCTACAGCCTTATCACTGTGAAGATCTATGATCGATAAAAGCTCGTTTGTCTTTTGTGCTGAAGCTACGAATACAGAAAGCTTCTCAAAGTCGGCTTCTTCGGCTGGATTAAACCCCTCAAGAACAAGAGCATCCCCAGTAAGGGCTGAAACAATTTGCGCTCCTGATCCCAAGCCAGTCTGTCTAACAAGCCCAGCGTTGTTCAAGTACACCACGGCCTTCCCGCTAGGATCATCCAAGTAGCTCATGTACTCTATCTTACCAAGAGTACCAGTGTCATCGTCTTGAGGTGTTACTTTGATGGAGGAGTTAGTCCCAAAGGCTGGGATTCCCCCTGGTAGATTGTAGATGAAGGACTCGAGCGGATCACCCTGCTCCCCCATTTGTTGGAGCTTATCTTTAAACTCCTCATTACTAAGAAGGTTACCTTGAGATGCAGCAATAAGAGTTAAGTACTTATCCCATTCAAATGTTTCGGGGTCGTACTCTTGTATGTCTAATGGTTGAGTTGGGAAAGCCCCAAAAAGCCCGTCATCCGCTGGTAAGCTTTCTCCAGGTGCGCTCGACTCTTGAGTAGGCAAAGTCGATAAGTCCTCTGTATCTTTTTTTTTTACTACTGGTGGGAAGTAAGCCTGCATAAAATCACCTACAGTCTCACCCTCAATGTGGTACTCCCCTAGCCTACCCTTTTGTTCTGACCTTCTGCCAGCATTGTAGATGGTATCAGCAAAACCCTCTTCGTTAAGGACTCTGTTTCTGAACTGATCGAAGCTCAAGCTGTTCGCGCTGATAACGCCAGCACCAGAAAGAACTTCGTAAAGTTTCTGTGGATCTCCGTTATTTTCTACTCTGGTCGTGGCCATTTGTAAACAATTTCTGGGTTGATTTCGAAGGCTTTTCCTTCTGGCATTTTATTATCTAGCACTTCTTGAATTACTGCTGGTGTGTTCAAACCGTAGTACCTTGTAACAAAGTCATTAAGTTTTTGAAGTTGATTCTGAAAATCTCTTCTTTGCTGATCGTCGGGTACATCTGGAATAGCGACTTTCTCGGTCGATAAAGCAGTGGAGTATTCGCCCTCAGTCGCATCAAATCTATACCCTCTTATTTGAAAACCTCGAATGTTGCCTTCCTCTACAAAGTACTCTACCGACTCAGGTGCAAGTGTCACCTCAGGTTTATTCTCTTGTTTAACCGTAACAACACCCGCCTCTTTTATGTCACCCGCACCGCTAGTCATAAGTATAGAGTAGTCTGCATCATATCTTGTGTTGTCGATTGTAAAGGCAGTACCAACCTCTATGTTAAGACCTTGTCTTCTAATGTTTTGTTTTCTTTCTGTAGCAGTTGACTTTCCTCTACCAGACCCATCGGGTTTGATATCGTAGAAGTTGTACATCTGATCCAACAGAAATTTACGAGTAGAGTCTTTTAGCTCTTTCGAAAACTGCTGTAGATTCGTGCGGGTAGCACCTTCTTCGATCTCACCACCAAAATCGCCTCTTATAAATCTCTCCTGATCTACAAGCTCCATGTGTTTAGATATATTTCGGAATTGAGCCAACGCTTGCATCCTAATTTGCCGACCCCTGAACGAATCGGGGCTATTGAAGTCAACATCGAACGCTCGTTTGAAGTCTTCGGTAGCCTCTGTGATTGCTTGCTCAGCCCCCTTCGTTGTTTCAATGTCATCGATGTACTCAATGAAGCGACTACCATAGGTAGCACCCCCCATAACGCTGGCGATTTCACTATCAAATTTCCTATCTACGAGCTGAGTCAGGTTGTTAAGAACCAAGTGGCCTGCAAAAGCATCTCTAAACTCTGTAGTGCGATCTTGAATTCCTAATTGGAAATTGTCTTTTGGTAAAGCTCCGAACACATATCTACCGCTTTGGGGGTCGTACTTTAAGTCGTAAACGCTACCGTTAGCTATAGATTGGACTTGGTCTGCCCTTTCCGAAGTGTAATGGTTTTTGTCAAAAACAACACCTATAGCACCAGTCTTTTCCTGAGTTGCTGAAGCCTTAATCTGTTCGTTATCCCCTCTAGCAATGAGGTCGTTTTGAAAGTAGTTTTCAGCGAGAGGTTCGTATTGCTCACCGTACGCCTTCATGTTGGCGAAGTCGTTAGTAATACTCAACACCTCTTGCATTGCTGCTTGATCCTCACCTACCGAAGAGAAGTACTTGAATTTTTGTTGACTATCGATAAGCTTATCGCTAAACGCTTGCCTAAAGCCAGACGGGATTTCACTGAGATCAAAATCATACCTATCGTCCGCAAGCTTATCCAGCCTTTTCCTTTCGTCGTTAAGAGCCTTTTGTCTAGACAAGTCATTCTTCGCCCTAAGCGCAGCTTGATTTTGAAGAACACCAGCTAAGAATTGTAGGTCTTGGTTGGGGTCACGAATGGGTATTGGATCAGTGTAAATTCCGTTAGACATCTTACTTAAATTGAGGTTTATTCAAAAGGTCTTTCATGAACCGAAACAATCCGCTCTCGTCCCCCTCTTTGATAAACTTTTGTATCGATTTAGATTGAGAAGGGTTGAACACAAGTTCACCGCCTGTCAATTCAATCCCAGTATCTGCACCATTCTTGTCTACAACTGTGAGTGGGTTGGTGTCGTGGCTGAACTCACCTGGTGTTTTCTTAACTCTCATTATCTAGGAAGTAGCGCAGGATTGGGGGTGTATCCTTGAAATGTATTTTCTTGCTGATTATTAGCATCAGCAGAGATAAGTAAGCTCGTAAGATTCAATGGCATAGCAGACAAGTTTTGCAACGCTGCTTGCTGACCAGTAAAGCCTGCGGAGGCCGCTGCTTGTCCAGCGCCTAATCTGTTAAGCATAATTTGATTTCTCAATGCTTGATTAGCCCCTTGACTCTGAGTCAAAAGCTCTTGCGCTTTAGTAGCCAACCCTAAATCTGCTTGAGCTATACCCTGCGTGGCGGCAAGGTCTGCTTGAGTTTGCGCCCCCATAGTTCCAGCCAAGAATTGTGGTAGTACCCCAACTGTTCTCGCGTCACCACCACGAAGCCCAGCGGTAAAACCACCCAGAGCTTGTTGTGCTCTTCTACCAGCATCAAGTCTAATTCTTTCGAACGCTTGTTTTTGTTGTTCTGTAGCGGCCCTAAGCTCAGGTGAAAGAGTAAATTCGGTGTCATACTTACCGCTCTCAACATCGCCAAGAATATCGCTCACTAGTTTATCTCCAGCTTCTCTTTGCTTTCGAGCTGCACTCATTGCACCGAACTGGCCCGCTGCCGAGATTCCTGCTGCGATTAAAGGTACTGCTAATGGTATTGCCATAACTGCAAATTTACTAAATGTATTACTTTTTTGCTTTAGCTTTCTTTGTTGTGGGCCTTGCGCCTGTCTTGCGATGGTCGAGGTCGTACGCTTCGTACTCTGCGTTCAGCGCAAACACCTCAAAGTCGTCACTACCAAAGCTAATCAGCATGTCAGCGTATTGTCCTTTAGGGTCATCCCCGTTGATAGCGACATCGCTGTTTTCTATAAGATATAAAGAATCTTGGTTAGAGTTAAAAATTGACACAATCTGCGCTTCTGTTGTTTGTGCTGAGTTGTATGTTACAATATACGCTGAGTTGTTTGCAAGCGGGACGATGTTGATCTCGTTATCGGGGGTCTCTAGCAGGTCAATGTTGTTCTCAGCAAGTAGGTTCTGCACCCCGTCTGGAGTCATTACAGCTAGTTCATAACCAGGGTTACCACCCCCGAATGTAATACCACCACCCAAAGGAGAAACTTCTATATACAGAGCGGTAGGGAAAGCGTCCTCATCATACCCGTACTGCTCGTCTTGATCGTACAGGCTTGTGATAGTTTCAATCTTACCTACTAGCTTCAGCGCATCCCCAGTGGTTTGCTTTACAACTCTACCGATGTGGGCGTAGTTAATACCACCACGCTCTACGATTGGACCTACACTAGATGCGTTCAACTGTGACGCTTGAGAAGAGCTGTTAGCTTGGAAGATGCTACTCCCAGTAATGTTGCTAGTCCCTTCGATTGATACAGCTTTGTATATCTTGTTGATTGATGGGAAGTCAGCGAACGAAACAGCTATAGCGGAAGAGACTGGTTGATCCCCGTAGAAAATGTTGAACCCATCCCCATCGTCATGCCTCCAGAGAAGTGAAGGTATGTCCCCGTATATTGGGGGACCAGAGGTATTACCTGACACCTCGTCAATAACATCTTGAGGTAACCCTGAGTTCTCAAGTACAGTTACGTTGTCTGCACCAAAGTTGCCAAGCAATAAAAGCAAATCGGTCGTACCTACCTCTCCATCCCCGTCAATGTCGTTAGAGTCCTCTTCACCAGAAGTAAAGTCTTGCTCTACAGATGGTTGGTCAACCCCAAACTCTCCAAGAAGAAACAATAGATCTGGCGTGGTTGTAGCGTCATCCCCCACATCAAAAAGATCTGTATCTATAAACCCAATAAGCTCGGCAGAATTAAAGTACTCTCTGCCAGTAATCATAACTCTATCTACCCAGCCGTAACAGCTAGGCAGAAAGCTATACCTAGTCTTCCAGAAACCACCCCCATTGGAATAAGCTACCGTCATCCCTGACTTTGCCTTTATTGCCCTTATAAGTTGACCTTGTTGTGCCATTGTGTTTTCTTTTAGAGAGATCCTGTTCCTGTGTCAGTACCTTCTGTGTCATCACCAGGTTCTGACCCATCACCTTCGCCATCAATAACCACATCGTCCTCACCACCATCATCGTCTGGTATGTCTTGAATTAAGTTCACTCCGATTGGTTGCATCACATACTCTATCGCTTCAACCTCGTTTGTTTCTTGGTTGAACACAGTGATCAAGAACTCGTCTTTGAGTGGGTCATACCCACCTACTACTCTAACCTTCCCTTCTGCTTCATTAGCTGCACGGAACAACTCCACAAAGAAGCTATTCATACCCTTGTCTGAGATTACTTGCAGCCCGTTAGATGGGTTGAACTTGTACACCTCGTGGTTACTCTTATGTGCGAAGTAGATGTTGTTACCAATCTTGCAGACAGACTCTGGGTTGTTGTCAGCACCGTAATCCCCAGCAAAGAACTTTTGCGTCCCGAGAATATCGCTAGAAGCAATGATCTGCTCCTCTCCAGTTGCCGTGGCAAGGATTTGTCTAGATACTGGGATGGCACTAGCCTTATCTTCTTGCACTACAAACAAAGAATCGTAAGTATTGAGCAGGTAGTTGATGGCCCCGTACTCGTTAGGGATGTCTTTGAAGTTTAGTTTCGAGGCGTTGAACGAAGTAAACCTACTGATTGTTGTGGCGTAGTTGTTCTTGTCAGAGAACGTGACAGAAGACCTTCGTCTAATTTCTCTAGCGTTAGGAAGAACTAAGTTTGGCCGCCCGATAAAGTTTACGTCATTACCAGGGAAGGTGTCGTTGAATGTCTTGCTCTCTACAAAAAAGTCTTTGAATCTAGCTACACTATCTTCGTCTTGAATCAAGTTCTCAAACTTAAACAAACCATCGTCTGGATCATTACCGAACTCTGGGGTGTTGAGAGGGATTCGTCTCCACCAAACGTCTCCAGAATCAATGGTGAAATCAAACGGAGAGTAGACTTTATTAACTTCTGTGACACTACCATCGCTAGGGTCTGTAATAGTATTTCTTTTGATGTTCCCAACAAAAGCGATCTCGTGGTACGGTCTGTCTTCAAAGTCTTGGATTTTAGACGGAGTGTATATCTCAACTAGGCAGATGTTATTCCACTTGTGTTGATCTGTCTGAATATCATTACCTCCTGCTCTTACGTTAGAATAGCTAAACCCAAATGCTGTAGAGTTGTTTTTTAACACCAAGAACCTACCAGTCTTTGCCAAGTCTGAATCCTCATCGAAAGCGTCACCAAGAAGTGGGTTTGATTCTGGATCTTTTCCAAAATCTACACTGTCCACGATGTCGAATATGTAGTTATTAGGATATATCTTGTTTTGATCACCTCCCTCAAAGTATGAAATAACCTTTAGCTTATCGCCTTTATTAAAAGTGTAAAGGTCATTTACCCCTTCAGGAGACACAGCCCCAAATGCGCCAGAGTATGACACGTTGGCATTCCCTTGTAAGTAGTTTAGAGACACGTAAATGTTACCATCATCATCGTCTGACTCTGCTGCAACGAAAGCTCCCCCTGTAGTATACTGAACAAAGTCGTCTGTAGAGCTATTACCAGCATACACGATAGCATAATTGTGCGCCCACTCTGGTGGGGGTGACAGAAGCTGGAATCTCATCGCTACCCTTCCCTTGCTTTCACCCCTCTCAGCGCCAGAGTATCCACCAACGTACACCCTATCTAAAAAGTTTACACTACTTCTCCTTCCACGCTCGTCAAAAAACACAATACCAAAGTCATGGTTTGCCGCCGACTTAAACGATCTGTTCGAATCAGATAGCCCAACTGTAGAGGAAGAATAGTTTAATATTTCTATCTCTGACAACAGGTCTTCGTTATACACAAGATCTTCAGTTGTGGTGTAGTTAGTCATATCTACACCAATAGAAGAGCCAATACTAGTAGGTCTGAAAAATGGAAACCCGCCATCTGCCTTAAAATGATACTCTAAAGAAGTTCCCCCAAATTCAAAATCTGGAGTAACAAGAATAAAACCATTACCAAAAGATCCCTGAAATATTGATGGGGGAGAAATGCATCCAATATTGAAACCTCCCGACTCAAAAGATAAACCACCCTCTCCGTCTACTAAAGTAAACCCATTATAGTTTGAACTATCTTCTCCAAGATCCTCAAGTCTAGATTTTCTTTCCTCAGAATTTAAGAATAGTTCGTTTCCTGAAAGATTCAAATATCCAACGCACTTTCTTCTCTGATCAACACTTACATTAAGATCTTGAGCACTTTCAATGTCTACCCCTTCTAAGTAAAATCTTAAAATTTCTCCCTCTACTTCTATCTGGTTGTCTATCAAGTATTGAGGGGAGTACGCGGTCCAGTTGACGATATCGCCTAAAAGTTCTGTGTTTGGTATACAAGTTTTAATATCTTGTTCTTCTACGTCTACAGAGTCAAGATTTAAAAAAATGTAAGAACTGTTTTCAAACTCTTCGATTCCACTTCCTTGAATATTGACAAAAGTCTCAGAAGATACTGAGCAAGAAACAGTGGCCTTGGACACAATAAAATACCCACAGGGGGCGAGACTCTGATTGTAATTCAAGCTGGAGGTAGAGGTGGCAGTATTAATGCCATCTACAGGAGCGTTCGACTCAATAATAGATTTATCTCCTACAGCGTTAATCAAAAATTTACTCTCGTCTCCAGAAAAACTTATTACCTCTTGGTCTTGAATATCCAGATTAAAGGAATACGAAGATAAATTCTGTACACTAACCAAATCAAACCCCTGCTCATCAAAAGAATCAGGGTTAGAAAGCGCAGCAGCAATAGCAGCAGAAAGCCTTTGCTTAGTGTTTTCAGTAATGTTTTCTGTCGTAATCAAAGCGCAAGAAAACGTAAGCTCACCCCCCTTTATGATAAGCGGATTTGCGGCAGACGTTCCGTAAGTTACGTCTATGGACCCTGTCAGCGGTCCTTGGGTTGTAACCCATTTAGGGAAGTTGTCGCTAGATGAAACCGCAACCACCCCAAGATTACCACCAAAAAACGGGGGCACATCTGAACTTGGAGATTGGTATGATTCAGATATGGTTTTGTCTAGAGGAATGTTTAAACCAATACCATTATCAAACGCATATTGACTTCCATGATAAGAGCTATCGGAATTGTATATATGAAGGTGTTTGTCTGGGAGAAGGGTTATCTCTATAGAAATATTAGTGTTTTGAAATATAGAGTTTGGAATGTTTGACGTATCAATTCTAAAACCAGCCGCTCTCTGGGGAATATCCTCCGCATTATCAAGAGATGAAATTGGAAAAACTTGCGGGAATGCATCTACCTGCAAGCTAAAGAAGTCGGGTTCTCTTTCTTGATACACAGGGGTAATCTCTGCCTCTACATCTACATTATCAAACCCCTCTACGTAGTTCCCGTAAAACAGTCTATCTGACACCACTGCTTGGGCCTCAGCCTTCTTTGGCAGACTGTCAAACATTTTATTAACGTCTTCAACAGGTGCTGCACTAACAATACGGTCATTATAAAACTGATACTCAACATCAACTGGTCGGATTGGTACACCCTCAAGGACTGAATCAACCTCATCAACAACATAGAATACACCTCTATTGCCTTCTCTAGCAAGGATTCTAATCTTTTCGATCTCCAAAGATCTAACCTGCGAGTCATCGACATCCGCTGGGATTGTTAGTACACATAGGTTTGATGCTACTAAGTTTGGATTGTTGAGAGTACCCTGCTGTACATAGGCTGGGGGTACTGCAATGTCTGAGTAAACGCTAATAGCAGACTCCTCGCCATCTTGATAGATATGCTGGTAGGCAAACTGAAAACCATTCCTGTTTTCAAAATCACTTACGCTTCTAGAGGGGTCTGATTGAAACTCAAATGTGATCGGGTGTACTGGTGTCTTTGGGCATGCTGTAATAAAATCAGCAAAGTCATACACGTTGTATGGCGGTAAGGTGACTACGTTGCCTGAAGAGTCAGCACCAAAACCGTATGCCTGCTCTGTCATTGCCTTAAATACATTCAGTCTCCTAGGCTCATTGACATTGTCTGTGAAATAAATAATAGATGCCCTATCAGCATCGTAGTCCAAGATGTCTGGGGTAAAATCTGGGGCTTTATAACTAAACCCATCACCAGTATGAACGACATCTCCTTTTACAAACCCGTTCTGTGGGAAGTTAAACTGAGGGTGAGTAAACACCTTTCTCACACACTCCCCTTGACTACCAGGAAGAACCCCGTATTGATCATAAGCGTAGACACCTTGCGCTGGAGCAAAGTCACACCACACAAAAAAGTAAATAACCCCTACCTGATCGTCGGTTACACTACCAATAATTTTTACATTCCTATTTGCTGGTAGCTGATCTAACTCTGTGTTGTTAGAGATACCCCTGTTGCTTACGACAGGCTTGAGCACACCCACATTACCTACAGACGAGTTCGCTCCATCTCCTTCTTGCGAGAACTCATCACCGATAACCACATTGATAGCATCGATCATGTCCTCGGGTTTTCTCAACTTAGAGTCAAGCGACCTGTTGAGTTTCCGTGGGAACAGCTTATTAATCATTAGTACTTAGGCGATTGTTTGTAGTTAGACCTAATCGTCTTCAGAGCTTCTTCTTTGGTGAAGTTGCTCATTCTAGCGTTAGCCTTACGTCTTTCATTGTAATACTCAGCCCTGGCTCTAGCCTTTTCGTTTGCTGGTACGCTAGACTTTCTCTCACAAAGTTTGTAGTAGATGTAAGATCTCAGGGCTTCTTCGAGGTAGACGTGAACCACAGGGTTGGTTGATCTCGCCTCGTCAGCGATATACTCGATAACAACCTCAGATACAGTGTCGTTTACCTCAAGCTCAATCCTGTTATCTGCAAGATTGATTCTGTAGTCTCCGACAAGCTGACCCCCACCTACTCCGTATAGCCTACCCACATTGTTTTCGTACACGTAGTTACGGAAGATGAAAGAGTCAAAGCCAGAGAGTGCTTCATCTGTAACCCCACTTCCACCACCTCCAGTAGCAGACTTGCTTGGTTCAATGTCTCTTACTAAGTTCGCTTCAATATCTAGCGGCCCCTCTTCACTGTCACTAGTTTCTCCTGTAGCAACACCACTAGAATCTAACTCGTATCGGCTTGAGTAGTTAACATTCCTGTTAGCACCCAGAACCCTTAGCAATCCATCACCTCCTACGATAGCGACTTTGATTGCGTCTACGTAATCGTCAGGGAGAGCTACGCTTTGTGTTGAAGAGTCGACAGTAAGTTTCAGAGACTTAATTCTCTTGGAGACATCAAACCCCAACTCTCTAATACCTCTGAGTGCAAAGTTTCTAATCACTGCATCCGAAGCGTTACTCACATAGTCGTCCCCATCAAGGGTGATAATAAAATCGTCAATCACCTGCTTGAGGGTGACGTAGTTCATACCAGACTGCGATACATCATTGTATGGCATTATTCAGCCTGTTCTTGAGCGATAGAGTATTGGGTCAGGAAGGTGTCTCTCAACCTCACCCCAATCATCTTCGCTAGTTCTACAATCAGTTCATTCTTATAGTGAGGTGGCAGCTCGAAGTCTCTACAGTTCACTACGTTAGGGATCACCAACCCAGTCCCTGCGTCTAATACTTGGGCGGAAAAAGCAGGGGATGACTCATAGTCGATCTCCCCTTTGTTCACTACGCCATCAATGCTTGCCGCATATAAGGACTTAGGAATCCTGTAATATGTCAAGTTTATGAGAGTAGTCGCACCTTGAGGAAACACTTGGATGTTTTCTGCAATCAATGCTACAGGATGCTCTACAGTAGGGCCAGAAAGGTTACTACGCAAGATGCGTGATATCTTTTCGGGGTCGTACACAAGCTCAATCTGACGGCCAACGCCAGAGCGGTTAAATGCTTCGATAGAAATAATCTTAGATATATTCCCTATCTTCTCATAGGTAGTAGAAGCCCAGTTATATGGTGAGTTAGTCTCACTCCCCATTGCCTCTCCCGAGTCAAAAAACCTTGGTTCTCCTTGAATTGCATCTGCTTCACCAAATGTACCAGGTCTAAGTAATGCGGTGCTTATAAACTGAGATAAATCCTCTTCGACTTGTTTTCCAAATGACTTATCTCTACCAGGATCTATGCCCGCCCGCCTTGCTCTTTTAGCAAGACTAATCTCTTGAAACATCTCGTTAAAGATGTTTTGTTGACAAACGTCAGCGAAAGAGTTAAACACTTCTGGTGTTACAAATCCCTTCTGCTCTTTGTTACAAAGATCTCTTAGAGTGTTATAAACTTCAATAACGCTAATCATAATGCAAATATAAAAAGAAAAGCCGTCACGGTGGACGGCTCTTCATTCAGCTAGTGTCTAGTGTTAGGATAGTTTCTCCAGCGATTCCTCTAGTGTTGCAAATACAGCAGCACCTTTTTCAGTCATGCAGAATCTAGTCATTACCTCCAGGGCTGTATGTCCAGCAGGTACAGCGACAATCAAACGATTACTGTCAAACCAATAGCACCCGTCATCTTTCAGGTTAATAATCTGATAGTCAGCGGCTTGCTTAACTACAGATCTTGCTCTAACCATTGGGTTGTCGAACGCCTCGATAAATCTAGCAGGGTTTGACTTTGCTTCTTTCAGCAGATCAAAACGGATCTCCGATGTAGGTCTGTCTACATTAATATTAAAAAACAAAGCTACAGGGAGAAGATCACCAATCTCAGTATCTCTAACCATAGAGATTGCTTCAGTAACGGCAAACTCTTTTTCAAGTTCTTTCTCTGCGTTGATCTCGTTGTCAACAAGACCAAACACATTGCCGCCATTAGCTAAGTTCTGAGGGTGCTTATCCAAGAACTCCATCAAGTTGGGTCTTTCTTTTGGAACAAGCAGCCTGCCATCTCTAAACATCACTGGTCTTCTGAGTGCATTCTCAGATTGTTCATCTACCCAGATGGAAGGCTCGTTCTCGCAGTAACGCATCTCTCTAACGCGACCCTTCTCCTCATCGTAGATAGTAATCCCTTTGCTTGGAAGCATGTACACAACACCACCACCCTTTTTGATCTCGTAGATTCTGTGTGTGCGCGCTTTCTTCTTTCGCTGTATAGTCTTTGTCTTTTTAGGGGTTGAGGTCTTGACCTCTGGCTTTGCTTCGGCAACAACTTTCTTTGGTCGCCCTGGGCTGCGTTTAACTTGTTCGCTCATAATAAAATAAATTAGGGTTTATATTGATTAAATAATTGCGCTGCAATACTAGATGCGTGTTCATTCCCTACGTCTCTAGGGATGACACCAAACCTAGCAAGTGCTCCACCGAAGGAGTTCGTCGTATCACTACCGCTACTGCCAAGCTGAGTGATCTCAAGCTCCCCGTCTGTCCTGTTTGGGGTGGACGCAGTAATAGCAAACGTATCTCTTACTTTCGCTGGGATGAATGCTACGTAGTCACCCTTGTGGTTGTACACAAAGATGTTAAAGTCTTTATCTCGTCTAATTACAAACACGTAACAACTCTGTCCTTTATCTGGTGAAATCTGCGATGCAGTCTCAACTGGAAAGCTGTAGCTAGAACTACCGTTATCAGTATTGTCTGTCTTTACAGTAGCTGGAGAACCAGTAATTCCATTGTGTCTGACTTGAATAATGCTTTGGTCAGACTTGTCATCCCCAATACCAAACACACTACCATCATCATTCCCATAAATCTTCAAAGAGTTATACCCAGCAGCAACTCTACCTAGTACAAAGTATAACGTGTAATCTTGTGGAGTTGAGTACGCTGACGCAAGACTCAAAAACCCATTTGAACTAACTGCACTATAAGTGTACTCTTCATTCAAAAAGTGAGAAGTAGCAGTCTTGGTGGTCTTAACTGATCCTGTAACAGCATTCACACTGTGTGTCCCACCAGTCTTCGCCTTTGGGTCATTCGACCAAGCTGTAATAGAGACGTTGTTACCATACCCAGCAAGCTGCTGAGGGTTGAAGTCAATGTCGGGGAGGTTTGAGTCATCCCTAAAATCTACCCCATGAATCGTAAAGCTGTCCGTAGAAGTATAGTTAGCGTCTCGTTGATAGCTAACCCTACCGCTGCCTCTGTTCGTTGAATTAACACGCACCTTAGAGCTTACACGCTTGTCGCTGTTATTGAACGGGTTGAATGTGTTTGAAGATGAGGTGGCATCGAACCTAAGCAATCCACCAGATGATTCTGTAGTGATAAACTTGATTACAGATTCAATCAAGTCCTGCTCTTGTCCTTCAACGCAAGAAACAGTTACATCGGTTTTCTCAAGAGATTCTCCGTCAGCAAGGTGCGTATCTTCATACAGACCTGCGTTGTCAAATACAAACACAACCTCGCCCTTCTTGGCAGACAAGAAAGAAAGATTGCTTGACGGTATACCAACAATGTCTACTCCGAAACCAGAGTCAGACTTAAAGTTGCTGGTGGGATTTACATCCGCACTCTTAAAGAGAAAGAATTTAGACATCTATTAAATTAAAAAAAAGGGGGGAAGGCCGTTCCCTCCCCCCAGTTTGTGTAAGTTACTATGAAGCAGCAGCTACAGGAGCATCAGTGATGCTTGTAACAGCAGTCATGTGAGGGCTAGGGAAAAGACTATTGATGTTATCAAACTCAATAAAAGCACCTTTTCCAAAAGCAATTGCCTCGTAAATATCTTTTACAAGCAAATGCTCTGAACTTGCAACTGAGGCAAGCTCTACCTCAGTTTTTCTCATGTTTATTGCACCATCGTTATCATCTTGATCGTCAAACAATCCAGCGCTATCAAAATTCAAATAAACTTTGTTTTGATTAACTCTAATGTTTGACAATTTTGATGCAGGAAACGCCGCGTAGTCCACGTCAGCACCGTTAGTAGCAGCAGAAACGCTGTTGGCATCGATTGCAGCTACGTGAAAAATCAACAATTTATCAGCCATTTTTTCTAGTTTTTATCTGTTAATAATTAACCTCTAATTGCTACGTGTTGATTAGCAGCGCGAGTTACCAGGGCAATCTCCGAACGATAGTGGAACTTAGCAATGTCGTCACCATCGGTAGCGAAGCCAAGTACACCACCACCAGTTACCCAGTGCTCCATCTCACGAGAGTATCCGTTAGTCTCTTTGTAGTTCATTTCGAGAGCAGGTGCAGCAACACCAGTACGAGCATCAACAACTTGAGACATTGGGATCATAGCGCCAACAAAGCTATTAGTAGCACCCAACAAAGTAGGATCATTCAGCAGTTTCCAATCGTGCTTGTGGAAGGTGTAACCACCACGAGTAAACGATTTGAAACCAAGCTGTACAGCCAAGTCAGCATCGTTTTGGAATGCACCAAACTGAGAAGCCAAACCAGCAGTAACACCACCAGAAATACCAGCAGCAAGCATGTTGTCAAACGCCAGGTCTTGAGCTCTGTTCACATAAACAGCGTACTCGGAAGGAGCACCTTGCTTATCCAGCTCAATGATGATGTCATCCAACTCAGCAAACGAATCAATCGGGTTAGCAGTAGCGTTGTTAACAGTAATACCTCTGTTAGCAATAGCTGCGAAGTAACCTTCAGAACCTGATACGTTAAGAGCGTCAGCGTCAGTCAGGTCAGCATCACCACCAGCGCTGTTAGTAATTTCAGCAAACAGCATCATCATTTCTCTCTTATCCATGAAACGAGCACGAGTCTCTTGCTCACCGTGGATAAACCAACGATAGTCACCGTTACCTACATTCACCCAACCAATGTTAGTAGCTTGAGAGCCATTAACAGAGAAGGTGTCTTTAATGATCATGTAAGGGTTGGTACGAAGGGTAGGAGAGGTCTCTTGGAATGCGGTAGGCTGAGCAGTACCTTGATCGTACATGTTACCGAGCAAAATCAAATCAGTGAGATCAGTGATGTCAGTGTTTGAAGTTGCACCGTCAAGCTTAGTCAAGGTTGCGCCAGTACCACTTTGGAAGTTTGCAGCAGTTACCAAAAATCTTTCACCTGTAGCAGCAGACATAACAACATCCTGAGCGGAAAGGTTGTTAACTTCGTTAGAAGCGAAAGTAACGGTTACAGTTCCACCAGTGCCAGAGTAGTTGGTAGTACCTTCACCAATCAGTCTGTGTCTTCTTTCTTCTTCCCAGTATTGAACTTGGTCAGCAGTACCGCCGCTGCTAATAGCGCCAGTCAGTTTAAGAAATCCAGTGATACCTTGATCACCGTAAGTTTTTACCAACAGCTCTCTGTTGTCAGGAGCATTGTGCTCAAGCAATTGGCCGATGGTAGTATATTTTTCAGGGCTTGTGCTTGCGGTAAAGGAGTTAGTGTTACCAATACCAGCACCAGTTACAGTTGCCATAATATATAGCGTTAAATGTTAAAAGTCATTTTTTTATTCAACCCAACAATGTTGTTAAGTTGTTGTACAACACTCGGGGTGTTGTCAGTAGTTGCTTGTTGTGGAGTATCCATAGATACGTTAGCAGCTTGGTTTACCAAACCCTTCCTTCCTGCACTCATACCTTGCTTGTAAGCGTTAGCTACGATAGCGTCAATGTTATCAATGACTGCCCTGTGCGAAGAAAGCTTGTCGTAATCCCAGTTGCCAGATTGATCTACATACGGATCAAAGAACTCATCAAGCCGTGCGTTCTTATCTTTCAATTCACTTCGATACTGATCACTCAATCCAAAAGTAAAGCTGCTACCCTCACCAAGGTCGAACTCCAACCCCTCGAGAGCGTCTACTTCTCTAGACATACTAGCGATCCAATCATCATCAATGAATGAAACTTCCTCTTGCGGTTGCTGCTCTTGAACTGGAGCGGAGTAATCGGTTCGAACTTTCTCAATACCCTCTCTAGCTTTCGCAGCATCCATTTTAAGCTGAAGCTGTGCCAACTGAACCTGCTGCTCTGTTTGAGTATCAGGATCAAGATTGTATTTTGAACCAACAAGAAGGTTAAGCTCTTGCTGCGACAAACCTGGATTATCCATAGCCATACTTACTCGAACGGCTGTTATGTCATCCATTGTCTCAGTGTTCAAAGACTGGTAAGTAAACCAGTCCTCTGGAGATCGACCTGTGTTAGAAACAAAATCAGAAATAGCACTAACCCTAGCGTCAAGCTGGGGTGCTTCAGGTTGTATATTGATATCATCAAAAGTGCTGATCTCTCGCCCAAGCTTCTCGCTCAGGTATGAAAAAACAGCACCATCGATTTCATCATCAGAATAAGTAGCAGTAGCTGTAGTATCAGGCTCACTGTAATATTGTGGCTCTAGTGTAGGCTCTGCTTGTTGTTGTGGTTCATTAACCACAGGCTCTTGAACCACAGGCTCTTGAACCACAGGCTCTGGTTCGTTCTGAACAACAGGTTGTTCGCTTGGTTGCATACTAGCCTGCAATTGTTCTGGCGAATCAAAAAACTCTAACTTACCAGCATCTTGTAAATTCTCTTCCATTATATTTAATTGTTGTTATTATTAGCCCCAGTAGCAAACCGCTGTGGCATCATTGCCGCCATCAGTGGCTTGAATCTGAATCTTGCTGAACGAAGGAAGCTGAACCAAGTGGTTTGCTGGAATAACAGCAGCTACCGCCATAGTCTTTGCTTTAAGAATGTTAAGTCCAGCACCAAGTTGAAGATCATCTTCACCTACAGTAATTGTTACAGTAAGACCAGTATTGTCAGTTACAGGAAAAGAAATTACATCTCCCTGCTCAAGGTCTGCGCCCTCTCCATTAACAACGATAGCAGTCAAAGCAGTACCGTTGTAGTTAATACCATCAAAAGTAGGTTTAGTTACGGCGGCCGTAACGTCCACCCCATTCCTAGTAACTGTAGTGCTACCCGCCACGTTGGTTTTAGAAGAGAAAGAACCAGTCGCGCTAGTTTCTACAGAAGTAGCAGAACTCAAAATAGACTGATCCTCATCAAGCTTACCAGAGTTTGTAGGCGCGAAAAAGTTGCTCCTAGCTGATGCATCTTCAGCAGTGTACTTATAGATTTCGTTACTAGGGGCTAGAATGTTAAGAGCTGTCCCATGTAAATTATGAACCGCTTTCCATCTACCAAGATTAGTCGGTGCGCTAAGATTTACGTCAGCGACATTGGCTTCATCTAAAAAAACAGGGTTAAGCTGTTGTACTTGTGGTGATACCATCTTATGAAAGTGTTACTGCTGAACTATCCAAACCAAATGCTGCGTACTCCAACAGAGTATCGACTCTAGTAGCGTATGCTTTGTACGTCTTGTTCACTGCAACGGGAACAAAACAAAACTCACCACCAGCGATCTTAGCAACAAGTGCGTCTGAATCAGTGTCGTTATAGATATAGATGTATTTCTCTTTCTCTGGATCTAAGTTTCTCACGTAGAGATACGCAGAGGTAAGTTTGTCATCTGCTTTGTAGACGACTAGCGCATCATTATGCACTGCTGTCTTCAGCACCTTTGACCTGGTGATATACCCAGCATCTGCATTCAGCGAAGCAATTGTCTGGATGTTCACAGGTGTAGTCAGTACATCAGCAGACGATAGTGATAATGATACCCTAACCTCAGCCATTATACTTGTTGATAGATTACTGCGTACTCGATGGTCATTGCTGTAGCTACACTCGGGGTAATCTTAATGTCTTGCTCCCCGTTAAACGGAAGAAGAACCCAATCCCCAGCATACAGTCGTCCAAGAGATTGAGACTCAATAGTCACAATAATATTCTCAGTAGCAGTGCTGCTAGTGTTTCTGATATATACTTTATGAGCACCGTCAGTGTCATACAAGCTCTTATCAATAAGAGTCAGGATAGTGTTTTGACTAAATGTTTGTCTGGCTACACCAGTAGTTTGGTCAAGCCCAGTAACTGTACCCGCCTTGTTAAGGTTAGTGGTAGCAGTTAGTGCAAGCGCATCGCCAGTAAGATCAGCGCTTGAAAGTGTAATTGTTGCAGTTGTAGTTGCCATCTCTATACGAAAAAATTATTCTTTTTGCAAATATAGGTTTATTTCTTTTTACCTTTTTTCTTCTTGGCTCGGATCTTAGCAGCTTCTTTCTTGCCGAAAGCACTCTTAACCCTAGCCATTGCCCAAGCGTGTTGTGATGTTTTGGGTCTATTCCCAGAAGACATGTAAGCGGCCAACCCTCTTCTATACACTTCCCTTTCGGCAGCGTCAAGGTTAGCCATAGGTGATCTCTTCTTCTTCTTTTTCTTTTTTACCTTACCACCTTTTTTGAAAGTTGTGGTACTACCATCTTTGCTAATTGTAATGGTAATATCTCCCCCGCCTGATTCTCCTGCTTCTTCTTCCGACTCTTCCAGTCCAAGCTTTTTGCCAAGGTTGCTTTCTCTAATCTTATCCCCAACAAAACGAGCAATCCCTCTTCCAGCTTCGTCACCCAAAGCTTTACCTGCCGCTCCTATAACAAGACCACCAAGTATAAATTTCTTCTTTGCTCTCATATCTTGTCTCTTTGCTTCATCAACTCCTTAAGTCTTTTCTTTACCGCTGGTGGGAAGGGTTTCTTCTTCTTGCCGCCTCTATACTTCTCATAGATCTTAGCGATCTGCTCCATCAATTGCTTTCGCTTTGCTTTATTAGACGACCCTTTCAGATACTTCTGATTAAACTTCATCTTACCCATGAGTGGCAATTTTAAAAGATGCCTTCTTCACAGCACCAGGGTGTGGCTTGTAGTCTCCTTTCATCAAGTAATATCTACCTGACTCTTCCATCCAGTGGTAACCCTCTGGTGGATCAACGCTAATCTTCTTGCTAGATACTTTGAGCTTCCCGCCCTTCTTAAGCTTTACAGGTTTCATTGCACTTGGTTTTTCGCCAGAAGCAGTTTGATTTCTTGAACTGCGTCAATTAAGATTTTCAAGTCTTTCTTGAACTCAGCGTTATCACTTTCAAGCACCATAACTTTAGCTTCAAGCTTTGAGTAGTCTACTTTGTGCTTTACCCAGGTCGCTACCAGTGCGCCAATAACGGCAAGAATTTCGTACTGCGTAAGATCCATTACCACTTTACTTTATCTGCCCAATAAGCAGCGGACATCTTGCCCTTCTTTATGTTCTTAGCGTGTCTAGCCTTAAATGACTTACGCTTTGCTTTCATTCTATCTGACTCACCAGCTTTTGGTTTGCCAGCAGTCTTAGCCCCTTTTTGTCCAAAACGAATAAGCTTCACCTTGTTCCCCTCTTTAGCGAGTACAATGTGAGATTTCTTTGGATGCTTAGGGGTTGCTTTCGGTTTGTTAACCCCCTTCAACCCATGCTTCTTGAGCATTCTTTTTACTCTGTTCCTTAGAGAACTATCCATTTCACAAAGATATTATTTATATAGAAACGAAATATAAGTAGTGTTGCTCTCACTTAATTATGTATTTCTGTGCGTAGTGTCGGTACACTGTGTTGCTTTGAACGGTATCCCTAGTGCTTCTTGTCACCTTACCGTCAAAGGTCTCATACTCCCACACGTTATAAATCGTAACGCTGTCTGGTTGTATAGGGACATACACTTTTATAGTATCGTACACAGTAATATTTGTCACTTGCTCTAGCTCGACGATCCTAACCACCATACTATCTCTCTCCCTAACCACTTCCTTGACAATGGTCTCGGTCTTGTCCATGATATTGTTGATCGTCTCTTCGATCTCAATAACTATGGTGTCGATCTTAGTCTGAGTGACAACGGTAGTTACTGTATCCGTAACTGTCTCGTACTCATACTGTAGTGTAGGATCGTAGGTAAACTCAACCGTACTGACTTCGTTGTTGCAGTTGCGGATGAACAGCGTACATAGGATAACCACCGTTGCTATAGCTAGTATGTACTTATTCTTTATTCGCAAGCTCGTTCAGTATTTCTAGTCGAGCAGCAGTACGGGCTAGGATGCTGTCGCTCTTGTGCAGTCTTATAGATAACTGCTCAACCTTCCCTTCGAGGTAAACTGTACGCTCAGAACATTTTTCAATCTGATCCGTGTAGTTCATTCTATTGTCCACATAAAGATACCCCACCGCCAGAGTCACAAGGAAGAACACTGCCATAGTGGGGTTTTTTACGAACTGCTCAAATGTCAGTGGAGCTTTCATTTACCTCTTCTGCACTTGTATTTAGTTAGATCACCTCTGTATTTTACAGACTTACCCTTCTTTGCGTGGCCCTTGTAGTCGTATCCTTTCTTAGGTGCTGCACATCCCACAGCGAGGATCAACGCAGCTACAATCAGCTTTTTCAATCTTTATCAGCTGTCACCACAAGGTTAACGTCACCGAACTCTCCCTTTTCCACGGTAATGTAAATGGTCTCGCAGTAGAACGCCATCTGAACAGTGCCACCGAAATCCATATCCCACTCCACCTCTGTGGTAAATGGTGTAGCGTGATAATCAATTGGCTCGTAATGACGTGGAGTGTACGCTTGTTTAGGGGCGCATGCCGCCAAGAATACAAGTAGGAGTAGGGCAATATTTTTCATGACTAATACATATCAGCAAACTTCTCCTTAACAGTAAAGCTAGGACAAGCTTTGTTGGCAAACTCGTTGTGTCCGTGAATAGTCAGATCACCATACAAAGTGCGTAGAGACAGTACGATCATTCTCCACGCCTTTTCTTGCTCGGGATTCATGGTGTCTTTCGGCTTGCCATCAGCGTCACAACCACCGATGTAGCACACCCCGACTGAGTCTTTATTGTGGCCTTTAGTATGAGCGCCAGACTTCTCTAGTGGACGGCCAACCTCAATACTTCCGTCAAGACGGATAACCCAATGGTACCCGATATCCGACCAGCCTCTACCGTTTACGTGCCATTCACGAATAGTGTCTACGCTAAAGTCTTTGCCTTCTCTGGTTGCAGCGCAGTGCAGGATGATTCTGTTTAGGTCTCTCATGGGTTCTCTAATCTTTGCAGCCGTGTCTCAAGGTCATTAATGGCTTCAATCAGTTCGTTAATTTTATCACGAAACTCCCGTGTAATACCGTAGGATTCACGATTGCCTTCGTTCAAGTCTGCGAGGGGTGTTACATACATGGTTAAGTTGCTTGGAAGGTCATTACTAAGTGTACATCTCCAGGGACAACAGATGCTGACGTAACACTGATGTTAATCAGATCGCCCTGCGAAATACTTGTCCCTGTGGGGGTGAAGGTCTGCGGTGTGTTAGCGCTAAACGAATGACTACCTGTGCTGTACACAGATGTACTTCCATTTTTGCTCACTGTAAACGTAACACTAGTACTTGCCCCAATTTGGCAAGTCAGGCTAATCAACTCGCAGTTCTCAGGCATCATTGCCTGCCCGTATATTTGCAAACTGCTTGTGTCTACATAGTTGCCTCGTAGGCCAATGAAACGTGCAGCACCCGTGTGGCCCACGTTGCTGCTACCATAGACCCGCCACTTGTCAGCACCCGAGACGACTAGATCAATAGTGCCATCACTGTCTTCGTATGTTGCGCTAATGCCAGTCTCAGTGTTCCCAGTAAACATCCCCCCGACTATGTCCTGCACCTCTTCAGTAGAAAGCTGGGTATTGGTATCTGAAACTGTGTTAGTGAAAGTTATCTTGTCACTAGACCTAGAAATTGAAAGACCAGTGCCAGCTTCTAATACTACATCGTCAGTGCTACCGTCAGAGCCAGTTAGACGAATCTTTTCTTCATCGGAGTTATCACCGTCCACACAAGAAACAGAAAAAGTAGTATTGTCATTTGCGGTCATATCGTCAACCGCAAAATCAATAGTACCATCGGTGTCGTCGTATGTTACAGAGATCCTTGTTTCAGTATTCCCTGTAAGCATAGCACCAACAATGTCCTGCACTTGCTCAGTAGTTAACTGAGTGTTAGTGTCTGTTACAGTGTTAGTAAGAGTAATCTTGTCGCCAGATCTAGCGATAGACATTCCTGTACCAGCCTCAAGAACTACATCATCCGTGGTTCCATCACTGTCAGTAAGCCTAATCTTTTCTTCATCAGAGTTGTCGCCATCCACGCATGAGATGGTGTAAGTCTTACCATCAGCACCAGCAGGGCCAGCGGCTCCCGTTGCACCTGTAGCACCAGTCTCTCCAGTATCCCCCTTCGGACCTTTAGATGTAATTGTTACAGAGCTACTAGCACTCTGAGTAACGGTAACATTGATGGTATCCCCAGAAGTAATAGTAACAGCCATTACACGATAGATTTAGAAACATCTTCGTTAACGACAAAAGAACCGTCAATAATAGTAGTATGCACTCCACCTACAATTTGCTGCAAGTCGTAAACATAAGATCCAGCGGGTACGCTTCTCATGGACTCAGCAGAAGCAGTAATCGTTACGTTGCCACTATCATCGGTAGTAAAAGTAAAAGACAACCCAGTGTCAGATACTCTCCCAACACCAGGACTACCAATAATAATATTAGAATTGTTTGAAGCAGAAACAGCACCAAGCTGATCTCTAACCTCCATAAGGAATTCATATCCAAGAGTAGACAACTGTATAGCTGTACCGCTAGAATCTTTTAAGGTCAGCGTAAGACTAAATGTGTCACCGCGTCTGCAAGTAATGTTTACTGTTTCGGACGTATCAAGATTGACCCTCTTCGCCATTTTGTTGCTCGTTTATTACTTTTCTAGAAATATCCAACAAGACATTTCCTGTTTCTTTTAATTTAGTAACTTCTCCTCTTTTGCCTTGACGCTGAGAAATAAGTTTAGATTGATCTTCAGTCTGCAAACCTACTCGTTCATCCTTTCGATCCTCTTTCATTTTCTCCAAACCAAGTCTAAACTCATTGCCCTCTCCTGCAATAGACTTTGTAACTGAAGCTTTGATAGCGGCAAGTTCTTTTTCAAACTCATGACGCACAGCAGCAACCTGAATATCAAGTTCAGACTGAAGTTGCATTTCTTGAGCTTTTAACTGAGCTTGCAATTGCATTTCTTGAGCTTTAGCTTGAGAAGCTACTTGTGCTGCCTGCGCTGCCTGTTGTGCTTGAATCTGAGAGTTCTGAGCTGCAATTTCTTGCTGCTGCTTAATTCTCTTTTTTCTTTTGACGATAAGCAATCGTTCGGCTTGATTAATATCTTTAAGGCTCCTGATAGCAATCGCATCTTCAAGGTCAAGGGTTTGTTGTGCCAGCGCGACTTGTATGTTCTGCTCGAGGAATGCCCTCTCCTGATCCTCCATTTCCTTCTGTACAGTAACACCAAAGTTGTACATGAACAGATCATTAAATGAAGACAAGGCTTTTACATTCTCCTCCCCGATTGCATTTGCGTAAGCCTGTTGAACAACACTTCCTTCTGGAAGAATCTGCAAACATCTAACAACATCCTCACAAACCTTTTTAAACAAGATCATAGATGCGTTAGTAATATCGTAGATGGCATTGTTGCCAGCCGCAATAGCCTGCTGCTGAACCCCAACAAGAGTATCGCCTTTAGGAGTTGTACCATCCATCATCTCGTTAATACCCGTAGCATCACGGATCATTCTCAAGTAGTGGTTGTACAAACCAATAAGCTCATTGATATTACGAATGGAGTTACCGATCTCTCGAACAGGCGGGTTCTGGAATCCACCTTCTGGGTTCTTAGATCTGTAGTAGAACACCCCAGTCTTTTCGTAGATATCGTGCAGGTCAAGCGGCTCAAGTTCACCACCCTTACCTAGCTGGACATTCTCCAATCCTTCGATATCGATAATCAGACCGTCAGGCTTTGCCTTTGCGATTGCTTGCTGCAACTTCAAGTGGGTGATCTGAAGCATATCGGCAAACCCAACACAGCTCTCAACCATTGACTTAGGTTGCATTCTGCGAAGGTTAGTAGATACAACACTGTAAGAAAGCCTAGCCCTGGTTAGGTCATGAGCATTCTTAGGTGTGTTCTTTTTCATCCCATAGCCAAATAGATAGCCACAACCCAAAACGTAAGTACCACCATAAACAGTAACCACATCCATTTTGTGTGGCGTTCTATCATAGATGCTTCCCCTTTTCTCCTTGTACTTATAGCCTTCATAATAAAAGCCAGTATTCCCATATCTGTTTTCTTTTTCTTCGAAGTGCATACAATCGACAGAAAGGAACTCGAACTCTAAAATATCTACCATGTACTCATCGTACCCATAGACATTCTTGTTCATGTACCTATCATAGTCTTTAACATAAAGCTTGCTACCATCATTGTAGCTTTTATGCTTTGACTTCTCCGCAATCTTTTTGTACTGCTCTTCAGTAAGCTGATCTCCAGCAAGTCTTTTTAACTCTTGAATAGTAATACGCTTAATATGACCAGCGTAAGTAATATCGTCAAAGTTTGGGTCTTCTGTCTGAGAATGAATAAATGTGCTAGGGTCTACGTACTCAGTCTTAATACCGTAGTTAGGATCGTTACTTCTTTTAATAACAGACATACCTAAAGAGGCGAGGTCATTAACGCAACGTCTAAAGGTATTGTCGTAGAAGTTGTTCCAGGTTAGAGTAAGGTTAGTTGCAATCTGACCAGAAATCTCAGCGTCAGTCTTGACGTTTGTTTCAAGAAAAATCTCTGCCTCTTCTAAAGTGTCTGGTAAGTTGTCTGGGTCTTCATCTAACACCAGACCACCAGTAAGTTGCTTAAGCTGTTCAAGCTGTGGTTTGAGCTGCGTCTGTACTCTAATTCTGTTTTTCTCTCTGTCTTTCTCAGAAGAAGACAAAGGATCTACCGCCTCAATGTTAGGGTAGGGGTTCTTTGACAGAATCTTATTTACTACAATACGAACAAACTTGGGGAGGATGGGTACAGGGGTAAAGTCCAAGTTCAGCAAGCTACCATCCCCATCATTAGGGTTTAGCGCAGTAAGCAGACTTTTATATATAGTGGTGTCTTGGGTTCCGTTAGCGTAATCCCTGTTCACCTCAAACTGATCATTACGTCTTTTATACAAAGAGTTCTGATCATCGAGTGTACCCCATTGGTTTTCAATAGCACGGGCGTACCTCAGCCCATACTCTTTCTTAACCTTTTGATCTTGTGGGGCGAGTGGATCAGGAAAGTTTCTCCCTTCCTTCTTCTTATTCTTATACATTATTCACACAAGATATTAAGTATTGCAAATATAGTTATATTGCCAGACTGCTATCCGCGTGTCTTGTGCCGCCTGAAAAACTTTCTTTCGTCAAACCTAGCAGGCTCCTTTTTAGGTTTAAACTTCTGAGCAGCAAGCAAAGCCAAACCAGAACTAATAGTGAGGTCAAACTTAGTACGCTTGTCTATCTTATACCCTATCCAATCCTCTAGCGTTTTATTAAAATACATCCCCCCATACTCACCAGTATCAGCATTAAAGCCTACATGATCATGTATGTATTGCTCGATTGCTTGTGCATGGGATTGAATAACATCTTGTGAGTTAGATGGGATACCTTTAGTCTTGACATTTACTTTGGAGTTAGGGTTGGATAAGTGTTGCGGTCTCTCCATCAAATACCCGTCATACCCCCTCTCTTCAAAGTACCTAGCTATCCCATACTTGTTGTTTTCTATAAGCAGCGGATACCCATAATAGAAAGCACACATCAGTACATCTTCGTAAAAAATCTTTGCTAGGTCTGGGCGGGCTGCATACTCCACAACAAACATATTAGATGCCCCATCTAGATTGAACTTGTTGTACATGTGCAAAGCCCCTTTAGACCCCCGTCCATCTACAGTAGCATCGATATCGTAGCTATCCACACCACCACACCCGTAGTTAGCATTGCCTGGTGATCTCTTACCTTTAACATCGATAACTTTGTTTCTGTTTTCAGAGTGGGGCATCCAGCTAACTCTAAACCTACCAGTATTGTTAGGGGAGAAAATTACTTCTTTGTCTTTCTCTTTCCACATAAAGTTACCCCTAACAACAGGGTTGGGGTATAGCTCATCGTTGTAATCGATTTGCTCGTAGATCTTACCGATGTTAAACAAACTCCCCTCAACACTATCTCTAAATGCTTCTTCTGGGGTGAATGGGAACTGACGTATAACCTCGTTCAAGTCTTTAGCACTGTTCTTAAACGCAGCCCTTTCGTTCTTCAAATAAGTTTTAGCCCCTTGCTCTACAAAGTCCCCATCGATTGTTTCTACAGGAGACTCAGGATCATCAACGATAGGTAACCCATACTTGTCAAAGAAACCTTCTAGTGAGTCGTAAGCTGGTACAAATAGTCTGTATAACCCAGACTTAGTCCTCCCATTCTGATTCCTCTCCAAAGGGTTGGACTCCCCCCATAGAACCTTGAACTCCTCTCCACCTTTGTCCATTGGATTTACGGTGCTTCCTACTAGAGCCTTTCCCACGATCTTTCGACCGACGATTAGACACGTTCTTTGAATCCTCCAGGCTTCCCTGATGTCTGTAGGTTTTTCCCATTTTCCTGCTTCATCTAAGTAAAACAAATGTAGCTTCTCACCATCGTATGCGTTGTTAGTGGTAGCCTTCCAGTTGATAACTGTATTCAAAGCCTCCCCTCTTTGAGAGGTCTTATTGTTTTTAGTGATTCGTTTTGATGGTTCTCTAAAAGCCAACTCCATGCGCGGGTTGGTTGTACCATCTTGAATAGGTTTAAAAAAGAAAGGGTATGCTCTGTGCATCTGCACAACCTTCTTCATAAAGATATTCTCTTGAGCATCCTTTGCCGTCTTGGATTGTATACCCAGCAGCTTGTCTTTTACTTGAGTGCCTTCATCAAGAAGAATAGATGAGCAGATGTTAGTATACCCAGAACGTCTACACTTTACGTACAACTGACCTATACATCTAGAATCAGCTTCACATGCTGCAAAGTGAATAAAAATCTTTCTCTGAAAGTCCAAGTAATCTGGGGAGCCAATGTCAAATCTACTCCACTGCAAAGTCATGTAGTGCCTACCTGTAATGTAAGTAGCCACCCCGTTGTTCATAAACCAAAAGCCGTCACGCCTTCGTTTGAACTCCTCTTCAATGTATGGGGAGTACTTAGATCTAAACTCTCGTGGCATCTCCAACCACTCATCCATAGACTTAATACGTCTAATCTCTTCTGGGATGGAGAGCCTCTCCCAATACTGCTCAGACTTTTTCTTTGACCTTTTGTATACAGACTTTGGTTTAGCAGGCAGGGCAATAGGGATATCCCCTATCTCCACAACCTCCCCAGAAGTCCCGTTAGGACAAATAACAATAGGGGTGGTACTGTCCATGACTACAGCTTAGGACACTTAATAATAGAAGGTTTCTTCTTTTTCATGCAGTCACAATCAAGGTGACCCGTTCCTGGAAACTTTACTGGTTCAAACTGTCTAGTAGTGTAGCATCCGCTGCAAAAGACAACGATAAGAATAGATAGAATCAGTTTCATTTTTTTGCATTTCGCTCTGCCCATCCACTGCTAAAGTCCCCGTCTTTCTCACCGTCAAATGTGCCAGACTTAAGATCCTTTACCATCTGCTCGAGCTTTTGTCTTTCGACAAGCAACTCCTTACAGTCAATGGCAGTTTGTTTAATAGATTGTAATTCTGCTTTTCTAGCTGACCCGTTTATCTCAGGGTCTACAGGTTTACGGATCTCGGTAATCATGTTGTTGATAGCCTCCTCCATACTCCCCATCAACCTTTCGGCTGCATCAATCGTTGTGAACTTCTTCCTCGACATACAGCAAATCGATTGCTCGAACACGGTAGTACTCTACCTCGTCAATAGTGATGCGGTAATCTCTGTTCTCTTTGAACCCAACGATATCGTCTTTCTTAACGCCTAGGTATTCACCCCAAGGCGTATCGAAAGCTACTCTCCCTTTCCTTGGGAGTCTTTCTTCAAGCTCTACAAGTTCGATAGAGTCAGACTGTACATCGCTCTCTTCTTCTACGCTAGTAAGCAGCACCCACCCAGCGAGAGGATGTACCTCACCTGTGTCTTTGCACTTGTATGCGATAGCTTGATTGTTGATAGTATGCTCGTCGTCATAACGAACTAAGTAGTGCTTGTCATTCCCAGTCAAGACTTGACCTTCGTTCATAACAACTAAGTGGTGAAAGTACAGAGTATCCCCAGCCTTTGCCCCAGTATTGTATTTACCAGGGGAAGCTACTATTGGGCCTTCTGTTACTCTGTGTTCAAACTGATTGAACTTTGTGTCAATGTAAAGTTCTAAACCGCTTTCGGTCTTAATGGTATCATTGGTCTGGGATTCCAGCTCAACGATAAACAGATCTAAAGTTTTCATTTTAATTAGTAGCCGCCACCACCACCGCCACCACCTGAGGCAGATACGCTAGATGAAGATATAACAGTGGGGGTTGACGATATTGATTGAATTTTACTTTGCCTTAATTGATCGGCTCTTAACTCGGCTTGAATAGAAGCAACCTTTTGAGCAGCTTCATCATTTACAGGAATTAAAGTAGAATGAGTAACTGTCGAATGACGAGGTCCAACCATTGCACCAGAATCAACATGCACATGATACAAACCAGTGTATGGAGTTCCGTTTGGTAAAACAAACTCAGATCCGTCAGTAGTTAGATTATTTCTAGTCATCAGAACTTTAAATCGTATTCTATAGTACAGGGCATATTTTCTACAGACTTCCAAGGTACAACCCCATCATCCGTCTGGAGGTATACAATGTACCTATCCCCACCAGTTTTATGTTCGTAGTATTCATCTTTGAGAATAGCAGATACCTCACCGCTACCCGCTCTCATACCCACATAGTAGGCCATACCATCTTTCGGATCTCTCCCAAGGATGATCTTTCTAATCAGTCCGTCTTGTTGATTCATGTCAATTCAAAAAGAAACCAAGGTCTTCGTCGTATCCATTGTCAGACTGGTCCTTCTGTTTTTTAAACTCCTCCTTAACAAGCTCACACAACTCGTCAATCTCTGATTCATCGCAGATATTAAACGTATGCATCACTCTCATTTTTGCTCTATCCTCATCGATCTCTTCGATCAACCCGACAGAAAAAATAGATACAGCCTTTTCTCTGACATCGTGCTTATCAAGTAAGTTCTCTAACTTTACAGCGATAAGCTTGAGTTCTTTGAAGAATTGGAGGTTGTCGTCCATAAAATAGATTTTAATCAAATATACGAAAATGCGGAGGGACAAGAAAAAGATGTTCCGTGAGTTTGCCAAGAGAAGCAAATCACTTGTTGACAACAACTATTTAAAGAACATCAAGAGGGTAAAGCAGATTGTTCAGGCAGACTTCGATGTATCTTTCTCAGATGTAGAGGTTATGCTGTGGGCTTACGACTTAGAGTTCTTTACTCTAGACTACGCCTCCAAAGAATTAAACTTCAGTAGGCAAAACATCGCCAACAGACATGTATATCCGTTGACAAAGTCTGGGTACATGTACAAGCACTTCCCAAAGCTCTCACCATCGCAGACAATGGCTGATCATATATTTCGTGAAGAATCAAAATGGGCGTACCGAACAAGATACGCCCTGACCCCGAAGGGAAGAAAGTTAGTCAAAAAAGTCTATAAGATGATGAACTAATCTTTATTGTGCATCTTCCTAATCTGCTCCTTACCTTTTTTTGCTATCGCAGCCTGCTTTAGTTTTTTAGCAACCTTAGCTCTTTGCTCTAATACAGTCAGTATCTGTATCTTTCTAGCAAAAGGTTTCTTCAGTCTCTTTACTTTCTCTACAGTATCTTTAGCATCCTGCACTGTAGCAAACTTTATACGAACAGTATCTTTAGGATTTTCGTCCGTATACAGTCTTCTCCCAGAACCCTTTGGTTTTTTACCAGTACCTTCTTTTGGATCAGACTTTTTCGCTTTCACTACTTACTAGCTTTTTCTACTTCTTTTCTCATTTGAGCAAGCAATCCTGGATCTTTTGCCATCTCTGGAATCATAGTCCCTGCTTTAGCGTAAACCTTACCTCCGTAAGCAAACTTAATACCACGCAAAGTTTTCATATCAAAAGACATGTCTTTTCGTTTAGATCTTTCTTCACGACGATCCTCTCGTTTAGAGCGTCTTTTAGACTTCTTGTCTTTGTCTTTCTTAATTGCTTTCATCTTTCTTTTTAAGTACTCTAACTGAGAGTAGTGAATATACTTTTGTCTTAATAGCTTTTACTCCGTTAGCAATCCACCCCCCGATAATCATAAAAATGTATGCGGGGATTTGTACAACCAAGTAAACAACTGAAACAACAAACCCGACAATTGTCCATCCGATAAGTTGTACTGTGGTCCACAAGGACTCGATCATTTTATTGTAATCCATTAAAGAAATCTTGGGTTAGAAAATTTTCCAAGGGGTTGTTCTAGCCTTCTAGCTTCAGCTAAATTTTGCAAAATCTTATCAGCTAACTCCCTTTCTTTTTGAGGATCACCTACTGTTCTAAGATTATATCTAGACCTAGTAGGATTAAATGCAGGCATAACTACGACTTCGCTTTTTTCTGCTTTAAGATTGTCAGACTCGCAACTACCAGTTATTCCTCTAGATTGCCCTGGTGGGCATCCATCATTAGATGGCATTAAATCAATACCGCTAAGATCAAAGTCAAACATAGCTTTTTCTTCAATCGGCTGCTCAAACTCACTACCCTCAAAAGCTTCAGCATATTTTTCCATCTTAGATGGATCATCACCGATCATACGGTAAAGCCTTTGCTGCTGTCTCCCAGCTCTTCTTCTTAGCCTTCTGCCTTTATCAAAAAGCCCACCGTCTTGATATGTAGACTTTACAAGTCTCATTAACGCTGACCACCCTGCAACATTTCCATCAGTTGCTGGTTGATTCTAGCAATAAGTTGTGCTGCTTGTTCTGCTGGGATTTGGCGAACAATATCTACAAACATTTGCATTTGTTCTTGCGCCGCCATAGCAGCTTCATCACCACCACCTTGTTGAGAAGCCATTTCTCTTGCCATGTCTCCTTTAGGTGGGTTAAAACGCATAGCGCCACCCTCTTGAAACATTTGGTCTCTTTTGGGCATCATGCCACCACCAGGCATCTTTTTTTCGTTATTTCCGTGATACATATTACTGTGCTATAAATACTTCTAATTGAACAGTACCTGAATTGGCATCTGCCTTGATTGAATCGATATTTGCTAGAGAAGCAGATTGGCTACCAGTAGCATTGGCATCCATAAGGCTGTTCCCTAAAATAAAACTATCGCCAGCTTCGAGCTTGACGAAATATTCTTCACTATTGCCAAGCACTCTAAGAGTTGCAAACTCAGACGCATCCAAGTTAGTTACTCTCAAGTACTTAACACTGCCGTCAACAAACTGACCCGCAGCAATTGTTGAATCAAACAATACAATTGAATGCTCCGCTGTAGTAGCGGTCATAATACGGTGGTCTACTTGAGTAACACTAGAGATTGTCTCTACGTTAGTAGCACCGTGATTCTTGTTATTAAGCGTAACGCTTTCTGTAATTGTTACTGTCAGATCAGCCATGCTGCAAATATAATACTATTAAAATTTAGGAACTGGACTTATTGTAGTAGGTTTCCTTGTCAAAGACACGCCTGCACTGTCAAGTTCTTGCTGGGTAGGGAAAAAACCAAAGAATGAAGAATCTACACCAGGTAACTTATCACCCCCTCCAAAAAGCGGTGGGCCATCATAAGTAGTCATACTTTCATTAAAAGCTCTGATTCTATCTGCTCTTTCTGCACTTGGACCCGACCAGTGGTAGTTAGCCCAATAATCTTGAAGACTCATCTTACCAGAAACTAAATCTGGATTTTTATGCGGTCCTTGAATCATATCTGCCACCATAAGAAGATCCTGTTGCTCTCTAGTTAGATCATCAACTTTAAGAGACTCGTCATTAATAAAGTCAGGTACAGAATAGCCAAGAATCTCAGAAACCTTTCTAACCCTAGTCTTCATCGTCTCAAACCTAGCTGGTTCAATCTGATATAAACCTCTACCAGGTCCACCACCACGTTGTTTCAACTTAGGGTCCATAGTACCCATACTTTCGTGGTGAGCAATCATATTCATCACGTTTCTAAAGTCAAAGTCTACACCTTCTGGAACTCTAGTTGCATTGATGTAATCGATAAAGTCTTCTGCATTTGCCACAGGTTTTTCTTCAGGGATTTGTCCACCTTGTTGTAGCTTACCCTTTTGCTCCATAGCTAAAGCAATAGCCACTGCTTGTTTGCGTGGGTATCCTTCACCAACCAGAATAGAGATCTTATTATCTACTTTACTTTTCTTTACTTTCATAACGCTTAAAATGTAACAGTACCTCTTTCTCTTTCTCGTTGAAGCCTTCTAAGCTGTCGAATCATTTCAGGGGAGAACCTATCTACAGAGGTATACCTTGTTCCGTCAGGTCGCTCGTATACTCTTCTTTCTCCAACTTGGTCCAAAGATTGCTCATCTCCTCTAACATTGTTTCTATTAGATAGGGGAGTTCTATAGATATCTTGAGTATCAATCAACCTATCCCCTTCAGGACGTTCTATTGGTTGTAGTGTTGTAGGTAGATCAATACTAAAGTCCAACGGTGGCATTTTATCAATTTCTATGCGAGGTCGAGATGGGGTAGGGGAAGACTGAGAGCTTTGCACACCATACCCAGGTTTATTAGGATCTTGATACCCTATAGGTA
>Ga0208645_1000556_pt1 | contig 39119 bp, 48 predicted proteins | sample VirMetDEL_Sep_01_FD_184519 | JGI IMG/M metagenome (GOLD analysis project Ga0208645, IMG submission 184519) | Aqueous microbial communities from the Delaware River and Bay under freshwater to marine salinity gradient to study organic matter... | ecosystem: Environmental > Aquatic > Marine >... | reverse complement strand
CAGGTAGTCTTTCAGTTGGTACGTCATTCCAGTGTCTCACAGCGTTAGCAACAATAGCAATATTAGTAATCAAATATGTGATGAAAATAAAAGTGCGGACAAGTGCCACCTTATCCGCCTCAGAATCATTATTAGACGCTTTTTCTCCAAGCGCCTTACACCAAAGTCTCCACATCATACGAAAGTGTTTCATTAGAACTTTGCATTAACACCAACAATTTTAGCATTAGGATTGCGGGCAAGGGCAACCTCACGAGCTTCTTGATAGTTACGCGCATAGACTTCTTCTTTGAAAACTTTGCCAGCAACATAGAGTTGAACTTCACACTTCATTTGCCAGTACCGTTGCGTAGTTGGTGAGGACGAGTTCCTTGCGGCTCGCTTGATCTGTATTATAGGACCCTACGGAGCGCATGGTGTAAGTGTGTGCAAATTCTCCAACTGTCCACCCGTCAAATCGATCTTTGACGAGGTTGCTGCTGTTGTATGAGATCAGTTGAGGACCAACGAAACAATCGCAATCAACAGCAAAAGTATCGTGATCAAATCCTTTATGCATAGATCCTTTACGCCCATAAAGATTATCCTTAATATCGTAAGGAGGATCAAGATAAGTAAATACTGCCTTATCATCTGTAAGCAGATGCTCGTATGATAAGTTAGTTATACGCCAATCCTTGATCATGGAGCTGTACATGGGTAGTCTGTCAATACCTGCGATTGAGAAGTTACTGTCACTTGCTTGCTCCGAGAAAGAACTGGATTCGGTAAGACCTGAGAAACTGCACTTATTAACGACATAGAAAGAAACAGCACGGTGGAAATCTTCAAGATTCCTAGGATTTCCTGAAAGATATTCTTTTGCTTGACCGAACAAAACTCGTGCAGAAGATCGGTCGATGTGTCTCTGTTTGAGTTGAATGAGTTCGTCTCTGAGTCGCTGTCCATCTTCTTGAAGTACTCGCCAGAAATTATATAGTGGTTCGTAAAGATCATTTACCCAAATATCCAGAGCAGGATAACGCTTAGTTACTTCAAGTGCCATGGAACCACCACCCAAGAATGGTTCACGATATTCATTAAAGTCTGCCAGAGATGGCATATATTGAAATAGTTTACTAATGGCACGAGATTTACCACCAGGGTAACGCAAAGGTGTTTTAAGAGACTTCAAAGTTTGGAGCATGATATTTTAGGTATTCACGAAAGGTTTGCTTGATCTCACGCTGCGTCATTCCACACCAGGCAGCAGCTTGTGGCAGATTCATTGTAGCATGAAAAAGTGCTTGATGTGCCTGTTCCACATTTTCTGGTGTGGTCTTTACAACTGTTCCCATAAGATAATTCCAGTATCTTTCCTTACATTCTTTCATTTGAATTCACAACTCATCATAATCTCTGTAAGGCAAGCAAGCATATTTACCTCCTGATCTGGGACCACACTAATATCTTTCATATACTTAGCGATAATAAGAACTGCCTCAGGAATAGAAGCAGGTTTCATGACGCCATAGATGCTGTCATAGATCTTACGCATCACCATACTTGGATCATTATCCATGTGCTGTACAACCCAGTTCTTCACATTCGTGAATTCTTTTTTCTTGAGAGAAGAAAGGAGAGTATCAAGATTAACGTCAGCCACATCAACAAGGATGGCAGAACTAATACTACCAGTGGCAGCATAGCGTTGACACTCGTTGATAAGACGACGCCAATCAGGATAATAACGCTTAACGAGCTTAGCGAGAACTTTGTCTTCATACTCAACACACTCATGCGTCAGGATAGATTTGAGACGGGTAAAGAACTCACCTTGCAACTGAGTTGCTTGCTCTGGTTTGATACGAAAATCAACAACCGTGCAACGAGAATGCAACGGTTCAATAATCTTATTGATGAAGTTGCAAGTAAAGATAAAGCGGCAGTTGCTGTGGAACTCCTCCACAGCGGTCCGTAAGGAGAGTTGCACGTCGTTGGTGGTGTTGTCTGCCTCATCTATGATGACGACCTTGTGGGACGCCCCAGAGGTCAGGGAGACGGTGCTAGCGAACTGGCGGATGCGATTACGCACCGTGTCAAGGAAACGCCCCTCGTCGGACCCGTTGATGACGATGTAGGATGCCCCGATCTCCTCGCACATAGCCTTGGCGATGGTGGTCTTACCGACCCCTGCGGTGCCTGTCAGCAGCAGGTTAGGGAGTTCCCCTTGATTGACAAAACCCTGAAACACCTGCTTGGTGCTCTCAGGGAGGATGCAATCTTCAACGATGGTTGGGCGGTGAATTTCCGTCCAGAGAAAAGGTTTTTTACTCATTCTAAAGGTCGCTTGAAAGATTTACAGATGATGTCCTTAGCATCGAACATCAATTTCATATATTCTACACCCTTCTTAGGTTTAGTGTGATCTCCACAAGTAAAGATATCACAAACTGCCATACGCTTTTCTGGCCAGGTATGAATACTAATATGACTCTCTGCAAGCAGGGCAACACAAGTTACACCTTGAGGATCAAACTTGTGTGAGTGCAACGCAAGCAAAGTTGAGTTGCACTTCCCTGCTGCAGCATACACAATATCTCTTACGAACTTCTCATCATCCAACAGATGAGAATTTGCTTCTTTGAGTGTAAAGAGAATGTGCTTCATCAGGGTTCAAGAGCGATGTAGTAAGTTAAGTCAACGTTTGTGTTCGTCCATTCTGAGATAAGGTGCTTAGAAACTTTGACGGTATAGTCACCAGGAAGAAGACGAATATTTTCAATCTTGAGATCAAGTGAATAAGTGCCAGTACAGCAACCAGAAATGGATTGCTCGTAAGTATTGCTGGTATCATTCTCTTTGTCACTAAGGATGAGTTTGATTACATTCTCACCTTCCACAGATTGGAAGGAGAGATCAGGAAGACTATAAACAGCAGATGCTTTCTGCAACTGAATCAGATCTTCACCAGACAGACTGAACTGGATATCAGCACCAGGGAACTTTACATTTTTCTCAGGCGCAGACTTGAGTGTGATTTCTGGATCAGAAAAATAATAACGAGCAGACTGACGACCGCCACGGATACTGACAAAAGTTTCGTTATCAAACTCAAGCTGAGGGTCGCTAAACAAAGAGATCCCAGAAAGGAACTGACTGAGATCGTAAATAGCGAAGTCAACTGGAAATACTTCTTCACCTGTAAACTTTGCAAGTATGTTCTCTGCGTTGCTAATAGTGCGTACTGTGCTTCCTTTGCGGAATACGATGGAGGAATTGATTGTGGAAAAGTTTTTGAGGACATCAAGGGTTTTCTTAGAAAGAACGACTTTACTCATGGACGATGATACTCTTCACGGTTTGCATTTTGATCGTTGAAATGAAGGAGGAGCACAGCATAATGCAGAACCTTCAAAATGTCACGGCGGGCAGTTCCCTTCTTATCGTAGCGAGAAGCGTACTTCAGGATGTTGCTACGACAGAAAGACTCTCCATCACCACAGGCAGCAATCAAATCAAGAGTTTGAATGCCGTCTTCTCCACCAGTAGAATAGTGTTGACGATAGGTTTCTGTAATGTATCCTCGCAACTCATCAAGGATTGCTTCTTCATTATATTTGTAATTCATTCAGCGATTCCAGATTAGTTGAATATTATCATGGTAGCATTCTTGGACGTTCCCGTCAAGATCTTTTACGAGCAATTTAGAACCTTCTGTTCCAAGAATCTTGACGGTCTTGCCGCTATGTAGAACGGCAAGATGATCAACGTATCCATGCAGTTTATCAGAATACATTTTCTTCCTCCTTGGTTTCTACGTTAGCATCAATCTTGTCATACAATTCAATAAAGGATTGCTTGGTCTCATCATCAAAGCGATTGACGCAAACCTTGATTGCCTTCATGCGATCACCCCAGATAGCATATGCACGAATGATATGCACGAGGCGGCGAGTGGAAATGACTTCATCAATACCACCATCTTTGAAAGTCTTGCGAATGATATCAGCCCAGTTAGCAAGATTCTCACAGAACTCACGATCTTCAACTTTATGATCAAGGGCAACACCCTCAAGAATGCGTTGCTCAACTTTAGGAGTGGGATACTCCTGCTCAAAAGTCAAGGCAAAGCGCTCAAGGAATGCTTCGTTGAGAACATTGGTGCCGATGAAGCGACCATCATCGCTACCCTTGCCCTTGGTGTTGGCAGTAGCAATCACGTTGAAACCAGCAGCAGGTTGAACGTAACGACCAGTCTTCTTTAGGAAGACACCCTTGCCTTCCAGAATAGATTGCAGACACAAGATCTTATTGGATGCCAAGTCTACTTCATCTAGAAGCAGCACAGCTCCACGTTCCAGAGCTTCGATGACAGGACCATTATGCCAAACAGTTTCACCATTAATAAGACGGAACCCACCAATAAGATCGTCTTCGTCGGTTTCAATAGTGATATTTACACGAATCAACTCTTTATTTAGAGCAGCACATGCTTGTTCAACAGAAAGAGTTTTGCCATTACCAGACAAACCAGTAATGAAAGTTGGGTAGAAGATACCAGACTGGATGATCTTCTTTACATCAGAAAAGTTCCCGAACGGGACGAAAGTATCATCTTTAGAAGGAACAAGGTTCAAATGTTCCTGAGCGGTAACAGCAACAGCAGGGGCAGCAGCAGGAGCTTTGTAAGTTTGTTCCAGACGTTCTTGAACAGTCAAGTTCCAAGTGCCACGCTTCACATAGAAATCACGCAGACGCTTAGTAGCAGTAGCATAAGTAATACCAAGACTATTGCAAGCAGCTTGAACCATAGGCGTAGTGATATCGTTGCCAAAGTTCTCGGACAAGAAAGCAGTCAGTTGCTCGGTAGTAACGTCAGAAGTGCGAGGCATGGAGGTCATTTCGTTGATGTAAGTAGTATAGGGCAGAGAAGGGGTCAGGCGACCCCCTTGAGGACAGTTTGCAAAGTGGTCAGGCAACGTGCTCCACAAAAGAATTTAACAGTTTCTTGTTAGCAGATTTAGAACCCAGCATCTTTTTGAACGCTTTAGTAATGTCAGTTTTCTTAGCACCAGATTCTACTTCAAACTCAACTTCATCGTCAAGGGCGTTGTTGTTGATCGCATACAAAGCAGTATAGCTCTTAGGATTAGGAATGATAGCAGACTTTTCTTTCTTCCATTGCTTCTGAACCTCAGCATAACGCGAGAGGTCAGCATATGCATTCACAAAACCAGAAAGACCGCTACCACCCATAATACGAAAACCAAGAACATTTACGGCAGGATTGCGATCACGTAATTGCTGGATAAAGATATTGGTGTTACACTCCCAACCTTCAAACTTAGTATAAACGCGACCAGTCTTACGATCGCGTAAGCAAATGTCATCATCAAGACGACGAGGACGAACATAGTATTCATCCTTATGTTCGTTGTAGAACTTACGACCATAGGAAGACTGACAAGCTTCACCATCAGTCAGGATGCAGACATTCACCTTCTGGAGATCGTTGTTCTTCTGGAAGTCTGGAATCAGATAGTTCAGCATGACAATACCTTCGTTTAGAGGAGTACCAGAAAGACCGATACCATTAGTGGTAGGATAACCAGCATGACAAACGTAGATATACGCTTCACGAAAAAGGTTGAGACACATACGCTCGTAGTCTTTGCTATTAGAACGCGAAGAAACAAAGTTCATCAAATGAAACATACCTTTGGGAAGATAGACTTCACCTGCTACACAACCATTACGCTCAAAGTATTCTTCGTTAGAAATATACGGAGACTTACCTTGCTTCGCACGTCGTACAGCATAGAACTCATTAGTGAATGCATATACCTCAAACGGAATCTGAACCTTCTTACAGAAAGCAGTCAAGTTCAAGAGTTGTTTGACAGTTGCCAAGATCTCACGTTGCATAGAACAAGACCAATCAAGCAGAAACAACAGACCATGATTTTTACCATCAGGAAGAACAGTTACTTTTTTGAAGATGTCATCGTTGTACTTGTAAGTATGAAGCTTAGTAGTATCAAGGACACCTGTTTTAGATTGACCTGCACGAGCATAGGCATCGGCAGACTTACGACACTCAAACTCTTTCACCAGATAATTTACTTCCTTTTGAGATTGCTTACGAAACTCTTTATAGGATTTATCTACTTCATCATAGCGATCATCACGCTTGATGTCACCCCCATCAGCAATCCAATTTTCACGAAACTCATCAATCCAATCATGAACCTCAGTCCAATCAGCAATATATGCAGGGAGATCTACACTATCAGGGATCTCAATATACACAGGATTGTTAGCAAAGCGATTAGTCAGTTGCTCTGCTGCTTTATCAAAGTTGTCTTGAGTGCGAGAACCTTCTTCACCAGCATCATCTCCCATCTCTTCACCTCCTTCTTGCTGCTGTGAAGATTGATTGCCAACAGGATTGCTTTCGTTGGCATTATTTCCTTCGTTGGCATTCTCGTTGGCATTCTCTTCCTGCTCACCCCCTTCTTGAGTGGAACCACCCCCACCTTGAGTGGTTTGATTGGCGGGCATTTCTTCTGGTGCTTGCTCCTGCTGCTTCTCATTCTTGCTGAAGTTATAAACATCAACAGCAATCTGACAAACCTCATCAAAGGTTTCAGCGAGATCGGTGCGAGCAACAAACACTTTCTCCTCAATAGAGAAAGGAATCATAGCAGCAGCACCAATCTTGAAGTGTAGGTTGATGCGATCAATCAAACTAAAGGTAGAAAAGTCTTCACCAGCAATACCAAAGAAGTCTTGATCATTCAGTTCTTTATAACCACCAGAAAAAGACTTACGCAGACCAGGATACTTACGTTTCATCAACTTTTCAATACGTGCATCCTCGATCACGTTAATGAAGTCTTGAGGGCAGTCGTGCTTAGCAGTCCAGTCTTCATTCGGGGTGAAGATTGCGTGGGCCGTTTCATGCCCTACCAGAAGGTCGTATACGACCCCAGAAGCACGATCCCAGTTAGGTAGGGTAAGCACACGGCGATCCACATCAAACGATGCTGTAGGGACCTTGCGGTGCTCTACGATGAGGTTCTCGGTAGCGAGTAGTCGGGCGAGGTTACCCTTGATCTCCTGGGTCAGCATGGCGTCTCTTGCGTTGATGCAACCAGTATATACAAAAAAAGGGTGCCCGAAGGCACCCCTAGTCCAGTTCCGAAACTGTCTCTTGGATAACAGAAAAGTTCTTTTCCTTTACTGCTGTAAGAGTTCTATCAAACTTACCATCAAGATTCTCACGATGACTGATGACATAGACATTTGATTTGTCATCAAAGTTACGGAGAATCCAACTCAGATCCATACCACCTTGTTGATCTAGAGAACTATCAAAGATCTCATCAAGAATCAAAAGATTAGTATCCACGCTATTCTTGAGCTTAGCAATACTTCGCCAAGTAAGCAAAAGAGCAATATCAATTCTAGCTTTCTCACCTTCGCTGAAACTATCATAAGAGAATACATCACGGTATCTAGATTTAATAATCTCCTCAAAGTTCTCATTCAACGTAAAATTGACATAAAAGTCCATACGTTGAAGATACTGATTGATGAGTTGGTTCATCGCTGGGAGATAGGTCTTGATGATCCTTGTCTTGATCCCGTTGTCTTTCAACAACTGCGATGCCACCAATAGTGTATCACGATCCTTCTTGTATTCTGCAAAGGTCTTGCCGAAATCTTTTTTTTCTGTAACAAGTCCCTCAAGCTTTACGAACTCTGCCTTCTTATCAGGATTGACTCCTTCTAGTTCTTTGATCTCTTTCTCTATATCACAGATTCCTTTTCGTATGGAAGTAATCTGATAATTCGCTTGAGCAATAGAAGCGTTGATGCCAAGTACAATTTGCGATAGTCTTGAGAATTCATTTTCTCTTTCTTCCTCTTTAGAAATGGCATCAAGCAGATCTTGCAATCCTGTCTGCAGATTATTTAATTCACCTTCACCTTCAGCAATCTTACTTTGTCTAAATTCTTCATTCAAGTCTTGCGTGCATGTAGGACACACATGATTGTCAGTAAAGAAAGAGTGTTCTTTCTGACAGGAAGAAAGTTTTGATTGGATTTTGAATAGAAAAGTGTTTAACTTCTTCAACTTACCAGAAGAATTTGATAGCACTTCCATATCTTTAGAATGTTTTTCAACTTCAGAAGTCAAGCGAGCAACTTCTTCATGTTTATTGTTTTCATCCTGCAACAATTCAGAAATCTTATTCTCCTTGCGAGTGATCTCTTCCTTATTCTTCTTCTCCAGTTCAAGCATATACTTTTTCTGGAGATCAATCTTTTCTTCTAGAAGATGCAATTGATAATCAAGTGTTTTTATCTGCTCGTTGTTATCACGAACCTTATCCTTGAGAAGAACATTCATAGTAGAAAATACTTGAATGTCAAGAATGTCTTCAATAATTTCACGACGTTGTGCTAGAGGCAAACGCATGAAAGGAACAAAGGTTGAAGATCCAAGAACTACAATCTGTGTAAATGATTTGTAATTCATCTTGAGAACATTCTGCTCAAAATTTTTCTGCTGATCTACAGCAGATGCTTCTTGATTCCAAAGAGAATTGTTGCAGTAGATTTCAAACTTGTTTGGTTTGATACCACGAACTACTTTATAATCTTGGCGTCCAATAGAAAATTCAACTTCAGTCAAACATTCCTTTTCGTTGATACTATTCACAAGCATAGGCTTGTTGATCTTACGAAATGGTTTACCAAACAAAGAAAAGGTAAGAGCATCCAAAATAGTGCTCTTACCTGCTCCGTTTGATCCAACAATCAAATTAGTTTTTGCTGCTTGTAAATCAACTTCACTAAAGACATTCCCAGTAGAAAGGAAGTTCTTCCATTTGATCTTTTTAAAAATAATCATTCTAAATCATCAGGTGGGATCAAAAAATCGTCAGACGTAATAATAGAGAACTTTTGTCCTCGCTCTTGACATGCTGTAATTATAACATGATCTTCAATTTCTACAATCTGCATAGGTGGATAATCTTCATCATCCGATAACATCATCAGGTATCTATCTGCATCATCTTCTTCCTCAAAGATAGGAATAACCCTTTCCTCTTCTTCATCAAAGACAGAGTATACACCATCAGGGTGATCTTCTAGGGTTACGATGTACATGCTAGGCAACGTTACAACTTTCAATATATAGAGTTCTCATCAAACCCTTTAGATCTGATTTATCTACGGACATCTCTACCTCATCAATATATTCGTTGAGTAGAGTTAGTGTATCCTTTGAAGAGATTTCAATATCAGCAGTATCTTCTTCAACTAATGTTTCAACAATCTTGACATCGTGAACACCTACGTTGTAAAGACGATCAACCAGTGTTTCAAACATTTGGTAGTCTCGCTTTTCGTTGACGACGATCTTGATGTACTTGTCTTTATAACTAGACACATCTTGTTTGTTGTAATCCACACTGGTGTCGTCATAGAAGATTTTGTCAAAGATTTCAAACGGGTTCTTGATATACCCAAGGTTATCACTTTCAGTATCGTAGATATGGAATCCACGAGTGTCCTTATAATCATTCCAATACATCTGATAAGGGTTACCAAGATACTGAACATTACCAATCTTTGATTTGTGGTGGAAATGTCCAGACCAAACACGTTTGAAACGATGGAACAAATTAGCATCCATGCCGTGGTCCATCTTCATGCCAGGTGTTACCTCAAATCCATTGAGTTCAAGATGGCCGCAACAAATGTCTGCTTCGCTTGTTTCAAGTAATTCAAACACTTCGTCTTGATTTTCTTTATTGATCCAAGGAAGCATGAGGAACTTTTTACTTCCGAGTTTGATGTGCTTTGGTTCTGAGTAGATTGAGATGTTGTCATACTGCTCAAGAAGAAGTTCGGGTGAATTGATACGATTGGTGTTCTTGTAATAAGTGCAGTGATTACCAAGAATCATATGTACTTTGTAATCTTTCAGTCTTTCAAAATAATTTGTTTTAACTCTGTGAAAAGTATTAAAGTCCATAGACTTTCGGTTATCAAAAGTGTCACCAAGATCAATAACTGTGGTGACACCATGTTCTTCAAGCGCAGGAAAAAATACTTCATCGTAGAACTTTTGAAAATATTCCCAGAACGCTAGAGAACCTTTGCGTCCGTCAAGATGACAATCTGTTATCAAAGCTAGTTTCATACTCAATTACAATTTTACGAATGACTTTATCAGATCTATCAGTCACCACCCAGTGTGACAATTTACCATTTAGAAGGGATGCAATATTCTTTGCTTGTATTTCAGCAAGAATCTTATTGGTTTCGTTCATAGTTTACCCCCAACAGTTCCTTCGAATTGCTTGGAAGAGATGCAGTTTTCCCAGTTGGTAGCGACACCTTCCAGGTAGAATTTCGTTCCTGCCATAACAACTTCCCTCGTGAGTCCTGTGATAAGAGGCGTGCCATCCTCACCATAGCTAGTCCACGTTCCAAATCGTTTTTGTTCAACTCTGAATTTTCCATAGGGTGTTTCATACCATTCATAATCACTCATCGATTCATTCTTGTTTCAATATTTTCTTTGATGCTACCCATGTCAGCGTAAGAAGCATTCATACCAGACATACTACCATCATAAGTGTCTGTGTGCATTACTTCGTCATGTCCTGATCTTTCAAGGATTTTTTGTTTGACTTCAAGTTGCTTTTTCTCTTTCTGAATACGACGCAGGAAAGCATAGTAGATGATTTGCGTGAAATACGCAAATGGGTTTTTCGATTTCTCAGGATCAAAGTTATCAATATACTGTAAGCAATTTTCAATACCATCACAAATCATGTCCTCTCGGAACATGTAGTTGACAAAGTTTGGTTTGTAGGATAAGTGAGTGGCAATCTTTAGAAAACATTCTCCCAAGTAATTTGTAACTCTGGGTCTAGGTTTCCCAAGTTCTTTTGCACGATGCACTTTATTCCTATACTCAGTAATGGCTATAAGAAATTCTTTATTGTTAACATAGTATTCTGTTTGCTTTTTCTTTGCCATTACTGTGTATGCCACGGAACTCTTACCATCAGATATATCAAGTATAGCATCGTGTGAGTCATATGTAAAGGGGGGTATTGACAATACCTCAGAAACCCAGTAGAATAACTCTGTCAGGGTTCAAGAGAGGTTGTAGCTTTTAGCTTCTCTTATAGATATCTTCTAAAGATTTTTTCACTTCCTTTATAGATCCAAGATACCCAGCTCTACGTGGTAACTTATCTCCTTTACCAGCAAGTGACTTCCCACTCTCTATTCTATTGATTGTTTTTTCATAGAAATCAACTATCTCATTCTCAATCTCAGTCATAGTAAGAACATGATCTTTATTGATAATAAACATAGTATCAAAGGTTGCGTTGATCCATTCTTTTAATGCAAACCCAGTCACTTCTACGTGACCCTTTTTTTGTTTTGCATTTTCTACCATCAAGGGTCTATCCAACATTATCTTGTCTTCATCGGGAAGGTAGCAGACTTTTGCTACTACTTCTTCCCCAGATACTAATTTTAGTGTTGCATAAAATTCTTCTTCCATATTTAATTTGCTCTAAGGTTTACTTTTATAACCTCATACTTAAAGTTCTCTTCATTATAAATGTTTACTCTTTCATTCAAATGTCGTAGTGTGTAATTTTGTCCGCCAATATCATCAGCGATATCGTATAAGGTTGCGATGTCTTTACCTTCACCTTTCCTAAGTACACGTCCGATTGATTGAAGATTACGAACACGAGACTTACTAGGAGATGCAAAGATAATATTGTGTAATCGTTTGATGTTGATCCCTGTAGAGAACGTACCATAAGAAGCAATAATAACAGCGTTATTTTCAGTCTCAGTAATTTGACGAACCTGTTCTCTATCTTCAACATCAGTTCCACCATGAACGAAAAATAATTTTCGCTGTGGATCTATGGTGCTATTTATCAAATCAAAAAGTGGTTCACCATGCTTCTCAACATAGTTGAAAAGAACAAGAGTATTACCTTCTATGTCTTTGACTAAATTTTTGATTAGATTATTTCTACCACGATGTTGTACTAGATACTCAATCTCATCATGATATGTTTCAAAATACTGAGGAGCATGTTTACAAAGTAGAACTTTTATCCTAAATTTAGATAGATGTCCTTGACGAATAAGATCATCAGTTTTTGTAACACGCTCACAATTACCAAACAAACCTTCTAATACCCACTTATGTGTCTTGCTACCGTCAAGTGTTCCAGTAAAACCAAATCTGTATTTTGCATTATGAAGCTTTGTCATAATGCCAGTTAATGACTTAGACTTGAACAGGTGAGCTTCATCACCAATCACACAATCAATATCATCAAAGTATCTTTTTGGAAACTTGTAAATAGATTGCCAAGTAGAAATGATGATAGGTTTATCAGTATTCTTGTCCTTGCCCGAGTAAATCTTATGAACATGATCATCAGCATTCCATCCGTAATCATTAAAGTCGTTGACCATCTGTTCTACCAAGGACGTAGTAGGGACGATGATCAACGTCTTCTTGTTGGTAGCAGTATAGTATCTGACGAGGGAATAGATCATCAGAGATTTACCACTCCCCGTAGGAGAAAGTAAAAGTTTGCGGTTGTTCTTTATTGCTTCGTAGACCGCACGGTATTGATACTCACGAGGAGTAATTCCCGTTCTGGTGATTTTGTCCATAAAAGTCTTGATGCCTGGAGGAGAAACAAAATCATTAGTTTCTTCAACATCTCCATACCAATCATTTTTTTCATATTCAATAGTGTATTGACGTTCATCTGCCCACACCTGAAGGTGCTTCATCAACCCACCATAAAGTTCGCCTGTACCAGGAGAGTACAGACGAATAGTTCCATCCCAGTATTTGTATCTGGGATTCTTCTTTAGAAATTTTGCTTCTGGAACTTCAAAAGAAAAATAGTCCGCAAGCTCCATATGAACATGGGGCTCTGCAGACTGTACAGTTACATAAACTTCATTCTTCTTTTTTACAGAGAGGTGGGTCATTATTGTCCATTAATAAATTTCTCCCACTCTATGGCATGTCTTATTTGATGACTTCTATTAGAAATTTGCTTCATGACCTGATCCAACCAGTACAACATCTGGTCTAGATATTTGATCTTCGCCTCAAGGTTGACGATATCTTCGTCTGCCTCAAGATAAGTTTTCATTTTTTCTGAAGTCTTGATACTTGATCCAAATGGTTTAGAGGCGTAAGTTTTTGCGTCTGCTTCGCCTGAGTAATACTCACGTTTCTCTTTTACCAACTTACGGATCTCAAACTCTAAAGAAGTTTTGATTTGAGAAATGTCAGTATAGTGGTGTAAGTATTTATTATGTTGAAAAGGGATGGATAATGCAAGTTGTCCTAGATCTGTGGTATACTGTTTGTTCTTGAATTGAAAGTCAACAGCAGAATCTTCAGACCATTCTTCTCTCAGTTGTTCAAATTTATTACGAAGAGATTCAAAATTCATAGAGGTTGTAAGGATTTATCACGAATAAAAAATTGTTGATGTTTGAATACAACTTCAGCAGTAATGTATTCCACATCATTAATTGTAGCATCAAACTGAAGATTGGTAAGTGCTACTGGGAATATGTCTCTAAACTCCACAACAAATGCTGGATTGTATTGAGAAGTAGCTATGTATAGTTGGGCGTTTGTAAAAATATCATCTTCTGGAGTTGTACGTGCCATTTGATCTGCGTTACCATTATCACGTATCCAAGAATGAATACTGTAATAATTTTTTAGATCCTCGTCAACAATAAATCGCACGACAAGATCCCCAAAGGTGACACCACCTCCAGGGATAAATGGTAGATTCCTAAACGGAGAAGCAACTTCTATAGTTGGCATACTGATGTCAGGAAGATTTGCAGTCTGACAAAAGAAATCTACGCCTTCAAATTTTTCCAACTTCAGAAGATAACCTATTGGATTTAGAAAATTTCTATTCTTAGGTTGTTCTTTATACCACTCTGCTGGCATTTCAAATTCTCAATTTACGAGTTATTTATCCTCGTTGTTCCAGAAGTCATCCCAATCTTTTTGGGAGTCTGTAGCGTCTTCCCATTCTGGTTCATAAAAAGGACAAGGCTCTTCAAATAAAGTTTCCATTTTGATATTGCAAATTTTTTTGTAGAGATACTTTAGATCTAATCCCATTCTTCTTCCTCCTCATCATCCCAAACTTCGTATGGTCCATGCTGCATACGTTTTAGTTTTTCAGTCTCACTTTTAAAAGCAGATGTTTCTGCTAACCATAAAGAAAGTTTCATCACTACAAATACAGCAGCTAATGGTGATAGACAAAGAAGTAAAACTATTGGTGTCTGATTCATGAACTATATTCTTTTAACATTTCAAGAATTCTATTCAACGCATCATGTGCGCCATCATGCCACTCGCCACTTTTGGCGTAATAAGTGCCATTATAGAGTTCATTCTTCATTTTATAAACTCTTGCGAGCATGTCAACTTTACTCATTCTGCTTCGTGGCATTTCTTTGCATGACTATTATACCTACTATTTACAAAAAAAGGGACCCTTTTGGGGTCCCTGTGTGTTGAATTGTGAATACGGATCACATGAGGTTAGCAACACGAACTCTTCTGTAGTACTGGTTGACGTTGTGGGTTAGTGCCTCAGCGTCAGGAGTACCAGCAGTACGCTCAACGAATGGGTTAGCAACCATGCCGTAACGAGTCTTGAAGCCAATCTTTGGCTGGAAGGTGTTAGGATCAATGCTGCGTAGCATCTGGAGGGGAACATATGGGCAGTAGAATAGACCTGCGTCATATGGCGAGGAACCCTTATAACCAACTACGTAGAAGTGGGTGCCAGAAACGTTAGCGGAATAAGGATCAACATAGACCTTGATTCTGCCGTTCATGGTTCCTACTAGTAGGTTACCAGTATCATCAACTTCACCGATGGAAGGACCACCAGCGCCAGTTAGACCTGAGGAGTAGTCAAGAGTACCCGACATAGCGAGAGCAGAAGCAACATCAGCAGAAGTGATGATGAAGTTGCCCTTTCCTCTACGAGTCTCTTGAGCGATTGCGTTAGCATCACGCTCAATCTGGAACATGAGTCCCTTGAACTTCTCAACTGACCAACGACCGTTTGAATCAACGTCGAGGTCAAATACGCCTTGGTTAGCAACGTTGTTCTGAGCACCTTGCTTAGCAACGGTGTAAACTGTACGAACAACTTCACGGTTAATTTCAGCAAGGATCTCGCTTGAAAGAAGGTTAGCGAGTTCCTGCTCAGCATCAAGACCATGGATTGCCTTGAGGTCTTGTGCTAGTTCTAGAGTATACTCAGCACGGAGTGCTCTGGTCTTAGCAGTAACCGCAGTCTTCTCGATGCTGAAGTCCATCTCGTTGAAGAGTAGACCAGCACCAGAACCTAGCTGCTCAGCGTCAGCACGATCAATACCATAAGTTGGGTACTTAGCAGTTACGCCGTCACCCTTGTTGACTCCACCACGCTCGTAGTTACCAACGGTAGTACCGCCGCCAGTTGCGTCGTTGAGGAGACCAGGGTTAGCATCGGTTGAACCACCATCTCCAAGAGGAGCAGCGGGATCGTCATAAGCAGCAGGACCCTGTGAGTTAGCAGAGAAGTTAGCATCAGGCTCGTTGTAGAGTGCCTCAGCACCTGCACGAGTGTTGTAGTGCGACTTCATTGCGAAGATTAGACCTGTAGGACCTGACATTGGCTGAACGCCGCAGATGTCATATGCTACTAGGTTAGGGGCAGCACGACGGATTAGGGAGATCATTACAGGATCGAAACCTGCAAGTCCACCAGTCTTGGTGTCAAGACCTGAACCGCCAAGTGCATTACCACCAGTTGCGCTGATAGCGCCAACGGTGCTTGCCTCGTTCATCATACCACGCTCTTCACGTAGTTGTCTTTCTGTATTTTCTAACAGAACAGCGGTAACAGCCTTTCTATAGTTGTCCTTGATGGCACCAGCGCCTTCATGACCTAGAACAGGGTTCCACTTTTCTGTCAGAGCTTGTGCGTTAAACATTTGTTTGCTCCGATTTAAAAAAGTAGTTTATATTATCAGGAATTCCAGCGGTTAAGTGCTTGAAGATATTGTGCCATTACTGGGTTCATATCTTCGCCTTCTACTGGAGTTTCATCAGCAACCTCTGCGGGGGCAGCGATTGATTCTTTGAAGTAGCTCTCCTTGATAGTCTTGACTTTCTTGGAGAATGATTCTTCAGAAACAAACTCTAGACCCTCTGCGAGAGCTGCGAGTTTTTCTTTTTGAGTATCTGCTAGTCCTTCCGAAACGATGTTCAGAATGTTGAGTTTTGCAGTCTCATTCAGACGATTTTGTAGTTTCACGTTAGCTTTGACCTGTTCGTCAAGGCGCTCTTCCATCTCACGAATTGATTCAGCCATACCCTCTACAACATCGACTTTCTCGTCGGGGATAGAGATGTAATGCTCTTCAAAGAGACCCTTCAGACCTGCGATGAAGTCTTCAGTAATCTCATTTCTGATTCCACGGTCAATAGCAACTTGGTTTTGCTCCATCCATTGACCGATGGCGTAGTTTACTGTGCCGTCTACTTCCTCGGAAAGCTCTGCCTTAGCAGCATCTACTTGCTTATCGAGTTCAGCAGCAAAGTGCTCTACAAGTCTGTCATACTCTTCAGAGATTTTCGCTTTTACAGCAGCTTCAAAAATTGTCTTTGCTTTATCGGCAAATTCTTCTGAGAGTTGTGTGCCCTCTAGGAGAGCAGCAACATCAGCGGAAACATCGAGGGACTCAAACGATGGTTTGATTGGATAACCAACCGCACCACCCATGCTGGTTCCGTATGCTACTTGAGCACCAATTGAAGGTTGTGGATCTTTACCTGGCTTACCAGCAGTTGAGGTAACACTACCATCCTGCGAAACAGGTGCAGCAGCTTTAGCGCCAGGATTCTCTTCCCCGTCATCATCGTGCTCGTTAGGAGTTGTAGAAGTGCCGCCAAGATCAGCAGCAGCTTTCTGTCCAGGAGCAACGCCTGGTTGAATAGTGGGCATAGGATCCTTGCCGCCAGCATTTGAAGTCTGTGCGTCAGAAACCTGAGAGGGTTCACTACCTGTGCCAGGGATAACGTTAGCAGAAACCGTTGGCATAGGATCGCCAGCTTCCACAATCACCTTTTGCTCGGTAACGAACTCCTCAAATTTTTCGTTTAGCATATCTGACATTTGAGTTTACCTCGTAATTTCCGTATAATTATTCTAAGTTTATTTATGAAATCAAAGATTTGAAAGGAAATCCTCAAAAATTCTGAGGGTTCTTTCTTCCAGATCACGACGAGACTCGTCGATGTATCTGCGGTATTTATCTACTTTCGCTTCCTTCAAAATACCGTTATCCCATACCCACTCTTTACCTTCCATGATTCCATTTACAAATGCATCAGGAGCAGAAGGATCTGCTACAATATCAGCAGCAGTAGTAAGCATGAAGTCATCACGAACTATAGAGATTCCTTCCTGCTTATCAATACTTCCCATGCCACGAGAAGATACACCTAATTGCACACCTTCATCTAAAAGTGATTTGGCAATCTTACCCATGGGAGTATCAAGAATTTGTGCCTTGCCAATAAAGTTATTACCTTCAGAGCGGAGACTTACAATTCTATGTGATACTCTATCAAGGTTGATAGTAGGACCATCAGGGTGACCGAGTTCTCCTAAAGCACGCTTGGTCTTTACATACTCTTCGTTATATCTCTCTACCTCACGGTTGAGAACTTCAAATGGGTATCTACGACCATTACGATTTGTTAGTTCTGATTGAAGAAAGACCCCTTCAATATAAAGAAGTTTCTTTCCGTTCTTTTCTTCAGTAAGAATTTGAACGTTTTCAATCTGTTCCGTTATCAGTTTCATCGGTAGTTTCCGTTTCGGTTGGCTCGTCAAAGAATGTATCCGCTACAATCTTTTTATAATCTGCCATAGCATCTGATGCTCTAGCAAATAAAAGATCGTGAATGGCATCAATTGCTGATGCTCTGTCGCTGTCGTTGATTTTATTAACAATATCAACGACACCCGTTTCAGTATTTTGTTCTGACATTATAATAATTCAATATAATTTATTTAGACTTTGGAGTAGGTTTAGGTTGTGCTTTCATTTTTTGCATCTCTCTATCTAGATTTGCATCCGCAGCTTCTGCTTCTCTATCTGCACTATCATCTGCTTGCATACTTTGAATCTCAGGTTGGAATGATGTATTCTGACGATCCATAGTATCAAACATATTTGCTTGAGCTGGATCCATAGCAATACCAGAATCAATTTCTTTTTTCATCTGCTTATCCATCTCAATATATTCTTTGTCACGCTGACCGAGAATAGTGCGACGTACATATTCAACAGAGAAATACTTTCCTACAAAAGGATCCATCTGAGTTACAGACATCATTCTTTGATTCATCATTTCAATTTCTTTTAGTTCGTTGAAATGATTATCAAAGAGATAGTCATACTGAATATGCTCCTTCATATCATCCCAATCTTCTGGTGAGATGATACCTTTGAGGATCAGTTGAGTCTTGAGAATATCGTGGAATAGTTCCGAGAATCTCTTGCGAAGACGACCGATGAACTTAGCAAACTTGAGTTCATCCCTAAGAACCTCTGTGGTCTTACCAAGATTAAACCCTTTGTTGTCATCCGTAAGGCGGGAAGGTGGTAAGTTGAGTGAGTTGTAAAGTTTCTTTTTGAAATACTCAACGTCCTTGAGTTCACCAAGGTTTTGACCGCCTGGGAGTGTAGTGATTTCAGTTCCTCTACCACCTTCACGGCGAGGAAGCCAGAAATCTTCAAGCATAGACATATGCTTTTTATCATCACGCATCTCTCCTGTAGTAGCATCATAAACAAGTTTATTTCTGTAACGTGCCATCACGTCACGGAGATATTGTTCTGCTTTTACCTTAGGTAAATTACCAACATCAATATAGAAAATTCTGCGTTCTGGTGCTCTTGACAATCTGTAGATAACAAGAGAATCTTCAATCATTCTTAGTTGATTGAGAGACTTGATTGCCTTGTGAAGAAAACCAAGAACCATTCTTTTATTGAGATCTTGTAGTCCTGAAGGAACAAAGGTGATAGAATCAATTGCCATTTTCACACCCTGTGAAAGTGACATATCACCAACTGGTCCTAGGACACCACCTTTATAAAATCCTTTTGGATTGTAGAGATAGTAATCAACAAACGTTCCGTATTCATACTCAAGTGCTGTGCCTTTGATTGCTGCACGGGCAAGAGAGTCTTTCGGGGTGTTGTCAATTTTTTGACGGACCTTCTTGATCTTCATAGGATCAATATAACGAAGTTCCGTAATACCTTTCTTTGGATTGTCTAAATCAATAACTTTGTGGTAGAATAGTCTACCATCAATATACCAAGTTCTAACAATCTCATGCGCACGATTATCAAAGTTTAGCAAACGTTTGATATATTCAAACTCATTTCTAATTCTATTTTTTACACCAGCACCAACTTCAAGATTATCTAAGTTGATCTCTACTGGAGAATCATATGCGTCACTAACTATAAATTCATTTACAACTTCATCTACTGCACTATCCACCTCTGGGTGAATTGCCATGTCACGATAACGACGGATCATCTCAAACTCATTACGGGCTTGATTATCCGTGTCTACATATGTTCCGTAATATCCACCTGCGGCAACGGCGATGGGTTCATCAGCAGAAGGAGGGACAGGGGATTGCCCCTTCTGTCCCTCCTTTCTATTGATTTGGAAGCCAAATAGTTGACTCATGATTATCTATTCAAATTGAGCGTTCAACTATTTATCAGACTACGCCTAGGTTAGAAACTCCAGATCTTGTACCGCCCTCAGCAGTAAAGTAGGAATACTGCCACTCAACGCTGAACTCTTCAATCTGATCGTTGCTATCATAAGCAAGATCAATTGGAGATACGTTGGTTGGGAAGCAATACTTCAAGGTGTACTGTCTGAGAATTGCACCTTCTTCACTAGCATCTTTCTCAAGTTGCTTAACTCCAAGATCAGCCATGTAACCATCGCTATTGTTTGGAGTGAAGAGAGGAGCGGTGTTGCCCTCGTGAGTGTTGATGCTGTTTGCCCACTGCTCAAAGAACGAACGGAGTTTGAAATCCTTATCGTTGAAGAATGTTGTGGTCCAAGTATCAAAGGTTCTATCACCTGCGATCTTGACCGTTCTGCCACGGAAAGGAATTTCAATTACACCTAGGTTTGAACCAGGAAGTGCAGCAGACTTACAAAGAATATTTGTAAGTTGCTGATCCTCACTTTGAAGAGCAATTGCCTGTGGGAAATTGATATCAATCAGGAACATATTGGGCCTTACGCCCTGTCCCATAGTTTGTAGAAACTGACTTACGTTTGACGATGCCATTTTAGTTTACCTCGTGATTTTTTTCTCTATAACTAATTATCATCTACCAACTACTTCAGCGAACGAAACGCCCGTTCTTGTAGCAGTTACGGTAACTGTTACATAGTTGATGGAGCGAGTTGGCTTGAGGTAGAGTTCAGCAACAAACTCATTTCTATCAATAACTTCAGGTGTGTTGTTGCTCTCATCACAAACAACCAAGAAGTCAGTTAGACCTCTACGTGCTTGAATCTCAGAAAGATATGATCCGATTGAAGCAGCAAATCCGCCACGAGTTGTGGTGTCATTCTGTTCAAATAGAACACCCTCAGCAAGTGCTCTTGCTCTCTTCTCAACGTTGAGGAATAGACGACGAACGTTGATTCTATCAAACGCAGAAGGTGAAGCAAGACCAGTCTTATCACCGAATAGTACAGGACCAGCACCAGGAAGTGAAACAATTGGATTGATTCTGTTGGTGTATAGTTCGTCACGCTGTGCCTTATTAGGATTGAATGCAAGCTTGACTACGTTCTGAAGACCACCACGATTTAGACCAGCAGGTGAGAACCAGTCATCTAGAATTGCAGAAGTTGAAACACATAGACCAGCAACATCTCCGTTGCAACCAACATAACGATACTTATCGTTGAAGCGATCATAGGTATACTTGACACCGCTATCTAGAACAACGTAGGAACTAGAAGAAATGTTATCCATAAAAGCAATTGTCTTCTCCAACTGAAGTGCTGGAGTTAATGCAGCACCACCAGATGTTGCAACCTGAGTTCCAGTCCATGGCGAGATGAATGCAACACAATCCTTTCTTGAATTTGCAACTGCTGCAGCTGCTTGTGCCTTAGCAATTGTATCTGTTTCGTTAGCACCATCTCCACCCATGAGAACAAAGTCAACCGTGGTTTGTTCGGTATCTAGGAACTCATCATATGCTGCTTGAATTTCTCCAGAAGTATATGCATAGTCATCAGCACCGCCAGATAGAGCACCACCTGCGGTAGGTAGAATTCTTGCTAATACCTTAGGAGCAGCAGAAGTAGCGCCATAAGATGCTGCAGTTGCACCAGGATCTTCGCCAACTGTAGTTACTTCAGCAGCACTTAGAGCAGCACCAGCATAAATGTAACCTGAGAACTCATTTACATAATCCTTCCAATATGCAGAAGCACCTTCTGGAGTTTTCGCATCAGATAGTTTTGAAAGATATGTTAGTCTCTCAACGATTGTATTTGTTGCTTCGTCAACAACAGCAAGATGAACTTCGTCATATGAGATATAACGCTCAGATGCAAAAGCAGAAGTTCCAGGACGAGGACCGATTGCCTTATAAGTTAGACCTGTTGAAGCAATTGCTTGTGAATTGTAATCCCATGCAACTGCAGTAGATCCATTAGATGCTGCAGTTACGCCATCAACGTTAACAACCGCAATCGTATCATCATTAATAACTTCGTAAACCTCGTGGTTGTTTGAACCGTCGTTGAATGTGTCGCCAACTGATAATCCATGACCGACTGAAGTTACAACTTCGTCTGCACCACGATCAACGATTACAACACGAAGGTTGTTACCATCAGCACCAGCGTAACGAGCAGCAAACTTTTCAGAAGTTACGCCAGCATCAAAAGCATCCTTATCACCGATAAGAACACCAGCACCAGATGCTGTTGCATTTAGTACTCCAGTAGCAGCACGTACAACTGCTAGTTGTCCGCCATAGCGGAGGAATTCGGAAGCAACCAACCAGTCAGCAGCATTTGCCTCAGCTGGTGTACCGAACGTGTCGATTAGTTCTCTTTCAGAACCGATGTTTACAATTTTGCCTACGGGTCCAGTGCGGAATGATGAAGCAATTGCACCACGAATTGCAGATGCTCCTACTACTACAGCATTGGAAAAGTCACGTTCTCTAATAACAACACCAGGCGAGACTTGACTTGCCATGTTTTTACCTCTTAGATATCAAATTTATCTAAATCTATTTAGATTTTTGCATGGTTCAGAGGTGGTGAACCATGCATGAACTACCAATCTGGATAACCCCAATCAGCAAATGGATCCCTCTTTTTTCTAGATTCCATCACCCTTTTGACGGTACATTCTTTACATTCGTATGCATATGCTGATGGAAGTCCTTTCTTTCTTTTTCTTGTCATATAAAAATCCTCTAGAAGATCTTTTGTTTCGCCACAAGATCTACATATTCTTTCCTTGAATAATAGATGCTCAAGTGAAAACTGATCTTCTAAGTTCATTAGTAATTCCACATATAACTTACTTCTTCTTGTTTGTCACCGTACTCCCATAGATTTCCATCTGCATCGGTGAAGGTGTCATCCCCCATGCCATCATCAATAAACCCAAAAGGAGCCATATCTTGCTCAATCTGATTACGTTGTTCTTCATAAATACGCCGCCTTACATCTTGGTCGGTCATCTCTTTGAAGTATTCTTGCATGACTAACCATGCAAAGAGAACCATACACATCACAAGGTCGTCATGATATCCTTCATCTGCTTCCCATGCTTGTTTCTTTTGCACGAATGTGGTAAGCTCTTGGAAAATCTGGAAGTCGTTGAAAATTAGTTTGTCTTCTTCAATAATTGCTTTGAGGTTAGCGCAACCAATCTTCTTCACAGTTACGCTCATCTTAACACCTAATTGTGTTTTGTTTCCTGAGAATCCTTGTCCGACAATCTGACCCGCTCTGCCACGCATAGCACACATAAGGACGTTGGGATACTCAAGATCGTAATTGAGAGTTGCAGCAATACTATCACCGATATCATTTACTTCTACCAGAACGTATGGGTTATTATATTCTTTACAAACTTGAAAAATTACTGAGGGAAACAGTACAGGTTTAATCTCATTATTTCTGTACTTCGCAACGATCTTATACGGCATCGTGGTGATATCAAACACGATGAAAGCAGAATAGTCGCCACCAATTCCTCTGGCAACGTCCACAGTAATAATATATTCGTGATCTCTTTCTGCTCTCTCATAGATGTCAAGTCCAGCATTTGATCTAATTGGATCTGCGAAAGGAATAGTTTGTAGTTTTGCTGGACTAATAAGTGTATCAGCAGATCCAAGAAAGTCGCACTCAAATTCCTGTGCAAATTGTCTTGGAGAAGTGTTCTTGATTGTTTCCTCTTTCCACTTAGCATCCCTTCCAGGAACTTGAGACCAGTGGACTTCATTAGTGATGTAACCATTCTTTCCACGTCTAGCATCTTCCCACATCTTGTAGAAGTGATTCATTCCATTTGGCGTGGAAATGATAATTACTTTCGTTGATTTACCAGAAGTAATAGTAGGATAAACAGAGGCAAAGAATTGCTCTGCAACATGGTTTGGAACGAAAGCGAATTCGTCGAGGAAGAGAATGTTAAACGACATGCCTCGGACAGCACTCGCAGACGTAGAAGCTGCCAATATCTTACTGCCATTCTCTAACTCCACATTACCTTTGTTCCACACCAAGACACCATGCTGCATCCACTTCGGTAAGTTTTCATAAGCAAGTTGTAGTCTGCTTAGAAGTTCCCTTGCGGTAGATGCTTTGTTAGCAAGAATACCGATGTTGACACTATCATAAAAAATTGCGTAATAAAGAAGATAAGCAACCACCGTGGTGGACTTACCAGTCTGTCTTGGGAGTTTTGCGATGTTGAATCTGTTTCCATGAAAGTCACGTAGAATTTCTTTTTGAAAATCATACATGCTGAATGGCACCAAACCTTCATCCAGCGAAATGATTTTGATATAATTCATCGCAAAATAAACTGGATCTTTCTTACACTTGATCCACTCGTCAATCTGCTTTTTTGTAAAATTAATTTGGGTTCCCGCTTTCTTTAGATTCGGGTTACCCAAATATACATCATTACTAGACACAACAATCAATCCACTACAGATTATTTATCCTCTGGATAATCCTCATCTAGTTCTGTCAGTCTCTTTTCCCAAGTAACTCCGCCATCTTGTCCTCTACAAGGATTGATGCATCTATCGTCACCTAGTTTGTTGCAGACAAGTCCAGCAAGATCTAATTCATTACCTTTCTTACCTGTTCCAGACCAGTAGTGCTCCCCGTTTATCCAGAGAGCACCACACTTCGGACATTCTTTTCTACTTATAGAAAGGTCCGAAAGATCCCTATCAGTCATCGTTATACTCCTTGAGAAATTTTTCAAAATTGGTTGCATCCTTTGTGAGTTGCCTCTTTAGTTTCCAACCCATCCACTTCATCTGCACTTTCACTACAGCATATCTTACTTGCAGATCAGCGTAAGCAAAAAGTCTCAAAGTTTCGTCCACCCCAGCATAAGCAACTAGGATGGAAACGAATATCAAAATAAAATAAGCACCGTACATTTGTAACTCTCTGCTACACAGATTATAAGCTATGTAGCAAAAAATAGTGTTACAATAGGCTACGATTTTATAAGTATAACTTTACACACCTATAATATATTGATTACTCTACAAGAGTTCCGTGTGCTCTTCTGATCTCTTTGAGCATCTCAAAGTCTTTCACCTTTGTGCCGCCATCGTAGGAAAATGCAAAACCTTCTGTAATCATTTGCTCGTTGAGTGACAACTCTGCATCGCCAATATATAACCACCCAAGGAGACGACCATACTTGCCGACACCGCCAACAAGTTCAGTCCTAACAATAAGCTCATCGTCGCCATGTATCGCACCCTCAAGTTTTTCCTTGAGCCAATTTGTTGCGTCATAACCTAATGCTTTTTCTTCTTCGTCCTTTGTGCGTTTCTCTGGAGTATCAACTCCTGCGACTCTAACTCTTTCTTTTTTGTAGAGATCAAAACCTAAATCAATAGTGACATCAATAGTATCACCATCAATTACTCGGTTGATCTCTATCACTCTGAAGTTGTAGCAGCTCTTCCTGCTTGGAGGTGTCATGGCGCCCATCGTTTATTTCCTTGAATGACATTCTCATTATGTATATGATATAATACAAAACCCCCGCCAAAAGTATGGCGAGGGAAATAATTACACTCCAAGTAGGATCATTAATATCATTTAGGGGGCGAAGAATGAGGTTCACGGATAAATGGTTCCCAATGTTGCCACCCATATTTATGAATTGCCCATATTCCTATGATAGGAACGAACACTAGAAGAAAACATAGAGTTCCAAGTGTGAATGGATTATTCAATACCCAGCGTGCAAAGTGTCCCATTTTTTTCTAAAGTAACGATCTACATGATTCAAACAATCTAATGGTGCCACTTCTTCTCCAAGTGCCCAACTAAAACATAAGTCGGACATCTCTTGTGTTATACCTGACACCCCATACATTCTAGAAAATGCTGATAGTGCAAAATGATACCGCATCTTAGTGAGCGGTTCCATTTCCTTTGTACATATCGGTGTCATAGTATCCACCTTTTCTAGAACCAAAGTAAATTGTAGCTAAAATAAAAGGCACCGCTAAAATAGCAAGTGCCCAACCTAATAAATGTTCCATTATGGATTGTGGTTTTTTGAATCTTTAATTTTATTGTAACCCCAGACAACCAGGGCGCCAGCGCCTACGCCAACGATACAGCAGATAATCATATGTTCAAGGTGATGCATTAGTTTACATGAATAGTACCAATCATGCCCGCAGCTTTATGAGGGGCACACCAATAAGTATAGTCTCCTGCCTCTGGAAATGCAAGATCAAAGTTTTCACCTGGCAACATAGCAAGACCTTCGTGTGATAGTTCTGGATGATCCTCAACAATCACGTTATGTGGAGGTAGCATATTGTTAATAAAATGCACAGATTCTCCTGCAGCAATCGTTACCTCAGCAGGTTCAAATACCAACCCCCCGTTATAACCCATCTGAACATCAACTGCCCAAGCAGGGAGAGCGAAGAAAAGAGTTGTGAGTAAAGTAAAGAAAATTTTCATTAGGTATTTACAACTACTCTATCTAGTCATCTAAGCAATTTTCTTCTTCGTAGTATCTAAGTTTAGTCATCAAACGCTCATATTCATCATACATGTAATCAGAACCAGTAGTCTCCTGGTACATTTTACATGCACGAATGAGTCGGTTTATATCGGTTGAGTTTAGTCTCATCATAGTAAATAGAACTCACTAGTAATTATACTCAGTTATTTTAGCAATTCCATGCACGTAATGATTTATTAATACGACTATCTGGGTCTTTGGCAGTTTTCTTAGAAGTTAATTTCTTTTTCATTCCTTTCATTCTAGCACAAAAGGATGCCCTACGGGGATTTCCAACCTTCTTGCTTGGTGCTTTAAGGTCAGATCCAGGATTTGCTCTCTCGTAAGACTTCCTTCCTTTCTCATTAAGTCCACCTTCTTTGTTCTGCCCTGATTTTCTGGTCCAGGCAGCACCTTCTTCTAGCTCCGTTTCCTCACGTTTTACGGATCTAACTGGGACAGCGAAACGATCCCATGCTTTACCGCCATAAGAGCACTCATCTCTAGTCTCTGGTTTCTGGCAGAGTTTGCAGAACTTTTTCTCTTCCTGTTCTTTCTTCTTTGCTTCTTCAGCGAGATGCTTGATCTCTTTATATGCTCTCATGATAAACGCTGAGGGTTTACCTTTTTATTTAGTTATCTACGAGTATCAAATCAAAAGTAGCGCCACCACCACAAGTATTGCCAGCACTGCCGAGAATTTCAATATCAGTTTTTTCGGTAAATTTGAGAGGCACTGGATATTCCAGTGTGATATAAGTACCAAATGTTCCAAACTGTCCTTTTGTTTGGAAACCATTGCCGAAGTTTTTGATACGAAGTCTGAATAGTGCTCCAGTTTGCTTATCAACACTACAAGTAACCTTCAACAAATAAGCAGTCTTTCCTGCTGGGACAGTATATATTGCCATCAATGTTTGTCCAGCACCAGCTTGAATAATTGCTCTGGCAGCACCATCAATACTGATACTAATGTCACCAACGTTGGTATCTTGACCTGCTGCTGGAATATGAACGTATGCTCTAAAAACTCTGAGGAATAATTGCTGACCAGCAGCACCACCAATTGTTATATCTTCAGTTACATCGTTATAGTTCTCATCCAAACCATAAACTCTAATTACAGCACCAGCGTCAGTTCCTGATGAAGAAGTTACGGTAGCAATAGTTGCTGTAGATGCATAAGAGTATGAAGTGCCACCATCCCAGATGCTTATGAATGCACCGCCTTGCGCAGCAATATCATCGGCGTATCCAAACTTATTGATATGCTGATATCCTGCAAGATCGCCAGCAGCAATAGGAATATTGGCAGCAGATCCATAACTATTGAGTGGGTTGCCGTTTTGATCGGCAAGCATCACTACTTCAAAGTTTGTTGTGTCCTGAACCCTATATGCTTGGTCCTGCTTGTTCCACTGTGCCATTAGTTTCCGTATGCGATTTTAGTTGCAAATACATCAGTAACAGAAGTTCCTGTCAAATCTTCTGCGTAGATAGTATCACCAGGATCTTTTGCAATAGAAACCCTTTCCCCAGTTGCTAAAGCAACTACTGGTTGATTAGCAATCAGTTCTCCATTATCAATTCTAATCTGACAAGGAGCTCCAGAATTATTTAAAACGGAAATCAGGGAAGCAGAAGAAATGTCAGATCCTAATACAGGAATCTCTTCTTTTGGTGCTAAGGGTTTGATATACATGGATCTGCTTTTTTACTATTTATCGTTTGCCACCACCCATCTCTTTCAGCATCTTCTGTAACTCAGTAGTGCTACCAACAAACATAGCGTTGTTAGTAACTGAAGTGGGACCTTTCTTTTGTTCTGTGTCAAGATCTTTCATTTTCTTATGTAGATCTTGTAGTTTCTCAGTCATGTCTGCAACGTGCTTCATCGCCGCTACAGCAACTTCATATGCTCTGGGGTGCCCTGACTCCTGAGCGACCTCTAAGGCGCCTCTGACCGCCTCCTGACCATGATCTATGAGGCTGTATAATTCACCTCTGGTATATTCATAATCTTTTGTACGATCGTCTTTGTCGGATTCACGTTCTTTTTTGATAGACTTTGGTTCTTCTACAACCTCAGCACTAATGTTCAAAATTTCTTCCATATTCTCTTCTAGACTCATAAGTATTCAATCCCTTCATTAAATCCAAAATCATCATCTGCAGTCAGTAAGGCATCATCTTGCGCATCAATATCTCCGTCACCATCGATATCAGTAACTGCTTTGGGTGTATATGTTCGTTCGATTGTTCTTCTATTAACGCTAAGATCTCCAATTGTTTCGTAGATAGTCGCCTTTCTGATGATATCTGATTGACTGTAAGGTCCATAGAAATAAGTCTTCGCAGTAAAGTTTAGGGTATATACAATATATCTTCTTTGTAAAAAACTATCGTCCCACTGATCATCGTAGCTAATGTTATTCAATACAATAGCAACATCTCTCTTTTCATCCATGTCTGGAATCATGTTGATGGTAATAGAGAATGATGGTTGGAAATATGGTAGAATCTGCTCTATGATTTGAAGAGCGTCATCTTGTGACTTTCCAATAATACCAAGTTCAAAACTCATATTATAAGGAACAGGAACATATTGAACCTTGACTTCATTACCATTATCATCAACGATTGCTTTGTATTTTTGAATCGGTGATGTTTTACGGGTAGGATCGTAATCAATTCCTGTCATCTCAAAGTATAAACGAGGCAAAGTAATTGCAACTTTTCTGCCAACATCTGGATTCTGTTCCAGTCTAGTAAGAAACTTTTGCTTTGGACCATATGCCAAAGGAACTTTTTCCTCTTCTAGAACATCTCCAGATTGAGGATCTTTCTTCTTTAGTGAAATATTATTGAAGAGAGTACCAAATGCAATAATATTTTTTCTTGTGATCTCGTTATAAAAATGTGAACCTAACATTAGATACTACCTGTATAATTTCCAAACTCGCCAAATGGATTTCCTTCAGTCCAATCAATAATATTATCAGCAAAATCCTCAATTTCTCTATTCTGATCGTATTCGCTGTTGGTATTATTTAGAGTGTCAAATGTACCAACAACCCAGACAGCACCATTATCATTACCAGTTATTGCTTCCCCAGTAGCAAAAGTTCCTGTTCTGTTGATGACTTGGAGGATGCGTGTCGTTTCGTCCCAAGACTTGACTTCTGCGGTAATGCCCGTTGTCGTCCCCGTAACTGTCTCCCCAACTGTATAGCTTCCAGTCCCGCCCACAGAAAGAGTAAGAGCGATAGCACTGCTAAATAAGGTTTCAATTTCGTCAATCTCGGCAACACCAGTTGAAATGTCATCGCTCCCTAGTTCGTAGATTTCTGCTGTCATAGTATAGAATTGAATCTTACCAAACTGATAGAAAGGACTTTCTCTTTCTACAAATTTGATTTCATATAAATCTTGAGTTAGTGGGAAATAAAGCAAGTCTCCTTCATTTGGTCTGCCGTTTACAGTCAAATTATATGGTGCTGCTGCCTCATCCCATCTTCTAGTAGATACTCTAAACTTTACTTCGTCAGTAATTCTCAATCCAAATTTACTAATAAATTCTGAACTATCTCCAAAACCCTCCACATTACTTAGTAACATTTCAATCTGAAACTGACTCTGATATTTTGAATAGATAATATCATCAAGAGTATTATCTCTCAAAATAGTTCTTGGCATGTAGTAAATGTCAGTACCAAATAACTTTATTTGTTCATCAACAAGATCCTGGTAGAGATTTTGCTCTCCAGAATCTCCCTGATAGTAAGTTGGAAAATAGGGACTAGTAGGCATATTTCTTTATCCAATAAAATCCATAGGTGGAATTGCATACTTACTCAGAACTTCACCTTCTATCTTTTCAATTTCTTTGATAGCATCTTCGTAAATCTGCCTGCCGTTGAGTGTAATACCACCAGGCAATTGAACGTTATTATATTTGATAAGATTCATGCCCCACTGCTTCTTCATGAGAGAAGTAGCATATCTCTTCACAAACATATCATTATACATTTCTGTAGCATCATTAGGATCAATAAGTCTATGAGCCTCAATTAATAAGTTTGTTCCTTCATTTAGAAAATCCTTATCAATATCAAGATATAAACGATCACGACGCATGGTATATCTAAATTGCTGGAATGACCCATTATTCAGAACCATATCTAGAGTTTCTAGATATTGCTTATTCATGTAATAGTTGAGAATGTCGAGAGATCCAAATGCGTAGAGGTCATTTAGATAGAGTTGATACTCAACACCAAAAAGATTGGAACGGATTGAATTGCTAACAAGACCAAATACTTTTGTGATACCAACTACATGATCTGGAATTGGAATATAATTTGTTGTCTCTTTCCAGTCAGTTGTGCCACTAGAAGTTGTTACACTACTATCAAATCTGGTCTTATCCTCAGCACTAATCTCATGAAACAAATAACATCTCTCCATACCGTTATAGCAGTTCTCTTGGAAGAACTGAATAGTATCATCAATAACGTTGTTTACCTGTTCGTCATCAATATTAATCTGGAGGACAGGCTCACCAAGCTGCCTCTTACAATATGTGATGAGATCAGCTCTTGAATTTGGAGATGCCATTACACACAAAAATCCCTTCTATCCTATTTAGGAAGAAGGGATCTGGGACTTATTCTGCTGCGGTTTCTTCTTCTGCTCCTTCCTCACCTTTCTCTAGGAGAGTGAGAGTTTCTAGACCACCTTGCAGTTTCAGTTTATATTCTTTTGCTTTGACCAGATTTGCTTCTAGTTCTGCAATTTGCTTATCTGCTTGAGCAAGTTGCTCTTCAAAGTTTTTCTTGAGTGCCTCAGTTTCCATGTCGTTATATAAAATAATATGACTTGATTATTTATATACCTTTAAAACCAAGATCTTACTGGAGTTTTTGGGTAAACCGCATACTGCTCCCATCCCTCGGGTAGTTTGCCTTGATAGTTTATGTGATATCCATCTAGGACGGTGGGAGGGGTGATGACATTTCCTTCGTCATCCCATTCGCCGCCCCTGGTGATAGTGCCGATCACGTCAATAGCACGGTCTTTGGTGAAGGTAGCAAGGCGTTCAGCACCTTCTTCATCAGTGGTCATGAAACCTGCAGCACGTGCTGCATTAATCCATGCTGCTTCATCGGGGAAGAGGAACATGGTTGGGGTGGGGGGTGTGAGGATTTCGTCAATCATTGGGTCAGTCATGGTAGTGGGGGGGGTATGGTGATGTTACTGGGTGATGGTTTGGAGGATGTCGTTGGGAAGGCGGATTTGCCAATAGGTGAGGCGAGAGATGTGACCGTTTAGAAATTCCAAACTTCTAAACGAGCCAATAAACAACTGATTGACTATAGGCATACTTGGTGGACTTGTTGCAACCGTAAGAGAACCTTCAATAGCTCCTATAGCACCTCCAGGTAAAGCTTCTGCTGCAAGAGCAATTTTTGCTGGACCAGTTCCTGAAAGATCTAGCGTAGATGGGCTATATGAAACTGACGACGTAACGATCCTTGAATTAACAACAGCTCCTGCTGAAACAAATTGATTAAATCTGTTATTAGTACTTCCATCATCAATACTATAAGGGTACTTATTGATCGTTGATACTCCATTGACAAAACTAGAAAACATCGTACCCTCACTATCGTTATACCAACTATTGCCAAGAAACCCGCTAGTGCTGGTACTTACATCAGCAGAACGTGTTACTTCTGATCCAAATGTTGGGATGTATGAGGTTGGGAAGGATCCTTCTTCTAGTTGGGCGCCCCAGAGATAAAATCCGGAGGCTCCATCTCCTTGGTAAGTTAGAGAATTAGATCCATCGCAAATGTAACAAGTGACAAGACCACTTGTTACAGCGCCCAATCTTCCAGTAATGGAACACCTGTACCAACCATTCTTAACAGGTATAAATGAATAATCATCTAGTACAGCACCACCAGTATTTTCTGGAGTAAATACACCTGTGGTTGTATTAAAAAATCCTCCAAATCTAATCCCATATGAACTATCTCTAACATGTAGTAAAAGTGTTGGTCTTTCTGCAGGTTTGAGGTAAATACTAGCTGTATATGTAGCGCCAGAAACATAAGAAACTTGATCAACAATAGGTTTTCCTGAGGTAGTAGTATTCTCTATTATTTTATCTGCTGTAAGTGTTCCATTTGGTGCTATCTCTGTATTTGGATCTACCGTTACAGAATTAAGTGTGTTCCAAGAAGTCTCAAACTCCTCACTACTCGGTATCAGATTTGTCCCTACATCTTCCAGCAATAGCTCTCCAGCACTGACGAAGTTACCACTGCCATCAGGGAGGTAGGCATTGGTTCGTGCGCTTGAAACGGCCGATGCTTCGGTCTTAACGTAATCTCCGGCGTAGGTGCCGGTTTCTAGCTGGGCGCCCCAAACATCAATAGAATTACCTGTTGTTCCGACTAAAACATACGCTCTAACTGTAGAGGTAGATGGTGTACTTGTTTCACTTATTCTGGTCCACGTGTCTGTAACAGTTACTGGTATTAAACCATTATCTCCTACCGATAAATAAATAGGACCAGTTCCGCTGCGTCTGCGGATCCAAATAGAATAAGTGTAAGGAATACCCGCCGTGCCAATGATTACTCTATGAAGATTTGGTCCACTAACGTTAGTAATTGTTGCAGCAGTGTTAGTACCTTTTGGATCATCTACACCAGTGCTAGATGTAATAGTTACTGTAGAAATGTTTGTCCAGATAGTATTCGTAAAGTCTTCGCTATACGTCAGTAAGTTATAACTGCTCTTCTTCAGCGTGCCCGTCGCATCGTAGTACGTTGCATTTGATAAACGACTGTTCCAAGTGACTTTAGATTTGACATATGGACCGACAGTAGATGATTTTTCTAGTTGGGCACCCCAGATGTAAAATCCGTTTGTGTCTGTTGTGTTGCCAAATAAAAGAAAACAAGATCCTTGTAACTGACTTAGTGCAGAGTTGTATCTGCAAGTAACGCTAACTCTGTACCAATTGTTTCCTACATCGACAATACTTGAATCAGCATTAGATGCTGTTCCTTGAAGAATCGGTGACCCTACGAGTGTCCCGTTTAGTAAATCAACAGATTGTCGGACACCGTTTGCATCCGTATTGTCATTAGTGCGGATAACAATTGTTTGTCTGTCTTTGTACTTAAGATATACAGAATAAGTATATACACCTGTAGATGGTGTAGTATATTGACTGTAAATGTATTTAAGATTGTTAGTAGTATCTCCTCCATCTACAGCATCTGCTGTTAATTTTCCGTCAGGCGATACAGTAACATTTGGTGTGACATTCACATTAAATGCGCTTGCATTATCAAACTCCTCACTATACTTTAGCAAATTGGCATCGCCAAAGTTATTTCCAGCAATCTCTGCCAAATCAGCACTGCGGGTCAACGCTGTGCCTTCGGTGGGGATGTAGGAGGTTGGAAATAACGCAGATGCCCCAGCATTACCCGATTCAACAGACACTCCCCAAACCCATGAAGAAGCGCCGACATTCAATCTATCGGGCTGGAAAATAATCCGCGGAGTTGTTGTGTCAACAGTTCCCACAAACGAGCATCTATACCAACCGTTCCCATAATTTTGATACTGGATGTTGGTTGGGCTGCCAAACGTGCTACTTGTTGACGGCACGCCTGAGGACCAGCTTGTGTCTACGTAAAAGTTCCATTCTGGGGTGGCTGGATTGTAAAGGCCAAGTCTTGTTAAAGTTGCATTATTTGGTTTGATGAACGAGGAAACCACGTAAGTGTTTCCAATTACAAGTGACGAAAGCACTTGCTGTACTCCAGAAAACACTTGAACTCCGTCGCCCGCAACTAAATCAGCCGTTGAATCACCGCTAGGGGAAATGGTGTTGTTTGGTGTGATTGTTGGGCTGCTCTGAATTCCCCAAGGCGACGTTGATAATGCTTCAGATTGCAATACGTTATTAACTCTTTGTTCCTCCACCAACAACCCAAGGCTCTCACCCGTCGTTGGGTCATGATCAAACCGTGGTGCGCTGTTGATCGTGCTGGTGGTCGGGATGTATTCGCCGACGGTGGAGGACTGCTCTAGTTGGGCTCCCCAGATGTAGCCGTACAGCCCAGACACTGAAGGCGTCAAGATACCATCCGTGTCGAGACAGACAGCGATGCCATCAATGGTGACTGTTGTATTTGTTCCATTTGTAATAACAGCAATGCAGCGATACCACCCGTTACCAATGCTTTGCATTTGTGAAGTGGCAGCAGGATAACCTGCTCCGATGTTTGTAATACTCCCTGGCGTTCCGCTTGAAAGATTAAACCAAAAACGCTTGCCGCTTGTTGTGCCGTCGTACAGCGAACATGCAGCAAAAGAAGATGTACCAGCTTTTGCGTAAAAGCTGAAAGTAAAAACAGAGCTTGCTGCAACAGTTGCCGCTGAAAATCTTGAAATGCGAGGACCACCGCCAGTATGCGTCTGCTTGTCTGCCGTCAGTGCGCCATTGGGCGTAATTTCGGTATTCGGATCAATAATGCTATTTACCACAAACCAACTTACATCATCAAACTCCTCACTCCACAACAAATAATTCGTCGTCGCCGTTTTAATCAGCCCGTCGCTGCCGACATACGTGCCCGAACTGGCGCGGGTAAAATTGATTAAATTCTCACCGCTAACATTATCAATAAGATTTTTGTTTTCGGAAAAATATAAATCAAGAGAAGGACTAATACTGCCACCTTCTCTTGCTTTTGCCCACAAAATATATTTTTGTAGGGATTGTGGTATGTTGGGGGATGTTAATAGGTAGTTTGTAGTTACCCCAGCAAATACACCCATTTTAATCTCCTTTTCTTAGGAACTATTTATATTTCGAATCTTCCTCTGAGTGCATCAAAGTTTTGTTTGACTTCTGATGCTGTAAGTTCTCTGTTGTATATCTTATGTGCCGCTTGTCTTCCCTCAAAATAGTTTCCAAAATTACTGGAAGCAGCAGTATTTTGCCCTATATTAAACGACCCCCCTCCACCAGACGCTTCATTCTCATTATTTTCAGTTTCGCCAGTAAATGATGCACTATCACTATCAATAAGTTCCCCATTAACATAAAGTTTAGTTCCTGCATTCCATACGCCAACTAGTTGATACCAAGTATCTCTACTTATATTCGCAAAACTATTTTGCGAATCAACTGGGTCAAGTTGTCTACAATAAAATGCTACTTGATTGTTATTAGAGCTTCTCCACAATCCATGAGAACCCGCAAAATTTCCTCTTGTGAAAATGTTTCCAAAAAATCCGTTAGACCAAGTTGCGGAAGATGGAATGTAAACCCATGCTTCCATCGTTATTTGTTGAGAATATGATGTAAAGAAGTTTGATTTAGTTACAGTAATGTACTCATTAGACCCATCAAATGTGAAGTATCCATCACTATTATGATTAGAGGCATCCATATTAGACATAATGCCATTTTCACCACTTCCTATCAAATCTGTTATTAAAGTTCCAGAACCAGGATAAGACTTTGGATTTCCAGCATCAAGTGCTAATACAAGACCATCAGTAACTATACGTGGATTATAATTTGTTGTCATTATTAGATACCAAACCTTCCTCTAAGTGCATCAAAGTTTTGTTTTATTTCCGATGCTGTAAGTGCTTTCTTATACATCTTCAAGTTAGAAAAAGTAATATCGGAAAACCAGTTAAAATCGCTATTACTATTGTTTCCTTGTCCTGTTCCCACTCTTAGGTTATTGGTAGTTGGTGTTGAAACATTTGCCGCTAAGAGTGATGCATTAATAGTATCTGTCGTCTTTTCTACGGCATTTTTATATAACCTTACCGTAGATCCATCTCTCACAAATACTAATTGATTCCAAACTCCCTCTGTTGTATCACTAAAACTCCAAGTGCCAACTTGATTATTAGTTCCATCATTACCCCAAATAGTATATGAATATGCAAAGGTAGAAAAATGCCAACCACAATGAAATCCTCTGTATACTACCAAGGCACTTCGTGTCTCTGGTGATCCATAAGGGTCTCTATCATCAGCCTTAAACCATATCTCAGTTGTATGGTCATTATGAATATAATTAAGTGATGTTAGATCACCTGATGTTGTTGTATCAAGATATCCACCAGTTTCCGTTGCTGGTGAAAGTGTTTTATCAATATCAAGGGACATTGATGTTCCATCATAAGTATAATAAGATGGATTTACAAGAGTAAAATTAGTAGACCCTACCAAATCATTTACAGTTGTTCCACTACCACCATAAGATTTTACATTACCAAAATCAATTGATAAGGCAAGATTCTCAGTAACTACTCGTGGAGAGTGTGCGAGTGCCATAATTATGCAAAAACTCTATGAGGATGTTGTGGGGTCACGATGTATGGTTGAAGTGCTTCTGGAAGTGATTCTTCAAGAATGATATTGATATGCCAACCATCCATTTTCGTTGGTGGAGTTACTATTGTGATCTCAAATGTTTCCGAATCTTCTTCATAAACTCCATCATCATTCCAGATTTCGCCAACAATATCAATATCACCTACTTGGTCTGTGACTGTATAGAAGGTTTGTTCTACACCATCAAAGGTTTCGGTTCTCTTATAACCAACTTCTTCAAGTTTGGTTTCTGCTTCTTCTTGTGAATTGAAACGAAGATAATAAGTTTGATATGCCATAGTGTTTTTTGACTATTTAGTGAGGTTGATTAATTGATTATTTGGAAGTCTTACTGGGTAGTAGGTGAATTGGGAGATGGTTCCATTTATAGGAGAACTTCCATTTACTGATGAACCAATATACAACACAGTTCTTTGTGTTGTTGAAAAAACTCCAGTATTATCTGTTCCTACAAGTGCTCCATTCACATATGATGCAAAATCATTATCTTTAAAACAACTTGCCATTCTTAAATCATCGCCAATATCATAAGAAGATGTTGAAACTGCATATTGTGTAACACTATTTTCTACAACACTACAACCAATTTTAGTTCCATAAATTGATGGGTCGTGATAATGATTTAGTCTATATGCATCACTTCCTGTGTTTATATCAAAAACTCTTGGATAATAGTTTGGAGGAACTGATGGAAATTTATGGTGTGTAAATATACTAAATTCATTATTGTTAAACCAACTACTAAAATTACTTCCCTCTATCTTTGCGTTGTCTGGTGTGCGAGTTGCTGTGGATGTAGTGGTGGGTATATATGATGTTGGGAAGGAACCTTTTTCCACCTGCGCCCCCCAAACAAAAATTCCAGATACACCATCTCCTAGATACGAAGTAGTAGTTCCATTATGAGTAAAAATTCTAAATGAATCTACAGTACCATCTCCAGATGCAGTTGTTTGTATCCATATTCTATACCATCCATTCGGATATTTTATTACACCATACACATTTGATGTTGACCATCCAGGAACATTTGGAAATCCTATACTTTCATCATTAAAATTAAATCTAATACCTTTACCTCCAGATGGAAATCCTATAGAAACATTAGTTCTTTCTGCTGCCTTTACAAATACACTACCACATATTATATCTCCTGCCGTGTTAGTTGAACCTCTCCACGCTACGTGAGTGGAATTAGTTGCATCTTCTATTAATTTAGTAGCATTATTTGTTCCATCTGGAGATATTGTTTGATTTTCAAGTGCAGTTATATTATTCAGTTGACCCCAGTTGATTATGTCTTCGCTTCTTGTTAATAAATTCTCCCTCTGCTCCTCAATCAACAATCCCAAACACTCACCAGTCACAGGGTCGTGGTCAAATCTTGGAGAATTTGCAGGTGCAGTTTTAATCAATCCATCTTCACCAACATAAGTCGCAGTAGAAGTCCTTGTGAAAGTAATTCTAGGGTCTAGAGTTTTAGACCTTGCAAAGTTAAGATTGAGAGATGGTCTGGTGGATGGGAAGTTTTGTTGGATACTCATAGTCTTACTTTGTTAGGTTTTGGAGTTGGGTATTGGTAAGTCTTCGTGGGTAGTAGGTGAGTTGAGAGACAGTCATACAAGAATATCCTTGAAATCTTTGTGGTTGTCCTATGAGTAATCTATCAGGTGGTGTTGTAAATGTAGATAAATCCACAATATTATCTACAAATCTTTGTTGTCCATTATAAGAAGATGCGCAATTGTTCTGTTTAAATGCAAATGCAGACTTCAATTGTGGAGTAGTAAGTGCAGTTTCTACAAGTGCTCCACCAACTTGTTCTGTTGCACTATTGGTAATAGTTATAGATGAACGATAAGTAGATCCAATAATTCCAGAAACATATAAGGAAATACCTTCAAAATTTAGATTTGAATTTGTAATTGCCCACAATCTATCATATCTTCCAGTTTGTACTCCAACCATTCTTGTATCTGCATAAACAGTTCCCTCACTTTGATTATACCAACCTGAGAAGTTATGACCGACCATAGAGACATTATCGGTAGTTCTGGTTGCTGTGGAACCTGATGTTGGTATATAGGATGTTGGGAATGCTCCTATTTCTAGTTGAGCGCCCCAGATGTAAATGCCAGAGGTGCCGTCTCCTGTGTAGTTTATATTTGTTCCAGTAT